>JAABUS010000016.1_pt1 | contig 358594 bp, 352 predicted proteins | sample 5560161 | NCBI WGS metagenome assembly JAABUS01 (sample SAMN10711885, study PRJNA513376) | rock metagenome | isolation source: Antarctica rocks | place: Antarctica: Victoria Land, Trio Nunatak nord | collected 2016-01-04
AGAGCTTCAGAAAGGGCAAAAGAAGAAGTCTAAAGAGGTGAAAGTACAGCAATCCACTGATTTTGTTGCTATTGAGGAGGTGGAAAGGGGGCCAAGTCAAATCAGGTCTACGCGAGCTGGAAGGCAAAACAAAGCTCCTAAGCGATTTGATGATTGATTCTATAGCTTGAAGGCTTCATATACATATCAACAATCAGTCATATCAATTGCAATTTGATTCTATGAATGATGGTTGAATAATGATAAAAATAGTATGGGTGGCTAATCGGGTTTAGGGTGTGCACGGGACCGGAACGTGCACGGGCCCGGGCATACTCCTATTACGACGGAACGATTCCGCCATGGCATATGAAACTCCGACCTCGACAATTTTCCCACCGCTATCACCATGCAGCCTTGAGGATTCCACAGTTTGCCAATCATGGCAACAAACTCAATAAAGCTGCTCACGGGCAATAGCCATCCCGAGCTAGCGAAGCTGGTTGCTGATAAGTAAGAAAGCTACGCCGTTGCTTATCGACGGAATGCTGACTGGTGTTCAAGACTCGGTATCGAGCTCACCAAGATAATGGTACTGCAGTATTCGAACCAGGAGACTTCAGTGACTATTGGCGAGTCCGTTCGTGACGAAGATGGTATGCTGTACCCAAACCATGACCGCCAATTCCAAAATTTCCATTTTGCTAGGACTTTCTTCAGGGCTTCTCTCGCTGTATATCTGACGCTAATGCTCTTCTCACAGTCTTCGTACTCCAGTCCACCGCCCCGGGCGACATCAACGATGGTCTCATGGAGCTCCTTATCATAATCAACGCCTGCAAAACCGCCTCCGCGCGCCGCATCACCGCCGTCATCCCCAATTTCCCATACGCACGCCAAGACAAGAAGGACAAATCGCGGGCCCCCATAACTGCCAAACTCATGGCGAACATGCTACAGACGGCAGGATGCAACCATGTCATAACCATGGATCTGCATGCGAGCCAGATCCAGGGCTTCTTCAACGTACCTGTCGACAATCTATATGCGGAGCCGAGTACGACACGGTGGATAAGAAATAAACTGGACATTTCGAACGCGGTGATTGTTAGCCCCGACGCTGGGGGCGCAAAGAGGTATATTTGATCCGCAGATCCAGGAAGCCTGAAAGCATCAGAACAACCCAGCTAACAACGCACCCACAGAGCCACCTCCCTCGCCGACCGCCTCGACCTTAACTTCGCCTTAATCCACAAGGAGCGCGCCCGCCCGAACGAAGTATCCCGCATGGTTCTCGTCGGCTCCGTCGCCGGCAAAACCGCCATCCTCGTCGACGACATGGCCGACACCTGCGGTACCTTAGTAAAAGCCGCCGACACACTGATCCACGAAGGGCACGCCAAGGAAGTAGTCGCGATCGTGACGCACGGGATCTTGAGCGGGAAAGCGATTGAGACGCTGAATGGGAGCTTGCTGAGCAGGGTGGTGGTGACGAATACGGTGCCGCATGGGGAGAAAAAGGAGATGTGTGACAAGCTGGAGACGATTGATATTAGTGCGACGTTGGCGGAGGCGTGTCGGCGGACGCATAATGGGGAGAGCGTGAGTTATTTGTTTGGGCATGCGCCGCCGGAATAGGTGTTGTGTGTACTTCATCTTGGGGTCAATGGCGTTGAGGTGATGAGATATGATACTCAAGGTCTTGATTTGTCTTGAGCAGGGTCGCTGGTATGGCTTGGAGTAGCGGGATTGACTTGAGATGATTTTGGGATTTTGGAATTTTGGTACACATCCGCGAAATTGTCATATCAAATCACTCTCCGCAAACAACAACACCATGATATTCGCGAACGGCGACTATTGTTATGCTCTACATGGTCTCTGTAAACGCAGCCAAATCGTCGCGTAGTGCCATCCCGTCATCTAGTTCCCTCAAGACCGATGTCAACATTCAGCTCCTTGACTATCAGCCACTAACCCTCAGCCTCCTGAACCATGATCCCCGTATCATACACCGCCCCTACTTCCTCATCGACGAAGCTCTCCGCTTACGCAGCTCCGACTTCTTAGTCTTCTCTTCGTTGACACGCTTGGCGAGGATCGACGCATACTCATTCTGTAGTATCGTATTAGTTAGTAAACACTGTAGCTTCAAATCATGAAGAGGTAGAGCATACCGCAGCGTCCTTTGAAGCTTCAGCTTGACGACGCTTGAGAGCCATTCGGTGGCGCTTGTGTTGGAGACGTTGGGGAGTGACCAGTCGCTGGATTCTAGGGGCTTTTGTGTATGGCTTCTTGCCTTCGCCTTTGGGTGTGACTTCGCGGCGGATGACGAATTTGCGAACCTGTGCTCATTGATAGCGATTAGCATCCGGCTCTCAAACTACAGAAGAACCAGCCGCTCGGGTAGTGAAGACTCACATCATCATCCTTCGACAACCCAAAAAATCTCCTAATCTTTGTCGCTCTCTTCGGCCCTAATCGCTTAGGATGCACCTGGTCCGTAATTCCCGGCAGCTCATCGTCTCCCTGCTTGATGATACTCAAGGCCAACACCGACAGATCCATCGCAACAATGCACCCCCTCACACTCTTCCTCTTCCTCTCTCCTGTGCGCCTCGGCCTATAACAGCTATGGCCCTCACCCAACAACAATCGAACACGGGTAGGGTGCATGATTCCTTGCTTCATGGGGAAGCCCTGCTTATCGTTGCCGCCGGTGATCTTGAATACATAGCCTTTGAATTCGGCGCCGACGCTGTCGCCAGGGACTTCTTGGCCCATGCGGCGGTCCATGAAGACGCGGAGTTTGCGCTCGTCTTCGATCTCAACGAGCTTTTGGGTACCATTGGCTGGGTAGGAGATGTTGAGCTTCATCCTGACGGTGGGAGGTTGGTCAAGATGGGAGGATTAGTTGGTGTGTCGGAGCTCGTGTATGGAGGTTTGAGGGTTTTCGCGTAGGCGAGTTTAGTGTGTGGGCGCTAGTAGAGAGCGCTAGCAGGGAATATAAGCCCTACGTCTGCAAGACTGCAACTTCACCCTTCACTCCGAACCTCATAGCAGGCTCATAAACTTCAGTGAGAATTGATTTCTCTATACTGCTCATGTTCCCCTTCTGGAATTGGTAGACCTTCGCAAATGTTCATGCGACGATACCATAACTTTCCTTAGCACGTGCAGGCCTTTTATTACTCAAGATACCTTACTAGCAGCTCAGAAATCTGGCAGATATGATTGAGATCTTTAGCCTCAACTGAGATGTTAGCATGCAATTGATGAGGGAAGGAGTTATTCTATCCCTGCAAGCTATGAAGAGACAGGGCAGCAAAAGGTGATCCCAAGTCACATAACCTTATCATCTTCTCGGTGTCATGATATAGGTGATTTAGACGGTTCTGGTTTCGATAATACGGTCATGACCCTTTGCACACCAATCATTACCCGCGAATGAGGGAGCGAGCATAAACAGCAAGAAAGGTCATTCCTACCTTGGCTTACCCCATGACTCAAAGGGAACTTCCAAAATGCCTCTGGTAAACTCATGAAGGGCCCATGAAGGGAACTCATTTCCGTTTAGGTCCCTCCATTTTTAGCGGATGACTTCCTTACCCTCCCTTTCAATGCCCTCCAGGCCTTCAAGAATATCACTTCCCCCCAACAGGCCCAAATTGCCTCCGGTGCTCTTCCTTGACCCGCTCCACACCTCATGGAACTTAACGCTCTCATCCGAGCATGCTACAACAATACACCCCTCCTCTGCCGTCCTACCCAACCACCTCTCGCCTTCCCTCACTTGCCTTCCCATCTCGTTAGGGCCACCCGGGTATGGAATTGCGAGTAAGGCTCTCATCTCACTAGCCCACGGAATTGCGACGACTTGCCTGCAATCTGGCCATGAGAAAACGGCGATGCGGTAAGGGTGTTCTGGCTGGGCATAGCCGAAGGTAGCGGCAATTTCACGCCGGCTTGTAGACCAGATGAGCGAGGTGACTTGCGCTTGGACATTGATTGTGGCGAGGCAAGCGCCGGAGAAAGTATGGTAGAAGTGGATCGCACGATCGTTAGATCCGCCGCCTGTGGCAATGAGGCCGCGCTGCCAGGGGCAGAACGCGATCGCTTTGATTGCGGCGCTATGGAGCCATTTGTGTTTCTGGCGGCCTTCGCCGATGAAGAGAGTATTTTGGTGACTTTGAGTGTAGCGAGTGCGAGGAAGCACCACAGAGGGTAAGGGACTGTGAGTCTGAGTCATTTGGAGGTTATGATGCTCACGCCATCCATCACCGAGAATGCTGGTGATCTTTTGTTCCGAAGTTGAACTGCGAACGGGATTTGGTAACCCAAAATCTGTCATAAGCTCCTGTAAAGGATACCTCTGTACTGGTGTAAGACTGTGCAGACTTTTGGGTGGTGTAAGGATATCCTTGACTTCGAAGAGACAGCAAGCGTTATCATTTGCTCCCGTAGCGAAGTATTCCCCATCAGGCGACCAAGCAAGTCCACAGATCTGTTGAGTATGCACACTGATCTTTGCTATGAGTGTCAGTCCCCCTTGCCATCCATGTATATCGACATCTCGGTTGCTCAGCCACTCGACGGAGTAGTAGTGAATGTTTCCGGCCTCGTCACCCACAAGCAGTTCTTCGACTTCTACCGTTGAGCTAAATCGCTCAGAGGGCTTGCGAGTGATCACAGGCTTAAATGCAACACAAGCGATAGCACTAGGCTGCCTGGACTGAAATCTGGCGTCGTCGTCGAACAGGCTCCATAGGCTTATTTGGCCGTCATTTCGCCCCATGGCCAGGATGCTATGGCCACCTTCAGTAGATGAGAATGATAGGGAAGTAACGTAAGTATTGCGGCGGTCTGTTTCTTCCATACGAGGGTATTGAACGCCAAAGGTTTCCGACCATAAATATACCCGATTGCTAAGGCCTACCGCAAGCGTTCGAGAAGTATGGCAATACGCCAGTACTGAACAGTAAAAGTCATCTCGAAGCTGCGGCGCATCAAGGACTGTGCTCAACAATCAGATATATCCATAAGTAGGGGACCATCAATACTCATCTGAATGGAGTTGTCGGAACCGCGCGTTGTTCTTCTTTAAGTTTCTTTCCTGCCGCTGAAGGGAACCAGATCAGCGCACCGCTATCGAGAGTCTTGGGACCTGAAGATTTTGGGGACATGCGATAATATTTGACATTGGAGTAGATGAACGCTCACTCACGTGATGGTGCGCCTTCCTGAACCCATGCCCCATGCTCCCATCGAGTCCGAGAGTCTATGAAAGGGTATCTTCGCTTCGATGCAAGAGAGCCAGTGCTGACATGTCCTGCCTTTTTCGGAGAGCCAGGAATATCCAACATTCTGCTTGTCTGATCGATATCCAATGCCGCAGCAAGTCTGCCTTCTAATCTTTCTAGGTCCCGGTCTGGTGTCTCACCGTCAAGAAAGCGTGATGTATACATGGGTGCATTCGTACCACTACCGATTACACCGCCGCGTCCATTTGGTAGGCCCTGCACGGGGCCAGTGGGCGATGCGGCGGTACTACCTCCGACGGCCCATACTGCGCCTGCACTAGCTTGTCTGTTTTGAACTATGAGAGGGCTTCGGTGTAGGCCAAGAACGGTTGGTCCACTTAACGAACGTGATGGAGATCGACTTTGTTGCCCATTATTGCTGCCAGAGCCCACTCTCGTACCTTCTCTTAGGCGTGTCGGGCTTCTGAAAGGATCCGGGCTAGCCGAATTTTGACGCAACAGCCTCTCTGTACCCGACAGCTCTTGCGGAGACTTGCTGGTGCGAAAAGTACTGGACCGAGCTTGTGGCGAGTAGCGGCTCGAGATGTAGCGATCTGGCGACGCTGGAGGGGTAAACAATTTTGCCACAGCGCTTACGCAACGCTGCTTTGAGTCCTGACGTCTTCCACGGTCTTCTCTGGCACCCAAATCAAAAACACGGTCATGTAAGGGCTCAAGCGGGAACGGAAATGCATCAAGGTCTTCAACATGTTTGCCTGCCCCAGATAATGTACGAGTGGTGGGCAACAGAGCAATCCTTGAGTCAGTCTGAAATTCCGGGGTTGGAGTGCGAGGAAATGGAAAGGAATTGATGGTTTTCCTACTCTCAGTGTCCGAGACTGGTGTCCGTGGGAGTCCCATCGCGGAAAACTGTTGCTCGTCATTGGTCTCCAGCGTCAATGTCTCAGCTTCGCCGGACTCGGAGGCGGGTGGAGATGGTAGGCCTCCAGTGAACGATTGTTGCGAACGATCAGTCTTAGTTCTTGTTGGACGACCAGTAGCTTGGACTTTGCGGGAAAGAAGGAGCGCATCTTCCGAGTAGCGATGAGATAGACCAGCAAAAGAAAGCTTTGTAGAAAAGTGAAAGTCATCTGCAGAAGCTGATACCACATGTGGCATCGTGCCGATAGCGAAAGTAAAGTAAAAAAGCTTGAGGAAACGAAAGACTAGAGCGAGAACGATTGGGGGGTTCCCAATTATGAAACCCAGAGTCTATGAATACCTGTAGAGTTTGTTAGTAATGGTTAATGCAATGCGTGATGCACGTTGGGAGAAATCTCTAATACCCAACTGATCCAGAAGATGAGAGTGATAGGGCTGACATCAGGCTAAAGTCGGCAGGGGCGACTGCCTTGCGGTCATTGTTCACCGCACAGCCTTCTTATCATCATCACCACCAGTCACCTCGCATCCTCAATATGGCCAGTGTATGTAATGAACCAACTCTGACTCGATGGACCGCTACTAACATAATCAGCATGGTGTACCTAGAGTTAGTGGGGGCCAGCCGCAGTCGGCTCAAGCACGGGAAAGAGAGCTACAGGATATAAAAGAATATTGGTTACTAGTAGACAGTGTCAACAGTAAAGTACGGCGGACAGAGTGCTTCTAGTGTACTACTGATCCACTGGTAGATCCAACAGCGGCAGTATAGTTATGAAGTATTGCAGTTGACTTCAAAGCTACTAAAGAAGAATCCGGAGTACTATACAGTATGGAACCATCGCCGACTGATAATGCAGCATCAATTTTCCGATGGTTCTCAAGAAGGATCGAATAGAGAGCACGAAGTAAAAAGCTCAGAGAGGAACAAAGCCATCTTCGAGCTTGTTTCCAATGATCTTGATTTCCTCTTTCCCTTACTTAGAAAATTCCCCAAGTGTTACTGGATATGGAATTACCGTCTATGGTTACTTGAAGAGTCGTCGAAGCTGCTACCGACAATTGATGCACGTCGGTTTTGGCAGCAAGAACTTGGCTTAGCAAGCAAAATGCTTAGCATGGACAGTAGAAATTTCCTTGGCTGGGGTTATCGAAGGACGGTCGTCGCAGCTTTAGAAAGCAATCTATTGAATGCCGGAGGTACTACACGTAGTATGACTGAAGAAGAGTTCACCTATACAACCAAGATGATCGAATCGAACCTCTCAAACTTCTCCGCTTGGCATAACCGAAGCAAACTCATTCCAAGGCTTTTAGATGAACGGAAAGCGGATGAAACGGCGAGACGCAACTTCCTAGACAAGGGTACTCTATTGTGTTGGCATCAAATACTCCACGATACTAATCCGTCTCTAGAGCTTGAACTTATTCAACGAGGGTTGTGGACCGATTCCAATGATCAGTCACTGTGGTTCTACCATCAGTACCTGATGTGCACCTTTGACCCGGAATGTGCATCAAAATCTATGGCGCCATTTCTAACCACTGATGAGAAGCTAACATACGTGACAAAAGAATTGGCAAATCTCCTAGATATGCTGGATGGTGCGGAAGATTGTAACTGGATCTACAAGGCCTTGATACAACTCTGTACATGTCACAGAGCGTTGAACAACGCATGGCCTGTTCGAGAAGGCCAGATCCAGGACTGGATTGCTCAAGTCCGGATGCTGGACCCATTAAGAAAGGGAAGGTGGAACGATCTTGAACAAAGCTTGCAGCTCTCAAATTAAAGACGTGCTGTAGGACACATACTAAGAATTGGAAGACATTGCTTCCATGCACCCCAATTACTTTCATCTATAGTTGCTCTCCTTTCCATAGCTGATGGGAATTCACAAGCCGTAGTGATGCAACTCCCTGCGTTCAGAATCGAAGACACCGTGGCGCTGGCGCTCTGGGTGAATGAGATGCCTGCATAAACCGAAATTTCACCGCAACCTACCTCTTTCCATCTTGACAAACGATCTCAAACCATATGGATCCCTGAAACCCCGGTCAAGAAGTAACGACAAGTCAGTTGAACTATCAAGAATCTATATCTGACGTAACCTCCTAACTAGTATCATATACTGTATTTCAGGTCCGAAGGAGCCCTGATCCATCGTCTACAAGTATGTAAGTTCATCCGCCCATAAATTCACTAAGACACTAGTAGGGTCTTGTCTGGAGAACGTGTAGCTAATCGTGACAATGCTATCACAGCTCCTCGCCTTAGGCAGCGACAAGGGGCACGGTCAACACCATGGCAGGTTACGAGAATACTGAACATATGGGAAAGGCTCTTATAAGCAGTAAGCCAGGAAGGATCAGTAATCACAGCAGGCCCTCCGCTGACCTCCAACCCCAGCGGTCCCCAACTTGGCAACCGTGCAAGCAGCGCGAAACTTCCTCATACAGATCACCCTTCTGCATTCAACTAAGCCTGTCGTCAGTAGACTTCTGAGCGTTCCCCCGTCGGTCACATTCAGCCAGCTGCATAGGGCGATCGCAGCATCTTTCGACTACAAGGCTGAAGACATTGAAGAAGGTGACTACAGTACTCCTTGTTTCTATGTCTTTGAAGCGTCACAAAATCATAAACCACATGGCCTTCGGGAAAATACCTTGTCTCTCTGGCCTTATAGTGATAATTATGGTAGAGCTGGAGAATATTTGGATGCGGATTCTACCGAGGTCATCAAAGTATTCGACGGACAGGAGGGTTTTAGATACTGTGAGAAACGCTTTCGGTATACATTTCACGAACCAGACCATATTGAGCACTCGCTACAGATCCTGGGGAGAGCTGCTGAAAACACAAAGGGAAAAATCGTCTGCGTTGCCGGCCTGGGTTCAACAGCGCTTGCGGACTGGAAGCAAATGACCGATGGGAAACCGCAGAGAGGCCCGAGTACATGGAAACTGGACCTCGGAGAAGTCAATCTTCGTTTGGCCGAGCTTCAGAAGGGCTGGTCGTATGCCGAATCTACCAGATTGTGAACATGGCATACAGCGAATAAGTAGTTCGTCCACTGAAGTTCCGCATAAATGTGAGGATTCGGATCAGACTGCTCACAGTCAATGAATGAAGAGCCAAGCTATGCAGAATAGAGATCAGGAATGAGGTGAAGGGGCTTTGGCTTAGCATTTCAATACTCTCTTTCACCACATGAAAGAGGCTTTAACTGATCAATCTGCAATCTTCCCTCTCTCACCCTCAACTAAACAGAACTCTTTACTTGTCGGAGAGCCTCCAAAGTCTATGCAGTGACAGATTAAACCACAAACACCGAGCCTAATTCAATCTACGGTGCGTCGAATCTCCACCAACACCGTTCTCCCAACCGCGCAAAGTGAGCACCAGCGATGTAGCATGCATACTCTTGGCAGTCCCCAAAGCCAACCCAACAAGCACCACATCAAATACATGAGAATTCTCCTTCGCAACGAAGCCATAACAAATCAACTTATTCCTCCCTCCAAGGGGCCTGGTACTCGAGCCACCGCTTCGGCATACTCAACTCTCACCTACCTACAGTAGCAATCTTCTGTTCGAAAAGGGGGAACTAGGCGAGAAAAGCCTCTCTCTCAAATTGCAAAAAAAATGGTTATTTGATGAAAGGGCGCGGTTGTAGGAAGGAAAGGGCTATTCGCTGGGGAGTCGAGAGTAGGTAGGTGGATTATGTAGATTGCCTTGAGCGTGTGAGATTTTTTGGTTCATCGATTCTTGTGTTATTATATTTTTCTTACAAGCGAACTTTTGAAATTCGATCAAATCTATCTCTATCTACCTTTGCTCGTCTGCCTCTTGCCATACAAATGTTGCAACAGGACTCGTGTTAGAAGAATTTATGGGCCCATAAGGGCAGTTCGTTTGCACATCTTCATCGAGACCGTTTGTTATTTACGAAAGTTTTACAAACCCCTTTTGACGGCCACGTAGAACGTAGCGCGGTGAGATGGGCGGAGACTACATTGAATTAAATACATGTGTGCGCTGCTTGGCCAGTTAATCATTCTATCTGCAACCATCCCCACAATTTATCCCAGATCCCAGTACCGCCTCTCACAGCGCCTACTCTTGCAAGACTCATTTAATCTTCTTATCCACCCACCGAGAGTGATGTTTGTTCACGTCGTATTTTAGCCATCATTCGTCGTCTGAATTAACCTCGTCCTTCCCTTCAAAATCCTCTTCACGTTCCACCTTGGCCGCATCCTCAACACTGATATTGTACACGAACTTGAACACCGGACCATAATGGTGGTGCGCATGCTGGTCGCGATAACGGTCCGACAAAAGTAGGCGAGCAAACTCGTATTCGGTCTCATGGGCTGCCTTGTTTCGTTGCTTCTGGTATTTCGCCAAGTTCTTCACCGTCTTGATGTATTTATGGTCCAAGCCGGTGTCCTGCTCCCACTTCCGTTGGGATTTCTTGGTATCAGGCATGTTTGTGGCAAAGGCCTGGTACCGGTTTGTTGAATGGGCGTTGTCATTACTGCCTTCTGGTAAGGGACGTCCTTGTATTACGGACACTTTGTCGATGAGTTTGACAATAAGGTTTGCCAAAAACATGTTAAGTCTCGCACCATCGCGTGCTTTGTCCTTGGCGTCGAGCGCTGCGACCTTTGCCTGAAACTCAATCATTTCGGTATCCCTTTCTGCAACTTGAACCTTGAAGGCCTCCGTTTGAACCTTGAAGGCCTCCATTTGAGCATCACTCGCTTGGTATTTGACGTTGAGCGCTGCGATCTGGTCTTTTAAACCGGGAATTTGCTATTCAAAGTTTAAGCGATGCATTATTAGCTCTTTGATCTAGGTATACATACTTTGACGTCATTACGCAGTTCGTCGTTTCGCTTTTTGGACTCCTCCAGGATCTCATCGAAGGGATATGTCATACCTATGACATCGCGGTCTTGATGAGAGGCTTCGTTCTTAGTATGATACTCCAATATTGACTCGGTACCCTCGTCTCGGGGTTCGTATCTGAGTTTCTTTTGTTTCTGAGGAGTAAAGGTGATCGACGAGTGTCTCTTGAGAGCCGATCTCCGCTCTGGGTGCTGAATCCACTCTTGGGTTGACATGATAGCTGATCGATCGCCCGGACGTGGTGGCGTTACCTGAATCATTAGCTTGACCATGATGACGAAATGGTTTCAGAAGCAAGCGTGGGTAAAGGAAGGATCAGGCAGGGCACAGAGAAGGAGAGAAGGATGACAGAAGAGTAATGACTTGCACTGAACAAAGTGGGAGAATAATACCTCTTTAAGGTGTTAGCGGAGTGTGTTGATTCTCAGTTCGTACCCAGCTGGAAAAGAATCTATTGCGGATAGTTGTGGATCAGGAAGAAAGAGATATAAAGTGTAGTTGGTAAAGTGAAGAGTTGTGAAAGAACATTAGGATAACATCCATGATAATTCACAATGAGGGGTTCACTGATTCGACTCATGAATGTCAAATCCTCTAACACAACGCATATCGGCGCTCTATGAGACCCGCAATGCTACCAAAGTTCATTTGATAGTATAGACGATACCTTAATGAAATGATTGCCTGTATTCCAGTTTTCACGTGTTCTTCATTACACATGATGATTTCAAAACATCTTCGTGCGACCGGGAGTAGAAGATACGTAGCTAGACCTGAAACTCTGTTGGAATACGAGGTCATATGGGGGCATATTGATATTTTGGTTGTTGCTGTTAGGAGGCTATCTACGGAATAGGAACTCTACTAGCGGCCCCCAGCCCTACCAGCCCTATGAAGCGGAGGTTACCAACCCCCCTATTTCCAACAAACTCAAGCAAATCGACACGCGATCACACCTACTCTACTCACAGAAGCGAACTCCCTGTTGTGCGGCCAGTACTTCGTCACATCCCAAGTAGGGACCGGTCCAATGATTGTGGTAGTACTGTGGTACTTCTTTTCTCTTACTGACAGCAAGATTAAGCGGGTATTGTTCCGCCACAATTGATCCTCATCAAAACGTATGTACTTTAATCTCAAGAATTTATCGAACTCTATCCTATTCTCATGAAAAACTCATGAGCATCTATATTAGGTTATAGAATCGCAAGCTTTTGAACCGCATTCATGAGTGTAAAGTAGCCACAGGTTTTAGTTCTACGGTGTTTGGTGAGAATCGCTTACGACCCCTCGACACCTCAAAGGCTGTCAGTGACGTCAAAGCTCTCAGTAGGATCAGCCCTATCTGCCTGAGTACTTTGACCACGTTTTTCGATATCCCCTCTGCTCAACTACTGCCTGATCTCCTCTACCATTTCCAATCAAGCACGATGTTCAAACACGTTCCTTGGGCATCTCACGAGGGAGATCAACCCCAGGAAAAGCAGAATGAAGATGGAGGAGAGTCCCTGACAACGATTCTCGACGCTGAGCAGCGGGGCGAGCTCACCATTCTCATTGCAAGTGCTACAGCTGCTATGCGCAAGACTATTGAGTCAAACTTTGATCCTACTGTGAGCTGGCTGCCCAGCGACTCTATCAATTGTTGCTTTTCTGATCCACCTAGGCAACTCTCTCTCTTAAGCCTGATCACGGCCTCTCCGAAGAAGAAAAGATCCTGAACTCCGGAATCGACCCCGGATCCGTCGATGTCGACCAATCTGATCGTGAGCAAAAGCTCAGAGAGAAACGGCAGAAAGAGCTTAGTGCCCCAGAGGTGAAAGAGTTGAAGAAAGCTTCTTTGGAGTTTTTCGACAATTGGCGGATGAAGGTCATGGAAAGGGTGGGAACGGTGGTTAATTCCAAGGAGACTGCATCGTCGCAGATGAAGACTACTCCTGCGCCCAAGTCCACCCTGAATTCTTCCCCAGATAAGAAGATAAATCCCGAGACCACGAGATCCCAGAACATTACGCCTGATTCTGTCCTAACCGCTCTATACCCTCCAGTATCGACTCAGCTTTCTTTGCTCGAAGAACCCACCAAGATCTTGATTGTACATTCCATACTCCTCCTTTTGCTCTCCCTCGAACACTATGTTGCTCCATCTCGCGTACTCCTCCTCTACCTCACATCATCCCTTAATCTACCGCTCGCAGTCCTCATATCCGACGAAGAGAAAGTCGCAAAAGGCCTTCTTGAAGCTGCGAAACAAATGTCCGGAGAGACCGAAGCTCAGAAAAAAGCAGAAGAGAACAAGCAATTGAGGAAATGGAAAGTGGGTCTGGCGTCCGTTGCCGGTGCCGCACTTATCGGCGTTACTGGTGGACTAGCAGCGCCATTGGTTGCAGCAGGTGTTGGCAGTGTCATGGGCGGACTTGGACTCGGTGCAACAGCTGCAGCAGGATATCTAGGTAGTGTGGCTGGAAGCACATTGATTGTGGGAGGTTTATTTGGGGCATATGGAGGCAAAATGACTGGGCAGATGATGGACGCTTATGCGCGGGAGGTTGAAGATTTTGCGTTCCTCCCTGTTCATGGAAGTCACAAAGACCAAAACGAGAAGCACGCGGGCACGAAGCATGATAGCAAACCTCCCACAAGCTTCGACCAAATAGACGCAGCGGCAGACAGAACCGCCGGTCAAGAACACCTCACCCATACCGAAAAAGACGCCGTCTCCGACCCCTCCTGCCGCCGCCTCCGCGTTACAATCGGCATAACCGGCTGGCTGACCTCCAAGCCGGAAATCCTCACACCCTGGCACGTCCTCGCCCCCACCTCCTCTGAAGTCTTCGCTCTCCGCTGGGAACTCGAAGCCCTGCTCAACTTAGGCAATTCCTTGACCACCATGGTCAGCAGCGCGGCCTGGGGTTATGCAAAACAAGAAGTGCTCAAGCGCACGATTCTTGCGAGCTTAATGGCGGCAATGTGGCCGCTGGCGCTACTGAAGGTATCTAGAGTCGTAGATAATCCGTTTAGCGTTGCAAAGAGCCGTGCGGATAAAGCGGGCGAGGTGCTCGCTGACGCCCTTATCAACAAGGCCCAAGGCGAACGCCCCGTTAGTCTCATTGGATACTCACTCGGCGCCCGTGTCATCTATACTTGTCTCCAAACCCTCGCACGCCGCCGCGCATTCGGGCTTGTCGAGTCCGTTGTCTTGATCGGCGCGCCCACACCCAGCGATACTAGCGACTGGCGTATCGTTCGCAGCGTCGTTTCGAACCGTCTCGTGAATGTTTATAGCGAGAACGACTATGTGCTTGGTTTTCTCTACAGGACGAGTAGCATCCAATATGGAATTGCTGGACTGCAGAAGATTGAAGGGTTGCCTGGAGTGGAGAATGTGGATGTCAGCGAGAGCGTTAGCGGGCATCTGAGGTATCGGTACCTTATCGGTCACATACTACAGAAGATCGGATTTGAGGGTATTTCGGCGGAAGAAGTGCAGAAAGAAGAGCATGCGTTGCATAAGATGGATGAGGAAGAAAAGAGGAAGAGGGACTCAGAGGGTGGAGCTAAAGAGGAAGGCGAAGAGGAGGAGGCAGCGAAGATGGAGAGGGAGGTGCAGGAGAAGACCGATAAAGGGCTAGTGTCTAGTACGATGTCGTATGTGCCGAAGAGATTGAAAACAGGGAAGACACAGCATGGAGATGAACTGTCGAGAGCAGCGGAGACAAAAGCTATGCTTGAGAAAGATAGAAAGGCGGAAGCGGAGAGGAAGAAGTATGAGCTACCATTGAGATGAGCTGAAGCGGCGTAAAGAAACAGACTGGGATTGTCATGGAACGAAAGGAATGAACTTAGACAGCACTCCTGCAAGTATCGTTGATGATTTAATTAAAGGTCTCAGAAGGGAAGTTTGATGACGTTGAGGGAAGCCATGTATGGCTCAGCTGGTCTGGGAGACTCAATATGATAGGTAGTCGACGCATATTACGCTATATACACGAAATACGAGTACACAATGATACTATGATGCATCACGTCCGAAACTAACATTCGATTCTTCAATTATCTATGCAGCGATATTGTGAAACCGTCATGTAGATTTGTTTGTCAGGCAGCTATATTCATGGTTCAGTAAATTAACATGATAGATCCTTGAATCTTGATATTCAGCAATTATTTTTTCTAGAGCTGATTTTAATGTGAAAACGAGTAGATATTTAGAAAAGACAAACTTCAGCAGTATAGAATGAATGATATTAGAAGATATGCCTCGGGCTGACTTCGGGCTGATAAGAAGTCACATTACATAGTAGCACCTCTGAGCGAATCTTTCTTGAAATCCTGCCGAGAATCTTGAAATCTTGCCTAGGCTTCGACGAAATTTTGCAGTCACCCCAGTCATTATTCTACCCACCACCCTACTCACCACCCTACATACTAAGGTACCCTACTCACCATCCTACATGCTCGCCACCCTACTCACCATTCTACATGCTCGCCTACCTACATGTTCAGCTACCAACTCACCTACCTACTCACCTACCTACTCACCACCCTACCCACCACCCTACATGCTCACCACCCGGGTTTCAGCTCGCGGGGGGTTGGAAAAGTTGAGCCGGGGCCCCGGGGCCAGAAATAAGACTTGACGTCGGGTTGGAAAAGGTTCGGAGCCTATGCGAAGCATACATATATCAAGACCATTAAGCAAGACCACAAAAAGACACAAATCTGGTCACAGAAGGCCTCGACTGTGCATATACGCAGCATCAACCGAGCATAAAGAAACATCGATCGGAACGACGAAAGCATCGACGCTCAAAATCAAGCGGATGAGATAACATGTTGGCTAAGTGATTTGAATGTGAGAGTCGCAGTTTCGCAATGCCGCGCACTATATACCAAAAAGAAAACTCATGAGAAAAGTGATGATGCAAATCATGAGCAGAACAACGAGAATGAAAGAAGAAAAAATGCACGAGATAGAATCTGACGAAGATAAACGTGAGCGATAGCTTGTGAATGAGCATGTCACTTGAAGTTGAGTTCATGATTCGCATATTCTGTTGCATATGCACGGTTACAATACTTCGCTCTTGCAATTTTGGTCAGAATATCGCGCATGAGCGAAGCATACATATGTCTGTTCTGTTCTCTAGCTATTTTAGCTTGATAGAATCGAATTCTTGAGCCCATGGTTAGCATATGCAGAAAGTTGAGCTGGGGCGGGGGAAAAAAAAAAGGTTCCGGCCCTGGCTCAACTTTTCCAACCCCCCGCCAGCTGTAACCCCTTACTGTCTATGTGGATATTTCTTTGAAGACCGGTCATTGTTTACTAAACTCCCTGCACCCCACTGGTGCGTATCTAAGTGAACAACTAGCAACTCCATTGAAGATTTCAAGCGATCAATTATGTCGAAGTAACCAAATCCGTTGATCAGTGGTGTGCAACTGGAAATACATTTTTGAGGCCCCCTAACCAGCAAGCTATCGAAGTACAAAATGCCTGACATGAAATTTGAGGTCTAAAGTAGCTTTGGTTTGGATATCTTGGTCTACCCATGACCACCACGCCGCCTCTTACTCGCAATGGTATCCTCCTATGGGTTTCCGCTTTCTTCTTTGCCAGCCGAGAAGGCTACCTTCTTCTTAAGGTATGCTTTCACAGCTCCTATCTCGTTTGGTGCGAAAGGCGTAGGATTCTGTTCCACCTTGGCTGCCACTTCGACAGTCATGCCATAAACCCATTCGAACAATTCACCGTATAACCGATGTTCATCCTCGTTTCTGTAACGGTTCGACAGTAGCAGCCTCGCAAATTGGTATTGTGTTTCGTGAGCTGCGTCATTCCGTTGAATCTGATGATGTTTCAAGTTCCTCACCATTGTGAGAAAGAGGGGGTCAAGGCCGGTGTCCTTCTTCCAAGCTGCTCTGCCTCTATCGTCGTAACGCAATTTCTCCGCATATTGTTGATACCGATTTGTGGAGTGCTCGGGATCATTGTTGCCTTTTGGAAACTGTTCGCCTCGTATCTTGGCTAACTTCTTGACCGCTTCGAGTAGAAGGTTTGCCACAAACATTGTCAGTCGAACGTTGTCAATGGCTGCAAGTTGAGACTTGATCTCGTCCACCTCAGCTTCCAAAGACTTGATACGACTATCCTTCTGTAGGTCCTTATCTTCGATATTTTTAACCAGAGCGCCCTGCTGTAGGTCCTTATCTTCGAGGTTTTTAATCAGAGCGTTCTGCTGTAGGTCCTTATCTTCGAGATTTTTAATCAGAGTGCCCTGTTCTGTAACCTTTTTTATCAAACTGGGGATTTTCTATTTAGAATGTAAGCGACGTTGAAGGTACTACCGAGCTTGCTATACATACTTTGATCTCCTTTTGCTGTTGTTCTCTTAGCTCTCTTGTCTCCTCGAGGAATTCGTCGAGGGGACATGTTGCACAGATCTCATCACGGTCTTCATAAGAGGATTGAATATCAGTGTGATAGTCCAGTATAGTCGAATGGGTTTTCTTGTGTCGAGGGTCCAACTTGAGCTTCTTTTGCTTATCCTCGTCAAAGTCGAACGATGACTGTCTCTTCAGAGCAGATCTTCGATCCTGATGCTGAATCCATTCTTGAGGAGACATTTTTGCTGATGGATCGTCCGGGCGCGGTGGTGTCAACTGAAACATTATCTTAGCCATGATAACGCAGATGTTCAAGAAGCAAGCGTGAGCAAAGCAAGGACCATCCGTGGATGGATGAGTGGAGATGGAAGAGAGCAATGACTTACATTAAATAGGTTGAGAGGATGACACCTTTTCAAGGTGTTAGCAGAGTATGTTGTAACTCAGTCAAAGTCTTGGTGAAGGAGAAAGCTGTTGTGGAGTGATGTAGGTAAGAGAGGAAGAACTTTGAAGTGTGGCTGCTTAGAAGAGTTGAGCGGATGAATCGTATGAAAGAGTCACAAAGAATATAAAAGCCAGGATGATTCACAGCGGTCGTCACTGATTGAATACTGTACCCGAACGTGAATATCTCCAACACAACGGACATCCATGCCCCCGCATGCATGCTATGAGATCTAAACCCCTCCCAAGTTCCATGTGGTAGTGTGGAAACTCCTCAACAAACTTAATGTTTTGAATTCACGTGCCCCCTTTCCATCGCGACAGCGTCAAATCTTCATATCTTAAAGTCTGGTGGAAATGGTAGTCGGGATAATCCCATTTGTGTTGGAATACGAGGTCATATGGGGGCATATTGACATTTTGGTTGTTGCTGTTAGGAGGCTATGGACTAGAATACTCGTAATGGAAGGTGTAAACTCAACTAGCGGGCCCCAGCCCTACCAGCCCTATGAAGGCGGAGATTACCATCTCCCCTATTTCCAACAATTTATTCAGAGGGATTATCGAAGAAAGCTCGTGCAGCGTAGACCAGAAGGCGTACGTCAAGTGTGGGAGAGAAAGCAAAAACATATGGTTCGTTTCTAATGCTGTTCATGTTGATCCCTCTTCCACTTCCATTCCTAAATCCTTTCTTAAGATATTTCACCCGCACTCATATGTCAACCATAGAATCTGTTGAATGCGGCTTCGTCAGCGAGGTTTTCCCCTTCAACCTTATTCCAAGTTCATGGCTGAAGATGGTCAGGATGTGAGACAGTCTAGCCTCTTGCACACACGCCTGAGAGTAAGCTTACCGGAAGTTCGGGGACAATGGGATCGAAGAAAGCTCTATGCCTCTGGCAGTAACGAGAAGGCAAATCAACTTCCGTGTATTCCATCATGCGTTAAGATGGCGGTATCAGTCGCATGAAAGCACAGATCGATGACATTGCAACAGACCCCTTGTACGTCGAAAATGATTGCTGGCGGCAGAGCTCCACGGCATCGAGGTTTTGATTGGTAGCTATGATTGGTACAGAATGAATGGTTTTAGCTGGTTCCTTGCATATCTAGCTGCGAATTTTTGATAAACAATATTCTACTACTTGGATAATTCTAAAAGAGATGCCTAACTATAATTCTGTCCTGTGTACTTACGTCCAAGTTCTCTCCCTCGGTCATCTTGGACGATTCCCGTCTCCTCTTGAACAAGTCTAGCTTCTCGTCAGGATTTGCTGCGTAACACTTCAGCCGCGGCCTCATCATCGCCTGCTCGAGCTCCCGGGGATCGTGGTATATAGACGGGTTAAAGTGGTAGTTATCACGTGCGGGAAAATCATCGATCGTAACCTTTTCGAGGCCCCGTACCTCGCGGAGTGCCACGTACCCATCAGGCTGATTATCAATGATCGAGGTTTTCAGAAACTTTAAGCCTTGGCAGGTCTTCAGAAGGCGGAACGCCCGTTTTGAGTCGCTACCGAACCAGTAGAATTTAATGGCCGTAACGTGTTGGCGACGGGCGTATCCGATATTACGCAGAAATCGGTACAATCTATTGGTAGACGTGAAGTAGAAGTTGTTGTATCTGTAGAAGATGTGGAAGGCTTCGATGTAGGTTTGTCTTGAAAGAAGAAGAATCGAAAGATGCCATTTATTGCAATTTCCACCGTCTATACTGGTACCGATGATATCGTCGCCCACAACAACGGACTTGTCCGAACAAAGAACATACTTGTAAATGCGGTCTCGGATCTCCGGAATACATGGCAGTTGCTTCAATAGCGAATGCTTGTTAACTTTTGCAAGAAGCTGCTGCTCGGGCTCCAGCGACTCTTCTTTGGCTTGATTCGGAAGCGGTGGAACAGAGATTTCGACTCTCTCTGGCTGGCTTTTACTAGCTTCGGCTTATCAGCAACTGCATTGTGCATCGTTCTATCATCAGAACCACATATAGAGGTACTTGCCCATTTCTCATACGACCAACTTACGACTTTGCACACCACCTATTTCGTTGAGAGGTTTTACTCCATATCACCTGGGAGTCCGCGCAAGAAAAAGGAACCACACTAGTACTAGATTGGTAAGCAAAGCCTCAGGTTGGTTGCCTCAGGTTGGTTGGTTCCATAGAAAGTACACACTCCTCAGCTACCCACTGGACGTGTTCTTGTTCCAAATATGACTGCTCGTAGTACTAGTGCCTCTAAGATCAAGCTTAACCAGACTGGTTCGAGAAGAAGTACTTAATAGTTATATAGATTTCATGCAGCAAGATATCTCGTCCGCTGTACAGTAGGACGGTACAGAGCCTATATTCGGCAGCCAAACAGCAGTTCATATTTGTTCACGAAGGCTAGACTAGACCTTGACGCCATGAAATCGTTGATCTTAAGAGCAGCAAACCGCTACCTTAGATATAATGACTACTTATAAATAGGTGGGCCTATATCAAAAGCATCTCTAAAGTAGTGTTCTCTATTTAGCAGCGTGTTCACAACATGCTCAGTACTTATCATCAACAAACACTACTTGGAGATCTTTCAGTGCAACAAGCATACGCTACAAAAGCATACGATGATACAAGCAATTCATTGGAGAGAAGTCAGCCTGGTCCACGGGTCGGGCGGTTACCGTCAGCGACGGCGTCTCGTCGACCGACACCAACCCGACTCTCAAGGCTTCGAAGCGCTACTCGCCAAACAAATTGAATCATCGCATCGAGCCTGAGTATTACTTAAGGATCACGAATCTAAGAGTAACACAGCTTATAACGGATTTCAAAGGTAAGATGGCGCTGCCGTCCAATAGAATCAAGATATTTTCACTATCTACCCTTATCTAAACTTTGCGGAGGCAGACTTCCTAGTACGTGCAGAACTTGTCTGCCTCTCATTGTGTTTCGTTCTTTGATTTTATGGCATCTCATTGCTTCTTCCATCCTTCGCATGGTATCAATCATCACACCCACAGAGAGAACATCCTTGTCCCCCGTCTGCACCATAGCACCCTTTATCTGTTGTTGTCTCCTACTTGATTCGCTTCGGAGTTCTCTAATGTTGCATTTCCATTGAAAGATGCAGCCACGAGTTTCGATCGGAATAACCCCAGCTGTGCGGGGATGGACCGAGCTATGATCCTATTCTCTGGGTTAATTAAAAGTTGACGGTAGCTTGCATTTGCTTCCCGAATAACAAACCCATAGCGTCTCCAATACTGCCTTGATGGTACTCAATGGAGAGTATTCATCTCGATCTACCTATCGATCTTCGTCCATATGTGGCTTTGACTATGAATTGCGGACAAATCATTATTGGCCTCCCTATCATCATAGCCTTGACGATCAATTGTTGAGGGGAATGCTTGACTGGAAAGATAAGAGGCAGACCTGGAAGTTACCAGATTGAAGTTTTAGGAGCCAAAAACGGCATGTTCAAAGATGATCTCCTGGAGACGCGGGAGCGATCGTATTACAGAACTGAGATTGAGAACTACGTGGCACATGCATCTCGGAAGATAGACTTTATCTGCTGTGTGGTGATGGCATGTGATAAGAGAACTCCTTGAGCCAGCTACAATAGAGCATCTTCAAGCACACTTTCCAAACCGAAACGTAATTGCAAAATATTGAGAACAAGTTGTTTCCCTGAAGAGATTTAGTCTTTCACAATATGCCCACCACGATCAAGAAGTACAAAGCAGCCGCCGTGCAGGCCGAGCCTGGTATATCTCGCTCGTTGCCAAGGATATAGAATTACTAAAGGCTAAAATTGTGTAGGCTGGTTTGACCTCGAACTCTCCGTAAAGAAAACCATCCACTGGATTAACGAGGCAGGGAAAGCAGGATGCAAACTCGTTGCGTTCCCAGAAGTCTGTATGCATGACCTTCTCCTCTTGACTATATGTTCCTCGATTTACGGGCTATTGCTGATTTTCGTTACAGGGATCCCAGGATATCCATACTGGATGTGGAAAATCAACTATCAAGAATCTCTCCCTTTTATTAAAGCTTATCGCCAGAATAGTCTGCCTTCAGACTCTGATGAAATGCGGCGGATCCGCGCTGCTGCTCGCGAAAACCAGATCTATGTCTCAATGGGCTACAGTGAGATTGACATGGCTTCTCTGCATCTAGCACAAGTCATGATCTCGCCGACCGGTGATATTATCAACCACCGCCGCAAGATTAAGCCTACCCATGTCGAGCGCTTAATCTTTGGAGACGGAGCAGGAGACACATTCGAGAGTGTCGTGGATACCGACATTGGCCGAATCGGACAGTTGAACTGCTGGGAGAATATGAACCCCTTCTTGAAGGCTATGAATGCTTCCGCGGGAGAACAGGTGATAACTTGCCTCACCACTTGGGGAACTGTCACTAATCGTTCCAGGTCCATGTCGCCGCCTGGCCTATTTACCCCAATAAGGACACCTTGAAATACCCCGATCCATTCACCAATGTCAGCGATGCTAACTCCGAGATCGTGTCACCAGCCTATGCTATTGAGACTGGGACTTTTGTACTAGCCCCATTTCAGCGTCTGTCACAGGAGGGTGTAATCAAGAATACCCCAGAGCACATTGAACCGGAAACCCCAGACAGATACAATGGCCACACCAGAATCTTTGGACCCGACGGAGCTTTACTTGCTAAACCAGACAAAGACTTTGAGGGCTTAGTGACGGTTGATGTTAGTCCTTTCTCCACGTCTAATGTTCGCAGAAGCTAACATCTTCATAGATTGATCTCGACGAAGCTCATCTTAGCAAAGCTCTTGCCGACATTGTACGCTTACTGCGATGCTTTGTCTCCCGTTCCACCTCACAAGCTAATATCTTCCAGGGCGGCCACTACATGAGGCCCGACTTGATTCGACTACTTGTCGACACACGCCGTAAAGAACCCATTACACACTGCGACGAGGGCGGGAATGTTGAGAAATACAGCACCCAGGATCGAGTGGGCTTGTCCATGCCGCTCGACCCACCGAAGACGGATGCATTTGCAGTCAAGAAAGGTACGAAGCACACGGAGATTAAGCAAAACGGTTACAATGGTCTTGTCAACTAGGTAGAGATGCAACAAGGAAACATAGGAGACTTTCTAGAGTAGCAAAGGATATGCAAAAGTATCTGTAGTTCTTGACAGCAATCAGATCAATCGTTGAATACCGTTATAAGATTGGTTTTTTATGGTGTTCGCTCTTAATTGTTCGGTGTCCTTGTTTTGTAACCGAGCTGTGCTATGTCTATTCCCGGGCTTAAACAAGTCACATTTCGTGATACAAATACGACTGAACATTGATTGTACGATTCAAATATAACGTACTCTGGTTTAAGGTCAGAAGATGTCGTTGGTACTCGCTGGTACTGAATCATGTTGGGTCCGAATCATGATAACCCCTGGGACGCGCTTACAAAGAAGCGCCCGGCCGTTGCGGCGTTTGTTTAATTCCGCAAGCCTTGGTCTTGAGCTTTCTCAACTAGCAACCACACCTTCTATGCACTTCTGCACGGTGACTTGATGCGTACTCCTATATGGCGAGCAGCCAGGGTTATCCATAATCACACATGCCCTCAACCTTGCCGGTTCATCGTTGGTCGCCGCTTTCCTCTTCCTCTTCCTCGCCGAACATTCTATTCTTCACCGAGCCAGCGCCGCGAAGATGATCCTGCGATCGCACCAGAGGCAACATGGAACCATATCGCCGAAACCGGGACGCCCATTTCCGATCCATATGACAGTACCCAAGAGGTGGAAAGTGGCCCAGATGGGGGAAACGGCGCGCCACAGAAGCCACCTAGGCCTACAGACAGAAGCTACTATGGCTCGGGGATAAAGAGAGCCAATAGGGCCATCAACAAGAAGAAAGAGATCCCACCGTTCCATATTCCACAATGGTTCATGGACCGGAATGTGATTCTTCGAGAGTCCTATATCGAGAAGGTGAATGAGGCCGGCATCGGGTCTCCAGTGCAACACCATCCCACAAAAGCTCAAAACACAAAAGATTTAGTCATGCCGACTACTTCCAACACAGTATCTGATGTTGAAGCTAAAGACTCCGAGACCGCGGCAGAAGAAGAGTCTTCCGCGCCCACCCCTGACCTGGACGACGAAGGTTTGCCGCTTGAAGACCAAATTGTGGCCGAAATCAGTACATTAGTGTCAGCGGGCCTTCAAGTCCCTACAAAAGATTGTTCTCATAATTGGAGATCCCCAAAGCCTCATCTTGTGTTGCACTGTCCGAAGGACGGTGGCACTCCTTATCTAAATATGCTAGTCAAGGGAATGATGGGGTCGCACGCTACGGACCTAATCAAGCTTGATGCACAAGATCTTTCTCAGCTTGGAAGCGATTATCTGGAAGACCCAAATAGGGTCTCGCATGGTTCCTTGAGCTCGTTGAGTTACGATGCTCATCTAATGACTATGTCTGGTGGTTCACAGTGGATCGAGGATCCTGCGGATGTAGAAGAATATGATGAGGCTGAAGATGAAGACGACAAGGGCCGGCCTAAACCAATTTCCTTTTCCAACTCAGGCATAGGAATAACACCCTTCGCAAGCTTTGCTGGTATAATGAGCAGAATTCCTCAAATACTGTCGTCCAGTCCCCAGCAACCAAGCTCCTCTTCGAGATTAGTAAGGGTAGTGCCACCACCCACTGAAAAGGACCTGAAGATGGGTATTTTCATCGAGACTCTAATTGATGCTTGCGAAATCAAACGGAGATTGGAATTGAAGGGCGAGCCAAATAAATCTACTAATATCCCTATGTCGGAGGATCAAGCACCTCCTAATGATGTGTCTGTTGAACAAGCAACGGAGAATGGCCCATTAACCACTGCTAGTTCGGAGCCACGAAGTCTCATCATCCACATCGAAGATTATCCGGAGATAAATGCTACTTTCACTGGTGGTAAGGTTCTTGACAAAGTACACGAGATTGTACAAAGACGACGGAAAGAGGGTCAAAGAATCCTCATTGTGGGTACTACTTCTTCTCGAGACCTTATTCCATCTTTTTCAGAGGCAGGTTTTAAGAGTATTCAGTCACAACAGGAGCGAGGGCCAATCAGAACTATCATAACGCCGTTGAATGTCCCAGAATCAAAACTCGAGCGTGACACCAAGCACAGGATTAGAATGGTCAATCAGCGACATCTTCAGGATATGTTACGCCGTCTCACTGCTGATCCCGCACTCGTAAGTAAACTTGACGCTCAGGAAGAATTGGACTTGGCATCTTCAGCCGTTTTTCTATCGGAAATGGATCTGTCCGTCTGGTCTTTGGATCGTGTTCACCGCGTTGCTACAGTTGCACTTGGCTCACTTACGGACGGTTCGGAGATGACAATTAAGCACATCGAGGATGCATTAGCACTGATCGAGCTAAGCGATTCCAAAAAGTTCGAATGGGCGGCGAAAGAAACTGAAAAGGAAAAAGCAGGCAAGAATTTTAGATCGCTTAAGTCCACCAAACGAGGCGCGATTATGTCGAGCGATGAGAGCGAACAGCGAATGAAGAGATTGCGCAAGACGTGCAACAAGCACGAGAAAAAGCTGCTAAATGGAGTGGTTGACCCAGAAAGTATCCGCACAACCTTTGCGGATGTGCGGGCTCCGCCTGCGACAATAGACGCCCTTAAGAACCTTACCTCCTTGTCTTTAGTAAGGCCTGACGCTTTCACCTATGGTGTTCTTGCAACAGATAGAATACCGGGTCTTCTCCTTTACGGGCCTCCAGGCACAGGAAAGACGCTGTTGGCAAAGGCTGTGGCAAAAGAGAGTGGGGCGACGGTCCTCGAAGTTAGCGGATCTGGTAAGCACTTCGATACATGCTGTTCCTGATCACTATTAACGGCACATAGATGTGTACGATATGTACGTTGGCGAAGGCGAGAAAAACGTCAGGGCCATCTTCAGCTTGGCGAAGAAACTCACACCCTGTATCGTCTTCATCGACGAAGCCGACGCCATTCTCGGCTCGCGTAGTGGATCCAGCAACCGCACCAGCCACCGAGAACTCATCAACCAGTTCCTGCGCGAATGGGACGGTATGAACGACATGTCTGCGTTCATCATGGTAGCCACCAACCGCCCCTTCGACCTCGATGAAGCCTCTCTCCGCCGCCTCCCGCGCCGCCTTCTCGTCGACCTTCCCATCGAAAAAGACCGTGAAGAAATCCTCAAAATCCATCTTAAAGACGAGCTTCTCGACCCATCCGTCTCCCTTACCGCACTCGCATCCCAAACCCCCTTTTACTCCGGCTCCGACCTCAAGAACCTTGCCGTCGCCGCCGCGCTCGCCTGCGTGCGTGAAGAATTCGACGTCGCAAAGACTGCTTCAGAGGAGCATAAGTACCCCGAGAAACGTACGCTATACGAGCGCCACTTCAAAATGGCAATGGAGGAAATTAGCGCGAGTGTGAGCGAGGACATGGGCAGTCTAAGCGCGATCAGGAAGTTTGATGAAAAGTATGGGGATCGCAGGGGCAGGAGGAAGAAGAGTGGGTATGGGTTTTTGACGGTGCAAGAAGGGGAGAAGGCGGGCAGTGATGCTGCGAGGGTGAGGAATCAGACGTGACCTCCAGATGCGATTGGGTACCCGGTTTAGATGAGTGCTTAGCATTCGATTTCCAGCAGTGTCAACGTCAAATACAGATGAGTTATCAAGAAACAGCTTCATTGGGCAAATCCGTGCTCTCTACATACTAGCCTTTGGCTGAAGTGAATAATCGCAAGAAGCTATAAACATTGATACCTTAATGGCCTTTCTACAGCACTTTAAAGTTTTTGAAAATAAATAGTGAGCCACTAAGGTACAGTACTGTAGCGGGTGTCACTGTGGCCGTCGTTGAGGGGCCCTTTTTCGGGGAGGACACATTCCATCCACCATCATCATGGCACCACCCTCTCTTCAGCGGTGCCACCAACCCCCTTTTTAAAAACCCTCATCACTCACGGAACACACATCGCTGCTGAGCGATGGAGATGTGCTATCCTGCTTTTCAAGCTCAACATTGATTCGAGTTCGTCTCTTTACAAAAAGTTTTTGATATTGGTTTTTTTTTTTTACACACGCTTGTGTGTTTTTGTGTTTTTGCTTTTTCGTCTTCCATCTCCGCATCTCAATCCCAAGCCCCCTCCCTTCCAATCATCTCGCCATCTCATCTCAACCATACCGATTCAACTAACTAACTTGCATCCTTAACTCCTATTATCTACAAAGCTACAACGGCATTGGTGAAGGTCGTCTGCTGCGATTTTCTCCTGCTATGATGGTGTGGGGTATAGATGTGGGAGAGGGTTGGCGGATTGCAGCGGGGATACTGGATGCGGGATTTGATGGGGATTTGGTGGGCTTGGAAGGATGGGTAGGGGGAAGGAGGGGGAAGGGTATAATGGTGTTTACAGTGCAAAAAGCCATGACATTAGGGAAAATGTAATGCTTAGAGCGAGGAGAACTGTTAGAATTGTTTTTGCGATGGTATGGAACGAACTACACTATATACGCCAAGGGACCAAACATTTTCCGACTGGGTTTTCGTTCCCGCAATGTCCATTGCCGTTGCGCACTTTTCATGCCTTCGTCAACAAGGGTATCTGACCCGTTCAGCGCCAAATAGTTTCCCCACGAGCTCGAAACTCTTAGTCTCAAGGTCCGGTAAACCCTGGCGGAATCGCATATGGGGTTGTTCCATTGCGGGTCGCAGGGTCTGGAGGGGGTGGAACTGCATCGCTGTTTGGATTGGGCGAACCCGGTGAATTTGCTGTGTTGCTCATGGGAGGGGGCGTACCCGGAGTAGCAGTGTCGTTATATGTGGGGAGAGGAGTGTCAGGAATTGGGGGGGAAATGTCAGGGTTCATGTGCTGCTTTATCCGTATTGTCGTCGTGGTTACTGTTCCGTGGGTACTTTGCTCGATGCGGACGGCGACCATTGTCGTATTCCCGCCTGTGGTGGTCCCATCTGTCGTGTTCCCGCCTGTCGTTGTCGAAGACTCCAACGACGCGGACGGCTGATACCCCGGTGGTGCGGCGGCCTCGCCACCGCCAATGTAGGCGGGGTTGGACAAGTTTTGCGATGGGGTGCTGGAGTTGGCGTGGGCGGTTCTGTTATACGCATTCGCCACCTGTCTGCACCCCGGGTTACCCCGAGCTCTGTCGAGAAGCACAGTGTCGATGAGATATTCGATGTGGACACGCTGATCGCATTCGTAGGTCTGATGGACCACGGTCCTGTTCGCATGTCTGTGGTGCGTTGATCCGTTGGCACCGTCGCCGGTAGATGAGGAGGGTAGAGTGGTGGAGGTTGTGGAGGGCAGGACTACGGGGCCGTGGCCCATATGGTGGGCAGATGCGAAGGGGGAGTTAAGAGCCGAGGAGTTAACGGTGTTGGCGGCGTCAACCGACTGTTGAGTATTTGCGGAGGCATCTAATTGAGATAGCGGAATTGCAAGTGTTAAGACAGGTAGCAAGATAGCAGAACAGAGCGACACGGAGGACTTCATTATGGTAGGTGGGCAAAGGAAGACGAAGGCGCTTAGGTGTCACTTTGACAGAAAGCTTCTCGTATATATAATCAATGAAAGGAAGAGCAGAGATCAGAAGACGGTACGCGAAACATCTGCGGATCGGAACTATGATATCCTTGATGTCGATCAATGCTTGTCGCTTCTTCATGATAATCCGTAGAGCGCTGTTACGCAACATGATTCCAAAGCCCTCTCAAATCATCGACAAAACCCGGTGTGTGCCACGTTGAAACATTGGTCTAACTCAGGTTGCCCACCGGGAAGTGCAGAGTCTGCTATAGATACTAGATAATTCTACTCACGGCCAGGAGAAAGGCATCGAGCGTTCCTCCTTTTCTGCAGGAAGGGCACGATCCACTAAAGCTGCATTCGGCGATGGGTTCCGATATGAGCGGTTTTATCGAGTAGAGCTGCGTTTCAGAAACTATAGTGGTATAAGGGAAAGGGCTTTAGACTCTTCGAAAGCGTTGTAGGATGAAACCTTAGAGGGAAAATAAGCTTGAGAGCTTGCATATGGCTCGGTTGACGGCTGCTTTTATTCGCCTAACGATGCACTGAGGGCCAGGCAAGGATAGCAGTGTTTTTGCGGAGGTACAGAAGCTATTTTTGAACTGGTGTATGCGACCTGAGCGGAGAAAACGGAGGGACTGAAGGGCACTCTAAACTGCCGCACGAGTCTCTTGCAGATGCGGCAGAGAAAGTGTTTCAGGAGACCCGACACAATCGGTGACATGATACGCAGTTCGAGCTATGATTGAAAGAGCATTTGGCCCGCTCCACGAGCAGTGTCACACCATCAATTGTATCCACGGCGGATGGGACAGAAGGATAATGTGCTGGTTCCTCGCTGGTTGAAGAGATGTCGTGTACGAAGCGACATGGCCCAAGGGTTGTCTGCCGAGGCTCGGGACGGGAGCTATTCTATTCTAAGAAAAGCCCAAGTCCAAGCTTTGTCTCGACAACATCATCGAAGTCGGCAACCGAATATCTACTCTCTAAACAGTATCCATCAGCCAACTCACTGGCACCAGCTAGTCCAGCCCCAAAATGGCAGACCAGGCAGCAAAAGATGCCGCCGCCAAGCAGCGCATCATTACTCACATGAACACCGACCACCAAGACTCTCTAATCCGCTACCTTGAGCACTTCTGCCATGTCTCTTCCTTCTCTGCGCGCAACGCCAAGCTGGCCGATATCACATTCGACTCCCTTACAATCCTAGCCAGCAATGGAAAACCTCATACTATCCCCATAAAGCCGCCGATGACGTCCTGGTCAGAAGCGCGTCCAAGGGTCGTCGCAATGGATGCTGAGGCCGTGGCGGGTCTGAATCGCTCGAATATAACAGTGAAGAAATTCAGGGGCCCGAAAGGAGTCATGGGCGTGGTTTTTGTCGCTGCAGCTGTGACGTTTGTGGTCTTTTCCAAGCGATCGAATCTTGAACCTGGGGCACTGGTCTACGATACAGTGATGAGACACGTTCCGAATTTCAACAAATTCTGCCATACAATACAACCCTTGGTTCTATATCCGATGATTGCTCTGCACTCGTGGGAAGCATACAATATGGATCAAACTCGCTTAGAAAAACATTCAATCCCAAGGTTTAGCAAGCTGTGGTGGAAGTGGATTTTCATGACGTTTATAGGAGGGATTGGGCTGTTCAAGAGCTTTGACTCGATAGTGGAAGAGGAGGAGGCCAAGAAGGCTAACGCGAAGCATTAGATGGCCCATATCCGACCCTTTTTTCCGGCTTCGAGACATGAAAGTCAAGAGCAACAGGTATTTGAAGAAATTTTCCATCACGTATCTGTTCCAATCAAATTTGTAAGGGACGTGGATGGTCTGCAACCACTGGAGCATGACGACGGTTTACATGAACTTGATCACGATCTTTCTTTCCCGTCTTCCTTGTACGATCGGGGTGGTCTATACCATGACGCATTAGCAAATTTATGATTTAGTCTCTAACATCATGATATGACGGCAATGATATCTTACGAAATGCGAGACCTTGATGACCAAGTCAATGCTTGTGCTAGGTTACGAAGCAGGATTAAGCTCTGTTGTTGGAACGAGGCTACAATAAGGAAAAAGGTCCCTAGTATGAATTGTCTCGAATTCTTTCTCAAATACTCTGTGCACAACAACGAGATTAGGGCTATAGTTCCACAAAGGAGGTGGCCACACAATACTCTAGACGACAGGGTTTTCTCTACTGTAGCATGGCTTTGTCGTGGCGAGGTTGGCGAACATGAACTAAAGACCATGTCGTCTCTCGAGACCGTTTGGTATGCAACGTGCGATCCGAGACTCCCACCCAAGCTCAGAACCCGCCTCTTCCTACTCTTCATGCAGAAAGGGTGCTTCATTAGCGATAAATTCGAGATGGGAGACTTGAATCCTGCACTTCAATCAGACGGTGATGGGAGAAAAAAGACTGCCCTGCGTCATTTCCTGGAACTTATGATGGCAGGCTCTCGTGATATCAATTTTCGATCTGAACTAATAGCTCAGGTCTGTGCGAATATCGTATCCCAGGAAGCTGATAACTTTCCTGGCGAGCGCAGGATTCGCGAACATGTCCGATGTTTCTTCAGGGGCGAGGCCCCCGAAGATACGAGTGAAAGGCTTAGGTGGAGCGAGGGAGCCCTCAGTAACACGTTGGGTACCAGTATACTGCACGAAGCCGTTCTAGCATCCTGTTATACCGCCGTCAACTACTTTGCTGACTCAGGCTTCCCCTTGAGAGTATGGGACCACGACGGGAAGACACCACTTGATCTAGCAATCTACTATTCGAAGCGTAAAGCAGCCCTGCAGCCCTGGCGACTAACAAATAATTATTTAATTATTGGCGTCTTGAAAAAACATGCAAAGCAAGCTTCTGAGGGTGGTTTGCCGCTGGGTTGGGAAGAAACGCAATCCGACCAAGATTTACAGCGAATCCACAGTAAATTCTGGAACCCCTTCAATTACTTTTAAGACTCCACAATTTAGCTTGTTGCGGGAGCGGAAAATAGTGATAGGTTCGCGGAAAGATGCCGGTACTGGTCAAGAATACCGGTTCGACCTTGTACGGTTCATTCAGAGGCCGAAGCTAGACACTATGCAACAGGGCGTCCTCTACTTTGATGACGACTGGTACAAAAGAGATATCGTCAGAATCAAGGCAATCTCTGCTACCGAGGTCAGCTCATACGAAGATGAAAGACCATGGACACGATTTCCTGCGCGGGTAGCCAGTGTAATCAAGGTCGTACTATTGAGAGATTACAGCTCGATTCTACTATTATTGATCCCTCCAAGCATTGCCGCTCGGATCTGCAGCCGGAACACACTGATATCCATAATACTGTCTACTGCCTCGCTCGTTGGTTTAGCAAGAACCCTGGACATCAATTTGGGCGAAATCTATCCCAGCTCCATTCCGTCAAATCAGGGACAAAGCCTGATCTCAGCCCTCGGCAGCTGTAGCATAGAATTTCGTGTAAGCTTGGGTCCAATGCTGGCTAAGGAAAGTGATGCCTGACAAATGTCATTAGGTGGGGATATCTGTAATCTTGCGCGGCCAAACACGATTTACGCAGGCTGTGATCATTGGCAGCATACTATGCAACCAATTATTGGTAACTATTCATTCGATTCCCGTTCTATAAGGTCCTCAGTCTGACTTCGTTAGATTCCTGGTATCGGTCGTGTGGCACTTGGTGTCCGCCATCGCATGTTTGCGTTCAATGAAACCATCGTCCGCCTCATGTCTTCCTTGCGTCCGCTTTTTCTATTATACTGTTTTTTTTTCATTCACAAATGATAATTCCCAAATGGCCATTGAAGCTGCCGTACTATTTCTCTCCAGAGCTGCCTCAATCATTGCGGTAGTTATCTTTCTATTGTGGCTTGTATTCCGGTACAGGACTCATAATTACCTCCTCGAATATAATTCTAGAGATGGCTATGAGGCAGAAACTACGAAGGAGCCATTGATAGGTCCTTTGGCTGCGTTCGCCGTTTGCACCCTCTGTCTGGCATTCATAGTAGTTGAGTCGGATATTATGGTCCTGCCAGTTCTAAGATTATCACCGGCAACACAAAGTTCCATTGGCATATATCTGGTTCCTACTATAGTCAGACTGGGAAGGCATTGGGAAATTGTAAGCGCTGTATCAGACAAAAGGCGGGACATGGAAGATGTTGTCCTCAACTTGACCATTGGATTCTCTATCAACGTCTCACTCTATCTCAGCCCGATACTCGTTCTCTTGGCATGGACGTTGGGTCATCCTCTTTCGTTGGCTTACGGACTTTTCGAAACTATTGCATACCGCTTCTGTGATTGGTTTCCAGCATTCATCCTTGCAGATGGCAAATCAACTTTCCTCGAAGGGGTTGAACTATTGGTAGTGTGAGTCCTTGAACCTTACATTACTGAGCCTAGTTGACCGATTATCTATAGCTACGCATTAACAGCTCTTGCCTTCGCTTTTCACCATGAGTAATCGACTTCTTCGACTAGCCAAAAGTTGAGCACACTTTCGCTCGAGTCATTCCTAAATGCTTCGAGTTCTGTACCGGCTTGTCATGAAGAAGGAGAGTTACCAAAACGAGAGCTGCAACTTCGGTCTGCCGCACTCCCCTCTAGACATCGCTCGTCGCTTCTTTCTTGTTCTATCTCATCGCTTCTCGACCTTCCTAGCTATGAAGTATTGAGACAAGCAAAGCAAGCCTGGGAGACGGCGGTCAAGCGTGCACAAAATTCAAGACAAAACGACGATTGTGCTTCCGTCTGGTCTATGTCTCGCTCTGATTGCGGTTTGTGAGATGGGAACTTGATGCGAGAAGCGTTGGATGAAGGCCGGTGGCCGTGCACGCGATGGGACTGATCCTGAGAGGCTGTGCTTTGTGGCTAGCAGAACGAACATATCTTCCCATGGAACTTCGAGCCCTCCCAGGCACACGCTTGAGTGTGTCTAGATATCACGCCATCCGAACCGCAAGGATCGAAGGGGTTTCAACAGGTGCAGAGCTATGGTGAATACTTCAGACCTCGACTGTTCAAGTGAGTAAAGGGACGGTTGAATAAGGAACACACTATATCACCAGATTTATATTTGGAATTATGGGTAATCCTAGAATTAGAATACCGTAATATATTTGAGATCTGAGTAAAATAAGGTAGCTATATAATGTATAACCACACTAGGAGACTAGCACGAAACACTTGTGTGCCAAACGTGTTAAGGTATGAAAATCGGTGATTCAAACTAGCTCCTGCTAGTGCGATTTTCCATATTAAGCGAGTAGGGCACACCACGAAAAGTTCGAGATTCATGAACTCCAAACCACTGACGGCAACCACGACATCCAAACTCACCTACTTTGACTGCGCTGGTGAACAGCTCACATATCGAGGGCAGGTGAGTTATATCAAGTTTTTGGTTTGCATTATTGCCCCCACCGACTTGGCTTCGTCCACAGTACAATCGGGGTGCTATGGCCGGTATACCTGCAACTTGCGACGTGAAGTGCAAATCAGCTTACCATGTCTATCAATGCAAATCAGTTTAACAGCAGAAGACTAATACATCATGGGATTAAGCTAACTATCATCATATAGTCGTCCTAACTACCGCAATCATGGGTATCTCACGAGACTCGCGTCACAAACGCTCGGCCACTGGTGCGAAGCGGGCATACTATCGCAAGAAGAGGTTCGATGAATACATACAATATTGAGATTACTTTGGCATGGACTGATCATCGCAGAGCTTTTGAGAAGGGTCGCCAGCCATCCAACACACGTATTGGTGCCAAGCGGATTCACCTTGTCCGCACCCGTGGAGGGAACCAAAAATACCGCGCTTTACGTCTTGATTCCGGCAACTTCTCTTGGGGCTCAGAAGGAATAGCTCGAAAAGTCCGTGTCGTATCTGTGTCGTTTCATCCTTCCAACAACGAACTTGTTCGCACAAATACCCTCACAAAGGCTGCCATTGTCCTAATCGACGCTGCTCCTTTCAGACAATGGTATGAGGCACACTACGGTCAGAATTTGGGAAGGAGACGTCAGCAGAAATCAGCTACCGAGGGTGCCGAAGAGAAGAAGAGCAAGAGCATCGAAAAGAAGCAGGCTGCTAGGCACGCAGCACAGGGCAAGGTGGATCCCGCACTAGAGAGGCAATTTGAGGCTGGTCGCCTATATGCTGTGGTAGCTTCAAGGCCTGGGCAGAGTGGTCGTGTGGATGGCTATGTACTGGAGGGAGAGGAGCTCGCGTTCTACCAGCGTGCAATTAGGAAGTAGAGTGTGGTTGGTTCCCGGGTCAGAGTGAAGGTTATCAGTTGGGCGTACGATACTGTTGCTTTTCTTCTGAAGATCAGGCTAGAACCCTAAAAAATCAAGCTGTACCAAACATTACATGCTTCTTTGCAGACGGTTACGCAATTCGTAGACCACATACTAACAGAATTACTGGTTTAAATAGGGGTTAGAGGGACTCTGACACAACAAATCGGTTCACGCATTTGATTTGACACTCAAACGCATTGAGGCTGCGTTGAGCCCTTCCTCGACATCCTTGTAGACTCAATATATTGACAATTTCGAATCGCCATCGAGAGCAATATGGGTAGTACAATCAACCCCGACACCGTGACGACACGCTTCTGCATCATCTCCGATACCGATACCCAGCCTCCCCTACCTTCAACGAGTACCAGCTATGCCTACCGTCACCCCCTTCCTTCTGCTAATGTTCTCCTCCATGCCGGAGATATCACCATGGTTGGCCGATTAGCAGAATACACCTATATAGAGGACTACCAAAAACTTTCCCCCCTTTCGCTTCTAGCTGCCAAGCTGAGCAGGCGCCGCTCTAACCTGAGCCGAGCCTGAGCATGCCCTGAGCGCACCCTGAGCGATGTGGGCAGTGCAGGGGCGCAGCACGGCTGGAGAGCATCCTCATCTTCCTTGATCATCTTGATGGCTGGGTGAGGTGAGGTTTGAAAGGAAAGGCTTTGTTTTGCTGGAAGCCGGTACTGCAGTTCCCCAAGGGAGACTGACGGCGACAGCGATGTTAAATTGCTTATTCAAGCTGGCAATAGTCAGATCTACTGCTTGGTTGCACAGTCAACGCTTCCGGTACTCATAACTTGATGAAGTGTAGATCTGATGATTGTCTAAAGGTGTAATTAGGAACATAGTAGTTGCAGTGCCATTATACTGCCCGCTAGCCTAGTTAGGGCTAGCGCCAATTGCGGCCGAAAACGTACTTTAGGTAGATAGCTTCCTTTGGTGAAGACACACCTTTAGACAATCATCTGATCTACACTTCATTAGGAAGTAATCATAATTCTGAACTAGATCTAATGACCGAACCTGAAGACGATAGGAGCAAGATTCCACGGCAAACGAATATGTTTCGAGATCTCCAGGCACATGACTGGAGGAAGGAGGGAGCCCCAGTACGCGGCGATCGAGCAGTGGATGAAGAAACGTTGATTTACCGCTGCTAGGCAGAGTCCAAGAATTAGAAGTGTTCGAAAGACAGCTCAGTTCATGGTTACACATCAATGGATCGCACTGCTGTAATTAAATTTACCGGGGCATCAAACACCAACATAACATAGAGTACTAATTCGACATCGGTATGGGAAGAGCTGGAGGAGGCTAAAAGCATTGATCGGCCAAAACGAGGCGGAGCGTCACCCCGTCTTCCTTCTCAGTGGTGTATGGGTGTGGTCGATTCTCCTTCCGGCCCTTCGACTTCCCCACAACGCATTTGCGGTACTCTTCTCACAGTTTCGGCGCATTCTACGAATCACAGCCTAGGCTTAGAGCCTGACGCCTTCCTTTCGTGCATAAACATCCTTTCTGTGCCTTATACGGTATTGAGCAATACCATGCATTTACATACACATAACCATGACCAATCGGTCTTGTTTGAAGTAAGCATTATGACTGGTTGTAATAATAAATTGCTTGATAAAGCACCGCGCTCTTCGACATTTTTGAGTTCTCTAAGTTTGGTAAAAGACGGATTTTTTCTGAACTCTGCATTCTGGCCTTAGCACACCTGTATAGAGAGATTTTTACTCTTTCTTTCAACTTGTCGGTTTTCTTGCTTATAATGGTCATGTCTAATATAACTATTTTCATCTGGATCTCTGCTTTTGTAACCTTATTTCGTGTGATCTACGGGGTCATCTATCGACTCTACCTGAGCCCTATTGCCAAGTTCCCAGGCCGAAAGATAGCGGCCTTGTCTTTCTGGAACGAATACTATTATGATGTAATCAAACGAGGCGTGTACGTATGGGAGATTCAAAAATTGCACGAGGAATTTGGTACTTACCTTTTTCTCCGGCCACCAGTTGCTGTGGGTTGCTAACTTTTATACTAGGCCCGATTGTACGCATCAATCCTTACGAATTGCATGTCAACGACCCATCGTTTGTGACTCAGCTTTACCCCAGCGCTGCAAAAACCGTTGAGAAATGGGCTTGGTCCGCGGGTATGTTTGGCAGTACCGACATGGCGTTCAGCACTGTTGGCCAAGATCTTCATCGGCTTCGAAGTGGCGCCTTTCGTAATTTTTTTTCGAAGCAGTCCGTTCGACGCCTCGAACCTGCAATTCAGAAAACTGTCAACCAGCTATGTCGACAACTAGAGCAGTGTCAAAGAGATGGCAGTACAACAAACATGGTGCATGCGTACTCTGCTCTGACCCATGATATCATCACAGAATATTGCTTTGCGGACTGCTCTAACTGGGTCTTGTCCCCTGATTTCGCCGTCATCGAAATTGAGGCTTTGACAAAATCCGCAGAAGCAACACACACGTAAGCGCAGTATTTTACCACCCAAGCTGGAAAGGCCTGGCGTCCTTCTGACTAAAAACACTGATATAGGATCAAACAATTCCCGCTATTAGCGCCCATAATTGAACAACTACCAAGGTGGTTCGTACGCGTCGCATTCCCTCTGGCCGCTCGACTCCGTGAGCACCGCACCCGCTATGAAGTACAAGTCGAGTCAATCCTCCGTGATACAGACAAATCTCCCGTTGTCCTCGGCTCCACCATATTCCACTCCCTTCGAGATGACCCCGATCTCCCTGCGAAGGAGAAGACGCCAGCCCGCCTAGCAGCGGAGGCCCAATCACTGATCGGTGCCGGCACAGTATCGTCTGCCCAAATCCTCAGTACTACAACCTACCACATCCTCGCCAACCCTTCCATCCTCGCCGCTCTACTCTCGGAACTCGAAACCGCAATCCCCGACCCCACTATCCCGGCCCTCCTCCTCAAGCTCGAAACCCTCCCTTATCTCACCGCCATCATCTACGAGGGTCTCCGTCTCGGCTACGGTATCATGCATCGCCTCCAGCGCGTCCATCCGAACGACGCCCTGCATTACGGCCCTTGGACGATCCCGCCAGGCACCCCCGTCGGCATGACCTCCTTCTTCACGCACAACAACCCTGCTCTTTTCCCCTGCCCAAGGACCTTTGATCCCTCCCGCTGGCTTCAACCCAACAGCAGGGATCTGGTGAAACATCTGTTCAACTTTGGCAAGGGCACCAGGCAGTGCGTGGGGATGAACCTGGCGTACGCGGAATGCTACATGGCGCTCACGACGGTGTTTCGCCGGTTTGGAAGGCGGATGAGGTTGTTCGAGACGGAGAGGGAGAGGGATGTGGACGTTGCGAGGGATTACTTTATCTCGAGTCCGTCGTTGGAGAGCAGGGGCGTGAGAGTTGTTATAGCGGGAATTTAGAGAGGTTCCACATGTTTGGCTTCAGGGTTCTTGTTTTTTTTTTTTTTTTTTCCCGTAGCGTTTGTCGTAGCATTTGGAACAGAAGAGACCAGAGCACAAAAGAGCCTGGTAGTATACGGCTGAGCTATAACGTCTGAATAAAAGGAGAAACGGTAGATGGAACTTCTTCGGTTGGGTTACGGAGTACAGCCATGGCTGGCACTAATACATGGCTAGTCGATTGGCGACAGGGGTTACAGATTAACAACATTATGTACTGTATGATGCACGATGGTGCAACAGGTAGATATATTGCACACTATTCTGCAGCAACCAAGGTACCGAGCGACCTTGGCAACATCATACCAGTTGTAAAGCCAACAAATACCAGGTCGGGTAAGGAAACTGCAGTCCGTATGTCTGCCTGCCCCTCAGATCCCCATGATCATGTCCGCCGCCCTCTCGGCAATTGCGTAAACGCACGCTTGAGTGTGCGCAGCTATCGGCACCGGCAAGATGCTTGCGTCCACAACCCTTAATCCGCCAACTCCATAAACCCGCAAGTCTGCGCCGACGACCTTTCCCATCGCCGCCGAGCCTGCTGGATGATAGAATGTATTGCCGGCTCGCCTTACACGGCTATCAATCTCGCTATCCGTAGACTCCAGGGTCAATGGTGCATACCCACTCGGTGGGATCTCTTCTGCGACAATGTCACGACCTTCGGACGTTTCCTGGAGTACGCGGTACACTTGTCTCAACCCTTCGCGCATGACGACTCGATCGACTTCGGTGGCGTAATAGTTTGGGTCGATGACCGGTGGTGAGAGTGGGTCGGAAGATGCTAGCGTGATGGTGCCGCGCGATGTGGGCAACATACCCAGGACTGCGGATCCAATGTGCGTGCCGTCCATGGGGACTTCAACGCCTGCGATAGGTGCACCGGCCGGGGCGTAGACGATGATGCTTTCGGTGTGACCAAGTCCAGGTTGGAGAAGAGGATGCTGGTCGTTGATCACCTCGCCATCAATCGCCAATGCTTTTTCCAACAACTCGTGCGGTGCTTGCTCTGACACGACCCAGTCACACGGTAGTCCCTTGGCGTAGGAGGGGTCTGACCACAGTGGTGTTCCTATCGCCAGGCCAGCCTCTGGGTGACGAAGCTTCCACCACTGACAAAGAGAAAAATGGTCGTGGAAGTTTCGACCGACCTCTGGTGCATCGACGAGTAGCGATATATCATGACGCTTCAACTCCGCTGCTGGCCCAATTCCCGAAAGCATCAAGACCTGCGGTGTTCGATATGCCCCTGCTGCCACAATGACTTCCTTGGATGCGAGGATGCGCTGACCATCAGCCAGCTCGACCCCCGTTGCAACTTTGTTGTCACTCCGGTCTTCGACAAGAACACGGCGGACCATGGTGCCTGTCATGACCTGTACTGCAGAAAGGTCGTATGCCTGGCTTGCGAGCTGTCTCTTCCCATCACGCCAATTCTCAACCAACTCTGCCAATCCTATCGGCGAGCCGCTGTTAGCATCGGAAATGTACTTTACGCCTACTTTATCCCATGCAGTACGCAGTGGGTCTCGCAGTGGGTACTGGCGATTTGGGCTACTCCCCGAGACTGATGCGGTGTGTATCGGGCCATTGAACCCATGCTGTGTGTGGTCGACCTGCTGATCATAGTGGCTCTCCGTCTTTCGAAAGTACGGCAGCAGACTTTCATAGCTCCAACGGGGATCATCCACAACTTTCGCCCAGAGATCGTAATCAGCGGCACCGCCGCGAGTCCAAGTCCCATAGTTGGTGGTGCTCCCGCCGGAGAGAGCTTTGCCAGCACTTGCGTAACACGAGCGGCCGTCCAGATGCTTCTGAGGAGTAGTGGAGTAGGCCCAGTCCAAATCCGAGTGATGGGCAGCGAAGCAGGCGAGTGGAGATGAGGTGAGAGGGTGGTCTTTAGGATCTGCTCCGGCTTCAACGATGAGTATCTTGAGAGATGGGTTGGATTCGTGAAGACGGGAGGCGAGGGTGCAACCAGCAATACCGCCGCCAACGATGATGTAATCTTTGGGAGACGCCGAGGAGTCCATCTTGCCATCCATGATCGAGGGTCAAGCTTCTTTTTTCTTTCGACGTAATATGGGTGGACAAGTGTCAACGTTTTACTGTGCGGGGAAGTCTTTTCAGTCAGTCACGCCTGTGTAGGTGAGTAGCTTGTACTGTAGGATCAATCCGATTGCTGTTATGCTATCGGAAGCTGTTATTCTATCAGAATGTTCGATCTTTGATCTTTCTGGGGGACAAGGCCAGAGTGAGACCGAGAGGGTGATCACACACTGCGACTGCATGTTGCTTGACCGTGGAGCTGGCAAATTTGCTGGGTCGGGTTATTCCCATTCACCGTGGTTGCCTGCAAAGCATGGAGGCACCTGCATATCTTATCCACATGCAAGTGAACCTGCATACTGTAGCATGTACGGTATGTGCATGCGCATAAGGTACCTTACTACTGGCCCTTCTTGACGCATCAACTCCCCGAGTTCATCGGGGGTAAGGGACGCATATGTCCATCTTACCTATCTCGGCTTGTTTGCCTTGTTGATGATTGCAACGTCAGCTGGGTTGATGATATTGATAGTCTTACCATCCGTCCTTTCCGGAGCCATAATTGATGCATTTTCACGATACCCGGTGGGTGCTTCATCGTTCGATTGCTTTTCGCATCGTTAAAGCTGAAACGATCAAAGGCTGGAAATGCAGATTAATGGATCACTCGTAGGCGCAGTGACGGGGTCCGGAGTTTGAAGCCCTGCTTCCTATCATTATCCCCTGATACCCCTGATACCCAATTACCGCAGCCCTCTCAACCTCTTTACTTACCTCATCACGATTGATTGACTCTGGCCTCTCTACCGACTATCACAAAACCGAGTCCGTCCAAAGCTGATTTGTTTCTTATATGCCGTCTGCTTATTACTTGGTACTTCTTTCATGGTGAACAATCCAGACGCTTAGTTCCTTTCTGCGACGTGTCAGATGGCTACCATGGGTATCCTTCGTCAGCGCATGGTGGAACAGCTTACCTCCCACCGCGCAGTGGCAGCGTTTGTGGTTGCCGTTGTTTTCACTCTGACTTCGACTCTCTCCGTCGTCTTTCGGCTCATCGCAGTGAGGATCAAGAGAAGAAAGCTCGGTCCCGAAGATTACGCCGTCTTAGCTGCTCAGGTACCGTTCTTCGGCCTCGATACAACCTCAACGATTTAAGACTGACGTTCGGCAGGTAACTGTCTACGCAATGGCGGTTTGTGTATTATTAGGTTCGTTCGACGCTTATACAAGGTGTGGATAATACAAGATACTAAGTCTAATTAGAGGTTTTCATCGGAGGCGCAGGACGTTCTGCACCGCATGTAAGCCGGGCAGAAGTGACAACTTATCTCAAAGTGAGAAGCCAAATGCCCGTTTGATTTTCGTATCGCTACCACCACCACTATAGTATCGTAAAGATAGACTCCAGATACTGACTTTTCTTGGTGGTATAGATTCTCGTTGCGCTCCAGATATTCTACGGAACCTCTCTAGGCCTAATCAAAACCTCAATGTGTCTCTTCTACATCCGGATATTCTTCATTCGATCATTCCGCATAGCAGCACGCATAGTCATTGCTTTGACCGTCGCGTGGTCTACCATGGTCGTCCTGACCGCATTTCTTCTTTGCAAACCCCTGGCTTTCAACTGGGACCCCGCCACTCCAGGAGGCTCCTGTGCAAACCAGCCTGCAGCGTTCATCGCGATCGGAGCTCTCGACCTAATCATGGATTGCATGGTCCTCTGCCTCCCGCTTCCCATGATCTGGAACCTGCAAATCTCCCAACCCCACAAAATCGTCCTCTCCGCCATCTTCGGCTTGGGCATCTTGTAAGCTCCCCTCCTCCAAACTTCCAAACACACCGAAGACATTTCATTAAACGCTAAAAAAAAAGCACAATGATCATCTCCATCCTCCGCATTACCTCCCTCCTCTCGGTCTCGTACACCGACATCACAAACACCTCCGCCAGCGCCCTCCTCTGGTCCTTTCTCGAACCCGCCATCGGAATCACCGTCGCCTGCGCCCCTCTCATGCGCCCCCTCTTCGACAAATCCCCACTCTCCCGCAAACACAGGTCCCGCCCGGGCAAGAACGGGGGCTCGTCCAGCTTCGAGCGCTTGGGAGAACCGGGACATTCGTTGAATGAGTTTGAGCGGACTGGTGCAAGCATGGTGACCAGCTGCGGGACAGGCGATGGGCGGGGTCGCGGGGGTGGGGACGAGGACGGGCAGGCTTTGGGGGAGGCAGGGGGGCGGACTGGGAAGGGGTCGGCAGGTATCAGGGTTCAGAGGGAGTTTTATACGCAGTAGGGGTGAAATGTGTTTCACTTTTTTTTAGTTTCTTTTGCTTTGAATTCAGGTTGATAATCTAACATATTGCATTATATTGATTGCATGTCAAACAATCAACAAACATATAAAACCCCGCCTTCAAACCCATTCCCCCTTCCCTTTCCATCTTCCCCCCTTTCCTTCCCTCCCCACCTTTCAAACGCTTAAAAAACCCCAGACCCCCTCAAATTCCTCTACCCTATCCAAACAGCCTCAATCACACTCATCGTGCTACCCTCAGGCCTTCTGATATCCGCAAGCACGAATCTCGGGTCCGCAAGCGCGAACACGTTTCGCCAGGCGAGAAGGGTGCGTTCGCTGGAGTTGAAGAGGGAGAGCATTACTAGGTCGAGGTCGCTGAGAGGGGGGAAGGGGGGTTAGCTGAGGTTTCGAAGGTTGGGAGTGGGGTGAAGGGTGGGGATATGAACCGGCCTAGCTTCTCGGAGATTTTCGTTTCGGGGTTTTCTGCCAAGGCATACTCGTAAAGCATGACTTTGCCGCCCTTTTTCATAGCTGGGATTAGTTTCTGCAGGATCTGAACACAGTACGTGTCGCTCCAGTTATGAAAGACCCATCTGAAAAAATACACATCCGCGTTTTTGATGACTTGTTCCGTGAAGAAGTCATGCTTCATGAACTGCACTCTGCCTTGTAGCGTGTCAGGAAGCAGTGATGCGCCTTTGTTGACAGTCCCGGCCAGATCTTGCACGATGAATGTGATGTTGGTGGTTGCCGAGGCTAGAGCTTGACTCACGGCCCCATGGCCTCCACCCATGTCCACCACGACAGCACCGGGATGATCGAGAGAGCGCCAATCATTGCCGGCAATGAGATGCTTGACATCAAAACCCTCACCTTGAGTGAAGAATTTCATGCCGGCGCCTAACCGTTGGGCCCGCTCAGGATTAAGGGCGAGATAATCGAACATTGAGAGAGAGGTCTTGTTCTCGATGTTGAAGGCTGTCTCATTTGGCTCGCTCGAGTTCGAATACTTGGCCAATGCGGGCAACAGTTGATTGGAGGCTGGGATCAGTTCCTCAAGCACGAAACCCAACGCGTCGAAAGCATCTGGATTGATCAGAAGCATGCGAGACAAGGTCGTGTGGGCTACGAAGCCAGGTGAAGGCTCAACGAACAAGCTATTCGTCATTGCATGATGAAAAAAGCGACGCAGCAGACTCTCCTCAATGCCAGTTGACCGAGAGATTTCTGCAAAAGAGATGAAACCCTCGAGAGGCACATATTTCGGAAGACTGTAGGTGTATATGGCACGAAGTGAGATCAGATCTGTGAACTCGAGAGATTTTAAGATCTAGTGAATACAGCGAAGGGGTAAGGTGCGAGGTGCTCACGCTGTACAGAATTTCCATCAACGTCCCTTTTGGACCTAGAGCCAGTCGCTTCAGCGTTTGTGTCGAGTTAATCAGTGCTAAGCGCGCGTTTTCAATGTTGGCGGGAAGGCCTACGAGCGACTCATGGCCGCCTTTGAGGTTAGTATTAGTGTAAGCATCCATTTTCCTAGCGTTTGCAAGAATGTCTTCGGCGATCTCTGTTAAGGACGACATCTTCCGTGAGACGAGCTGTCTCTCTGAAAAGCGTCAATCAGCGACGAGGCAATATGATTGATTCCCTTTACGTTGAGATACGCCGGAAATAAGTTGAGGGATGCTTCATCGCAGCATTCACACGATTGAGCGTTAGATGAACCGTTGGCCCTGCATTATTGAATACATGGTTACGAACCAATAAATATGTGCCGGTCAACCGCTGACACTCTCAGCCAAGAAACCATGGGGTGGGACGCTTTGGTCACTGGTCACTGGTCACTGGTCACTAAGGTAGTCATTAAGGCCGACATAAGTCTATCAAAGCCTGAGATATCATGGAACAGGGCCACGAATAGGAGGAGCACCCTGGCTCGCATGGGATTATCCCAACGTGTACGGAGTACGGAATACTCATACCGAATCATTCAATGTAAAGTATCGTTCGTATTGAGTTACGTAATTGGAAACGAGTTATCGGATTTTGAAAACAGTAAGGCTGGTATTGGTTAAATGTGTTGGAAACAGGGAACAGTACTGTTACCCTCTATGTGGTTGGCAATCTCGCTTAGCCCTATAGGGCGCTGGAGTCAGAGTTTTCACCTCCTTCCTCCCGTAGTTCCTAAATAGAGCCGTATATTCACTGTTCTATGATCTAGTGGGTGGAGTTGGAAGGAGTTTTCTGAGTTGTGGTAGCTTAGTCAGGTGAAGTAATATTTACCTAGGTAGGCTTCTGCTTCCTCTTCCACCCACCACGGGCGTATATTAGATCCTTGTTTCTGAAAAGGGAAAGTTTACCGCTGCATCGTTGCATCAGGGCCAATAGAAATCGGACCTATCACATTATCAACCGTGTTCACACCCTAGCCTCAATCTCTCTGCATTCGGTCACCCACCCACTCCATCCACTCTGTGGCAAGGTAAAGGGAGTCCTTGACGCTTTTAGGCAGCCCTCGAGGCTCTTGCGTGACTACGACGCTGCCTGGAGGTTCTATTTAGGGCCACACACATTGCAAATCCATACCATATAAATACAAATGAAGCCGGGGCCCGATAGGTATGCAGATGTATGGCACAAACTCCTATCGGAGCATTAAAGTCTCCGAACTTACGATCAGTGCTCATGCTTTAGCATTCAGAGTGTTGATCTTGTGTCAAGCATCTGCGCCTTCGCATCTGGTGGACGCGATTGGTAGATATACCCAGCCATGGATCAAATCCTATTTTCCACTGGATCGAGGCCATTAACTGTCATCCATGGATGAGGCTTCCGTTCACGGATAGAATGCTTCATCCAAAGAGGAAATTGCTCACCGGTGGATATTCTGTTCACGAGACCGATGGGATTTTCGACCTATTGGGCCCCTACTCATAGAAATCTATTTCATCCCTGGATGACGGGAATTTATGACTCGCTTGCAACACATCTGTTGCATACTGCAGTAGGAAAGAAATTCGTGCAGGACACTGCAACAATCTCATTGGCCATGTGAATGTTCTTGTCACCTCGGTACGATAACCTCTGAGCCCCTACAGACCAGAAAACAGTGCCAGTACTGACGCGAGATGACTAGAGAATATGCCGGTACAATGTATGAGCACGGCCATGCGTGAATGCAATGCGAGCGCAGTAAGGCTTCTGACATTGCCACCCCCCAGTCCTCAAACCAAGCCTATTCTACTTCTGTACAACCTGATCTTACCTCGTTGAACGGCCTTCAACAATGCGCAGGTAATCGAAACGGGAAATCCCCGAAGCTGTTGCCTCAACGGGAACGACCACCAGCTATTACTGGCCCCTTCTACTGCAGTCTATGGAACTTCCATCACCTTCGACTGTAACGTCTTTGCAGAAATTTTCCGATCTGCGAACAAGGCTTGAGTCATGCAATTCTACCCTCGTGCATTAATGTTATTGTCCATCGTAAGATACGTTTTCAGAAGGATCATTCAGCTTCAACCCACATTCGACAAAGACATCCCATCTGGCACCATCGATGCCTACACACCCCACTTATATCCACCGTCTTCGATGCTACGTTCCCACACAGGCGCATCATAGCGTGCGTAAGAACGCACCGAAGGACCCTCTCGGAAATCTAGTCCACCTCCCCTGTCCTCGAATCCCAGCACGGGGCCATTGCATCTCTACCCGCTGTCAAGACACCTCTGGCGCCATAGTGGACTCTGTCAAAATTGGTGACTAGTTGCGGCGTTGTAGGATCAAAGGTGCTTAACGAGTCGTCCGAAGATTTTGAAGCCAAGGTACGCGAGATACTATTGAAAGCTCGGTCCACTGCCTACCACCCTTCATATCTTGCATGAAATTGCTAAATCTTATATTACGTGAGGAGAAATTGTATACTCGGGCCTAGGCTTATTGTACTAGATTGTCAGGTCTATCCTTGCCTTTGGGCACATACTATACGCAAGAACGCTCACCTTCTCAAGAATTTGAGCACAACATGGGTAGGGAAGACGAAACCATGGATTCAACCTCTACAGCGTTGCCTATGGAAAATTTGATAGCCGAGTCTTCCAAGGAACATACTGGGCCGATTGACGATTGCAAGCCGGCGGCTTCGTCACGGAACATCCATGGGTATCGCTGGTCACTGCTGGTTCTCTCTGTCTTGACGTCGACCTTCTTCTTTGGACTGGATAATACAGTCGTGGCCGATGTTCAGCCAGCCATTATAGATGCATTTGGTTCTATCGACCGACTGCCATGGATTTCGGTTGCTTTCCTCATAGGGGCTGCCTCTACAAACTTCTTCTGATACGTCAACCGTATCCAACACTGGTAGATGATGCTAACATCATATTTAAGGGCCAGATGTATAGCCAATTCAGTGTCAAATGGACCTATATAACTTGTGTTGTCCTGTTCGAGGTTGGCTCTGCGGTTTGCGGTGCAGCTCCCAATATGTCAGCGCTGATTGTTGGTCGTGCAATCTGCGGGGCTGGGGGCTCAGGAACGTACACTGGAGTCATGACCCTTCTGTCAATCTTGACAGACGAGAAAGAGCGCCCGGCCTACCTTGGAGTTACCGGCGTCACCTGGGGTCTTGGCACTGTGCTTGGACCAATCGTCGGCGGGGCATTTACGGTAACCAGCGCCACTTGGCGCTGGGCATTTTATATCAATCTGTGCATCGCTGGCGTATGTGCTCCGGCCTACTTGTTCTTGATTCCATCACTCAACCCCAAACCTGAAACTTGCTTGAGAAAGAAGTTCTCGAAAATTGACTTCATGGGGACTCTCTTGATAGTCGGTGTTCTGGTTACTGGCCTGATGGCTATCAGTTTCGGTGGGGTAGTCTACACTTGGAACAGTGGACGTATCATTGCTCTTTTTGTCATATCTGGGGTCTTGATGATCGTCTTCTGGATCCAGCAGATCTATTGCATTGGAACAACCCAAGAAACACGGACATTTCCAATCCAATTCCTACGCAACAAGGAGCTTGTCCTTCTGTTTTCCGCCGAAGCCTGCGCCTCAACCCTGACTTACATTCCAATCTATTTTGTTCCTCTTTATTTCCAGTTTGCTAAGAACGAGTCAGCGCTGAAGGCAGGGGTGCGAGTCATGCCTTTGGTAGTATTCTTGGTGGTCACCGTCGTTGCGAACGGAATTATCATGACGACGTATTCGAGATACATGCCATGGTTTCTTGGTGGTGGAATCTTTGGACTCATTGGCGCCGCTCTTCTTTACACCATAGACGAATCTACTAGCGATGCCAAGGTCTATGGCTACACCATCATGATTGGCTTCGGAGCAGGTTGTTTCGTTATGCTTCCTTTCTCGGCCGTTCAGGCCCAAGTCGAGCCCATCTACATCCCGGTGACCGTGGGCTTTGTTTGCTTTGCCCAATTGGCCGCCCCAGCCGTCACACTCTCTATCGTTAATATTGTCTACCTGAATGAAGCTGCAAACGGTATTGCCGCAATCATCCCGACCTTGCCGAGAACCGAGATCCAAGCAATCATTTCCGGCGTGGGATCAGTTAAATTTGCATTGTTGAGCAAGGATATACAAGGCCAGGTTGTCCGTGTCATTGTGGCGACTCTAAACAGGTCTTACATCATCGCTATGACTTTCAGTGCGCTGGCGATAATTCTGTCTTTGTTCATGAATAAGGGAAAGATGCATGGGTAAAAACATTTTGACTATGGTTCGTCAACAACTACCAAAGATGCGTCAATTTGGGTCGACAGAGGGTTGCTTGGTCTACTTATTAGGGAAACTATGTTCATAAGTCCTGCGCATTATTTGCTACAATCCTTGCTTCCAACATGCTGCTCTAAGCCCTCCAAACCATGCCCATCTAGATGATCAAGATCACTCGTAGGTCAACGCAATACGATATAACAGATTCGAAACAGGTTTCCCCAATAGCACGGAATCTTGGGGTAAATAATCTAATCGTCTGCTACTTTACATCGGTAATCTAAGTGAATAATACCGTACTCGTAAGGTATACTCTATACGGTACTGGAAGTACCTTACCTAATGTAGTGTACTGAGTGGCTATGCTAAGCAGGGTACTGTAACATTTTAGTCAAGTAAGGTTAGCGCAAATATCAATGCCCAATGCGAGTTTGACAAGACTTGAACTCCCTGGCGAGCGATCACTGTCCTATTGTGTCTCAGCGGCTCCACAGTTCTGAACGGTGTGGTGGCGAGGCAGAATCGCGTTGCGCCCTGCAGTCAATATGGTGGGAAGTCTAGTCGCTACTCCATGCATGCGGAGTGTATGGGATCAATGCGCCCATACATATGCCGTATTATCAATCAGATGCCTTACCTCGGAGGAACCCCAGTATGTTGAAGGATGACGCGGCCGCTGCTGTCGCTCCAGAATACCTTGCGAGCCCAATTGGCTGTCTGTTTCGGAAGACACTGAAACAGTAAAGGAGAGGAATGCAGCATTGTTCGCTAGGATTTCACCCAGGGCTCTCAGCATGGCACTCTTCTGTCTGGAGAAGTAGGAGACGTGAGTCACAGAACAGTCCAACTCCGCCTACCGACCGAGAAACACCGTGCAAAAACTCGTGAAAGAATCCTGTTTCCTAGAAAGACTGTCCGCTAGCTCTTTCCGTGGGTCTCCAGCGTTTTCAGTAGACTCACGTATAGTGGCCAATCCAACAGTGATAGCAATAGGACTTCTACCATTCAAGTGCGCTGACCGTTGCGTGTCCTGGTAGCTTTGTTACTAGGGATCCAATGGCTGCCCAGAGCCTCCCCTCTATCGTAGTGTTTGGCTCTCAAACTACATGGCCCTCGTCTTTGCAGCTTGTGCAGCTCCGAGCAGTTCTGCTAAGTGATCCTCACCTTCTTACTTTTCTGACGGCCATCAGAGGGCTTCCAGCTCTATGGGAGACCTTAGTCGGATACGACGCTCGCTTGAAACAGGTGCCCGGCCTAAAGTCACTCAACGCCATACAGCGGTGGGTTGAAGACGGAATACTTGTTTCATCACGGATTATTCCTCCCAACGTCCTGTCCACTCCCCTCACGACCATTATACATATAGCCCAATACTTCCACTATCTAAAAAGCAACGATTGCGGCGCCACACATTCTCTGATTCTAGAGAATGCTCAGCTTGGTGGTGTGCAGGGTCTTTGCACTGGGATCTTGAGCGCAATTGCCGTGGCATGTTCAGAAAGTGAAGATGCCATCGGTAAGCATGCGTCGGTTGCTTTGCGTTTGGCCGTGTGCATCGGAGCGTACGTTGATCTGGAGGGAGCATTTGGCAACCCACCGAATGAAATGTTGTGCTGTATTGTTCGTCAGAAACCCGAGCTCAACAAGGATATTCTGCTTGAGATACTGCAAAGCTATCCAGATGTATGCATGACGTTTGGAAGCTGGATTACCTCTTTTTCAAGTTACTGACATAAGATACCAGGTTTATCTATCTGTTATCTCGGATATAGATAGCGTCACAATTACTACTCCGAAGTCTAACCTTACCTCGTTGATGCAGCGGCTGGCTACCCAAGGGCTGACTGTAAAGCCCCTTGGTTTGGAAGGCTGTTTCCACTCCCCTCTCCTAGAGATTGCTGTAGCGAAAATATCCGACTTCTGTCACTCAAATTGCGACTTACAGTTACCGACTACAAAGCAGCTTCTCGTGCCTCTAAGATCCCATTCTAATTCTAAAGTCATCTCCGATGGCTCACTTCATGAAACCGCTTTAAGGTCTATCATGACTGAGATGGCAAATTGGCATCTCACAATAGCGTCTGCAGTTTACCCATTGAGTCATACTGACGGTCCTGTGGCTGTCTCATTCGGGTTAGTAGATTCAATGCCTATATCAATCGTAAGAGGGACAGGCTTGAAGGTCACCAAAGGGGGAGACTTCGAGATATCGCCAACGGCTTTTGCCCGCTCCGAGTCTGTTGGAGATTCTGGAACCACACTGCCGATTCTATCGAGCCCGCAGGACAGCCACTTTCCCGACCACGCAATCGCTATTGTAGGTATGGCGTGTAAATTCCCAGGTGCAGAATCTGTTGATGCGTTCTGGCAAGTCATCAACTCCGGCGCTTCGATGTGCCAAGAGGTGCCTCCGGAAAGATTCTCCACGCTACGGCTCCGGCGGACTCCAGAGCAATCCCGTTTCTGGGGTAACTTTATCAATGATGTCGATGCCTTTGACCATCGTTTCTTCAAAAGATCTCACCGTGAAGCGGCATCGATGGACCCACAGCAAAGACTTCTACTGCAGGTCGCGTACGAAGCAATGGATTCTTCTGGCTACTTAGGAGAATTTTCCAGAATACCTGATGATGTTGGATGCTATCTAGGTGTTTGTGCAACAGATTATGACGATAACATCAGTAGCCACAATCCCACGGCGTTTTCATCAGTTGGAACACTGAGAGCGTTCCTGAGTGGCAGGATTAGCCATCACTTTGGTTGGACTGGTCCTTCAATAACCTATGACACCGCATGTTCTTCCTCTGCAGTTGCTATCGATGCTGCGTGCAAGGCAATCAACCTTGGTGATTGCTCAACAGCCATAGCGGGTGGAGCCTCAATCTTTACAAGTCCTTATTTTTTTCAAAATCTCGCAGCTGCTTCGTTTTTGAGTCCCACTGGAGCCACAAAGCCGTTCGATATCAATGCTGATGGCTACTGTCGTGGTGAGGGCGTTGGGCTGGTAGTTTTGAGGAAGCTCTCCACTGCTGTTGCTAACAAAGACAATATTCTTAGTGTAATTGCTGCTACCGCAGTTAATCAGAACAGTAACCTTACGTCAATTACAATTCCTCACTCGCCGTCGCAGGTTAAACTTTTTAGGAAGGTCATAGCTCAAGCAGGTATTAAACCTACTGACGTATCGTTTGTTGAGGCTCACGGCACAGGAACCCCTGTTGGGGATCCTCTCGAGATTGAGAGCATTAGAGAGGTATTTGGAGGGTCTCAAAGGCTGGAATTACTTCACGTCACTTCAGTCAAAGGCAACATTGGTCACGCAGAAGGAGCTTCTGGAATTGCCGCTCTAATCAAAACTGTGCTTATGATGCAGCACAAGACTATTCCATTACAAGCTAATTTCACAGCACTGAACCCCAAAATTGCTTCCTTAGAGGCAGATAAGATAGCAATCCCATTGACATCCCAGAAATGGGACGTGGACTACAAAATCGCATGCATCAACAATTACGGAGCTGCGGGAAGCAATGCAAGTATGATTGTGAATGAGCCGCCATTGCTGACGTCCAGGGTAAACCGCCAGAAGGGCTCGTTGGCCAGATATCCTATATTTCTTTCAGCCAACTCTTCTGCAAGCCTTAGCGCGTATTGTGCAGCTCTTCAGACTTATATAGCGCGACTCACATCGGTGTCATTATCGCCAGAGACGCTGCTTGAAGATTTAGCGTTTAATTTGGCGGAGAAACACAATCGCTCATTCCCATATACTTTCACGTCAACGGTAGCAAGCTTGAGTGATTTGAGAGATCAACTTGCCGCGACTGTGTCAGGAGCAGACAAGTCTCAATTACCAGCAGCTTCTGACGTGAATCCACTAGTTCTTGTGTTTGGAGGCCAATCAAGTCAGGCCATTGGTCTTAGTAAAGGATTCTATAACGGCTCAAACATATTTCGTTCCTACCTAGATTCTTGCGATGCAATCATTCGTTCACTTGGCCATAGTGGACTCTATCCTTGCATTTTCCAAAAGGAACCTGTGGAGGACATTGTTGACCTCCACGGTATGCTTTTCTCGCTCCAGTATTCCTGTGCTCAAGCATGGATGGACTGTGGATTGCAGATTGACGCAATCATCGGCCACAGTCTTGGGCAGTTGACAGCTTTAACAGTCTCTGGCTCTGTATCGCTTGAAGATGGATTGAAGCTAGTCCTTGGGCGGGCATTACTGATGCGGAAGCACTGGGGTCCAGAGAGAGGAGCCATGATATCTCTCGAGGCAGATCTTGATGTTGTCCTAAGCATTATGTCTACTGTTTGTGCGAGAGGTTTTGGTCACAAACTTGAGATTGCGTGCTACAATGGACCAACCAGTCACGTCCTGGTTGGAGCAAGATCTGCCATCAAGGCTGTTGAGGAGGCTCTAGCTCCACTGGTAACTGTGCAGTATAAGACTTTAAACGTCACGCATGGCTTCCATTCAGAATTCACAGATCCTGTTTTGCTTAGTCTAATAAATCTGGCCAAAGACCTCAACTTTATGGAACCAACGATCCCATTGGAAACATGCTCAGACGGTCAAAGCTGGACTAACATCGAGCCAGAATTAATAGCTGAGCATACTCGAACTCCCGTATACTTTGCACAGGCGGTAGCAAGACTCGCGCTTCGACTGGGGCCATGCACCTGGCTCGAAGCAAGTTCTAGTTCATCAGTTATGAGTGTGCTTCGGCACTCTCTAGGAAAGACTACTAGCCCGCAACATGCGTTTAACGTCGTCAATTTAAGCAACACCACCGCCATGGGCTCCCTTGCTGATACTACAGTCAACCTCTGGAAGGCTGGCCATAAGGTGCAATTTTGGCCTTTTCACTGGTGTCAAAAATCAGAATACTCCCACTTTAATCTACCTCCCTACCAATTTGAAAAATCGCGACACTGGATTGAATGGATGGATAAAGTGCAGGAAATTCCTCCCGCAGAACTTCCCAAGGAGGAGTCCAAACCATTACTTTCGTTCGTTCGATTCCAAGATCAGAGCCAACGCGAAGGTGAATTCTCCGTAGACTCACGAAGTGAACAATACCGGCTCTTTGTACAAGGGCATGGGGTGCTTGAGAACCCCCTTTGTCCTGCTTCTATGTATATTGAAGTTGTATCTCAAGCTGCCTTGACTCTTAGATCTACTTCAGAGATGTCCACATCTATTCCCTGCATAGATGCGCTAGAGATGATAGCGCCTATTGGTTGTCATTCGGATCTTGCTATCGCGTTATCACTGAGGAGGAAGGACGCAGTAGTTGCGACCTGGGACTTTACTTTGACCAGTTGGTCGCGCATGAATGGCTCTAATAAGACTAGTAACATTCAACAGCATGCAACGGGAAGAGTTAGCCTTCAGGAGCCAAAAAGTTGGGAGCTAAACGATAGCTTTGCGCGCTTCCAAAGACTCGTTGACTACCGTCGATACGAGGATCTGATCGTCGATTCTAAAGCTGAAGGAATGCACGGCTCGCTTATCTACAAAGTCTTCGGTAGAGTTGTTCATTATGCGGAATACTACAGGGGTGTACAAGTTGTTTCTGCAAAAGCACATGAAGTTGCTGGCCGAGTTGAGCTACCTCACCATGATTTGAATGCCCTCAACGACACGATATGCAACCCATTGGCAATCGACAACTTCATGCAAGTTGCTGGACTACATGTCAATTGTCTGAACGACTGTAACGATAATGAAGTGTTCATGAGTACCAAGGTCGATCGAATACAGCTTGGCTCGAGGTATAGACCGTTTGGTACTCAGTCTTGGTCTGTGTATTCTAGCTTCTCTCCTATCGGTGAGAAGGAGATCAGCAATGATTTGTTTATTTTTGACTCGGATACTAAAAGCCTGGTGATGATGATTTTGGGCGCTCACTTCACCAAAGTTCTGATAACCTCTCTTACAAAGGTACTTTCTCGAGTGAAAGCTACTGAGTTTCAGGCAAAGGCGAAGACGCATACCAATACCTCGTCCAATAGCTTGCGCATCCCAAACATTCAACCTGAGAATCCACCAGCCAATGCTCTAGATTCTAGATTGGGACCTAACTCGATGTGGGATGGTAAAGCGATGCCTTCCGCGAAACCAAGTCTGGAACATGTCATGTTTGTTTTGAAGAGACTTATCAGCAAGACCACGGAGGTGCCTACCGAATCAATCAATGGCGACTATACACTTGAGGAACTCGGTATTGATTCACTGCTGATGATCGAAGTTGCGACAGAGATCCGCCAGACGTTCGGTGGTAATATGCATGCGGCAGCCTTCGAGAATGTGCGCGATATCAGGTCTTTGAGTGGTCAGATTTTGTCAAATTGGAGTGACGGTTGTGTCCTTGACTCTGAATCCTTGACATGTTCTAGCAGCACTGCAGACTTATCGAGGTCTACTCCTGAATCTACAGTCACCAGGATTACCTCCCTTGGTGACCTCCCCTTTCAAGAAAACAACAGCATTTCCCAGCTAGTGAGATTAGTATCAGGTTTTCTAGAACCTAGCGTCTCAATAACCTCTGACACTTGTCTGGTCGACCTAGGATTAGATTCCCTTCTGAGTATGGAATTGGCGAGTGACATTGAAAAGTCATACGCGGTCAAGATTGACATTACCCAGCTCAGCCCTGAATCTAGCGTTGGTGACCTTTGTGACATGGTACTAGGAGTGGGCATGCCTGCCCATATGGCTGAATTCGGTCAAGACCAACCCAAAGTTGGTACACTGCCATTAAGATCACCCGTTATCGCCACCAACGGCCCAATCTCGCCCTCAAAACCATCTGAATTAGCCATTCAAGAGGCAAGTCCTTTTGTCGGTATCATGCAAGCATTTGAACAAATACGACAGGATTATGACATCTTTGCAAAAGCGAGTGGAAGAGCCGGTTTCTGGAAAGAGGTATATCCAACACAAGAGCGGCTTGTTGTCGCATATGTCCTGGAAGCTTTTGCAGATCTCGGATGCTCGCTTGCCCTGTTAAGACCTGGGGAGCGGATTCCTCAAGTCTCTGTACTTCCAAAGCATAATTTGCTTGTTGGCCAACTTTATGAGGTGTTAAAGAATGCGTCGCTCGTCTTGTCCGATGGGATGGGCTTAGTACGCTCAGAAAAGATGCTAGAAAGCGTCCCAGCTAACCAGATCTATGAGGAACTTCTACTGGCTTTTCCACTATATGCACCAGAACATCGAATTTTGCATATTGCTGGAGCTAAGCTGTCAGAGTGCCTCACTGGGGCTATCGACCCTCTTCAGCTTCTATTTCTGAGTAAGGAAAACAAGGGCCTTATGGAAAATGTATATGTCAATGCACCGATGTGTGCAGTCATCACGGAGCTTCTTTGTAGCTTTCTATACAAGGCGTTTGGTACTTACAACGGCGGAGGGAATTTTAACATTTTGGAAGTCGGCGGAGGTACGGGTGGCACTACCAAACACATCGTGGACTTTCTTCAACATCGAGGAATATCTTTCACTTATACTTTTACGGACATAGCGCCGTCATTGGTCGCTGCGGCGAGAAAAACATTTGCTGAGTATAACTTTATGAGATTCATGATCTTGGACATTGAGAAGACGCCGCCGGAACGATTCAACAACCACTACGATGCAATCATCTCGATCAACTGCATTCACGCTACTAGTAACCTAACGACATCTTCGAAAAATCTTCGTCGAATGCTTCGTAGCCATGGATTTGTCTCGCTTGTTGAGTTCACAAGGAATATCTTTTGGTTTGATCTTGTATATGGTCTTCTTAAAGGGTGGTGGCTTTTTAACGATGGCCGCAAACATGCTCTTGCTAATGAAACCTTCTGGGCTGATAGCATGAGGGCCGCCGGGTTCAAACATATCTCCTGGACCGACGGTAAAAGCCTGGAAGCACGTACGATTCGTATCATCACCGGGTTCATGGCCGAGCCAGAGAGCCCTGCGCTTATACCAAGAAGTACCCAACCACAACAAAAGGCTCATATGGAAACACTTGTATACCGGCAAACTGGCGGGACCATTCTTTGTGCCGACGTTTACTACCCTGCCGCATCTGAAGTGTCCAAAGGAAAAAGGCCGGTTGGTACGATATCTCATTATCAATACCCTATCGGTGGTGCCGCTTACTGACCGAAAAATTAGCCTTAATGATCCATGGAGGTGGTCATATCATATTCTCTAGGAAAGATATCAGGTTAAAGCAGACAAAGCTCCTTCTTGATAATGGGCTTCTGCCAATAAGTATTGATTATCGACTTTGTCCCGAAGTCGACCTGCTTCAGGGTCCAATGGTAGACGTGTGCGATGCTCTTCGATGGGCGAGAGAGCAGCTACCAACTTTAAAGCTGTCTTGTCACGGGCTCCAGGTTGATGGCACGAAGGTCGTTGTCGTTGGTTGGTCGAGCGGCGGACATCTCGCCATGACGCTTGCCTGGACAGCTCGCTTGCAAGATTTGAAGCCCCCAGAAGCGATTCTGGCTTTTTATGCTCCGGCAGATTATGAAGATGACTGTAACTATTCACCTCCCTTTCTAGTAATTGTTGATATAGGAGTTGGAATCATTGTATGTAAATTAGCTGACGCCACTTTTTCTTTCATCAAGCCTGGAGTCAACCCAACTTCCCCAAGAACACTTCACCTTCAGGCATATCGTACGATGTACTGGACGCCGTGCAAGAAAAACCCGTAAGTCAAGACCCCAAAGCCTCTCGCGAACCCCACTCATTCCCAACTTACACTCGGCAAAAACCCAAAGATCACAAGCTACAACATCCCGACCACCGCGCGCCCCATTCACGGCTGGATATCCCCCTCAGATCCCCGCTCCCGCCTCCTCCTCCACATGAACTGGCATGCCCAAGCCCTCCCCATCCTCCTAAACGGTCTCCCCAGCAAAACCCAAGCAGCAGCAGCAGCAGCAGACGCCGACCCCACGAATTGGAACTCCCTCCCCCCCCCCACTCACTCGAAAATCATCGCCGCAAGCCCGCTCGCGCAGATTGTGCGGGGGAGCTATCGTACCCCTACGTTCCTTCTTCATGGCTCGGACGATGACTTGGTCCCGTGCCGGCAAGCGCGGAGAGTGCATGAGGCTTTGGGGGCTGACGGTGTCGAGGCTGGGATTGCGATTGTCGAGGGGAAGGGGCATCTCTTTGATATTTTTTATGGGGATGAGGGCGAGGGAGGGGAGTGGGAAGCTGTGAAGGAGGGGTACAGATTCCTGTTCAATCACATAAAATGACGAGAGTGGGTTACGCAAGATCATTGTTGCGTAAAGTGACTCGGGTTGGACGGAAAGGGGCGTAAGATGGACATCAATAGAGGCTCGTAAGCTAGTGTTGGAAACAGGGAACAGTACCGTTACCTCTGTGTGGTTGGCAATCTCCTTCTTTCTCCCTCCGTAGCTTCTACTCTCTAGAGTAGTTCAATCAATATATACACATGCACATACTTCTTCTGACCCTTATGTACCAACACAGCTATGTCGTATAGTCGAAGAAATTAATGTGGCAAGGCAGTTCATAATCCTTTGACAGCATCAAGAATAGCTACACGACAGGGTGCAACTGTCCAGTGCCTGAGCAGGATGAACATCGCCTGAGTAGTGGGTGAGCTGGAGGGTAGAGGGTGAGCAGAGGGTGAGCCGAGAGTGAGTAGCGCCTGAGCAAAGCGGCGGGAGCTGACTAACCGGATGCGAAGGAGAAGTACATACAAGGATATGATGGAGGCGCTCGTTGCGGCCGACGCGGAGCTGAAGATTGTAATTGCCGGAAATCACGATATCACGCTTCATGAGGAATACTACATTCGGGATGGGAAAGATATGTTTCATAGAGGAATATCAGAAGATTTAGAGCAGATTAGGGAGTTGTGGATGGGCGAGGCAACGAAGAAGGCAGTCATCGTATATCTAGAGGAAGGGACAAGGACATTCGATTTGAGCTACGGAGCTGGGTTCACTGCAAGTAGAATCCAAACCGTCTCGAGAAGGCTTCCGGGCCTGCGCCCTTTCGTTGCCCACCGTTTTGGCTCACCATATCTAGTTATATACCTCTCCATGGCAGCCCGAATTCTACAACTGGGCCTTCAACTACAACCGTGATGAAGACCGCTTCAACCCAAACGCCAGTGATGCTCGAGTCACAGTATCGAACCCTGTTCCTTCATGGCCAGCAATTGACATCATGCTAACCCATGGACCACCTCACAAGATTCTCGACAGGACGGATATGTACGAAGATGTTGGCTGCGAGCATTTACTGAGAGCAGTCCAAAGGTGTCGCCCGCGCCTACATTGCTTTGGTCATATCCACGAAGGCTGGGGCGCAGAGAGGAGGAACTAGGCGGGGAAGATCTCCAAGGTCATCAGATTAGATGCGCAGGATATTTTGCATAATGGCTCGGCATACCTTGACTTGACCCAGAAAGGGCACTCACCTTTGCAGTTTGGTGAAGAGACCGTCTTCGTCAATGCTGCAATTATGACTGTGGCCTACGAGCCTTGTAACGCACCATGGGTGCTGGATCTTGATCTACCCTTGGCTGAGCAAGCTGGTAGAAACGCTGTGTCAACCTAATCGCCCCATTCGGTGTTGTGTGTTGTGGCCGTTTAGTTGAGTGTTGATAAGTGAATAACGCTATCATGGGGTGATGAAGCTGCACTAAAATATCCGCACCTCAGTGAATGAGGATAGCTTATGGCAGACAACGCATCTCATCAGGCCGAAGTGATCGATAACTCCAGACTGAAGCTACCTTGGCTTAATCTTGCTCAACATTGGCGACGACCATCCAAGGCCCGAAATTCTTGGTTATAGTAGCTGTTTTTCGGTACTGTGACAATGGCCAGACTTTCGTCACTTTTCGAGTCACGTCCTGAGCCTGGATCCATCCTCGCTTTGCTCGAAGCCAGTGGTTCCGGTGCTCGACATCTCGCAAATACAGCGATCGATTTGGCCCAACGAGAATCGCCCTTTGGGACTGACCCCGAGTATGGCGCGGACGTTGAACCACTTCCGTTGATCGATTATCATCTTCTGTCCACTCTCCTCAACTACTGTCGTCCGAACCTCACATCAAGAGAGCTGAAGCGTTTCGACTATCTCGCAGACGCACGTCGGCTCTACTATAAGGCTCACTTTGACTTCGAATACTTCTATCGTGGCATGCAGGACGTTTATGCAAGGGGGACCATCCTTGAAATGGAGAAGCAGAAGCTTGAATTGTCAGGGGCATCAAATTTGAGGGAACTCGAGTGGAACCAGGCCGCTCGAATTGAAAACCTCCAGGAGCAGGAAAAGGCCCTAGAGAATCTCGAGACACGTCGCAAGAACAGAGAGCAATGCACAGCTTGGTTTAGTAATATGAAAGTTGAGTTTCTCAACAGCGAAATGCCTCGTCTGGTTTATGTGGGCAAGCACTTGTTCCACAACAGCCTACTTCCCGGTAAATGCACGGTGCTCTTCTAGTACCCTGGTTCACTTAAGCTGACATGGGCTAGAGAATCCTACCCTTTACCCTCCCTTTACGGTTGATCGAAGAATCCAAACCTCTTTCAGACATGCCACATATCCACTAGGTTGCGGGTCGTACCTCATACCTCATACCGAACACAGCCAAACCAGACAAAGCAATGTTAAGGCTGTGTATTCTGGCGAGACAGATGAATGTATGGCCATGGATGTGGATCCCGATGTAAGTCAACAATAGTTTACTGCATTATATTTACTTAGATTTTCAAGCTGATGTCGTTCAGTTGTAGGCTGTCAACTTTCAGATACTGAGAAGGCCAAGCGATGCTCAAGTTGTGGAGCGTTGGAAGCTTGGGTTCCAGTCATCCGAGATCATCTACAGATAATGTATGGATGTCGAAGACTTGAGCCTAGACTAGTACCTATTGAGAACGAAAAACAACATAGCTCGATGCTCAATCAATGTAGTGTTTTCTCTGCCGTGAAGTAGGCGTGATATGAAGCGTGATTTGACGATAAATGCCCTTCTCATAAAAACCATTCCCAACGTCTTGGAACATGGCCATGCAATTTTTGAGGTTCGCTAATCGTCAGCTGCGGCTGAGCGTCTGTTGAAAACGGCGAAGGCACAACGCGGAAGGAACCGCTACCCCTGCACGCCACATTTGTCTAGCTCGAGTCATAGAGCGTCGTTGTGCCCATGCTCCCGTTCAGCTGCACTGCTTTTTCCGACGTACATACAATACGTACCTGTTATTACAACAATAAGAATATCATGTTGAGGACGAACGGTATTGCTGCTATTTCATTGGTTCAAGCATGTGCACCTTGACCATCGATTGAAGGCAAAGCACCTCGCTCCATTGCTCACATTCGCATAATGCTTGATCCTCTGACTGCGCTTGGCGTCGTCAGCTATGCCGCTCAACTCGTCGAACTCAGTAGCAGAATAGTATCCAGAAGTCACGAGATATTTAAATCTACTGATGGAGCGCTCGCAGAAAACGTCGAATTGGAAGCTATCACAAGTGGCTTGCTTAGAATGAATGATCTGCTGGGAAAATCTCTGGAATCGGACGAGCTCCATCGGCCTCTTACAGACGAGGAGCGAGAAATAAAAGCCATCTGCGAAGGCTGCGAGAATGTTGGGATAGAGCTAATAAGCGCTCTGCAGAAACTCAAAGTCGAAGGAAGACACGGGAAATGGAAGAGCTTTCGACAAGCTTTGAAGAGTGTCTGGAACAAAGACGAGATTGATGATTTGACGGATAGACTTGAAGGGTTTCGGAAGCAGCTTGACACGCATATCTTAGTGTCTTTACGGTACGCTAGGCACAAAGCCATCATAAACGTAGTTTCTTGCTTAGTTCTCCGCCAGGGCCAATACGAATGCAAATATTTCTGGTCAATCAAAGCAAATTGATCTGAGCGATGACATCGACTCAAGAATACAAAAGATCATCCACCAATATCTGAGTTCTTGGGACGAGAGTACGCGGTGCCAGTCAAACCTTCTTAAAGCGATACGAGAAAATGACTGGCAGCTCGGTAACGCAAGCCAACTGACATATATCGCATCAGAATGTACAGATATGATGGAAGAGGAGAAGAACCTACATCAGATCCCTATGTTTCTTGGTCAGCTTCAGTACCCTGGCATGCCAGATCGTCATGAAAGGATCACTGAAGCCCACGAAAAAACGTTTGACTGGATCTATCAGGACCCACGGTTAAGCGGTGGATCTTGGTCGAATTTCGCCAAATGGCTTGACAGTGGTGTCGGCCCCTACTGGATCACTGGCAAAGCTGGGTCTGGAAAATCGACCTTGATGAAATATCTGTACGGCGATACACGGACTCGTCAAGCCTTACAATCGTGGGCCGGTCAATTCCCTCTGGTCATAGCAGGTTTCTTTTTTTGGAGTTCAGGGACCAAAATGCAAATGTCGCAGATGGGTCTCCTGCAAACACTTCTACACGAAGCTCTGTCCCAACATCCTTCTCTTATCCCACTGGTGTTTCCCCAGCTTTGGCAATCATATCATGATTCTCGTGTGCAACACTCTCCTTGGACCCACTCAGAGCTTTTACAAGCATTCAAACTCCTAGTAAAACAAAGCGAGTCGGTGAAGTTCTGCTTCTTCATTGATGGACTAGATGAATGCGGAGGTGGCCATGGCGAACTCACAGATCTGCTCAAAAATCTTGTATCATCTTCCAGTATGAGAATCTGCATTTCTAGTCGGCCGTGGCTTTTATTCGAGGATGCTTTCGGACGTTCTTCGAACTTGATGCTTCAAGACCTTACCTACCGGGACATTAAGCTTTACATTGCCGCAAAGTTGTGCGAAAATGCCAGATATCTTGAGCTGGAGCAAACCGAACCCGTATTCGCTGCTGATCTAGTTAAAGAAATTGCAACAAAAGCATCCGGAGTCTGGCTGTGGGTTCATCTAGTTGTTCAGTCTTTGCTGGATGGACTTACCAATTCGGACAAAATATCAGATCTGCAAAAACGATTACGTTCAACTCCAGCTGATCTTGAAGATCTATATGAAAGGATGCTTGATAGCATTGATGGATTCTATCTTGAATATGCCTCGCAGCTTTTCCAGATAGTCCACACGGCACAGAGTCCGCCCTCGCTACTAGGACTATCTTTTGCGGACGAGGAAGATCCTCTCTTCGCGCTTCGAGCTGACGTCGAACCTTTGAGCGACAATGAGAAGTTATTCAGGTGCCAAGTGATGAAACGCCGCTTGAATAGTCGCTGCAAAGGCTTTCTCGAAGTGCCGTTACTAAGATCTGGCACTGAATGGGCACCTTCTATCACCGAAATTATAGACGGGAACGTGGAGGAAGAATTACAGTGGCTCGACAGTCAAACAAAGCAACGCATTTACAGTAGTCTGTGCTCTGAGCCACAGAACTTATGCAACCCATCACTAGTGGATCAAAAAGTAGAATATTTGCATCGAACTGTCAGAGACTTTATGGCCAGGCCAGACATTTGGGGCCGAGTGATAGCTGCTACAAAGAAATCGTTTTATCCTAACCTGGCTCTGTGTCGATCTTATTTGCTACAGCTCAAGACTATAAAACCGTTGTCGATGACACGGGAGGGATTTTGGGATCTGGTCACTAATTACATGCATCATGCCGCTTTGATGGGGGAGTTTGACATCGCTTCACAATTGCAATTGTTTAATGAGCTTGATCGAACAGGCACAGTCTTAGCAAGAACGCCCAGGTTTGTTGCCTCGACTGTTGGACGGGCTTTCTCGGTGGATTCGGAAATCCATTGGACAAGCACCGGGCTACGAGGGAAACGCGGCAATACCTTGTCGGCCTTTGCAATACAGTACGATTTCGATCAATACATAGTGGCAAAAGCAGGTGAGACTGATTTCGATTTCTATGACCAATATGGCCGGCCTTTACTTCTTTATGCGACAATCGACTGGGAACCATCTTCTACCACCGAGGCCCGTCGAATGTATGACCATGACCGTGTGCTACGGAATTTAAAGATAGTGAAATTACTCCTCGAGAGAGGGGCAGATCCAAATCATGGATATGCAAGCTCTACACCATGGTGCAATGTCCTCACGAAAGCTCAGGAGGTCTCTTTCTGGTCTTTTCCGCGAGTTCAATCGAGGCCAAGATCGATGAAACGATGGGCAAATATAATTGAATTGTTCATATGCCACGGATCAGACCCCAGGGCCAAGCTGGATGACTCTGGCACAACAGCAATTATTCGTGACGTATTTTCCGAATGGAACCCATCACGAACGGAATACCTAGAAAGAATTTTGAAACAGAGCAAGAGACGGTGGGCTCATCTTGGACGACTCTCGATCCGGTATCAGTACGAAATCTACTCTTCCAAAGTATCCGCAAGTAAGGATTTAGTCAAGTATCAGTACGAAATCTACTCTTCCAAAGTATCCGCAAGTAAGGATTCAGTCAAGTGTATTGTACTAATAATGTTTTATCGAGCAAGACGTCAAAGCTGATCAGCACGGCTGGTATACCTAGAACCAACTTGCCTTCACGATAGAGGACTGTTCTCAAAACACGCCCTCGCCGAATTAAAAATGTTATAACTCGAAAATCTGATCCAGCTAGGCTGCTATAACCACTCATGATACTGTAAACTAAATCGAACCTGCTTTATAGAAAGACTATCGCGGATATATGGCACCGGAGCGATTGTAACTGAAATGACAAAAGAGAGAGTCTTAACACCGAGGACAACGGTTATAGGAAGACATCGAGACAAAGCCAAGAACTTCCGGACGCAGACTGGAGATGACGGTAACAGAATCCGCGACAGACAAAGTAAGCGAAATCGCCTAGTGATGAGGCGAATCTACCGACTCTCTCGACAAATGTCATTCATATGGAACCCCGGATTGTTTTGTATGAACTCTGCATGTAGAGGTACCCGAGCTGCGGACGAGTATCCGACAGGTGATGTTGCGTTGATAGAGGATGCACAAATTTGCCATGTTCGTTATGGCTGAGCGATAGGCTTACATAAATCAATAATTCATGGGAAGGGAGGTGGATAGGCCTAGAAAGGGCAGCAAGAATGCTAAGCCTGGGATTTCTTTGGGGGTCCCAGTTTCTCACCATCCCCTTCTCCGCTCCCCGTACACCCCTTATCTCTCCACCCTTTACCACTCCCTCACAATCGTCAGTTAAATCTTTTCGGATCGAGGAAGGCGAACATGTCTGAGCAAAGGTGGCGCACGAAACAAGATGGAGCGGAGCTGGTAACAAGCTATGAACCGGGAACGAGACGAAAGAGGAAGGGATTGTGTGGGGAGGGGGGGCAAGGGCAGAGGAGTTGCTGCCAGAAGGACAGAACCCTGCCCCCTCTTCGGCACAGACGGAGGCAGAGCCATTTGTGGCCTTTCGATATGCAGTTTTTGCAGTACGCAACAGTGTCGGACTTAGGGGTTGGTAACTTTTTCACCGTTCGCGAGGTTATGGTAGCTATACCGAAGAGGTAAGGGGTGTACGGGTAAAGTAGGAGAAGGGGGTGTACGGGAACTGGGATCCCTTTGATTGGGTGGAAACGATGTTGGTGGGGATTCGGGGTTCAGCTACAGCACGGGTTGTTGAAAATATGCACAGCTAGCGACTGCCTACCTAACGAAAAACCCTATCCACCACCGCTACTCCCTCACATTCTCAAAATGAAACGCTGGCCCCCCAGGCACCGCACTCTCCGCCATACCTGGCAGACCCTCCCTCCTCTCCGCCTCCTCTCTATTCTCCCCGACAACCACCCCACCCCTCCCTCCCTCCTCCACCGCCACAATCTCCACAACCACACACCCCGTCGTCCTCTTCAACCCCTTCCTCATCTCCCTCAGCGTGCCCACCTCATCAAACGCCAGCTTGCGCTCAAACACCGTCTGCGCCTCCTCGCCCCTATCGAGACGTTTCTTAAGGGCCTGCACAAATGGCATGGCCTTCTTCATCTCGCCCATTTTCGCGATTTGCGGCGCCAGGGGTTTGTCGTTTAGGGTTATGCCGTCGAAGGCGGCGCGGGCGAGGTCGATGTATTTCTGCTGCCAGGCCGGGAAGGTGGAGGCGCAGAAGATGGTGAGTTTTTTGGGGAGTTTGGGGTCGAAGGCGATGGATTTGCCTTTCTCTTTGCGTTTTTGCTGGGAGGCTTCGGCGGAGGTGATGGCGGAGGTGGTGGCGCGGACGTAGTCTCTTGCGGCTGTAAGGGCGCGGTTGGGCGGGAGTACTTGCGGCCAGAGGGCGGTTTGGATGGTGGTGGGGTTGTGGAGGACTTCTTGCCAGATGTAGTCGGCCCAGTGGGGGGCGATGGGGGCGAGGATGAGGGCTTGCAGGCGGATGTAGTGGTGGATGAGGGCGTGGTGCATGCCGGTGCTAGCGGCCGTAGTGGCTTCGCGGTAGAAGTCGCGAGAGGAGGTGAAGTCGTAGAGGGATGATTTGAGGGCAAGTTTGTAGTTTGTGCTGGGTTGGGGAATTAGTGTGTGATGCTTTAGGGGTTTGAGCTGGGGTCGCTTACGCTTCATAGTGTTGGTAGGCTTCGTGCACGAGAGATTGGATTTCGTTCTCGAAAAGCTGGTCCCAGAAGTTGTCGGATGGCCCGGTGCGGAGACTGCTGTCTTTGACGACCTCTTCGCACCATTCTTTGAGGGTATGTAATCTTAGAATTACTTGATTTGCAACTGATTCCTCAAAGTTAGCGTCTTCGACTCCGTCTCCAGCATCCGCGAGTGCTACACGGCAGGCATCGGCGCCGTACTTCTTGACTGCATCGTTTAGAGTCAGGAAGTTCCCGGTGCTCTTGCTCATTTTTTCACCGTTGAGTAGCAAATGTCCATTTGCTCGCACGCCACGGGGCCAGTACTCCCTCGGGAAGAGGGCAGTGTGTACGTAAAGGAAGAACGTGAGATGGTTAGGAATGAGATCCTTGCCGGAGATGTTGACGTCTAGAGGATACCAATACTCAAATTCTCTTCTTAGAGTCTCCAGATCAGCTTTTGTAATACCGCTCTGTTTGATCAATTCGTCGCTAATCTCTCGCCGACAGTAAACGTAGTCCCAGACTTCGTCAATCATCTGTTCCGGCTTGATATCAAGGAGTCCTGGTTGATCGCCAAAATTGTTACTATGCAGGAGATGTGCAATTGCGTAGTAGGCCATGTAGACTGTGCTGTCACTCAAACTTTCGACAAGGAATTTTGGATCCCACGGGAGCTTTGAACCCAAACCGTAAGTTCTTGCGCAAGCCCAACGATTTAGCCAATATAGGTTCTTCTCGAATCCGTGTCGGGTCTCTGATGCATATAACTCCATGTTAGCCTCCATGTGGTCCAAGACCTGTTGTCGCCATTCTGGGTCGTTCTCGCCGTAATTCAGAAACCATTGACCAATGTAGGCGACCACACATTCATCACCACTTCGACTAACAACATGGCCATTGGGCTCTGCGTACTCGAAGGCTTCACTGGTTTTAATCAAAGCTTCTTTGACCTTGGGCTTAGCTGCCTCTACTGGCTGCCCTTTGAAATCCCCTATAAGCATGGTCCCCTTGTAATATCCTTCTCGGTACGCCAAGTCCTTTGCCTCTGCAAGCTGCTTTGCATCCTTTGGCGAGTTGATCTTCATTTTCTCGACCAGGAATTTAGCTGTAAGGTTGCCATAAGATGGTGTTTCTATGATGGGTGGGATTTCCAGTTCTGCCCATTCCTTGTTTATTCCATAGTATTCCGCCTTTTTAGCAAGGTCTGTGACCGTTGCGTAGTCATCAGGGCTGTCAGAAGGCACAGATGTTACCACACCCGTCCCTTTAGTTGCCACTACAGACTCCATGGGCAAAATACGCACACCTTGCTTATGGATGGACAAAGGAGCCACAGCTAGAGTACCCACAAAGGCTGATCCTGGCAATTCTGCTACCATAGGCAGCTCTTCAATCTTTGAGGGAAAATGATCGCTTTTGAAGAAAGTGCCCTGGAACGCCATGTTCCAAGCCGCGCGCTTCGTAATGACATAGTATTCGCCTTCAGATACCTTAAAGATACCATATGTAATTTTTGGCCCTACGAAGCAGCAAGTCTGACCGTACATAGTCTCCGGTCGAAGAGTTGCGGCAACAAAGTAGACATTTGCCATTTCAGGAATCTTCCCATGGATGATTTCTGCGGCTTTTAGTGACCATTCTTTGACTTTGATCTTTAAAGCTGTATAATCTTGTGGTCCGACACCTTCCCCTTCGGTTCTGTCATGATCCATGCATGGCTGTCCATCTTTGGGCGAGTACACCGTGTAACGAACACCATACTGTACCTTATCTAATTCCTTGAGGCGGTTCATCTGCCATCGAACGAAAGCATCATAATACAGATTAGCGTCCGTTGTGACAACTGAACGTCTCCAATCAATTCGTGCTCCGAAGTTGTTCATGTCTTGCTTGACCAGTGGAGGAAAGTGTTTCAACCAGTAATTAGCATCCGCGAACTTGTGGATCTCTGCCTTCGGTATACCAAGGGCTAGCATAATCTGAAATTGATACTTGAGCTTAATAGTCTTTGCCGAAGCTTTGGCCTTGTTTGAAGTAAATTTGGTGATGTCTTCTTTAGTTTCTTGCGTGGGAGCTGGAGGCAGCACTGCCTGCTCACTGGCACCTTCTTCCTCATGGTAGCGCTCGAAGTTTTTGCCAAATTTGCGGACATCGTCTGTCAATTTGTCCGCGCATGCTTTGATTGGCATGCCAGTGCAATGAAAGCCCAAGGGAAAAAGAACACGCTTTCCTTGCATTCTAGCAAACCCAGCTGTAAACTCAACCTTGCTTGCGGTAAAACTATGTCCAGCATGTAAAGTCCCATTCATGTAAGGATAGGCGAAAACGCCGTGAAATCTAGGGTATTTTTCTCGCAGCTCAGCTGCGGACATGGTACCCGTAGGGATTTCGGATGTTGAGGGAGCATTAGCATTAAAAATCCCAGATTCTTGCCATTTGGCCTGATATCTATTCTCTATTTCGATCAGTGTGTCTCTTTTCTCTGTCTTCGATAACGGTCAATATATAGTTCTATGTAATCCACTTGAGAAGCTCAGCTTGCTCACATTCTCCATTTTCAGCGTTTTCTTTGCGCTGTTCTTAGGGTCCAAGGCCTCCCCGTTAGGGACACCGTTAGACATTGCCATATTTCAAGGATCAGGAGGTACTGTCGGTCGGGAGGCAGGTTATGAATAAGATATCATATGAAATTCTTTGCGTTCAACTTTTGTATGAATCATTTCCGTTGTGCCTTTAGTACGGAGTACTGCAAGGAAGGGTTGCACAGGTTGATAGAAATACGGATGGCGACATCTCTACGGCGCGCTAGTGGTCCCTACGGGGAGTCCCTGGAGTCCTTTCGTCTCGCAACCTCTCATATCCTGTGTCTTCACGATATCATGTTTCAAGCAACTTTATCGCGTGCCGCTCAAGCTTCGTCATCTGCTGTGAGAACTGCCATAAATAATCCTTACAAAGCTCAGAAGCAATGGCCGCCCGACTTCACTAAACTTAGCACAAAACATCAATTCCGGTTCGAACGCAGGTACCGTCGACGAGCCAAGCTCAAGTGGGCCCGACCTCGATGGATGAAGATCACGAAAATAGCGCAATGGGGCCTTCCTTCTTGTAAGTACGATCTCTCGTTGGACTTGCCAACACTACTTAAGTTGATCCTGCAGTTGTCCTTGTGTACGCAGTGCTTGTGATGGATTGGGGCGACCTAGAGACTCCTTTCCCAGAGGTATGTGTACTTCGAGTTTGCTTGAGAAGTTATCTGTGATCATCGACTGATTGACTACCAGTTTCGACAGTGGTTGAAACGGCAAGCGGGCTCAATCTGGACCACGAGCGCCACGCAGCTTCCAAGCTCTGCTCTGAAGTCTTCGATTGATGGAGCGAGTGAAAAACAATCGTCTTCATAGAGGAGTCGCTACTGTTGTGAGACACCCCAGCCAAAGGCTCAATTGTTGAGAACAACCGCGCGCGCGGGTTTTAGGATGGCCCTTTCGATGCACCACTCACGCCCTGTCATCAAATCAACTAAACGACGTTCTTACCCTACAGCTGGGTGCAATGTGGTCTCGAATTAGAATCGAAGCTTTAGAGCGGCGTTGAAAATCCTAGGGAACTCTGGAAACGAACACTTCGTCTTCAAGGTTCGGGACCAATTCCACAGCTGGGGTTTGCTGATGTTCGCTAAAGCAGGTATCGAAGAAAGTGAAATGCTGTAAGATATCGATTTGGACCGCTCTAACACAAACAGCAATGGCGGCGACTTACGATCACCAGTCGGGTATCACTATTTATGCCATCCCCTTGAGAGATTCTAAGCCATTGGTCCTACTCGAACTATGTATAATTCCGTTATGGTGACTAGCTTGTTGTACTTTCGATACTGTACATAAGTAAAGATATATATAATCTTGCTATTGATCCTAAACTATGAAATACATAAATCCTCTCGGGTCATAAGGTACATATTCAACGAGAGATCCAATACTAGACATGACTCCCTTCTGTTAAAACCACAAGGTTAGCAGACCCACGATTAGGCCTGTTCATGAATTCAAGTACTTGTCGCGCCTATGTCGCGCTACGCCAGAGACCCTGTAGATCGTCCGGAAGGAAGTCGCCAGTTGCCGTTCTCCAGGATAATTATCTAAGCGGACGGCATCACTACGACATCCATTCAGGATATTCAGAGTTGTCAATACATATCGCGCTCGTTTGGCTTTTCGCTGGCCTTGCTAAGTTAGCTGGGTTTCGCTGAGGGTGTCTACACACTTCTCTGCTCTATACCCCCGTTGCCCGCAACAAGTACACGCTCCGCAAGTCGGTCTAACTTCGATTGTAGCGCCTGAAGCCTACCTAGTGACCGCATGAATTAAGCAGCAAACACCGTTGGCGAAAGCTATTAGGAGAGCGTATCGATCTGGTGCAAATTGAGGATACCTCTACGTGCTTGTTAAGAGAGCAAGCAGAGTTCTGCCCAGATGACTTGTCGTGCGCCTTAGATCTTTGCCGTGTCCCATCGCCTACCTGCGTCCCCCACAAGACTTGAGGCTAGGCGACATGCCATGGCGACCTGTGCCTCGAATAGCTTTCGCTGTCGCGATTTACCCATTCCAGCCTTCGTCTCCGGCTGACCTCCCACTTGAGCTCGGAGACGAGCTCTACATAATCGAACAAGGAGGCGCTGAGGGCTCGTGGTATCGAGGCTATTTGGTCGCACCGCCTTCATTGTTAGCTGGATTGACAAGTGTAAAAGGGCAGACGCTGGAAGCTAGGGTCTTCTCTGGCATCTTTCCAAGGTGCTGTGTAGAGGTTCGAGAAGTACTGGGCGATGGAAGGGCAGAGAGTCACGGTCGTGCCAAGGACTCCAACCATGATGGCCTAGAAAATGGCGACGTTGGCGGAAACTCTCAACGTGATCAGGAATTCCTCCGAGGGACGAACGGTGTCTGGAGGAATGCTAGTAAGAGGGGGATGTTGAACGGAAGAGAGTCCATCGCGATAGGAGGGAGCTCGCAAGAATTAGGACCTGAAAATTTGCTGGCCCGATCTCCATCACAACGGAAGCTTGAGATTAACGGCCGAGCGCTGGGCCGGAAACTTTCACATCAGTCGATAACCTCCCGGGGATCTCGAAGTTCTCTACTTCTTTCAAATACCAAGATGACAAGGCATCTTAGTCCCGGTGCGAAGCGGCCGCCAGCACCTGTCCCTATGCTCAAAATTGGCGATGAGACCCCGACTTCCAGCTCTGAGCCCTTAGTGGACGAGATTGCTTCTTGTCTCCGCGAATGGCATTCTAAAAACCTACACGAATTACTCCTCTCCCGGCGATACTCTGTTCTGGAGAAGTTATCCGAGCTAGTCTATCATTTGGACTTCTCCCGCCGACAGCTTCTACATGGCGTGCTCACTGCACAAGAGCTCGAAGCATTGCGAGAGCAAGCGATATGGGAACTAGTCCGTGGCAACAAGATGCTCAGTGGAGAGATTATAGTCAGGGATCCTAAGCAACATGGTCGTCTTCTGACCGGCGATGATTCGGCTCTGGAGCTAACAAGGCTTCAATCGTCGATGAGTTTGCTTGATCAGCAGCCTCTCCCTCAACATGAATCAGTCGACTTGCATCATCTCATGGTGGAGTTGAAGGCTTGTGGAAACAACGTCCTCGTCTCACCTACGCTGACGGTTCACCTCTGTTCCCGAAACCAAGGAGAACCGCCGAAACCGCTGACAGAGACTTTCTCACTAGAGGTCCCCTCACAAGACGGATTTGACAGCGTAGCTGCAACAGGTAATTTGCGCACACTCTTCACAGATTTGACCTCCATCGACATCGGGGAGAAGTCTGGATTTGAAACCCAGATATTCTTAGTCATCAACGTCTACGCCGAGCAACTTACACAAACCCCTTCACTGACGGCGACATCGAACTCAGGCCCCAGGATCAAGTCCTCTTCGCCCGGAAGGCCGACTACGAGCAATTCTCCAGGTGCGGCGTCCACGAAAGGAGCGCGACGAAGTATGATGTGGAAGCAATTGGGGAGTACCCGTAGTCGAGGTCAACCCGAGCCTGGTGTCTCTCAAGTACCATCCATTTCCGAGTCTTCAATGTCTCTTGAGGATAGTGATAGACCGAGTCTCCAAGAAAGCCTACGTCCACTCACGCAGCAGGGGCCACAATATGTGAGACGAAGAATAGGCGTTGGAGTCATCAATATCAAACAGCTTTTTGGACAAAGTCGAAGTACGGAGCAAACGGTATCGATATGGTCAGCTGCTTCAACCATCTCCGAGTCGCAGGACACGAAATCTCCGAGCGACCAACTCGTCCATGATTTGCTTAGTAGCCGGTCTGGCCGTGTTGCAAAATCTAGGAGCATCGACCATGTCCGTCTGGCGTTGCATTCCTTCGCAAGTCCAGATGCAAACGTCTTAATTAATAATACTCCGACTTTACTGCAAAGCATAGCATCAACTTCGAAGCTTGGATTCTCTGGTGCACCAACAAAAGCTAGATCTGATATTTATCTGACCTTGTCCGAGGCATTCTTACCGGCTCAGGCCCTCCTATCACATCCAGAACGCGGAACAGTCGCAATCTCGCCGAGTCTCACCCTGCGAAATGTGCAGCTCACTCTCGAGGTGCGAAGGAAATCTGGCGAGCGCATCGAAAACTGTATATTTCCAGCCTCCAATAGCCTTGGTCAGACTGCATGGCGCACATGTGCAGCTGAACGCGGTGAGCCCTGGAACGAAGTTGTCAAGCTTGTTATTCCCAGCAATGACGTGTCAGAAGCTCATCTTATCATGAGCGTAGCGGACGCCCCGGGTTTCCCGTTCGCGCTTAGCTACATCCCTCTTTGGGATCAAGAGGCATTCATTAGAGACGGCCCGCATACGCCGTTGCTTTACCTATACGACAAGCTAACCTCAAGCGCGGACAAGGGTCGGGGAGCTTACCTGGCCTTCCCCTGGAGCTCGCGAGCAAAAGATGACACTTCTAAGGATGAGACCTTAACTGGTCCTGTGGCGACGTTAAAGGTTGAGTCCTTTCTCTGCAGTACTGTTTTCTCTCAAGAAAAAGTACTACTTGGTATTTTGAAATGGCGAGAGCAATCTGCAAGCCAGCTTCTAGATCTGTTGAGACGCTTTGTCTTTGTCCCCGAGATTGAGATAGTAAAGCTCGTTAACAAAGTTTTTGACGCGTTATTCGGGATACTGATTGAGAACGCTGGCAAAGAAGACTATGAAGATCTAGTTTTCAATGCTTTGGTTACAGTCCTGGGGATTGTCCATGACCGTCGCTTCAATCTAGGTCCGCTCGTGGATCTATATGCGGAAACCAAATTTGATTATCCCTTCGCGACCCCTTGCTTGGTCAGGAGCTATCTTAGACTTTTGGCCAAACCCTCCGATCCACAGAACTCAAGACGTCTTCGAGCAACGTTCAAAGTGGGCCGTCAGATCTTGAAATTCATCATTAGCGCCCGCGCAAAGCAGAAGATCAAAGAGGCGAGTATCGGTATCACCAACACACAACCAACCTTTAATCGCGACTTGAAAAAGATTTTTGCGGCCTTGGAATCCCTGATCAAGGATCCAGCACCTATCCTAGTCGGGAGCAAAACTCTTGTTGTTCAGCACATGCATACCTGGCTCCCGGAATTAGTTGGAACATTTTCGGAAGATGAGATACTCCAGATTGCCCTTAGCTTTCTAGACTCATGTGTTGCTGTTCAAGGCAAACTCATCCTATACAAACTTGTACTGATACTCAACCTTTCTAAGATGACTACTCTTACTAACAATTCGGTACGCCACCGGATAGCTACACGAACAGCCCAATGGATAGACCCTTACTGGGGTGTGAACGATAATGATTCGGATCAATGGCGTGACCAAATCCGCTTATGCTGCTCTATTATATCCTTACGGATTGAGAAATCTGTATGTGAGGTATCTGGGTACTTCGTCAAGATCATCCAGTCTTATCGCAGCATCCAAAAGTCTGGCCGCGTTTCAAATGCTAGTCTGTCACTTCTTTTTCCAAACACGTATCCATTTCCTAGCAAGCCTGTTCTCAACAGTCTACACTTCGATGAGGCGCTTACAGAACTTGCGGCGCTCCTCGCCCAACTAGCCGGAAAGCCAATCGCTTCAAGTCTCAGCCAATCGAGCTCTGATGTTGTGGACCTCTTAGGTACTGCATTCGAAGTAGTCACGTCCATCCTGTCAGGGGCTGCTTTTCCGAGTTCATGGCTGAGCCTCCACATCTATCACCACAAGTCGTCATTGCAGATACTCGAGTCAATTTACGAGGTGATCGTTGTGGACTTTCTTCCATCTCCCGAGGAAGCAGATAACTTCAATACAGAGCTGTGGCGCAAGTATTTCATTACGTTGCTCACACTGTTAAGAAGTACAACACTTGCACTTGAGACCTTTCCCGAGCAAAAGCGACGAGCTGTTTGGAAAATTGCGGGTGATGTACGTGAGCAAGGAGCAATTCTGCTCAGACGAAGCTGGGATGCGATTGGCTGGGATTCGAGTCCTGAAGAACAGAAGCATTATGGCCTCACCCGCTTAGGTGGCTTCCAAGTGCAGTACGTTCCAAATTTGGTGGCTCCGATAGTGGAATTATGTTTGAGCGTGCATGAAGGTCTCAGGAGTGTTGCGGTGGGGATCTTGCAAACCATGATGGTGAGTGAATGGACGTTGAGCGAGGACTTGTCCATCATCCAAGCAGAGATGATTGAATGCCTTGATCTTGTGTTCAAAAAGAAGAGAGTTGGTGAGGGCATAACCCAGAAGCTATTCGTGAACGAGCTGCTTGGACTGTTTGAAAGTCTAGAACAGAGCCCGGGTGAGCCCTTGTGGAACGCCGTCAGGTCCTTGGTTTCTACTGTTGACGAGCTACTGGATCTCCTTGGGGCTGTGCACAGTATTGACGCAACGGAGACCTTTCAAATCTTACATACGCTACAACTCATGGACTTCCTCAAAGACATGCAGAAAGAGAGTATTTTTATTCGATACGTCCATCAGCTGGCGCAAATACAAGTTCATCTGCATAATCCCACAGAGGCGGCTTTGGCTCTGCGCCTTCATGCGGATCTTTATACATGGGACTCAACTGAAGTCCAATCGCTCGTAGATCCAGAATTTCCCCAACAAACGTCCTTTGAACGAAAGGAGCAGCTATACTTCAACATCATCAAATACTTTGAGGAAGCAACAGCCTGGAGCTGTGCGCTGGCAAGCTATCGAGAACTTGCTGATCAGTACGAACATCACCATTACGATTTTGCCAAGCTTGCAAGAACCCAGCGTGCCATGGCCAAGATCTATGAAACAATTACAAAAGGTGAAAGGTACGCTCCACGGTATTTTCGAGTCATTTATCGAGGTCTGGGCTTCCCCTCGAGTCTTCGAGACAAGCATTTCATCTTCGAAGCCGGACCTTCTGAGAGGCATACCATGTTCGCAGATCGGTTGAGGCAGCAACATCCGTCAGCTCAGATCGCTTCTTCCAGCGAAACCAATGACTTGGAAGGCCAGTATCTTCAGATATTTCCAGTAAGTCCCTATCGAGAAACCCGGCATTCAATCTACCAGCAGTCAAGGGTGAACCAGTCTGTGCGAGAGTACATACTGTCCACACAACCCAATCGCTTTGCCGTCACATCACGACGCCATTCTCCTGCATCGGGTGTCAAGGATCAGTGGATCGAAAAAACAATCTACACAACAGCAGACTCATTTCCGACCATCATGCGAAGGAGTGAGATCATTGCCGTTGATGTCGTACGTTTATCGCCTTTGCAGACCGCGGTCGAGAGAACTACTAGGAAAAGCACGGAAATGTCCATCCTTGGTAAGCGCATAATTGATGGTGATGAATCAAAGTTCACGAACCTTTCGGATGCTATCAGTAGCTCCGTCGATCCTACATCAATGACAAGCGTAGCTCAGTATCGTGAGCTTATATCCATGGCGAAAGAAGGCAGCAACAACGAGGAGCGATTTGTAGAAAGCCACGTTGACCCTCTCGAAAAGGCTCTGCAGTTGGCCCTGCTCGATCATGCTTCAACGCTAAGGCATTGCTTATCGCTGTTCACGCGACCCGCTTACCTTAATACGCAAGAAGCCTTGACTCAGCATCTTCAAGCAATGTTCGCTCCCGAGATAGCTCTCCTTGAACCCCAAATACCCGTTGTTCCACCTCCGAAGCCCCAATTCCCCATCTCCCCGCCGCAATCCCCTTCTGAAGTCTTTTCCTCCGCACTCCCTACGTCTCCTACCCTTTCCAATGGTAACCACACCTCGAAGTCTTCTATCCCTCAAACTCCACCCTCGAATGATGCGAGATCTCACTCTCACCTCAGCCTTGGATTCCTCAAAGCGCCTCCGATACCGAATGGCTTCTCTTCTCATCCTTCTTCTACGGGCGAAGATTCGGTCTCTAGCAGTAGTCAACGCAGCAGCGCGGTGGCGGGCTCCGAGGACGGCTCGGTGACGAGGCAAACTGGTACTGAAACAGTCGAAAGGCCTGTGACGGCGCATTCTGGGCGGTCAGCAAGCATGAGGAAGAGATTGAGCATTCTTGGAATTGGAAAGTCGAATAAGGGGAGCGTGAGGAAGAGAGATAGGGGAGGGGTTAGAAAGCTGATCGAAGAGTGATGAGACACGAGTGATATAGTGTACAGGGCCAGTCTATGGCGCGAAGTATACCTGTTATGATTATGGTTTTGCAGTGGAATATCACCCCGGATGTTCTGGATACGTGGCGGACAGGGAACCAAAAGGTTCTACTGTAATACTAGAGCAGGACGTAACATAGGAAGGAGCAGAAGACTGGCCATCTGGACTTGGTCCACCCAGAATTCTGGAGGGGGTTACCTTTTGTCTACCTTACCTCGCTTCATAGCGTTTCAGCGGGGGGTTTATTCGATTTGCCCTTTGAGGCCTAATTTACATATCCCCGTACGCGATTTCTTTGGCAGTGTTGAATGTAAGATCAAGCATTTGAGAATGCAAAATTTTCTAATTGAGGGCTTGGTGATGAGTGATGGGTTGCTGCGGAAAGTTTGTACAAAGTGGCTTTTGAGTACCTGCGGAACCCCTCGGATCAATTCTAGGGGACTTGGCATACTCGGTCCATGCAAGAGGTAACCCAACTACAACAATCCCGCCCTTCCACACCTAATCCCCCGTATTCGCCCCATTTCGACTCGGTCCGTGCTTGGCGTCATCGTACGCATATATGCGACTGCAAACCCTTTGAACCCCCTTTCACATCGCTCTCGGATCGTACATCGCATTATGGATGCACAGTCCTCATTTTCCTGAATTTATTGCGTAAGAGGGTGGAAGGATGGTTGCTGAAGGGGGTTGGGGGGCTGGGTGGAGGGGACCAGTTGATAGATGGGGAGACGGATAGAGTTTGAGATTGGAGTGATGGGAAGAGAAGGGGACGAGAGGGGAGGAGACGAAGACGAAGACGAAGACGAAATGTTGTTTTGGGGGAGCAAATGAGGAAAGGTCGCGAAGCGAAGGACCTGGGAACTCAAGGTTTAGGGAGATGACAAATGGAGGACTGGGAAGTAGGATTTCTAGAGGGACAACACGAGAAGAGAAGAGATGGGGGAAAAGCTCGAGTGTAAAGTTCATTAACCAGAAAGCCACCGAAAAATCAAACACCATTGCAAAGCCGCAACCACAAACCAGATCAACCTCCCGTAAAACAACTTCAACGTCAATGTCCGAAACGCGCATAATTCAAGATCTTGCAAACCTTCGATTCATTGTTACCAGCAAGGGATTGTTACAAGCTCACATAGCTCTTCTACATTGAACTTAACATAGCGTCGCGACAATTGCTGATCTTCGTTGACCAGAAAATGGCCGTTTGCGTAGCGAAAAATGTCCTCGCGATTGATACGTTTGCCTACTACAATTAGTACTTGGAATCCATGTCGACCTTATAGTTACGTACCATGATTCGTAAACGTAATGGGTTTTGAGTTATATACGACATGCACTTTGTCATTCTAACTTCTATCATTCCCTACCGTAGTAAACCCTTCGATTCTAAGCCATCCAGACCTTCCCCAGCAAAAAGCTAGTCTAAACACATTCCTTCGGGATCAGGAAGCCGTCAAAGTACTGCTTCAGACCATCTACGTCCTCAAGCTCGTCAATATAACCAACTACCTGATCCGGTCGTGTAACGACCAAACAGCCCCTTGCGGGATCAACACCATAGAACCTATGCGCATCACCGGACACCTCGCTTGCGGCTGGTGCTGGAGACAGATCCATGAAGACCCTGCTATAATCGTGCCCTTGCCTCCCATCAAAGGGGAAGAATGTTTGATGGAAATCGGACAGCTCGACTTGCGATGTCCTTGGAGCGCAATGGAGAAGGAACACTTGGATGATGGATGATCCTCGAGCGTTTACGGACACGTAATTGCTAAGAACTTCATTTGAAGAGACAGCGAGGTCCTCGCCGAGGGTATTGACGCGGTTGAGTTGCGTTTTGTTCGAAACGTCGCCACCGAAGACAATGAGGCGCCAGCACCCGTCGCTTTTGAGGAGATCTTGGGTTTCCCAGCGGCATGCATCAGATTGAAGGAGGACCTGGTGGCTAGGTAACCTTTCGCCCAGGGTGACATTCATTGCTAGGTATGCTTTGGCGAGGACGTTCGCTTCATGTGAGCTATTGGGCAGCTGCCAATCCTGCTGTCGCTCGCTCGCGACCCCAGCTACAAGCGAGCTTGGTGGATAACGCACATAAACTCCACTCAGGAATCTCCTTGCTTGCCCGTAAACTCGATCGAGTTCTTCTAGATCGGGCTTGCCCGAGAGTAAGCGGGACATGGTACGATCCAGAGCAATGAGCTGTTGAGCAACAGGCCTACGTTCTGCCTCGTAGGTTTTCAGAATGGATCGAGTGAGCTGGCCCTTTAAGACTCCACCAAGCTTCCAGCCAAGATTGAAGGCGTCTTGGATGGAAACATTCATGCCTTGTCCACCTTTGGGCGTGTGCGAGTGTACTGCATCGCCAGCCAGGAACACACGCTCGTACAAAGTGTAGTGGTTGCTAACTCGCTGCCCCACTCGATATATCGTCCACCAGTCGCAGTAGGTGTAGCGCAACGTGTAGGGCGCTAAAATCTTGTTTGCTTCGACAAACATACGTTCTGGAGTTATTGCATTTGCGTTGCCGCCCGTTTCCATAGCCGGAAGTTGAATGTAAAGTCTTGTCAGCCTATCCTCCCGAGGAACATTCAAGATAGTCCCCGCATTGGACTGTATAGTGCACAGCTTACGAATACTAGAAGATGTATCAGCAATAGTGATATAGGGAGAGGACGACTTCGCATCAGCTTTTCAGAGGGTTGAGCGCAATGCTCCAACGCTTTAGTGTAGCCGGGGCATGGGTTCCAAACATCGAGTTGCAAAGGGAACTTACTCTGGAAAGTCGGTGATTGGGATAACATCGATAACGGCCCAAAGCTCATCAGTGCTCTCACCTTCATTGATGAAGCCTAACTGCCGTCGCGTCCAGCTGTGCGCTCCCTCGCAAGCGAGAAGATATTTAGCTTGAACAGTTTCACTTTGACCTTCTTTCCCACTACTTCTATAAACCAACTCATCAGCGTCTTCTGGACCCCGCTTAGTGGCACAGAAGCCTCTCTCTTGTATGATGGTACCATTCTCTTCAATGCTGTGGGCGTCGGTCTCGGAGATTTCGATCTTTTCCTTTTCCAGATGGTGCAGGTCAATGGTGATCGGGTAGGCATCAGTTTCATCTATTTGAGACTCGTCCACTTGAAGAGACTTGGGTTCTATGCCGCGTTCTACTTCAATACCAGACCTTTGTTTGATACAGTCAAGCAGGTGGGCTTCAGTATGCCCTTGATGAAGGGTGACCGACTGAAACCTGATTGCATCTGGTCAACACCTGATGGCATGATTTTCATATCCATAGTAGCAACCACAGCTTACCTAGAGACATCTGATCCGAAGGTTGGTTCTCTCCGGATTCGATGGATTCTACCCTCTTCATTGGGAGCCTTCAGATGATCAGAGCTTTTCGAGAATAATTCCTGCAAACGAGAAAAAAGGGAAGAGGATCAAGAAGACAGGTAAAATTGAAAGTCAACGAACAACGTACCCATGCACACCAGTCTAGTGCTGATGCGGAGGTTTTGTTGATAACGTCTGCAATACCAAAACTGTCCAAAATTTCCAAAGTCCTAGCATGAAACCCATCCGCATGGCCATTAAGGACTCTAGTCCCACGTTTGTCAATAATGCGCGTCTGTATCCCAAGTTGGGCCATCCAAAGGGCTGCCATAAGCCTGTTACAACAATAAAAGACAGTCAGCTGTTGGCCATTGTATCAATCAGGAAGACAGTAGGGTGAGTATCTAACATACCCAGTGGGTCCTGCTCCGATAATGAGTACATCTACCTTGCTTGACATACTATAAAACCGTTCTCGATATATCCACCCAACTTGTAGTTGTGCTTGTAAATATGGTCAGAATGGCAAAGCCAATGAGTGTACTAAGCAATGTCTTCAATTAGCTTGAAATCAGTGTGAACCTGCAGTATAAAGTCATGCATTGAGCATCTAACGTTCTTATATACATGAACAAAAGACAGTGCAATCGGCGTATCACGGAAAGTCGCGCCAGTTTAAAAGCCGAAATGCGAATCCTAATGGATGAACAGGTTGCTATGTAGGGTAAATCAAAACATAATGTACAATATCATGAAATTTTGGTCTTACCGAAAGCCCTGGTTTCGTATCATGTCACGGAACGTTCGGCATGAGAGACCTAGACCTTCGGCATCCGGGGGTAGACCTTCCGGTAGATATTGTGGAACTCATCGAATAGGGGTGCTTGAATCCTTCCCGTCTCTGAGCTGGCTATAGAGGTGGGCGGCGGGTAGAGCAGAGCGAACCGTGTTCTTCAATTGACTCCCCATCCTGCTCTTCAGAGCGCAAGCCATGGCTGATGTTGACGCTTCTGCTGCCGCCGGCGCCTCGCCCAGCGTCATTGGTGTCATGATCCTCTGGATGATCGTCTCCAGTATTATCGGCTGTTCTGTAAGCCGTCGGTTAGTAAGATCCAGTGCCCATGACCTTAGCACATTCCCCATCAATCATCGCAGGCCTCCGACATGCGACCTTATCCGTTCCTGCATCTGCTCCAGCGACGATTCCTTCTTGCCAGCCTAACCTGGTAGTAGATTGTAGAGCTCCGCGGGCATCCGCTGGGATATTGAGCACTGCTAACGTCGACGACCGGTGCCGGAACATTGTAAAGGCGGAGGCTCTGGTCTGAGCTTCCTCAGCATTTCAACATCGAAGTTTTACGCCCAAGAAGACTGTGGTACTTCCGTTGTAGTAATTTCCAATCATACGTTCATTTTTGTTTCGTCCCTAGTAGATAGAGACATCCTGCGCGCTTCGCTGCTGGCTGAGGATTGCGAGCCAGTTCGGACAAGACCCTTGTAGTATACACTCTCCTCTTGTAGCTTTCAGATGAACTGTCACCATCCACACAACTCTCAAGAAGTTGTGCAGTAGAGTTTGCCATGAGCCTTGGGAGCCCGACCTAAAACCTTGCATCGGATCGAGCAGTCATATGGAGCCATAGAAGTTTAACGTCACGAAGTTGACATTCGAGGACAATCTTAGGGGAAGACTAGGAACGTGTTCACGACATGACGCAGAGGGTTAGTGAGCTCCCCCTTCTACCGTTGTAAGCAACGTCACGAGAACCGAAATTTGCAAAGACTGAGGATGTCTGTCCAGACATAGTTGTAGCCATGTATGCGCTTCTTAAGATGGTGATACTGCCGTCAGACCATCTTGTACGTAATAAGACAGCCTGATGGTATCTTGATGAACTAGACACCTATACAATGACTTCGCATCCGATCTGCTAGTAATCGATCCTTGATATTATCCTGACTATATACCAAGGCAATGGTATACCAACTGCAATATGCTGTTGTCTAAGATGGATGACTCCAATTGATCTAGGGCATGACTAAGTATGAACGGCTAGAGGCGGTCTTCCACCAAAATTCTTTCCATCCCAGATTCATCTAACCTCTTCGCTCCAAAGCTCCCAAGCTGTAACCAGCATGTCTTTCTATGACGAAATCGAGCTCGAAGACCTGACATACCACCCCGCCACCCAACTCTACACCTATCCATGCCCATGCGGCGACCAGTTCGAGATCTCTTTGGCAGATATGAGAGACGGAGAAGAGGTGGCGGTATGCCCGAGCTGTAGCCTGCAGGTCAGGGTTATCTTTGATTTGGTGAGTTTCGATTCTTGATATGGGAAAGAGTATGTGGGGAGAGCGGGGAGGAGGAGTAGGAAGATGGCCGCAAGTAGGGGCATGGGAATGCACTCATGGGAAACGGAAGGACCCGACGGAGGGGCCAAATGTTTTGAGAGCGATTCGGCAAGGAGGCTAACATGTGTGCGCAATTAGGATGATCTACCACCTGATACTGACGCTGGAACCTCGACCGGGGCCCAGCCGGTCGAGGTCAGTGCCTGAGCTGAGGATATCGGAGACAGGGCTAGTCGAGGGAGGTGAATTCATACAACCAGCAAATAGAGTATACTCCCGTGGTACGAGGGAGCTCAAGCTACAGGCAAGGCAGAAAGCATATCTGAGGAAGGAGTTGGGGTCGCATGGAGATGAACCGGCGTGCGAGTTCGTTGCGCCTCGATAGGTTGAAAGACGGGACGCATGCCGCGGATCCTACGATGCCATGAGTAGTGTGGGCTTGTCCTTGGAGGATAAGGGCATGCTGGCGCGGAGATCCAGTAGGCCTTTGGACTGCGTGACAGGACCTGGATATCAGATTTGGGGCAGCTTTCGACATTGCTATGTGGCCAAAAAGGAAGATCTTACAGATAGATGCATCAGCAGGCGTCTTTCTGAGAAACGAGTATCTCACGGGGCTTCTCCCCAAATCTTCATACAATACCAAAAACGCCATCCATGCTCTCCACGCGCCCTAGCATAAACCTGAATCTTCTCTTCCATCCACCCCCACCCCTCCCCTATCCCCTGCTCTTCCCAACAACTACCTCACCGCCCACATCCCCGCCCCCCCACCACCCCCCAACCCTCCACCGCCAAGCGGCCTCTTCTTCACCACCCCCATCCCCCTCACCCCCCTAACCACCTTCTCCAACCCCGTCTCCACCACCACCCCCCCCACCACCATCTCCGCCAGCGTCGCATGCAGCGTCTCGAAATTGAAAATCAAATCCAGCTCGCACACATTCTCAAACAGGCGGTCCAGCGCCTCGACAAACACCTGGATCAGATCCAGCAGCGCAAGCGGGGACTCGGTGGATGTGCTGATCAGGATGAAGTAGAGGGTGGCGTAGTGGCGGTAGGTGATGAGGGAGGGGGTGTCGTTGTGGGGGTGGGAGGGAGGGGACGACGGGGTGAGGAGCGGGGGGAGGGGGAGGAAGTTGCAGGAGGAGGGGGGGCGGTGGGAGACGAGGGTGAAGATTTCGGTGATGAGGCGTTGTTGGACGGAGGTGTCCTGTTGGTTGGAGGGGGGTTAGTTGGGGGGAGAGGTGGGGAGAATGTTGGGGGGGGGGGGGGGTACGAGTTGGGTGTAGAATTTTGTGAGGCGCGGTTGGCCGGAGTTGTTGAAGACGAGGACGGCGTTGATCATGGTGGGTGTTTGGTGGGATTGGAAATGGGGGGGTGAGCTGTCACCGCATCTTGGGTTTGCGAGTGTGCTTGGGCTTGCTGGTATTTTGCTGGTATGTACGAGGGGGCTATGTAGGTAACGGAAACATCTCGGCACCAACAAACCCCCCCTCCCCATCCCCGTTTTCTATCCCACCGGCTCAACCGCCCTTCCCTCCGCCCCTCCTCCCCGCCTTCTCTTCCGCCATCTTCTTATTCCTCACCTTGAACCAAAACCCCAGCATTGCCATCGTTCTAAAACCATAACCTTTACAAGAGTAAATATACGAGTCCCAAACCGATCAAATGTTCCAAGCAGCAATAAGTCCCGCAGCGTTCCTACTGGCTTGTCACGCTCTGGTAGTAATTTTTACGTTCAAGGGCAGAGGCTCATTAAGCATCCAAACTTTCTGATCAGACCAATCCTCCACGTTGTTTTCCGACAATTCAAGGTCGAAGCTCCAGATCACCTTTGCCACGATCAAGTTCATTTCAGCCCACGCCAATCTGTTCATGAGCTATTAGCTTACAAACTGAGGCGAGATAAAAACCTTTACTCACGATTTACCCAAACAGGCACGAGGGCCCACCATGAAAGGCTCATACATCGCTTTTCGGTCCGCATCAAATCGAGACTCGGCTTTCTCGAGCCACCTTTCTGGGTTAAAAACCAAGGGGTCCACAAAATTCACTGGTGACAAGTAAGCCGTCTTCTGCGCTATACCCACGCGCGTCTAGATGCTATGGTTAGTATGCCTGGACCTGATGAATTTGGACCGTGCTTACTCCTTCTGGAATGATTCGGCCACATATCCTCATTCCTGGACGGTTCACTTCACGAGGTAGAGCCACGGGTTCGTTTGTGTGCATACGGAGCGACTCCTGGAGTACCGCATGCAGATATGGTAAGCCAGAAGCTGATGCAACTGTGATGTCTTCCAGTCCGGTAAAAGCCCGCCTAATCTCTTCTTTAAGCTTTTCCATCACAGATGGTTTCTTGAGTGAAAACCAGATTGCAGCAGTGCAGGTGCTAGCCGAGGTTTCACTGCCTGCTAATACAAGAAGGGAAACAGTCGAGTAGATTTCTTCTATACTCATTCCCTTCTTGTCGTTGTTCTCGAGGATATACTTCATGAAATCTGGTCTCTGTGACTTTTGATTGATGCGACGGTCGACCTTTTGGCGTGTCATATCGTAGTGGTGTTCGGCTTTCGCCATCATGGAGCTAGGAACGCACCGTTGCATAATCGTACTTGCGGGAGGGAAGTAGTGTAAGGCAGTTAGGCGTGTTCCGAACTTGACGCCCTTGAGGATCATGCTTACCCATTCATGGTGCTCCATGCTCTCGAGGCTGTGAAATGATTCGCCGAAGCATAGATCGCCAATGATGTCGAAAGTCACAAATTGCAGCCATTTACATATGTTGACCTCTTGTGGATGTTCTTCCGGGGATTCGAGTTGGTCATGGAGTCGACTGATAAGGAGATCGGTGTACTTTATTAGAAGATATTCCTGTTCCCTCAGTGCCCTGTCAGAGAAGGCGTGAGAAACAATCCGCCTTTGCCGAGCGTGATTTTCATTATCGGCCGTGACCATAGCTTTCTCCCCAACCCCACTTTCCAGTTTTCCCACTTCAGCTCTTGGAAGTTGAGGACGGCTGGCATAAATATCTTGCCAAGCACAGGGTTCGATGAACGAAAGCTCATCTGGAGATATACGGACAACTTCCCCATAACTAGCATGAAGGGATGTGGTCCAATGAACGAGACGCCCATTGATAAGACGATAGACGAAAGGAATGGGCGTTGCTGCCGCTGTCTTGGGACCTGGGAAAGCGGCCAGAGGATGAAAGTAGACATTGTAAACCGCCGTAACAATGATCTTAACGAAAAAGGCGCCGAACAACTTTTCCAATTAGTCAAGGAAGAAAACATGGTTGAGATCTACTTACGAGTGTCAAAGCCCAACCTAGAGTAGAAGTCAAATAGGTAAATAAGCCACGGCCAACTTCGTAGTCATTATACATCCTCTCGTTATTTCGAATTCAAAGTAATGTTATCCGTGATTCTCGACGACTAGGCCTGATCGTAAATCTGCCTGTCCAGAAGTTTTCACAAGATACAGTAACGGCTCAGCAATAGTGACTAGATTTGATGCTCATCACACACCGTTGGCGAAGTCTTTCTTCTGACGAAATCCAGAGCTCGCTCAGTCTAGCTTAAGAGATTACCTCCTGGTTCAAATAACAGAGAGTATGGAAAGAAGCGCTGAGAGGTGCGAGGATTTATGGAGACAAAAAGTTGGTGCGCTTGTCGAGTGGTTTATGCGACCTACGATCTCCCCCCCTCACCACCCCCTCATTAGATCAATCACTGCTGACTGGCTCTGGTCGCGACGAGAAGAGCACCTTGTAGTACACCACCTCCACAATCTCCAAGTCCTCAATTCCTCCGTCATCGATGTCATCACCTATTCTCTTGCGAATCATGGCCACCGGATTAACCAGTTTCTTCACCTCGCCAGTCAGGCGCTGATGGCGCCCCACATAGAGATAGACTCTTTTCATCCAAGATTTGCTGCCGGTCGGATCATCCTTTACATAGTCTGGAAAGACCAGGCGGCCGATTGATGTTTTCCCACCAGTATCATGCTCGTGACTCGAAGGCTCCGGAGTCGGCATGTTGATGGTCCCTTGGATCTCGAGCAGCGCAAGTCCCGAGGGGGTTTGGAGAAGCTGCGGGAGAGGGTCTGTGGAGCCATTAAGATTTTGTGACCCTTCCGTAGGAGTCAAATGTAGTGGAATTGAAGGCATTTTGCAGACCAAAGACGAAGCGTCGCGAAAAGTCTGAAGACCAGTTTGGGAGGATTCGCAGTCTTGGTCTTTTCATTGGGCAATCAAGCTGGCCTTACATAGAATATCCGAAATCTAGCCTAGCGCACAGTCGTAGGGCTCACTTTAGGTACTCTTGAGATACTCCATGATTGCCTTCCTAGATCTCTCACCCTAATTTTCAAGATATATCGGCACAAATCATTATATCATTATACCGTTGCCTTTGAATATCGAAGGAGCATAGTATTATCTCAGAGAGAGAAGGGGGAGCGAAGAGGGGTGGAGGACTAAGATATATGACGCTGTATGTTGAAACTTCTTATGAATCCTACATGAACACAAGTTTTCACTTAACATTACGATGTTAGTATTTCGGAGAGCTTGCCTCGAAGTCAAGAGTCAATAGTAAACCCTCTCGCTGTTTCATTCAACTTCAGATGCTCGTACATGTATTTCGTATTGTATCGAAGAACTAGGAACACTCATCCATTAGGGTTAGGGTCAAAGGATCGGAAGTACAGTTCGAGTAAAGCAACTGAACCATCGAATAAACAGACTGCTACGGTTTCGTTGTTTAGAAGTATCTCAGTCGCGACGGATCTGGTTCTCTTCGTGGTTGAGTCTCGAATATTCGAATACACAAGGATTTGATGGTGAAAATCCACCTGCGTTGAACTTGATATCCTCAAGCAATTACCTGCCAGCAAAGTCTATCAAGGCTTCGCCGGCTCCTGAAAAGCACTAGCGGGAGTACTGGTGGTACCTACCTAGCCTCTTGAACTTTGCATGCTTTAATCTTTGCTCGCAAACTTTGCCGGGGCTATCTTTCTGTCAATTGCTGCATAAGATCGATCGAGCTCCGCAGAGATCAATAAGATGGACGAAGTAGACTTTTTGTTCTGTAGAAATTGTATCGTGGACGCGGGTTCCATTAGGAAGCTTATGCCATAAGAAGAATCGAGCAATGAAACATATGGAACAGCTTGATTATTACTCCTCCTACCCAAATGGCCACATAGCATGATAGTTGCCCTTACGTGTCTGATTGAATGCTGTTCTTGAGACTAATGGTCGATATCACGAGATGATGCATAGCCGGCGCGGTTGTTCGAGCTCGGCTCCTAGAGAGATAGCACTGGAGTCTCTCCGTAAGTCGATTTAGCAGTACAAGTTACCCTAAGGAAGCCATCAACTCGAGAATCAGATTCAATGGCATGTATGAGTAGTATGAAGCCCGCCATATAGTTTATCCGCACAATGAATGATAACTTACCTGCAAGCTGGAAGGCTCAGTGACGCCCAGAATAAGTGGGGGTTCGGTGAATTATAAGTCATCGAGCGACCAACATAAGGGATCACAATTTCATTACCAAAATGTCGCAACGTAACAACACAACCCCAAACACTGGGGCTGATCTCGTTTCTGTGTATCGGATTCCCGCACGCAGATTCGAAGGACCAATGGCGCACAACAGCTCTGGCAACTGGCCTAATCCGCACAGCGATCAAACTCCGACAGGGTTGAATCCAATGGCTCAGTCTTGGACTGGTCCCCCCACAGGCCCCAACCAAGCACTCTCGAGCCCAGCAAGTTATCCTCGCTCTCAACCTAGAGGACCTATCAGCTACCCTTGGAACCAAACAGTGCCTGCTGGAACACTTCATCGCAATGTTGGCTCTGGTGCCAGTCCTCAAAATCACCGTACTCAAAATCTTCCAGGGTCAACCCTACGTCCTTCCTCTCCCGGTTATGTGAGTCAAGAGATGATCGAGAAAGTAGCACGAGAAGTATCAGAGCCAACAAGGTCTCTGTTCTCTCACGGTCTCGTTAGTCAAGAGATCGCAACTGAGCAGTGGATGAGAGAGAACTCCGGCCAGAACCAGACTGTCACAAGTCCAATGACCTCTCGCAATCCACGTGCATTGGCAAATGAGATGACGGAGCGCGAGAAGCTGGCAGAGCGCGAGCGTCGAGCGCGAATATCTATGGATAGTCAGATGGGACCAGTATCGATCTCTCCTGCTAGCACCAGGGTCTGGATCAATCCAGAAAACGTAGAGCGTGAGCGACGCGGAGCAGCACATGGGGGTGCAAACCAGGAAGTTCCAGGGGAAAGTAGGCTCCATTCTAGGACGTGGGTGAATCCAGAGTTCTCGGAACGTGACAATTGGGCGACAACCCAGCAAAGCCTCAAGAGAATGAACTTGGAAAGGTCACCATTCGTCCCTCAAACCTATGGTGAATATCTTAATCATCGAACTGGCATTACGGAGGCAGCTGCTCGAGAGGAGACTCGCAAATTAAAGCTCAAGCAGGCAGAGAGAGAAGGACCTCAGGTACGCATCAGGCCAGTAATGATGGGCAAAACATTCGATGACAACCGCGGCACTGTTACGTCAATGGAGACAATCTGGACTCCAAATTACAAGCCAACCCAAGCTCATCCACAGGCTAAGTGGCCAATAGCTGCAGAGATGAAGGAGGAAGGCGACGAACGTTATACGTCCGGGTTCGGCCGGTACCCCCCATTGCCCCGTGTCCCTGGAAATGAGACCGTTGGACATAAGATGAGGAGTGTTGTCAAATCTTATTACATTGACCGAGTCGCGCCACTCCCAGAACCTGCGCTTGAGAACGACATACCTGAGCCCGTGGACGAGGCCGAAATGCGATGGTTTCTCGGCGGCCTAGCTGAACATATTGAGGAGTTTGGAGATGACCCTAAGCCTGAGGGGGAGGCGAAGGGCAAGGAGAAGGAGAAGGAAATTTAAGTCGTTTCGTGACTCGTTTAAAAGAGAACGTCAACATAGGGGTTGAATCTTTCGCATCGCCTGAGAGCAGATTTTCGTTTACCTGAACGCTTTTATTTATTCTAGTCGAAGCACAACTAGCTTTTTTCCCCCGAGCAGATAAGGGGAGTCGCGCTTGATCTTCGGCTCTCAGAGCACATATGGGGACATTTGTACCGCAACAGTCCGAAGGCCTCCAGCGCATGCTTCGAACTTTTTCACAGCCAGACCAGCAAGTTTCTTATTTTCGGCAAACACTACAGTAGATGCATGTTCTTCACTACGCAGCTCATAGCAATAAGAGAAGGCTTCCAATAATAACCTTGATAGTGTCGTTCCATAAACGTATGAAGAGAGCGTCTGAGAAGGAAATGCGTCACAGTGCATCAGCGGCAGCAACTCGTAAGGGGGAGATGAAATTCTTCGCTCAAAATGTCATGGAAATATCCTAAATGATGATTACGGAACTGAAGAGCTTACCTGTAGAAGAGTCCTCCATTTTTCGACATGCGGGTTTCTTCTCCGTGCCACAGCTCCAAATGTCAAATTTGTTTTATCAAGACCAGAACCCTCAAAACTCTGCTTCAACCTCTAACATAAATACTCTTTATGGTTCTCTCTGATACATAACAATCGCTTATCTTCTCTCATTTGCAGTAAACCCATCGGTTTATTTGTTGATATCTCCTTTGACGTCACAATTCTCGCAGAAATTCCAAATAGACCGGCAAAGAGCAATGGCGTTTTATTGTAAGCCTAACTGCAAGAGTACCAGGACTGCCTCCTGAAGGGCTCTTTAGATCTAGGATCAGCATCTCATATGAGCGTTCTCTGAGTCTCGTAATCTTCGTTTGTTGAAACGAGGTTTGAAAGGGTGTGGGAGGAGGGACCGGGCTTCATCCGCTCACGTACGGTCGCACAGTCGTGTCACACTGGACAAGTGGAGGAACCCGGGAGTATCCCTGGCAATATGAGGTATCACGACCGCGCAGCACATGGAGATATTAGCAGACATATTGGTAGCCCGATTTACTGCAGTCTTGTTGCACGGTATACGTCGGTGTCACATAGCAATATCACTGTTGTTGAATCAAAGTTGGTGAATGGGCATGGCGGACTATCTATTCTCCTCCTCCGGTCTGAAGGCCGGAAAGAAGCCGACTGTAACCGAGACTGCATGCTCTTGTTGTACCAGATGCAGGGCTTCAGGTATAAGGTAAGGTAAGGTAAGGTAAGGTAAGGTATGGTGAATGCAATGCGAAGGAGAAGCAGGTACGATGACGGCAATTTCATACCTTTCCGCGTCCTTCCAGTTTCCTTTCTTCCATCACATTCCACAATCCTATCGGCCTCATAATTCTCCTACATAGAAAACCTCATTTGAGGATTCAGCTGAGAGTACTTCCTCTGCTCATCCCTTATCAGAGACCAGCTGTGGCACAAAGTCTTTCCGCAACCACTGGGAAGGAGGCTCCAGAAAATTCATCTCAGTCGCCATGTCACCGTCAGTCCTGATTCCATCAGATGGATCCTCAGTCCTCAATTCATCCGATAAATTATCATTTGCCTCAAGTAATAGCAGCTGGTCTCTTACGACCAAGGCTGTATTAGATCCAGCGGATTCGTATCGAGGCTATGATCATGTTACCTGGTATGTCGGCAACGCAAAACAGGCCGCTTCGTATTACATCACCCGCATGGGTTTCAGAGAAGTGGCATACAGGGGCCTAGAGACTGGGTCCAGGTATATTGCCTCCCACGTTGTCTCGAACAACCGCGTTACATTTGTCTTCACCTCCCCGATCCGAGGGCCAGTCGATCCAGCGGCGAGTGTTCCCGAGGATGAGAGGCAGCTGCTTAACGAAATACATGCGCATCTGAGCAAGCACGGTGATGCGGTAAAGGATGTTGCTTTCAACGTGGATGACGTCCACGCTGTGTACCAAGCGGTAATGGATAGAGGCGGTTCTAGCGTTCGAAAGCCCACCGGTGGGCAGGGTATCGAGATGGCCGTCATTGGAACGTATGGAGACACGACGCACACCTTGATCAACCGCAAAGGTTATGCTGGTGCCTTCATGCCCGGCTATCGCGCTGTCACAGCCGAGGATCCTGTGGCACAGTACCTTCCAGAAATCCCCCTGGAGGTCATTGACCATTGCGTTGGAAACCAAGACTGGGATCAGATGCAATCGGTGTGCAATTAGTATGGTCGCCTAAGTAATTTTGATTTATCAGCAGTGCTAATTCCTTTAGTTACGAGGAGCAGCTTGGCTTTCACCGCTTCTGGTCTGTGGACGACAAGGATATGTGTTCTGAATTCTCTGCTCTCAATTCCGTAGTCATGGCTTCACCTAACGAATCCGTGATGATGCCCATCAACGAACCGGCCATGGGTAAAAAGAAGTCACAAGTCGAGGAATTCGTTGAGTTTCACGGCGGACCAGGTGTACAACATATTGCTTTTTTGACCAAGGACATCATTACTACAGTGACGAATCTCAAGAAACGGGGAGTACGATTTATCGATGTTCCTAACTCGTACTATGAAGATATGCGGAAACGACTTAGAAACAGTACCCTTGATCTTAAAGAGGACATGGGCGCAATCGAAAGGTTACGCATCATGATTGACTTCGACGAAGACGGTTACCTACTTCAGCTCTTCACCAAACCCCTGGCAGACAGGCCTACAGTCTTCCTGGAGATCATTCAACGGAACAACTTTACGGGATTCGGAGCAGGCAACTTCAAGAGCCTCTTTGAAGCCATCGAGCGGGAGCAAGCTGAAAGGGGAAACCTGTAGGCATTCGGATTTCCAAAACGGGTAAGGCCTTTCACGGGCAGTCCAATACTAGATAAAGACTGTCTTAGTGCTTTATCACGCTTCATCTCCTCAACCCAAAGCGCATAAATGGTTCGATGATTGGTACCTAAGGTGTTGGTGACAGAGTGACACGCAATTTAGTTGGACAGTCTCGTCAATAACGGTAGGTGCGTAAGGTGGCACAATACGGAGGTACCACTGCGGTCAATTTCGAAATTTCTACTAGGGTTTGAAGTAGATAGGCCCTACCTTACTCCGTAGTCCTCCGTAAAGTAGTCAATGATAAGTAGAGGCCGCGGGATCCCTGTCGTGTGGCTTGAACTGACATTTTAGAGATTCGAATTTCTTTTGTTGCAGGAGACAAATAAAAACAACATCAACAACTTGCAAGACATCATGGTGGCTATTCTGTCGTCGTCTCGCTGTTCCAGTCTCTAGGTTCAATCACCATTATATTTGACTTGTGCTGCCGGGATCCTTAAGTGCAGGCACGAGGACCGGCAATACTTTCCACTAGTAAACGGCTGCCCAAATCGGTCAACGCTCCCCAATCCTGGGATTTGGCCTTCCCTACCCTCAACGGTCTATCTATTCTATAAGCTGTATTGCGTGCAGTATCAGACATATGATAATCGACCCGAACTTAAGATGGTCGACAAAGATCACAAGATCTCGAGTGCGGATAGCTCCGATAGAGAAGGGGTAAGGAGATCCATACTCGGAATACGGTAGATTTCTAACTTGGGCAATAGGAAAGCTTTGAAGATGCTCCTGACACAACAGCGAGACCGGAATCGCGAAATTCGAGGTCGTCAACCTCGACTCGTTCACTGACCGACCGCCCAGCATCCTCGTCTACTGCTACAACACCACGGGTCTCGCAACTACCCGCAACCTCGATAGAGCCATCTACTCCAAAGCCCGATGCCGGTGATCCTACTGAAATACCTGGAAATGCTTCCTCAAACTCTCCATTACTCACTGCTCGGCGTCTCTCAACTTCATCATTGGACGATGTACAGCTTGGAGATACCAATGATGCTAGTTCGGATAGATCACGTTCAGCTACTATTATCTCTGATGAAAACAACACCAGCGCTCCTATCCTACCACCTAAGCTGCCTTCTCGAACAAAGGGTTTATCGGGCAATCTACCTGGTATACCTTGGGGCCCTCCACCACCTACTAAGGCCCAAACCTCAGCTCCTCCACAACCACCACCTAGGAAGCTCGCAATGCCGTTCTCATGGCTTTCGAGGAGTACATCGGCTCCTAAAGATGCTGTTGTGTCAACCCCCCAGTCGACAACTTCACACCTGGACCGTCGTAGCACTGTCGTTTCGGTAACTGGTAGCAATTCAGAGCTTATGCTGAGCAAGCTAGATGAGGGCAACGAAAGTGATGGCTCCGGTGCTAAGTCCTTAAAACACACACGTAACAGTCTACGAGATCGCTTCAAGATGCTCCGAATGAGGGAAGAAGCTGGGATACACTCCCTTGATGTGAATGAGCCTGGGTCACCTGTCAAGGGAGGCGTGTTTGCAGGATTGATAGGACGCAGCGCGAGCGTTGGACTGGGTATTGGAAGCCCTAGTAGTATTGCTGACGAAGAAGATCGCGGCATTGGAGGATCCCCAGCTCAATCCCCTGCTTCGTCTGTTCCCCCAGCGAACGTCCTAACATCCACAGCAAACCCTAATCTTGCCCCGGGTACAGCCTCTGGGGTTTCTGCTGGCCCTTCGGCTATGAACGACCCTACAGCCCCTGTCGATTGGGATTTGTGGCAAGCTGTAGTCTATGAAGGACCGTCAGCAGTCGCGAGGACTAGCGCCGAGGAGCTCAACCGAGCCATTGCAAGCGGTATACCAAGTGCAATTCGAGGCGTCGTATGGCAAGTCTTGGCCCAGAGTAAAAATGAAGAGCTGGAAGGGGTATATCGAGAATTGGTTGTTCGAGGGACAGATAAAGATCGAGATCTCCCGTCTGGCCCTAACGGCGTGACTACTTCGAATACACTCTCGAATGGTACCACAAGGGAGAAGAACTCGATAGCGTCTTCGGCGTCCTCGGTACATTCAGACCATTCAACGCCTGCTACGTCGGCTACGAATGGCATGGCATCACCGTCTCCATCGCAGGAAAAAGAAGCGGAAAACTTGGCAAAATTACAGTCGGCGATGATTGCTGAAAAAAGGAAGAAGTCGAAAGAAGACGCTGCCGCTTTACAAAAGCTAGAGAAGCAAATCAGAAGAGACTTGGGGACAAGGACCAGTTATTCCAAATACGCAGCAGCAGCTGGTTTACAAGATGGGTTGTTTGGGGTATGCAAAGCATATGCCTTATTTGATGAAGGCGTCGGCTATGCACAGGGCATGAACTTCCTAGTAATGCCGATGCTCTTCAATGTATGTCATCGGTATCCTTAGTGTGGATCATTGCTGACCCCATTCAGATGCCAGAGGAGGAAGCATTCTGTCTTCTTGTCCGTCTAATGAACCAATACCATCTTCGAGACATGTTCATCCAGGACATGCCTGGCCTCCATCTACATCTTTACCAGTTTGAGCGCCTACTAGAAGATCTTGAGCCAGCCTTATACTGCCATCTCAACCGAAGAAGCGTTCATCCCCAATTGTACGCTACCCAGTGGTTCCTCACTCTTTTCGCCTATCGCCTTCCACTACAGCTTGTCCTCCGTGTCTACGACCTGATCCTTAGTGAGGGCCTTGAAGGTGCAATACTCAAATTCGGCATCGTCCTCATGCAAAAAAATGCCCAAAATCTCCTGGCCATCAACGACATGTCCGCACTCACAAATTTCCTGAAAGACCGCCTTTTTGATGTCTACATTGACCAAGCCCCCTCGGCGAATTCCCTCCTGGAATCTGGTTTCTTTGGCAGCTCCGGCGGTATTGACAAGGAAATCTACCGCGCAGATGTCCTCGTTCAAGACGCCTGCGCCGTCAAAATCACCCCGGAGCTCCTCGCAACTTACACCGCAGAATGGGAATTCAAACAAAAGGCCGACAAAGAGCGCGAAACCGAGCTCGAGTCTCTTCGCTCTTCAAACGCCTCCCTTTCGCTCAAAGTACGTTCCCTCGAAGAGAGAACGGAGAAATCGGACACTGAGCACGTGCAAATGGCGTCCGAGCTCGTAAGAACTAAGGTTGAGAACCAGGAGCTGCATGACAGTGTCGAGGGACTAAAAGGCCAGGTGGAGGAGCTTAAATCCATGGTTGAAAAGCAACCAGAAGAAGTTGAGGAACGCTTGAAGGCAGAGATGGAGAGGATTATGGGAAGGAATTTGGAGGTGCAAAATGAGAACCGGGCCCTGGAGGAAAACATGACGGAGATGGAGAGGGTGCTTGTGGAGACGAAGATGCAATTTGCTGAGGTCTGTTCAAATTTATCTCGTTCAAGAACGAAAAGAGTGCTGATTATGGTAATGCAGATCAACTCCGAGCACGAGACTCTGAAGCAGAAATGGAACGACCTCAGGAAAGCCATGGACTTGTAGCCTTTTCCACCATCCTCCTCATCGCAGGATAGTCCTTGGTCTGCACTATAAAACTGAATTTCTTTATGTACATCCTTCATTGGCGGCGTTCGAATACCGAAGCAACGGCTAAGAAGGGGGTTCGTATGGGTGATTTCTTAGCGAGCATAGTATACCCCCAGCCATTGCGGCTTGCTTCAGGTGCTTCTGGCGCGTTTGTTCGAGAATAGATACCCCGAAACTGGGACGGAGATCAAATAAAAGAGAGAAATATGGAACGGTAGAATAGCATCCAGAAGAGGCTTTACACCTTTCGTTGACCTTGCATGATCTTGGACCCTTGATCATCTATCATCAAGCGTGCGGCTGTTCCTCCGCTCGCTCGCATCAATGGGAGGAATGGATTAACGCCGCCAGAATCCGAAGCACGGTTCAAATCCTGTGATGATCGATGTTTTTTTTTGGGTACAAGAGATGAACATATCGCCTCTATCATACGCCGTACTAACCAAAGGAGTCGCTTGATGTCCGAGGCTTTGTCTTCATTGGGGGCTCTTTTCGTTGGGGGGTTTTTTGACAGATTCTTTCACCCAGTCTCGCTTTTCTCGAGTTTTACCAAAAACCAAATGAGAAATGGTTTTTTATGTTCTTATGTAAACCTTTCTTTATGGGGCCGGGTGTAAGAATTTTATCTTTTGTGTCATATATGTACAAGACAGTGGAAGGCGGATGAAAGGCCGCCGCAGTACTACGTCTCCGAAAACCACTACATAGTTGCAATAATCCCGTTTCAACCCTTCGGCGCTCGTTATATGCAGGTTGTGAACGGGTAAGTCGAGGTAAGCACAAGGCGAGAGTCGGAAACGAGGAAACGTCCATAAGCAGGTACAATTCTGCTTCTCATGGATCCCATACTCTTCGACGGGAAAATTACATCCTTCGGTGTTCTTCCAAAGCGAAACTGTTTGATGGGCGTTTTGGACTATAAAACCTTTGACACTCTGAGTAGTCGTTCCCCGGTCCCTTCCAAACTAACCGTCTCCAACCCCAAGGGGAAAAAACCACAAGTACTGGATCGCCTCACCCACTCCCTCAGCCGGCCGGAACCCTCGCACTCGCCTTTCATGACATCTAAACTTCACGGGCCGCACCCTGCTCTCCCTCGTTCCCCTCCCCTCCCCTCCCCTCAATTGCCATTTAAATCTATTATCCCCTCTTGGGCAGGTTTCTTGCTGTAATGAAGATGGGTCAGGAGTGTATATTGGTTTGGTTTCGTTGACACGGGAGCGCGTAATTCATACATGTAACAGCATAACAGGCTTTAAAATCCAAACTAGCTCAGCATGGCAACAGCATCATCGACGGTTACGGCCATATTCTCTCGCTCCACCTCGTCACTCTCATCCGGCGCCCAAGCCGTAGCATTTCTTGGAAACACCCTCTTATACAAACTCACACCCACGGCATCCTGAGGATTAATCTTCCCATCAAACGTAGCCTTGAAGTACCCATGCGTACCAAGACTCTCCTTAATGAATCCGCTTCGTCCTCTCTTTGTCCACAGCTGAAGCGCTTTGAACCAATTCACGTCTTCGGAGCTGAAGAACATGTATCTTACAGTTACTAGTTTCTTGTGGATTTTGTACGGATGCCCAGTTAGGATGACACGCTTGGCAATGACGCGAGAGCGGTCGGGGGGTTGAGACGTGCCTTTGCCGATGAAGTCGAGGCTTGGCTGGGTGGTAGACATTTCCGAGTCGATAGGGTCTCCTTCAAAGGCTGGTGTCTGCTTGAAGAAGAGGGCTGGCACAGAGCCCCATGTTAGCGGCGCGATGAAGGTCGCCATAGCTGTTTGGCCAGGATGCAGGTAGCGCTGAAATTTGTGCACGTTATTTGGAGTATTTCCTGTTTGAGAGAAGAGGGGTTTGATAGCGAAACGGCGAGGGCCGCATTGTAGGATGATTTCTTCCTTTGACTTTATTGGATTCGGATAGTCAGAACTTAAAGTCAAGCTGAAATTGACTACGGTCCGCTTATGCTCATGGCGGAGATTAGAGAATAGTGCCAATGGCTTGTTGGGGTCGTAGGAGGTCTGGAGTTTCAGGGGAACGTTTCGCAGATGTATATTCACTCGTTTGCCAGGTGGAACGCCGCCAGCGATAGCTTCTCGGAGCGCTTGCTTTTTCGCACTCTTATAGTCGGGTATTTGAAGCAGTCTGTTCCATTCTTCTGGCTCATGTGCTTTGTCCTCACCGGTCTCCCAATGACTTGTCTTGAGACTTTTCAAGCCCCTGTATCTTGCAAGCCTTTCTCTGGCCAAAACGTTAGGTTGAAGCTCAATCTCGTCGGGAAACTCGAGATCTTCTTCAGCATCGTTTTTCCGCTGCGATCGATACACTGCAAGCTGAGCTGCTTCGTCATCTGGGGAAGGGTCCAGGAACATCTCGGATTGGGGGTATTCGGAAGGGGCTACCTCGGTGGGATCCCGTTGAGCTGTATGGTCTAGACCTTCAAGCCCGTCCTGTGGGAGTGCCGGTACATCCATGGCTCGATCTCCCTCCTCATCCACTGCATCCTCAATGTCTGAACCAGAGTCTGACATGTCTCCAAGGAACCAAGCAGCCTGGTAACTGGAAGTACCCTTGGGCAAGCGCTTTGGTGCCTCTGGTAGGTGGGTCTGGTCATCCGAAAAGTAATGGTGGTCATCTAACAGTACCCCTCGCTTCTCTGTTGGTGCTTCAGAAATTGGCAGATCGTCGATATCTTCCATGGAAACTTCGTAGGGTGCGAGTTCCTCCAGATCATCCTGTCCTCCATCTGGCACTTCCAAAACACTCTCTGCGTTTGATTCTGCATCTATGGTCATTTCGTCTACCTTCCGTTTTTTGGGCGCAGAAAGTGGAGCATCTATTATTCTTTCGATCTGGAATTGACCCCAGTCCCCAACTTGCACCAGTCTATCCGCTTTGAGCCCTTTGCTACGTACCACGCCTGTAATTGTAACTTCACCATATCCCTCATTCCCAGTGGGCTGTTCCGACCATCGAACATCCTCAGCAAGCATCCAGCTTCGGTCTTCTCGCCACTTGACACCTTTCGGTGTTGTGGTACACAGAGAACGAATGACATTGGCGCGTTCCCGCTCCGAATCAAGAGAATGTACCTTCTCTTGAGCCGGAAAGAAGTGGGTAATGTATGATTTGAGAGAATCGACAGCCTGCAAACGCCGCTTTGGTGGCTCGACCTTATCAAGGCCCTGCACCATAGTGAGGACGTTCGATATGCCTTGGCTCTCGATTGCTCTGAGCATCAACTCCCCTTCCTCATCGGGCTCCTGAGTTGGTGAAAGAAGAAACATGACAAAATCTGCAATACGACAGGCATCAAGCGTAGTAAATAAGTCACGTTTCAAGGGCAAGTAGACCACGTTCTGTTTGAATCTGTCAATTCTCACCCTGACCGGGCCACGAGCGAAAGTAGACGCCTCAGAGCCGACGGAAAGGTTGAGTGCTTGGACAGCTGCTTTTGCATCGTTATCATCACACAGAGGTACAATAGCAACAATTCTTGGTGCGCCATTCTGGCCTGAGAAGATACTTGCAGACTTGACGTTTTCTTGGTGTTTGATCTGTCGCTTCTGTGATGCTTGATGCCGCCGATCAATCTTAGACATGACTTGCTGATGCGGCGTCTTGCGACTACCCTTTAGGCCGTCTTCGACTTTGCCTTTCGAGAGATCCTTGATCAAGCCCTTAGTGGCATGCCGTGACTTGAAAGGTTTCTGAGAGATTTTCGTAGTGTTACGATGGGAATGGGTCTCCAACGTGGGAGCCATGTTTCCACCAGCTTTGAACCTGAATGGTATGGAAGCCACTTTGATGATAGGCTAGGGCACGATTAATCTTTGGTATTGAAGGTCGCTGTTGCAAATTCAGTAAGCGAAAGCGAAATCTTGGCGTTATAGGGCTGACAAATCCTTCCAATCCGACTTAAATCCGACCATCACTAAGGTACGTATTGGAAACCAAGCTAGTCGCAGCAACATGGAGGAAGAGGTGGAGGTTGGAAAAGAGTGTGTCACGCCTCAAAGAGCACTTACGGTGTCTCGTAGCCAGCCAAACGACCCCGAAGCTGCAGAAGCTCAACGTCGTACTGTTGATGCCCAGAAGACCTACGGACGAGGTCGTAAGGTCTCCATTCGAGGGGTGAAAGACAAGAAATTACGTGGCAGCCTCAAAACCCTCGAGCACGAATACAAGGATGCCACTATCAAGGCCAAAGATGCCGAGATCTTGCTTGAGAATGAGTCTGGATACTTAGAGCCTGAAGGAGAGCTTGAGAAAACATACAAGGTCCGGCAAGATGATCTACGAAAAGAGTTAGCAATAGAGACGGCAAAGAAGGGCTTCGAGCTCCGTTTAGAAGGCTTGGGACCTTACACGGCAGATTTTACTCGTAATGGTAGGGGACTTTTACTGGCTGGAAGGAAGGGCCATGTCTCTACAATGGATTGGAGGGGAGGGGAGCTGGGCTGCGAATTACAACTACAAGAGACGGTGAGAGATGCCAAGTGGCTACACAACGATCAATATTTCGCCGTTTCGCAGAAGAAGTACGTCTACATCTACGATCATGCAGGAGTTGAAGTGCACTGTCTCCAGAAGCATATTGAGGTTACGAATATGGAATTTCTGCCCTACCATTTCCTACTCGCCACAGTCGTAAGAGATCAATTATCCTGATGTTATCCCAGCTGAATGCTGACTTCGTCAGGGCAACGCAGGATATTTGAAGTACACCGATACTTCTACGGGTCAAACCCTTACCGAGATACCGACACGGCAAGGATCGCCCACGTCTCTCGGGCAAAATCCACAAAACGCAATATTGAATGTCGGTCACCAGAACGGCACAGTTACACTGTGGTCACCGAATTCAACTACTCCGCTCGTGAAATTGCTTGCACATCGAGGGCCGGTTCGATCGATAGCGGTCGATCGAGAAGGGCGATACATGGTCTCTGCAGGCCAAGATCTCAAGATGGCAGTTTGGGACATTCGGATGTTCCGCGAAATAAATAACTACTTTCTGCGTCAGCCTGGCTCCTCCGTCGCTATAAGTGATCGAGGTTTGACAGCCATTGGGTGGGGCACCCAAACCTCTATTTGGCGGGGCCTCTTCGACAAATCCAAAGGAGATCAAGATAAAATACAAGCTCCATATATGGGTTGGGCTGGAGAAGGGAAGCGGATTGAACGCGTACGATGGTGTCCGTTTGAAGACGTGCTAGGTGTTTCTCACGACAAGGGCTTCTCCAGCATCATTGTTCCAGGCGCTGGCGAGCCCAATTTTGATGCCTTGGAGATCAATCCTTACGAAACCACCAAGCAACGACAAGAAGGCGAAGTAAAGGCGCTGCTAAATAAACTGCAGCCTGAAATGATATCGTTGAACCCAGACTACGTTGGAAACCTTGACCTTGCGTCCGCCGAGATCCGCAAAAATGAGGCAGACCTAGATAGAAAGCCGGAGGATCCATTAGCGAAATTGAGGAACAGGGGAAGAGGCAAGAACAGTAGCCTACGCAAGCATTTGAGGAAGAAGGGAAAGAGAAACATCATCGACGAACAAAGGCTCAAGATTGATGCTCTTCGCATTGCACAAAATAAGACAGCCAAGACGCGCATTAAGAAAAGCGAAGAGGATCTTGGACCAGCACTAGCAAGATTCGCTCGAAAAGGTGCTTAAACGACTTCCTGCTCCTCGAGGAATGAAAGGCGTGACCAGTAAGGCGAGGAATCGAATGTGACCCTACTGAGGCTCATCGTTTAGAGCTCATCGCCCAGACAGGTACGAAGACTTCGACATGGAAAGTGCTGTTCCTGTTTCCAGGACTCGCTGAATCCGCGACTTCTGCACTCTTTGCGGGCTATTAGTCGCAATCGCCTGCAGAGACTGTCGCCCAGTTTAGGTCATCATAACGCAGCCATTGCATCTCTACCGTGGTATGCTCCTTTCCATAATGAAGCCGTGACACTGGAGGATTACCTGGAGGACCGTCCTCAGTAGCAAATTTCCGACTACCGACCTGTAAAACCCAAAATTTATGTTCGGTCACTCTTTATCGCCTCACTACTGACGACAGTGCCTTCTGCCTCTGACGTACCCGAGGTCAAGGTCCAATGAATGGTGAATGTGGATAATATATGTCTAGGTGGTAAACTAGACATGAAGAGATGTGGAACACGGGTGTTCTCGAACGTTGAAATATTGCTGTGGACGTCTCACTTCTGCTCTATCAAGATTTCAAATTTCCACGTGCTAGATCAGCATCAGAAATGCAAGTGATCTTTGAGAGCAGACATGAGGCGGAATAAGGCTTCAAGGATCAATCTAAGAGGCGGTAATCATTCATCGTGCAGGACACACCATTCTGGATGATGAGATCGACTTTGAGTCATACTGCCTGTGATACATTTTCGATTCCCCTCGACCCCGTATCGAAAACCACATTTCCTGTCATACGTGTTCGGCTTCCCTTCCCGACTCAACATCAAGAGCTGATTTACGCTTCAACGCGTTCGGCTTCCTTGTCGACCTTGTGAAAAGGGCTGCATCTTCATCTGACATATGTTCGGTCTTTCTTCTTGATCTTTCAAGCAGAGCTGCATATACGCTTGGCACATTCGACCTCCCCACGATCTCTTGTAACATTTCATTCATCGAGCTGAATCCTAGCTTAATTACTGGAAGCTTTCACTCATTTGATTTCTTGATATCACATTACACCCTTCTCGAAACCACAATACACTAAAGCCTCGTGATCTCTATCCTATTCGATTCTTACACCACAAAACCCTTAACTGAACCTGACATTGACGAGCTGAAATTGAAATCTTAATCTTTGGATCAAAGCAGACCGTTACAGCAGGCACCATCGTGTGAGCAAAAGCTCACTTGACTAACAGTATGGGAATCTCTCAAAGCAAAACTGAACAACGCCGGATTCCTTAAATGAGTAAGACTATCGACACAACAAAGAAGAGCTAAGCAGACTATATTTCCGGAACTGAAGAGGCTGTCAAATGGAGGAAGACGTGTGAAGAGGAAGACGATAGTCCAAAGCGGGGTACGAAACGAAGCGTCGACGGGAAACCGAAGGAAAAACAAGGAAAGTCGACGTCACTGATTTCCGAATATGCATTCAATAGAGCAGTTCTAGGACATCCGATCAGAATTTGGGTCAGCTCAATACATGAACCTCGAGGATAACTGGAAAATATTTCGCCCAAGACGACGCCCAAGATTGACTTTTTGTTTAAAAGATGGCAAAGAGTGTTGAAAGAGTATGAAGAGGTTCTGACTATGCCTGGTACTTTTAAGAAAAAGACTTGGAAGAAGCCGGCGTCGATACCATGAGCATGATTACAAGCAGAAGGTCGCAACCGTTGAATGGCAGCAACCAATGGTTGGGGATCAAAGCGAGGAAGGTAATGGGTTGGCGTCTGAGTTTGGAGATGGAGGAAAGAGAGATTTGTTGGTGTTATTATTGAGGGATGTATTGGATGATCGTCTAAGTCCCGCAATTCTGGTTTCGTCCGGATCGGGGGTTAGTGCCGATCTTTCACAGGGCTAAGCCCCATCCGGATTGGGGTTTTGACCCCATCCTACCTACACTGGCTTACACGTACCACGCACGGTAATGGTATCCTGCTTGTCACGATGTGGGCAGGGGGAAAGTTGAACATCATCGTAAAGGTGATACTGAAATGAGAATAATCATCGACAATGCCTGATGGATTGAAGAGGAGGGATCGGGACGACGGTGTTCTCGAACGTCCATCGACCCACTACCGTAACATAGCGCCTCAGGGTCCATCTTCCCGCCGCTAGATTGGTCTAGCTTAGGGTACTGACAAGGGTCCGATGCAAAATTACGATGATCCCGTCCTTCCTTCTTTTCCCGGTCATCATCTACTTTGAGCCCCTTGATGATGCGCCTATGAAGCTGCCTTTCCCCTCGAATCGGGGCACTACCTACCTGACCTTATTTACTACTGGGAATTATCGTGTGACTTCTAATGTCCATAGCTTCGTAGAGTGAACCCCTCAATTGCTCTCAAATCTCCCCATCGCTTCCATCTTTTCTTTTTGATCGGGATTTCTGCGTTTCGCATGGACGAATGGAGGGTGGGTGCTAAGCGGTTTTAGAGTACATACATGATACATAGATCTTGCGTGCATACGAGGACAAATCGAGCAGTTGCGATTGGCCACTCAGCAAAAGACAAAGGAAAAAGGAAATTGGGGCCCGAGATTTGGTAGTCCCGACGGTCTGTTTTGGTGCCAATGCTGCTGCGCCTATCGCTGCTGGTGGTGGTGGTGCGCGTCTTGTTGGATCGCCACGTACAGGTACTCCGTACTCTTTAGTCCACCCCATCATCGCCCATTCCCCCCTCCTCTCCCCTTTATGAAAATCTAGTTCCCCCGAGGTTCCCTATGGCTGAGGTGTTGTTTCCGTCCCCCACTTCGACATCCCCTACCTACCACTTTACGCTCTCCTCCTCCTCCTCCTCCTCCTCCTCCTCCTCCTCCAATTCCTCCAATTCCTCCAGCATCAACTCCATATCACCATGGATCGTAACAGGACCTGCTCCCGGCGAGAAATCGAAGGGCTGATTGCAGACGGTCATATTATTGTCATCCGAGAAGGGAGGGTGTTGCAGCTGGACGGATGGCTGGACAAACATCCAGGAGGACGGCTGGCGGTGCTGCACATGGTGGGGAGAGATGCGACGGATGAGATATCAGTGTAAATACCCCACTCCCCATCCGTCAGGTTATACACACGCCTGTCCGGACCCGGTAAGGCACTGGTAAGTTGCTGCCACCAGAAGATGTACTAAAACAAGCTTAAGTGGACATCAGCACGCTTCTTGTTGATGTTTACTGGTCATAAGACTGATGATCATGCATAATGGCTGACAAATGCATGTTGGGACCTGCAGATATCACACGGCGCCAACGCTGCGGTTGATGAGCAAATACCGGATAGGCCGGATCGATATGCCCTGGCTCAACTTCACACCACCAATAAGAGGGGGACTTTTCCGCCAGCTGGGCGATGATGATGAAACCACGTCCGCCGGCAGTTCCGAAGACGATGACGAGGACGTGGACGTGGACGTGGACTTGATCCGTGCCTCTGCAAATTCCAGCACTACCAGCGTGGATACCGTCCAGAGCAGCTTCCTCGCCCCCACTTCCACTCCCACTCCCACGCAGAGACCAGGCGAAGGAGGAAAATCAATCTATCCGACCAAACCGAACCCCATTGATCAATTGCGCCGTCCCTTTACTGCCCCAGTCGACTTCGATCCGTGTAAACATGGCCTTTCATCCACCCTCACTCCCACACACCGACGAATTGTCAAACCCGAAACACATCACCAATCTCCAGACGGATACGTGACGGCTGCTGTGCAAAAGGAAATCGACGACAATGTCAACGGCTACCCTTCCCTCGACGCAACAACGCAGCGAAACATCACACGAAAGTACCAAGCATTACACGAAAGAGTCAAGAACGAAGGCTTCTACGACTGCCGGTATCGAGAGTATGCAAAAGAAGCAGCCCGATATGCCGCGCTGTTCTCGGTATTCCTCGTCGCCCTTCGTTCGGGATGGTACATGACTGCCGCAGCCTTTCTTGGCTTTTTCTGGGTAAGGCCATCGAACCCATCTCCGATCCGATCCGATCCATCTAACACTCAGCAGCATCAAATCATGTTCACTGCGCACGACGCCGGCCACCGAGGCATCACCCACAACTTTGTCGCCGACACCCTCATCGGCGTCTTCATCGCCGACTTCTGCTGCGGCCTCTCCATTGGCTGGTGGAAAAGCAGCCACAACGTCCACCACCTCATCACCAACCATCCCGAACACGACCCGGACATCCAAAACATCCCCCTCTTCGCCACCTCTCCGTCCTTCCTCCGCACCCTGCACTCCTCCTACTACAACTTCACCTACCTCTTTGACAAATTCGCCGCCCTCGCGGTCCCATACCAAGCCTACACTTACTACCCGATCATGGGCATCGCCCGGTTCAACCTGTACATTCTCTCATGGGGCCACCTGCTCTCGCGCCGCAGCACGAACCTGGGTTCCGCGTCCTGGACCCGCCCCGTCGAAATCGCCTTCATGTGCTGCTACTGGTTCTTATTCGGCTACTGCCTCCTCTGGCGCAGCATCCCGACCTGGACACTCCGCGTTGCCTTTGTCCTCGTCTCCCACATCATTACCATGCCCCTGCATGTCCAAATCACCCTTTCCCACTGGGGCATGCCGACCGCCGACCTCGGCGACGCCGAATCCTTCCCCCAGCGCCAACTGCGCACCACCATGGACGTCTCGTGCCCGGCCTGGTTCGATTTCGTACATGGCGGCTTGCAGTTCCAGGCCGTGCATCATTTGTTTCCGAGAGTGCCGAGGCATAATCTGAGGAGGCTGCAGGTGCTGGTAAGAGAGTTTTGCGAGGAGACGGGGATTGAGTACAAGATCCTGGGATTCGTCGAGGGGAACAAGGATGTTCTGGGGCGGTTGGGGGAGGTTGGGAGGCAGGTGGAGATGCTGGTGAAGTGCCAGAAGCATATGGCTGAGACGGGGGAGAGTGGGTTGCATTGATTTGGGTGGGAATGGATAGAAGGGTAGAAGGGTAGAAGGTAGAAGGGAGAAGGATAGAAGGGGTGTATCAGTATTGTACCCATAGAGTACCATCAACATAAACGCTAATGCTAAAAAATGGCTAAATGCTAAAAAAGAACACCAGCACTCGCCGTTTCCATATCGATCCCAACACGATTAACAAACCATTCCATCTTTTCCTTTCCGTTCCTCTCCATTCCATTCTGTTCCGTTCCGTCCCGTTCTATTCCATTTTGAAATTTCACTTCCTGTACTGTACATACACACATAAATCACTCCTAGCTTTAAATCTTTTCCTTTTCCTTTTCCTTTTCCTGTTTCTTTTTCTTTTTCTTTTTCTTTTTCTTTTTCTTCTTCTTTTTCTTTTCGAATTTCCTTCAATTCAATTCTCTCATGGATAAAGGTACCTTTTACCTTGATGTGAACGATCCCTGCGCTCCTGCTCTTGCTCTTGTATGTGAATGAGCTGAGACGGAGCTGAGACGGAGCTGGGACTGAGCTGAGACTGAGCTGAGACGGAGACGGAGACGGAGGGGAGGGAGGGGAGGGGAGGAAGGGGAGGTGTGTGTGTGTAGGGGGGGGGTATGAATGGGGATGAGGATGGGGATGGAAAATGAGAATGGGAATGAAAAGAGAAGAAGAAGGGGAAGAGAGGGTGAAAAGAGAAAGAGAAGAAGAGGGGAGAAAGAGAAGAAGAAGGGGAGGAGAGGAGAGGGGGGAGGAGGGGGGAGAGGGGAGGAGAGGAGAGGGGGGGGTGGGGTGGAATGAGTGAGTAAGAGAATGAAGATGAATATATCAGAAACTGTATACACTCTTCTGCTTCTCCTTCTTCTCCTTCTCCTTCTTCTTCTTTTCTTTCCCTTCCCTTCTCTCTCCCCCCTTCGCATCCCCCTCATCGTCATTGCGAATCAATTCTCAATTCATCAGTAACGAAAAGAAAAGCAATCGCGGTATGTTTAAACAAAAAATCAAATAAAGACGAAACAATCAAACTACTGTAACAGAACTGCTGATTTATTATCATTTTTTTACATATATATCTTTTTTCCGAAATCTTTTTTTTTTCCGTGAAGGGGGGCTTGATGTACAGTAATATGTTTTTTGCTCCCTCCCTCTTTCTTATTTTTCTTATTTTTCTTTTTTTAAAATATTATAGTTTAGTTTGCTCTGTTCGTTTTCTATCTACTTTTTTAACTAATTTTCTTATTTCCTTATGTTCTAAAGAGATAGATAAAAGAACGAAGACTTTCATGAAAAAAGAAGACTCTCAAGAGAAGATGAAAGAAGAGAGAGATATATATGTATCGAGCAACTCGACAGCAAAAATATATATATATATAAAGTTTCAGGATTTCAGTAGAGTTAATTGATTGAGGGTTTAAACTGGCAGGCCGTAGGTGAGATAGAACAGAAATCTTTCTTTCTTACTTACTTTCTTTTTTCTTTTTTCTTTTTTTCTTTTCTTCCTTGTAAAGAAGTTTTGAGGGGAAAGAATTGCAAAGATGCGTTGAAAAGTATTTTAAGCAAGCGAGAAGGGAATGAGAGCTGAAAAGATGATGAATGTGATGGATTGAGGAAGGTGGGAATAGAAATGTGTGCTTTTGTGATTTGCGATTTTTTAATTTTTTTTTGGGAGAGGCGTGCTCAAGGGAAAGGGTGGGCGAGATGGGGAAGGTCGAGCTTGTTGGGCTTGTGGAAGTGGTGGTTTTTTGGGGGGGGGGGGGGGGGGTTTGTTGAGGGGGTTGGGTGTGGGATGTGGGATGTGGGATGGGACGGGATGAAGATGATGATGGAGATGGAGATTTCTGGGGGGTTGGAGAGGAGCAGAGGAGAAGGGGAGGAGGCGAGAAAGGGGAAATGGGGAGGGAGGGGGCTTGGTGGGGTGTTGATTTTGATACGACGGTTCAAGTATCTCAGGATAATATAGATTAATATAGATTAATATTCGATTCCTGCACTGCTTCCATCCACACTATTCTCGACCCTCCGACCTAGAGCCCCTCCACAATCCCCCCATCTTGAGTCCATCAATCTGCCCACTCTCAACGCCCCTGTCTTACAAGTCCTCCACCCGTCATTACTTCGCTTTCATAAAGAAATTCCACACTGCTCGCCAGGGATAAGCGCTGTGAGTGGCATGGGTGTAAAATAGAGGCGGGATGGAGAGGTTGATGACGGGCTGGAGGGGTTAGAGACGTGGGTTTGGATGAGGTGGCTATGGTTGCGGTAGGGGTGGTGTGCTGTGATTTTGGTTCTGTTCCGTAGGGGGCAAGAACGCACGCTCCGTGGTTCTATTCGATATGATTTATTCGATAGGGTTGGTGGAGGCGACATGGATGAGCTGGGGAGGCTCGCCAAGTGCAATGGTTCCGTTTCTGGGGACCTGACCTCGTTTGAGCGGGCGTTCGTACTGAGGATTGTTCGGTTGCAGGGGTTGCGTGACGACGGAGATGTCGTTTCACCATGCGAGATGTACTCGATCATGCTCGAGGCCGAGGCGGATCTTCGAATCCTCAAAGGCTCGACACAGGCGGTCCGGGTTTTGCGTCTGTTTACCCCATTACAGCTGCGCAATTCATAACCCTTTCAATGATTTCAGCCTCTCGCTTCCATCAAAGGACCAACATCCCCCTCCCTCGTCCGGCCCAACCCATCCTTGGCGTAAAAATCCATAGGATAAACCCCCTGGTTCCCACTCTCCCACCCCTCCCTAGCCCCCAACGCAACAAGTGCCTCATAAGGCGTCAACAAGGGCTTCGAAAACGCATAACCCCAATCGATGCTCAACCTTGGACACGCAATCTGCACCCAGCACTCGACATCCGGCATCAGCGCCAGCTTGCCGGGGAATATCTCGCTGAGGAGAAGATTGATAAAGGGCGTGCCTTGCGCGGTCAGAGTGTTTTCGATAAGGGTCATGGTATGCGGGTTTCCTTGGCGGCCGAGGGAGCCGAGTATAAGACCCCATTTTTTGGCCTTGCGGCCGCCGGCGATGGCTTCGCGGCGGAGGTCGTGCATCTCGGCGTGGTCGTAGGTCTCGCGGGTGAGTTTTCGGCTGTAGGGGTCGTACCGGTAGGCGGGTAGGGTGGGGTTGTGGATCATGGCAGATTCGAGATGGAAGCGGCCATCGCCGAGGTAGAGAATTAGATCGGCAGCATCATTGGAGAGTCTAGGGGAGGTGCAGCCAAGGATCTCGCCTTTACTTAGGGGGGTAATTTGGGGGATGAGGACTTTAAAGCCTGTGCGCTCGAGGATGGGTTTTATAGTGTGGAGGGTGGCGTTGAACTGAATTGTGCCGACCATAGCAATGGTTTTCCCGGGTTGAAAGTTGCGCTCGAGAGTGGCTAGAAGATGGGTTGTGTCGATGGTGATGTCGACAAAGACGTAGAGGGTTTTGATTTTAGTAACGTCCACTGGGATGAGACAGCTGTGGGCGTAGTGAACCAACAGGTCACATCCTAGTGCACGAGCAGTGTAATCGTCAATACAGCATGCTCCATACGTAACATCGCCCATTATAAGGGTCTCTGAACCAGGGCAAAATCGAGTAAGGATGTCGGAGATGGTAGTGGCGAACAGGAGAAGTCCTTCGGGGAATTGGAGTGCTATCTTCTTCGAACCAGAACTGCGTACTCGGTGTATGGTCTTATGTATTTCGAATGAGTAGTTTGGTGGCAGGAGGGCGATAGCATCATTGATTTCGGGGTCTTCAATGATTTCCAGCGGAACTTGATTCAGAGCTCTTGCTGATTTTCTGGGTTGTGCAACTGTACATGTAGTCAGCACAAGGTCTGAAGTAACAGAGAGATCACAAGAACCTGTTATTGCTCCACTATCTTCAATTGTGCTTCCGGAGTCATCCTTCCTTTGTGCTAGTTCCGCTGCTGCTCTTCGTCCGATGAACCTCTTCTTGGGCTGCCGTGTCTCAGTGGGTTGTTGAATATCAAGCTCGGCATCGACTGCTTTGCCAACATCGACTAGAGTCCTTTCCTCCTCCATGCTACGTTCTGAGTCTCTGATTGCTAATGAGTATCTCCAGTAACCACTTCCGATCGAAATCGAAGGGTTTGAACGCCGGGTAAACAGCTGAGAAGGGACAGCGGACAAATTTTACACCTTACGGAAAACAACCCCCCATACCTTTAGAAGCACCAACATTATTATTAGAATCTACGGAAATTGTTCAAAACGATGCATCTCATGCGGAGAGCAACTCTCACGCGAAAATGGCCCATCTCGATCCAGCGACGCCTCCAACATTCTCCACATCCTCAAAGCCCCTCTTCTAAACCCTCCTCTCCACCGCCGACCCTCGACAACCCTGCCGACTTCACAACCCTTCTCTCTAACCCCTCCTGGTCCACAAAATCCCTCTTCCCCTCTCCATCCCAAACTATCCCGACCTCCTCAAACATCACGCGCAAACAACTCCACCATCTCCTCCGCCTCTCCGCGCTCCCTCTTCCCTCCTCCGAGGCCGAAGAAGCAAACATGATCGCGGACCTCGAATCGCAGCTTCAATTCGTACGCGCGATTCAGGAGGTTGATACGGAGGGCGTGGAGCCGTTACGAGCCATTCGGGATGAGACACGGGATGCGGAACGGGAGGGAGAAATCGGGATGGAAGAGTTGAAGGGGGAATTTGAGAAGGAAGAGGTTGTGGGGAAGCGGGGGAGGATTAGGGGGAGGGTTGAAGAAGGGGTTAATACGCCGGAAGAAGTTGTAGAGGGACGGTGGGATCCGCTGGGGCAGGCGCCGAAGAAGATGGGGAGGTTTATCGTTGTGGAGACGGGCAAAGGTTGAGTAGGATGAAAGCCTACGGTTTTTATCCTGCTGAAGTCAAGATGCAGGAATTGGGCCGATCTTCGGTTCTTCCTGGTGCTTGCTAGACTCACTGGCTATGTCTAACATCCCTGGTCTTATAGCTTCGTACCTTCCTGGCCCAACACTTACTAACAACATCCGCCGACTTAATCAAATCCAAACTTTTACCGGATTGCATGGAGCGTTTTGTTTCAACCCTAAGCCCCAGGACAAATTGTGACAGCCTCGAACGTTTTCTGTTCCCGGAGGATACTCAATATAAGAGTTCGATTGACGACCAAGTAAATCACCCGTCCTCATCCGCGGCCAAGAGATCCAGAGGCATACCGACGCCAAATCTCGATATTGCAAGATTTTTGGGGCTAATACCAGTTGTTCTCGATTCGCAACCCGCAAACGTACCTCAGACTCCACACCGAAGGAGAAGCATCGTCTTATTGCCCCTTTGCAAGTCTCGCCAACACTGCCTTTCCCACCCTCGAATCGTTCTCTCTCCCTAGCTCCCCCGAAATCCAACTCCCGATCTCCGCCATTTTCTCCATATCCACCCCCGTTGTCGCCCCCAGACTATGCAAACAATATATCAAATCCTCCGTGGCCACATTCCCCGTCGCCCCCACGGAATACGGACATCCCCCTAAACCTCCAACACTACTATCAAAGGTCCTGATACCGTGTTCAAGACCAACCACAGTGTTTACCAACGCCTGGCCATAGGTGTCGTGGAAATGGAGTGCGAGATCTTTGGGGGAGATTCCAGCTGCGGATAACGCCTTCAGGAGCTCTTGGGTACGGGGCGCAGTACCCATGCCCGTAGTATCAGCCACCGAGACCTCATCCGCGCCCATTTCGAGCAACGTCGCTGTTATTTCAGCCACTTTACTCGGAGAAACATCAGGCCCTTCGTAAGGACAGCCGAGCGCAACAGAAACATAGCCCCTGACTCGGATATTTCGGGATTTCGCTAATGAGACAATGGGCTTACAGCGTTCGAGTGATTCCGCAATAGTGCAATTAGTGTTTGTTTTTGAGAACGCTTCTGTTGCCGCGGTGAAGAGGGATATCTCCATGGAATCCCTCGCTGCTGCAGACTTTGCTGGCTGGACCGGATCGTCCTTTCCAGACATATCGGAAGGCATCTCATTCGGATCCTGCGTCGATGTGATGGGTGCCGGCTCTTCGTCTTCTGGATTTGGCGATGGAGGAGGTGTAGGAGGGGCATTCGGATCTTCAGGCGATGTGATGGGGGCGTTCTCGCCTTTGTCTGATGTTTTTGCCGTATCGTCTGCTGTTTTGAGGAAATTTTCGAGGCCTTTGAGGTTAGGAACAAGAAAATTGTATGCAATGGAGTGCGGGGAAGAGGGAGGGTGGCCGAGGAGGTGGTTGAGTACTTCTGCCGAATTGGCCATCTAGATTCCATACAAACTACCCTTAGCCAATCAATCCATCATTGTATTCACCCCGTAGCAGCACCCTCCCATGTTCACAACCACCACTTCATCCCAAGGGACACCACATACCTGCGGAACCCACTTCGGCGCCACAAAACTCCCCGCCTCAATATTCCTCACCCCCGTGTTTGCCAGTCGCCGTATGAGCTCAATCTTCGTCTGTAAGGGTATCGAATTCTTCTCATTCTGCAAGCCATCACGCGGGCCCACCTCGACGATTCGTACTTCTCCTGCGCGCCGCTTTGAGCTGACGCAGAAAGTTCGTCGTAGGAGGGGGTAGCGTGAGGTTCTTGGGCGGTACAGGGATGGCGGATTGAGCTTGGGCATGTTTTGCGATGATCAGTATCTGAGGCGAAGCTTGTGTTATTGTGTAAAGCACGTTGGAGGGAATGTGGAGTATGGATTAGAAGTCCGCATTGCGGGGACTCGGGAGCGGGGATGGGAGCTTTCTCGCTTAAGATGTTCATGAGGCTCTTGATTAAAGTACCTTATTAGTATTGCGTTCTTGTGCACGAGATTCTGCTACATAAGCCCGGGGAAAATTGTCATCACACAACTTTATACTGCTATCTCAACAACCTCGCCGCTCCGGCGCCCCAATCACCGTCTCCTCTTCTTCGCCCCTCCCTCGTCTTCCTCCACCGCCAACTCATCCGCCTCCGCCCCCTCCTCCCTCCTCCTTCCCTTCATCTCCGCTGCCCTCCACTCCGCGACTCTTCTCTCCACCTCCCGGCACATCTCCCTCGCATCATGCACGACCCCACCTTCTTCCGGCTCCTCCCCAACCCCAGCTGCGTCACTATCAGCACCCATTTGGCCTTGTTGAGTTTTGGAAATCTTGGAACGTGTGCGGAAGGCGGGACCGACGCCCCGTTTGGGGTCCGGGTTGAACATGACGGCGTTGGCGAACATGCGCATAAGTTCCTTCTCGAGCTGGGCGGAGTTGACTATGCCTTTTGGCGGTACCACGTCATCGCGGGCGGGCAGCCAGAGGGTAGAAGAGGATGTCGTCTTCATCATAGGGGTTGTGCCGGCGGTTCCAGGGCTCCCGGTATCCCCGATCGCAGACGTGCTGGCATTCTCCGCGGCGTTGGCCACAGCCCTCGCGCCAGCCGCGATAGCTGATTTGATGCTTTTGAGATCCTGAGAGCGGTAGATCAGGTCCTTGTAGCCAGGAGCTTCACGCTCAGTCAAGGGTTTGGCAAACATGGAGGCGAGTTTGTGGCCCGTGATGTCGTTCATGATGGTTGCAGAGGTGCGGGGAAAGTTGCGGGAGCCGAGAACTTGGTTTGGTCTTGTCGATGACTGCGGTTGGGCGGTAGGTTCGTCAAGCACAGAGGGGCGATTGCCGTGTTTCGCGCTCGTGCTGCGCGTGAGTTCAGTCATCGATTCCAGCCCGCGTAGGGTTTCGCGTCGGCGGCGTGTGGATTTACGGGAGCCACGTCCTCCTTCGTCCGCGGTGGTTTCGGTAATAGAGGTGTCATCATCCCGGGCAGGGGTTGCAGGGGGTTCTGGTTTTACTTTTCGCGAAGGGGCTGGGGTCGTATCGAGGGACAGCTCGTCGGCAGGGGAGGCGATAGATTGGGATCTGGTTCGGGTGCGAAGGGAGCCGGCGACGGCGGAAGAGGCGGTACTGGCCGCTCGTCCTTGTTGAGATCCTCCAATTTGGGGCTTTTTCCCAAAAGACTCTTTTTTAGCATCCTTTTTACCTTGCTTGCCTTTGGTAGCTTTGCTTGGAGTTTTCGAGATTTCTAAAGCGGGCGAAGGAGCTCTTTCGCTGATGGGGCTGATTTCGTCAGGACCAGGCCGGGCCACCTCAGATCTTACAGATCCAGGAATCTCAATGTCCTTCCATTTCGTTGAAGAAGCAGATGTATAGATCGGAGACGGCCTGGGCGGCCGTTGTCTTCCAATGGGCGTTACAATAGGCGTCCGCTGATCGGGCAATATAAGGGGCGGGTTTTGGCTGTACGGGGCTTGGCCTGGTGTTGGCTGATAGTATGGAGGGCTTTGGTTGTATAGCGGGTAGTAAGGCGGTAGAGGAGACTGATACTGCGAATGATTGCCAAAATGAGGACCTTGGCCAGGATTTGGGCCAGCGGCACGATAACCAGGTACAATCCCATGATTCGGGGTGTGGTAGGGAGGTAATGCATTCTGACCGTAGGGATGGTAAGCTACTGGATATGGTGATTGGCTGTCATAGTATGGGTATGCACGCTGCGCATAATTTCGCGGTTGCGGCAGTTGTACTGGATGTGGCTGAACTCCATGAGACTGAGCAGGCCGCGGTATAGGTAATGTAGGACTTGACCTGTGCTGGCCTGCCATATCAGCAAGGGCATCCAAAGGTCCATTAGGAGATCCAGATGACCGAAGCATGCCAGGTGGAGGCGGTAGTATTATGGGTGACGCAGATGGATCAGGGAGAGTCATTGGTGGATGAGCGATGCGTGGGCTTGGAATTGGCATAACCCCTGTTCTCGGCTGGCCTGTAGAATGTGATAATCTGGGGTTTTCCGCTTTCGGTGATCCCAACGAGTACCCAGAACTCGCATATTGGGGTGTCGGCGGAGGGAGCCTAGCACTTTGTGGTAAAGTGGGCTGCGAGATAGACCTAGAATCCTGAGCGATGCTAGGAGCCCGCTGCGTCTCTGGCGCCGATACTGGCGGCGCATTGTGAAGCGTAGCTTCAACCCTTACGCTTTCTTGTGTTTGCGGCGGAACATCACTCACGGCCACTGCGTCTTGACGCACGGTGATACTCCCCTGGCCATTGGCTTCTTTTGTAGGCTGCTGGACCAGTACGTTCTCTGACGAGCTTGGGTTCGAAGCTTCAGGGAGAGTTGCAGTAATGGATTGTTGTACTGGACTCTTTGAAGCAGTATGAGTTTCGCCGACTAGTGGCTTTTCTTCCGCAGGCTCATCACTGCGTAGCAATGTTTGGATTGACGAAGGTCGCTTCGGATCTCTCTTGTTCGCAATTTCTTGATGCTGTAATCGCGCATCCCACTCTCCTCGAGTTATCTCCTGGATATCCCTTTGAACCAGACGATACTTTCGCTCTTGCTCTTCAATGGCCTTGACTGCATGATCTCTATAGCGGAAGTAAAGGCGCTTAGTCGCACGTGGTAGCAAGTAGCTGTACTGTGGCGCATCGCTCTCGGTCTCCAACGGTGGCCTTGATATCTTTCGTTTGCGGGAATTGTGTTGGCTCTTCATGTCAGACCCAGCATTGTCGGTCCCAGTCACCTCTAGCTTTACCTCCTCCCTCAAGATACGCAGGTATAACTCTCTGAGGGATTCTGGCTCAAGGCGGCCATTGTCGGAAGAGTCGCTATCTCGAAGTATCTCATTGTTCTTAAGCTCGCTCGACACCTTTTCGAAAGATGGTGGATTCCCGGCATATGGCTGTAGTGTTTGGAATAGGAACAATGTTTCCAGCGGAGAATGCACAAAGACTGAGGTCATGTCCCATGCTACGCCGACCCAATTGTCGTACGAACTTTTCCGTCTGGTTGATGCTAGGATCGGAGCCACAATGAAAGATCCTCGGGAAGCAGCGACCCAGGCGTGTCTCCAACCTGAACCAGTCTAAACTGATGCCCCGAAGTTCGCTCCGCGCCCTTCTTTCTGCGTTCTCTGGACAGCTGTTGGGAGCTTGCGAAGAGTGTTAAATATATGGCACAAGATAAGCGAGGAACGAGCATTAAAGCCTACTAGGCATCCCTGCAACCCCGCGAACCCTGGATAGGATCGTCATTCTTGACCTCCCTTTCTCCTCCCTCATGCTACTGCCCCTAACAACCTCGCCTTCTAATCCCTTTCCTCCAACATCATTACCGTGTAACTATATACACATGAATCCAAAAACACGCCAACTTTCTATGCTCTGAATTGGATAGCCCAACGTTTTTAAGCTATTCCCTTCATATCGGGAAACGCTATGTCTGACAAGGAAGGGCCGCGGAAGTCCAATGGTCGACCCCAATCGTATGGCTCTACTTGCAAAGCTATATGCCTCAGCTGAGACAATTCTCACAGTACTATTGCGCGTAATTTCTCCGCTGCTCTCAATGATGCCTTCTCTATAGACAGCAACGTCGACCGGAATCTGAAAGGCCTTGTCCAATCAGTCGAGCAAAAGTATGTTTCGGATCTTTATCCTTTCGAATACTACGTAAGAGCCTTCACAGCAAAGTGTTGACAAGTGCCAGAAAACAGGCAGTTGATTCACAAAACCAGGAGCTCGAAGCTCTAGAAGCACGCTTACGAGACACCGAGGAACGCCTCAGGCAACAGCAATCAAGAAAATCTTCTCATACAGCCAAAATCAGTGCCATCAAGAGCTCTCACCCGAGGCAGCCACTGGGCCCAACATTTAGCGACCAGGTAGATGATCGGTCAAACGATAGCGCCACACGTTCGTTAGCTGCGCAACCGCGAAGAACCCAACCGTCAACATCCAGAGCATCATCTTACCAGATGCCACCGATGCCAGGGGCTCTTCCACCAACGCCCGGGGTAACTTCGAGCCAGGATTACTATAAGTAGGTTTTAGTAATAGCCAGGACGACGAATGACATTCTGCGCATTGCCCGATAAGCTGGTTCTGCCCCATCTACCAAGAGTTTTCGATGCACTTGAATAGTGATCCTTGTACAATACTCGATGGAGAGCGTCCTTCTCAGTCTATGATTGACCATTGGACCTAAGGTATGCATGAGAGAGTTGTACCGCTCAAGACTGTTGTCATCGCCACGGAGAATTTTCTAATTTTCTGCCACCAACGACGTTGTTCTCTACTTTTAACTCGTTACTTTCTTCCTTGTCATAAGAGTTGGTCCACAGACGACTGCATAATGACTTCAAAAGAACGCACCACTGGACTCTCATGGTATTCGTCACTACTATTAACAACATTCAAGGTTCCACGTCTTTCGGTAATATTCACGAACATGGACGTCAACCACTGGCGTTTGAAAAATCCATTCTTTGCTGAACTTTTCGTTAATCTAAGTTCGTTGCGTTTGTGCACTGGAAGATCTCTGTAAGCTTGATGCATGATGTTGGACTTGTTAAAACACTTAGAGGGCTCAATATGTGTGGCTGCAACCAAGGATACATATGACCGCCGTCGTAGCTGTGGTCTATGTATGCCGTACTGGTCATGCCTTTTCCACGATTACATTACCTGAGTCGCATTGGTCTTGTGGACTTCAGAATGGTGTCCCTTCGCTGTTCGGAATCTGCCTCTAACTCTTCTTGCTCCTATGTACACAGTCGTTGACTGGCCATTGCCGTGGCCACTGTCTTGTTCTCTTGTGACAGACGTTCAGTGGAAAGGCAATGGTAGAACCCTAAGAAGTCGGCCTAATGTTATTCCACTACCGCCTCTTGACAGTCCCCTTAGGTTGCGGCTTCATCTTCCTTTACTTTCTACATCTTCAACTCATTCCACCACACCTTCCTTGCTTTCAACGTCCGAGCCCTGTGCTTGATCAGCAGTGCTCAAGCACTTGAACATCTATTACACCAGGTGCGTTACACTCTGCAAGCCCCTCAAGAATGTAACTTCTGTCATGACCTTTGCACGCTCATCCATGTCAGCTTCAAGATACTGAAGGTTGAGGTCTTGTCCATTGAAGGAACTACACTTAGGGCTATTCGTGTACCCCGCATATTGTTGCCCATTATTGATATATCTTGCTCACTGTTCACATTCTTGGCCTCACTTCCGCTCACTTTCAACATTTTCGAAGGACAACATCTTTACTAACAAATACAAATTCTAGCATACAGCTTTTCCTTACACATATTCGAAGAGCTCTGGTAGCTCTACTGCATCTTATCGACCATTCTACGGCTGCAAGATTTGTAGAACGGTTTCCTAGGTGAGCACCGTGCCATTAACCTGCTTTTCTACGTTCTTTGCACCTTTGAGCATTACTCCGTGTTCGACTTGTCCATTCTCACGGTATCTGAATCGCTCTTGATGTCCTTAATCTTACCTCCGTTCACTTTCAAAAATCTTGCTAATAAGAGTCTTGTCCAGCCCACGGCATCTTCCTTACATCATCCAGCGAGCTCTGGCAGCTCGGATCACGTACACTCAAGTGTTCAAGACTACCACAACCGCGCCTTAGACCAGTTGCTCTTTACATTCTTAGCACTTCTCGACGGTTCTGACGTACTGTTCCATCTGAAGAAGCATCACTTAGGGTGATCTGAAACCCCGCGTTCAACAGAATCGGATTTGCCATTCTGACTATGCTGTAGACACTGTTTGTCTTTTTGTCCTTGATCGGAGTCAACTGGAACATCCTCTAAGATTGACATCGTACAACCATCAGCCTCTATCAGTTGTGACAGCTTTATCTCTACAAAGTTATTCAAAGAGCTCTGGTAGCTCTTTTCACAGCTTCATCTAAGATAAAGCTACAACCTTCAACAGCATTTCTTTGAATCAATATCCACGCCTTTGACCGGTTTTCTTTAGTTTTCTGTGCTTGTTAGCAATCTGGTAAGCGTTCTACCTTTCTGGCCTGTTAAACCTTTTATCCCTTGGGGTACTTCACAGAAAAGCTCTATTTCTCTGCCAGATCATGTTTTTCTAACATGGGATGGTACAGCATATTACCACACATTCATTGATATTCTCCAAAATGTCGAATAATCAGAATACCCGCATTTCGGCCTCTATCTCCGGTACCACTTTGGTCGATTCTCCGCGCTCTGGCTCTCCTATCGGCAGCGTCTCCGGCTCCCCAGCCGAGGCTCGCGCTGCTCATAACGGCCGCGGAGATGGCGCCTCTCGTCGTGCTACGTTTCACGCCACCTATCCCAATTCTCACGCCGCCTCTCCGCGCGCCAGCGTCCCCGGCACGTCATCCCCGACCTCCTCGGTCTCGTCCTGTGACAATTTCGACGCTCTGGTGATGGGCCAGGGCGGAGATCAGAAAGGCGAGAAGGGGAAGAACAAAAAGTTCGATTGGACCTATAAGAACCTTGTTGTCTCCGGCGGTGGCGTGGGGAATGACGTAATGTGCGATCTCATGTGAAATGCTTGATTTTTGGAGAAAAGGGGAATTTTTGACGATTTTTTTGATGATTTTCCGATTGGCCGATTGGACACGCGGCGAGATAGCGATGTTAGGGGACAAAATTAGCATAGCAAATCGATGATTTTCTCCGCTTATCTTGGTAGGCAATTGGAGAACGTGCGTGAGATTGTGTGAGATTTGTGAGATGTTAGAAACAGTTTCTCTGAGGTAAGAGGTGGTGAATCGGAAAACGCATCTACATTACAGATACATTCTGAGACTTATCTCGAGGGTTCTTCACGTGAACAAGTGGTAAGATGGGGAAAGTGCATGAGTATAAGCCATATATCTTGAGAGATTGCTAGAAGAAGAAATATTCAAGTCTCAACATGACTTTCAGATTTGTGTATTTTTCGTGATTAAAGTTAATAGTTTTCTACATGTACAATCAGAAGAAGTGCGTGAACAGTTTTAATATACTGTTTGAGTCTCATAACTTTTCTATAATAAGAAAATAATGCAGCAGAAAGTGCAACGATATGTACAAGTCTATGATTGTGATAAATAACAAGGTAAAGAGATGTCTTCATACAAGAGTAAGAATGATTTCAACTCGTGAGAAGATTTTTCTATATTGATAGAGTAGAATAAGTTTTTTAAAGTGAGTGTTTGATCTTAAATGCTCGCAATCATGCACATGAAATAATGATTTAATGTCTTGAGCGTTTAGAAATTTTATGAATACACACATCATTCTTTCTCATCAAAAAACTCAACTCACAACTCATAACTCACTTCTTCTTTCAAATCTCTTCTTCATCTCATGTTCTTTACTTCTTCTTTTTCCCTTCATTAACACTCTATTCTCAACTCAACTCTCTCTTCAACCACATTTCTTTATAATCGCAAAAACATCTTCAAACTTTCATCACTATTTTTTCTTTCTTTCACTTTTCTCGTTCAGAAAGTATTAATCTGTCAACGCTACAAGATTGAAGAATTTTGACAAGATATCAGCGAGTTTCAAGAGAGTTGTGATGAGATACTTGATGAGGCGAAAGAAGACAATAATAGTGAAAGTTCTGAGAGAGAAGTGAAAAAGAAGAGAACGTAAGAGAATTTAGTGAGATTTAAAGAAAAAGAAGAGAAAGAAGAGAAAAGACAAGATTGACTTTTCAGATTTGAAAGTTAGCTTTCAACTTACTTTTACAGACTTCAGTTTTATCTTTTACACTTTCGAGCTTACTCGTAAGAACTTTACATGTTTTTTTTCTGTCAGTGAGCGAAGAGCTTGCATGTTTCAACGAGTACACAATGTGAAGCATGAGTCTCTGCAAAGAATAAGTTACAGACTTTTGATATGTAATGCATATATGAAGAAGAGACAGACATGATTATAACCAGAATTATTAGACAGTTATTGTCAAGCTCTCAAATATGCGATGAGAATCATATGACTTCTCTATGTTTAAATAAATTAGCGCATGAAAATTACTTCACACAAAGTTATCACAAGCATTGTACAACACTTTCTTTCTTCTTTCATCAATCATCATCTCATCATCATCATTATCATTATCAGCAACGTAAGTGTAACAGCTTAGAACAATGTATAGTACAAAGTATACAGACTAATGATGCATTGTACAATGTAAAACAACAACAACAATGTAAGTTTAACAGCTGCAATGAATATTAAATGTATGAGCTGATGATGCTTTGTACGAAGAGCAACAGCAACGATGTGAGTTGAATTCTATTCTGTTTATGAGCTATGTGATTTACATGTTGTACAAAAAGTTCTTGTTCTTTGAGATTTCATCACGATTATTGTTGTCATCAACGCTCTCACTCTTGTCACTTCTGCTTCAATCAACATCTTTCTTTGTCTTCTTGTGAAACAACTACAACTTACTATCTTCATTCATATAAAGTCTGAACATGCACTTCTCGCTCATTCTGAACGAGATATTAATTTCATACGAAAGATGATTTCTTTGAATCAGATGAAAATGCATAGATCTTTGTACATCAACACTGTTCTGATTCAATCTTGTGAACAAGTTGCTTTTATGACTTGTACACAATGCACATGATCAAATAATTTTCAATCTTTCTTGAAGTGTCGCTTTGTTTCAGAGCACTTTGAGAGAATCTGCGTCAATTGCAAATGATGAAATCATGTAACATGATGCAATCTTCTTGAAACTGAAGATGACAAAAGCAAAAATGAATAAGATGAAAATCATCATTCTTACTCACTTGAAAGAGAAGATAATTGTACAAAGCAAAGAAGATTGAGAAAGCTCAAGCTGAGAAAGCAAAGACTGTTGAGAGCGAGAAATGTTTTCAATCTCATTGTGCTGAATTAATGATATGTACAAGACGCATTTTTTTTTTCTGTTTGTGAGCATTTGTTTTTTCAGCACATTTTGAAGCACAGTCATGTATCTTGAGTCAGCAATCTGCATCTTTACGCGATGCTTAAGATCAGTACTTCGTACGAAGAAAGAAGCTATCATAACTGCTTTCTAGTACAAGAAAAGCGAAGACAGACTCTTTTATTTACACTTTGTACATAATGTTAATTTGAATCTTGTTGTACGAAGTAAAATTAATAAACAACACTCAATCAACTCTTCTTGTTGTCACAGCTTATGCAAACTGACTATTGATCTTCTTTGTACAATGCAAATGAAATCAAGATAATTATTCAATGAGTCAGAAAAGAGCAAGAAACAGCTCAAGATCAGTACTTCGTACGAAGAAAAAAGCTGTCATGACTGTTTATATGAGAAAAGCGAAGACAGACTGTCTCTTATTTACACTTTGTACATAACGTTAATCTAAATCTTGTTGTATGAAGTAAAGTTAATAAACAGCACTTAATCAACTTTTCTTGTTGAGTCAGCTTCACAGCTCATGCAAACTGACTTTCAATCTTCTTCATACAAGCTTCAATTCTTTCACGACAGCATCAAAAAATTGATTCAATTGTGTTTATCAATGTATTTCATCAATGATGACTTTTCTTCAATCAAAGAAGACTCTTTTCTGTTGAGAAAGTCATCATTTAACTTCGTACATCGTTTTCAAAGCTTGAATGACAGAGACAAAGCTTCAGTCAAGCATTCACTCTCATCAGAGATCTGAAATCATGCTCACAGTTTGACATATGTGATGCTCAGAAGACATGACATCAGAGTTCAACAATGACGAAGCTTGAAAAGCTTGAACATCAGAAATGTTTTTGTACAAAGCAGTTTTCAATCTTTGAAAATCATTCAGACTTAAGTCAACTTTGTATAAAGACTGTGATGACAGCTGAAAAGAAGCAACGTTGAAGTTGAAGTTGTTCTCATACGTAAATCATAGCATAAGTTGAGAGAAAGCGATAATGTCGCTTGAGAAAGCAGCAAAATCATGCAGAATAATAAAAAACTTTTCTGCAAAGAAATTCTTCATACAATCTGTTAAAGATCAGCATAAAGCAAGTCATATGAGTATCATTTAACTAATAAATAAATGCTAAGAAAGAAAAGTATCTACAGAAAAGAACTCAATTCTTATATGTGTATTTCTCAGCTTTGTGCTAAACTTGATTGAATTGATATTTTACACATATGAAGCAGAGTCTTGATGACAACATGACTAAATTAGATTCTTGCTAAACTTAATTAAAATGAAATCAGATGAAGATTAAATGAAAAATAGATGAAGATTAAAATCGTAATATTATTCTTTTCTTTTAACTATTCATGTTCACATGAATGTTATTTTTTAGTGTGCTTTTCTTGAATATTTAATATGAAAGTCATCAATCATCTCTTGAGCGTTTATAAATTCATCATTGTCAGCATTATATCAGTTGAGATCGTTGTCATAACTCTTTCATTTGACTTGATATTAAAGTCATCTTCGATATCATTGAAAGTTCAATATATTGTTGATTTTTCATTCATCTTCATCATTTATCACTATTGATCTTGATGATTCATTCTTCTGATCAAACAGAGAGTCATTGACGATAAAACGAAGAAACTCTGAATGAAATACATTGTATATATGCATAGTGTCTGATAGTTCTAATTTATAGAAGAAATCAACAGAATCTGTGATCTTGAATGAATTGAGCATCTTGTCATCTAACTTTTTGAAGAGTTTCGCTGTAATAATGTTTCTTTCATTCAGAAACATTTTTGATTTGATCTTGTAATTAATTTCTTTTCTATGCTTATTAATTTGTTTCATCATTTGTTTTCATGTTTTGATCAGAGCTTCGCGAGTGAAGATCAATATCTTGTTTATGTGATTGAATATATCTTCAATTCTGATTATCTGCAGACATTTACAAATGCTTTCATACTTGATAATGTCAAAATCGAAGCTTATACGAGAATGAAAGCTCTTATTTATGAAGAAGAAGATCAAGAAAATGATTGAAAATAAAACATTATTGTTGATAAACTCAATCATAAGTAATCACTTGAATCAGTCATTCTGCATATATGAACAGAAGAATTGAAGATATCGCTTAATATTTTGATTGACTTGTTTGCTTTGATCATTAATCTGAGAATGATAAATGATGAACAATTGAAGAGAAATGCTCAGTCATTTGCAAAGAGACTTTCATAGTATAGAGATGAATTGCAAATCTCAATCAGATACTATGAAGCTTGATAAATCATGAGTTCAATATACTTATTGAATCAGCATTTCAGCTGTCTTTTCAACAATGATATTTTCATCATCGATGATGCAAAAAATATAATGTCTTTCTTTTAACAATCTGTAGATAATCATCAGAATAGCGTTGTACTCGCTTGAATCAAATAAATTGATAATAAAGTTTATTATTATATCTTGTCATCGCTGTTCAGATATTGATAAAGATTGAAGCAAGTTATTTGATTTATCTTTAAATGTCTTTAAACGTTGACAAATATAGCAGTTTTGAATATATTGATTCATCATTTTTCGCATGAATGATTAATAGTAGTTTCGCTTTATGACTTTTACAGTTTTAAGAATATCAGAATGATCAACTGATGATTGATTGTACATCTCATGAATCAGATTCATTTGTAAAAGCTCATTGAACAAAACTCATAACTGACTATCATGATATAAGATTTCATTCTGAATTCAACAATTTTTTAATTTGATATCTTCATATTTTATCTTGTCTTTTGCTATTGCTTCGTGAAGTAGCATACAATTCTTGTCGATCTCATTAATTTCAAGAATATGTTTATAAATTAATTCACTGATGTTCTTCTTTAAATCAACAATTTTCATTCAATTCAAAGTCAGAATAATGATTCATTAATAGCAAATGCACTCATCTTCTGAATTGTTAAAGATCAGCATAAAGCGAGTCATATGAATGTAATGTAACAAGTATATAAATGCTAAGAAAGAAAAGTATCTAAAAGAGAAAAATCGACTATTTATATGACTCAGAAGAACATAAGCTAACTTTGAATAAAGTTGACTTTGAAACAAGTCTATGCTCTAGTGACAAGCGATTGACGATAGCTTTCAGAATAGTTATCAACATAGTTATTAACATAGTCATCAACATAGTTATCAATGAAAATGATTAGAATCATAACATTACTTTCTTTCTTCAATGATTCATGTTTACATGAATGTATTTTCTTAGTCTTGTGTAGAATCGAAATGTCTATTGTAGCAGACTCACTATGCAAGATAGAAGTGTCATTGAAGCAGACTCACTAGTTGCACATGAACGAGTCAACAGATTAATTCACTGATAGATAAAGCGATGTGAGTAGATAAATCATTGCATTGACGAAAGATGTCATTGTAGCAGACTCATTAATTGCATGTGAATGTATGATCAGATTTATTGATGAGTAGAATGATGAGAAGATACATCATTGCATTGAAAATAGATGTCATTGAAGCAGATTCACTAGTTGCATGTGAACTGATAAACGAATCGATTCACTAATAGATAAAGCGATGAGAAGATCATTGCATTGATGATGTCATTGAAGTAAACTCACAGAAAGTTTGCTTCTTGAGATAAAGACTTCATGCAGTTCTATGACTGATTTCATTTGATTGTTCAACAAATTCGAAGAATTTCTTGCAAATCTGAATGAACGATTAATTCGCTGATCTTTGATCTAGTTGAATGATTTCAATCGTTTATTTATACTTGCTGATCAGCGCACGAGTTCAAATCTTTTGTTTATTCTCGCTGAATCAGCTCACGAGAGAAGAAAGATGAGTGTTGCTGCATGAACGTAAGTCACTAGATCAAAGTCAATAGAGAATTGAAGAACTACTAGCAGAAGCACTTGAAGAAATCGATGCAGATTATTTCACTTCGTCTGTAATGAAGAAGCATTTATATAATGTTAGAAATCAGCATAGAGCGAGTCATATGAATGTAATGTAATGTTGAGACCGTGCCTAGAATCTAATCACACTGCAGCGAGGTAGTGCGTAGCTGAATAGAATGTTTGATCAATAGAGGTAGCTATAACTAGGAAACTAAGAATACAGAAGAAAGAAGACAGTTTCGAGCTGTATCTATAGTAGGTCGAACAAAGGGGCGAAGTAGCCGGTTTGCTAGAGCTCAAATAGATGAAATGTTTCAGCATATTTCGATCCGGAACATCGCTGTTTCTTGTTCACATACCGAAATTCCTAGAGCCTATTGACTAGGTTCTATTCAATGTCGACACGCTTCGTAACATTACTTTCTTCTCTTTAAAAGTCATGTTCCTATGACTTGTAGTGTAGTTCATAGCACTGACGTAGAGCTCGACGCTCGCCTTTCTACCAACCTTCCTATTGACCTTCCAGACCATCGAAATGCCTATTGTAGCAGGCTCACTATGAGGGGAAAGGGCGACCATTGTAGCAGGCTCACTATTTGACGTAGGAACACGAGGTAGGCCGATTCACTGATAGGTAGGGCGATGTGGGTAGGTAGATCATCGCATTGACAGCGCCTTTGTAGCAGGCTCACTAGAAGGGGATCGACTAGCTCATCGAAGAGGTCGATTCTGATCGTGCCATTGAAGCAGGCTCACTAGTTGACACAGGAACACGAGGTAGGCCGGTTCACTGATAGATAGAGCGATGTGAGTAGATAGATCATCGCATTGACAGCGCCTTTGTAGCAGGCTCACTAGAAGGGAATCGACTAGCTCATCGAAGAGATCGACTATTGACTTGCCTTTGTAGCAGGCTCACTAAATTGACCTGAATTCGAATCGAGCCGGATCGAATTTGATGACACAGATTATTTTGACTCGACTGATTCACGAGCTTTTTGAGGGGGAAGAAAGTTTGTGATCCTCTAGCAATCAACGGTCATATGTTCCCGTTGGTTCTATTGATCGAGTGAATCGATGCTACTGAATGAGCGGTAAGTTCTCTAGCAATTCAACAGCCTCGCCGTTGATTCTATTGACCCCCTGATGTTGTTCTGTCTTTCGAAGTCGTCGACCATCAGGTAAACAAATTTCTTTAGACTCGTTTCGTTGTTCGTCGAGTGTCTTGAATGAATATTGGTACTCGTATCGTAGAGTTAACGGATTCTTAGTTTAATGTTGAAACCGTGCCTAGAATCTAATCACACTGCAGCGAGGTAGTGCGTAGCTGAATAGAATGTTTGATCAATAGAGGTAGCTATAACTAGGAAACTAAGAATACAGAAGGAAGAAGACAGTTCCGAGCTGTATCTATAGTAGGCCGAACAAAGGGGCGAAGTAGCCGGTTTGCTAGAGCTCGAATAAATGAAATGTTCCAGCATATTTCGATCCGAAACATCGCTGTTTCTTGTTCACATATCGAAATTCCTAGAACCTATTGGCTAGACTCTATTCAATGCCGACACGCTTCGTAACATGTAACAAGTATATAAATGCTAAGAAAGAAAAGTATCTAGAAGAAAAGAGTCAACTATTTATATGACTCAGAAGAACATAAGCTAACTCTGAATAAAGTTGACTTCAAAACAAGTCTATGTTCTAACGATGAGCAATCAACGATAGCTCTCAGAATAATCATCAACATAGTCATTAACATAACTATCAATGAAGATGACTAGAATTATAACATGAATTTTTGAGCATGATGTCAGCTTGATGAGTTAATGCATCGATCTTAATGTTTTATTTGTCAGATCAATACATTATCTTGAAGTTGAAATCAGCGAGCTTTTGTACTCAATGCATTTATTGTCTGTTAAGCTTTTTATCTTTTATTAATGAAGTGAGTGCTTGATGATCAATGAACATCTTGATAGAAATGTCAGTCAATTTCAATTCAAGTTGTCAATGCTCAAATGCTTGAATGATGATTAACAGCTCTTTATCATATATTTTGTAGTTGCATTCAGCAGAAAACATGTTCTTGCTATAAAAAGTAATTGAATGTAGAATTTCTTCATCATCATATTAAGAAAGAACTTCATTGTTGATGTAGTTAAATAAGTTAATTTCAAGAATAATCTTATGAGTTTAATCAAAGTGACGTAGTATAAAAGTCTCAATCATACATCTCTTCATATGATTGAATGTCATCTGACAAACTTTATTTCATTTAAATATGATCTTCTTTTGAATGAGTTGAATTATTAAACAAACAATCTTTGAAAAGTTCTTGATGAAACATCAATAGAAATTGCAGAAGTCAATGAAGAACTGCATCTGAGTGAGATTATTGAGTGTAGATCAATCAATGACTGCTTGCATTTTTCGCGAATTCATCTTCAATTCTTTGATTGATATCAAGAGTTCTAGAAAGATAGTTTTCTGAACATGAAACTCGCACTTGTTAATGTTTATCTGTAGATCAGCTTCTCGTAGTTTATTTAAGATTAATTGTACATGTTGCTTATGTTTCTTCAAGATCTTGCTGTAGATGATAATATTATTTAGATAGATTTGATAAAACTAATGTAAATATTTAAACAACACGTCATTCATATAATGTTGATAGAACGCAGATTCATTAGTTAATTTGAAGAGCATTACATGATATTTGTATAAGTTGAAGAAGATAATAAAAATAGTCAAATTTTTGCTATCTGAGTGCATGCATAGTTTGTTGAACATGATAATGATGTTCAATTGAATCAGATACTTACTTTCTTGTATATGAGTGAAAGTCTCGTCTATCAATGACAAAGAATAATGATCTCATTTGATCAAAGCATTGAGCTTTCTGTAATTGACGTAGAAATGCAGACTATCATCTTTCTTTTCAATGAACAAAATGAGCAAGATGTAGAGTGCAAAGCTGAAGAAAATGAATTCTTTGTTTAAATGATTAATCAGATATTTCTTTATCTTCTGAAGTTTATAATTGAACATCTGATAAAGTCTGCTTCTAGAAAGCATTTCTTCATTGATTAACTCAATTTTGTGATCATAGAAATAATGAAATGATAACTGATTAATCATAGCTCGATCGAACATGTCTAGATAGTCATGATACTTGAGAAAAAGCTTAACTTTGATCTTCTCAAGAGTCTTGACATGAGAGAGCTTATGCAGATTCACTTCTTCAGACTTATTTTCAACTGTAGTTATGAGTTGATTGATTTTCAAAATGATAACAGCAAAGATCTTGACATCTGATCATTTGACTAACATTTTATATGTCGCTGTCTTTATTATTGCTATGTTCATTGAACTGAAAGAGAATGATTTTAGACTAAATGTCAACTTAGAATTTTTGATGTTAGTTAAAGTTGCATTACGCAATTTTAACTGTTCAATTAGTTTAACTGACTTCTCATTAAACTGACTGAAAGAGAGTGATTTCAGATTGAATTGAAATGTGTTACAAAGCGTGTCAACATTGAATAAAGTCTAGTCAATAGACTCTAGAGATTTCGATATGTGAACAAGAAACAGCAATGTTTCAAATTAAAATATGCTGAAACATTTCATCTATTTGAGCTCTAGCAAATCGACTACTTCGTCTCTTTGTTCAATCTACTATAGATACAGCTTGAAACTGTCTTCTTTCTTCTGTATTCTTAGTTTTCTAGTTATAGCTATCTCTATTGATCAAACATTCTATTCAGCTACGCACTATCTCGCTGCAGTGTGATTAGATTCTAGACACGATCTTAACAAAATGTAGTGAAAGATCTCTTCAATATATGAGTAGAAGTCAAACTCTTTTGCTTCATGATTTTCTTGTTGCTTAAGAGTAGAACAATTAATTTCTGACTAGAAGTGAAATTCGAAAATCAAAGAAAATCAATTTGCATATTTATTACTAGATTGATTTTGTTTATTCATATTTTTTCAAGAATCATTTGATGTTGATTTAATTGAGTGATCAACATAGAAGCTGTGTCAATTGTATGATCTTAAACAGTCAGATTCAAATAAATGACATGAGTAATGAATTTCTTAGCATAATAATCGTTGAATTCTTGAATTGACTTTATGTTACAAGTGTATCAAGATTGATAAGATTGAACAAGATTAAAGCTTTAATCAATTTGCAATGAACGCTAGCGAGTTTTCTGCGTAATGATTAGAGCTAGTTAATGATCTAGTTGAAATATGACTCAACAATCTTTTTTCTTTCTCAACACTCTTTTCTTTCATCAACATCTTGTTCATTTACATCATTTTCTTCTCATGTCACAAACACATTTCTTTCAAGTCTAGCGCAGTCTTTGAACATTACATAAATAAAAGCTTTTGTATCAATCTTCTTCTGTATTCTTAATATTCAGTTATAGCTATTTCTAAAGATCAAGCACTATTAACTCTGATCTTCATTGATTGTATCATTTAAACATAATTCTGACATTATATTAAAAATTCATTAATCACATGATACTGATCTCATTACTCATTCAACATACTCGTACAGACAGAACAAGTTTAAAGAAATTCATTTATCTGATGATCAATGACAATTGAAAGATAGAACAACATTAAAGAGTTGAATAAAATCAACGACAAGACTGTTTGAATTGCTAAACTACTTATTGCTCATTAAGTATGCAAAGTTCACTTAATTACAAGAATCATGATAAAGAATCTTCGTGAATTGCTCAAGAATCAAATCGATCGATAAATTCAACAATAAAAAATCTTTGTTGTTTGTTAAAGAATCAATCAAATCAATCAACAAACAAATCTCATCTTCTTTGTTAAAGATTGAATCTCATTTCATACATTTTTCTTCTTCAATTGTCAAGCATCATCATTCATTCAATCTTCTTTCAAACAAATCTCATCATGTTTAATCATTCATTTATTAAAAAGTGTTCTGAAGAATTTCAAAATTATTTCTCTCAAATCTTTGATGCTGATTCATTGAAATCATTAAGCGTTGCATCATTCATTCATGAAGATGACAAATTATTTGCTGAAATAATAATACTTTTCATGTTCTATGAAATCTGAAAGACTTGAAGTCTAGCTCTTGATGAAGAAACAGATCAACTTTATGAGTTAAATAAACAACAAGAAGATAAAATCAAAGAGTTAAAGATTAAACTTCAAGCTAAAGAAAACACTTCTTCTGCATTCATTTACTCTGAGCGTTCTAGATCTCAAAAAATATCTGATTCTTCACTGTTTACTGATGAAAAGAACTTTATTTGAGAGAATTGATATGAAAAAATTCAGAATAAACTAAAGATCAACATCAATCTCTTTTTTAATGAATGAGTCAAATTAAGCTATATACATTTTAGATTATTCAATGACACAGCTGAAATCATTCAAACTAGATGCAAACATGATTATATCAATCTTTATAAGATTGTCGATGATCTTTTGAAAAAGTTAGCTCAGTTGTTCAATGACTTGAATAAGAGAGTTAACTTTTGTAGAAAATACTACAACTTAATTCAAGAATTCAAGAAATTCAATGAATTTTATACTTAGTTTCAACATCTATCTTTCTGTCAAAGACTAGACTGAACTAGAGATTCTATCAATATAAAGAATTGATTATTATATTACTTGAACTAGATACAGAACAATACATCAGATAATGTACAAGATGAAAGACAAGAAATGAAAGAAAAGAATGAAAACTCATCTTTTATATACATGAATTGAGTAATGTCAGAACTGAGCAGCAATTCTATGATTTAAGATTGCAAAGACATGAAACAGATTTTGATGTGATTAAACTAATTGATGATGACTAAATTAATGACTTAGTTCAATGAATTAAGACTTTCTAAAATATTAATGATATTAGATTGAATTGACAACATATTTTATGCTCTGAGCTGAGATGATAATCTGACATCATGATAGTAGCTTTTCTCTCAAAGACTGAGCTTCTGTGAGATGATGAAGAGAACAAGATGAGATAAGAATTGAAATTAGATGAGACGAGACGTAAACGAGACAAGACAAGAACGAGATAAGATGAGAAAGAATCAAAGATGATGATGAGATGAGATACAGTAAGACGCATTTTATAGTGATGAAGCATTGACAAGATGAAAATACATCTGAGCAAGATGTCTGAACTGAATCGATAATGAATATTGAACTTAGAGTTCTTGACATTGACATTGAGACATTGTACATGATATTACATGTGATTCTTCAACGACAGAGTTGACGAGATGAAATTTATTGAATGCTTGCTCACAGTTATTTAGAAGATTGAAAGATTTTCAAGTAAAGAAGTGATCTTTTCAATTGATGTAATACTTGAGCAGAAATGAGTTGTAGTGTCTATCACGCTTGAAGTTTAGTATGCTGTTTACATATCAGAATCTTTCGTCGTTTTCAATGATGACGAGTTCTTAAGATTTCTGACGTTGACTCGAAAGAGAATCATTTGCAATGTGACTCAGAAGAATAGCATGAAAGATTGAATGAACTTTCATAGATGTTAAAAGATTTAACTCGATGATCAAAGAATTTTACTCAAAGATACACTTGATCTTGAAGAATTCAACATTGTGATCATTTAATTTGACAGTGAAGTGAGCGATGCTGAGATTGCAAGCATTCAGTCAAACTTCATCTTCGACGAAGTATTTAAAACAAGAACGACGAAAGAGATTAACATTGAACTCATAAATGACTTAAGTTATGAGCATCTCATCACGTAAATGATCAGTCAGTTCTCTCATCTTCTTGATAAATTCTTTGACATTGATTAACTTGTCTTGAGCTTGAAACATAAGATTCTCTGACAGAGATTCAAAAAGCTCGAAGTCTAGACGTGAGTTCTGATTCATATTAATCAAGAAGAAGAATGTTAAAGTGATTAATAAAGATGCATTATTGATCGCGAATTCAACTTTAAGAAGTCACTTAGCTCAGTTATCTTGCATGTAGTTGACATAGACTTGAAGATAATGCTTCATGACAGCATTGAATCTCTTGATTTGATCATTGATCTTGAGATGATATGCTGTAAATTACTTGACGTTTATCTTCAGCATCTTACACATATGCTTTCAGACATCAAAGATGAATTGTGTGTCTCGATCAGATACAAAGAACTCAAGTAAATCATGATGTTTTCAAACATGAGCATAGAAGCTGTTGATAACTTCTTCAACTTTTATAGAGATGATGAAAACTAAATGTCTCATTTTGCTAAGATGATCAACGAAGACTAGCACATATCTATATGTGATATTCATGAAGATATTGAGCGATAAAGAATTTACATAGTTCATGAAGACATCACATCAGCGACGTTCGAGAACTGAAAGAAGATGCAATCATTCTTGAGTTCATTGTTTAAAGAGCTTGAAATGTGTACACACGTGACAGTTTCGTATGAAGCGCTGAACATACTTATATATGTTGAGTCATCAATAGACTTGACTGATCAGTTCATAGCTTTTGACTCTTTCTGAATGATCATCAATGACATTGTTGTGAGCGAGCTGAATAATATGAAGACGTAGTTTATTAAAGTTGAGTATGTATCTTCTTTCTTGAAAGTACAGATGATTCTCATGTTCTTCACACTTAACTAGAAAGATCTTGTTATGATGACATGCTTCATTGCAAAGTGCTTCAATTATCTGAGCTGCGAATGTGTCATTGACTTCAACTTGTTCTCACAGTGTCTGAGTGAAAGTATCAGTAGAATCTTCATCAAGATTCAAGATGTCTTGATTTAGCTGAAATTTAATGTTTTCAACGTTGAATTCTTCAACTTCTAGATTCATGAGAGTTAAAGTCAGCGAGAAAACTGAGAACAGATGTAACTGAACTGAATCTGAGATGATGATTTGTGACTGAAGCATCATGACTTTAATGTCAAGAGTGTTGAAGATGAGATTTTCAACAATCTTGAAATCTAAAACATGAATTTTTAGAATTGTCTGATGTTAATATTGATGTCAAGAATCGAATGTATTCTTTTTCTTAGAAAGATCTTCTGAGCAACGTGTCAAAGCATTTGATTTATCGTTGATCTTGTCGAAGCAATATGTGATGTGATAGTTGAATCTAGACAGAAACTCACTTTAATAAGCTTAATGATGACTTAACTGCTTAATTGATATAAAATACTCAAGATTTTTGTAATCTGTGATCATCTTGACAGAATAAATAAAGTCTTCAAGCTCTGAACATCATTCTTCAAATGCACAAATAATGATCATGAGTTCTTTATTGTAGATCTCGTAGTTACACTCGACTGCGTTATATTTCTTGAAAAAGTAAGCGATTGAATGAAGAACTTCGTTCTTATTGTACTGAAAAAGAATGTCTTTGAACACATAGTTCAAAGCATTGATTTCTATCACAATTTTGTGATCTGAATTGTAGTGATGTAGAATAACATCAAAAGTGAACACTTTCTTAAAAATGTTGAATGTCTTCTGACATTTCTGAAATCAGACAAAGAATTCGATCTTTCTGATGAGACAAGTGAGCGAGTTAGTTATTCTGCTATAATCGTAGATAAATCTTTTATAGAAGTTCGCGAAATCTAGAAAACTCTGAACGTCTTTAACGTTGATTAACATGAATCAGTTGACAATGATGTTTATCTTGAATGAGTTCATCTTGATCTCTTCAATGATGATTATCAATTCTAGATACAAGACTTGAGTGACATGAAACTTGCATTTGATTATATTTGTCTGAAGATTTACTTCTCACAGCTTTTGCAGAATGAGTTTGACATGAATCTTGTGCTCAAGTTCATTATTCAAATAGATCAAGATATTATTCAGATAAGTAATACAGAACTTATTTAAATGTTTATGAAGAGTATTGTTAATATACTTCTGAAATGAGATGAGTTCATTGCATAAATTAAAGAGCATGACTAAATACTTGAATAATTCAAATCGCATGCAAAAAATGATGAGAGCTTTGTCTTCTTCTTTGATTTGAAGATGATTGAATGCAAAGATGATATCAAGCTTGATAAAGATTTTGATTCAACTTAAATGATTCAGCGTTTCTGAGATCAGAGGCAAAGAATATCGATTTTTGATGATGATGATGTTCAAATCTTAATAGTTCACGCAGAAGCAAAGTTCTTCTTCAAGTTTCTTAATGAAGAGAACAGAGATGATCATTTGAGAGTGATTGACTTGAATGAACTCTTTGCTCAGATTCTCATTTAAATAATGTTGAAGTTCTAGAATTTCATCACGACTCATGTTGTATAAAGTGAAGACTGAGAATTGAGCATCTTCTTTAAAATGTATGACATGATCATGAGCTTGATGCAAAGACAAGATATTGATGTTCTTCTTGAAGAAAATCTCTAGAAACTTGAAGTATCTGAGCGAGAGAATTGTGACTAAATCAACGTTCTTGCTTTATCAATAAATCTCAAGATCTTCTTAAGTCGTGAATGTAGTCAAATGAATTTTCTTTTTCATTTGATGAAGACTTCAACTGTGATCTTTAGCATAGATGCTATTCTTGAAGCGAGACGAAGACTGAGCTGACAAAGTCGCGTTGTACGACTTTGATTCATTAGACGAGACTGAATCAAGATTCAGAAAGTCATCAATTTTCTTTAAAGTAATACTAAATACTTCAATGTCTTTGTCACAAGTAGCTTGATCAAAGCATTGAGCTTTTAACTTAACTATGTCAAGTTATGTAGAAGATCGATTGCATTGATCTGCTCAAAAGACATTAAAAGTTCTAGAAGAGAAAGAATTGTAACACTTGATTTTAGAAAAGTATTCTTTTTGAATGACTTGAAGAATATGACTAAAAGCTTCTTGTTTTAAATGATGAACGAGATTGAACGAGATTTGTTTCTTGTGAACAGATGAAAAACTGAGTTGCTTCTTCTGAGTGAATTGAGAGTTAAATTGCTTTTCGTGAGTAAGCTGAGTATTGAATGATTCTTCTTGAACAATTCATGAACTGAATTGCTCTTTAAGAGCAAACTGAGAACTGAATTACTTCTTAAGAGCAAACTAAGAACTGAATGATTCTTCTTGAACAATTTGTGAACTGAATTGCTCTTTAAAAGCGAACTGAAAACTGAATTGCTTCTTAAAAGTGAACTGAAGACTGAATGATTCTTCTTAAACAATTCGTGAACTGAATTACTTTTTAAGAGCGAACTGAAAACTGAATTGCTTCTTAAGAGCAAACTGAGAACTGAATGATTCTTCTTGAACAATTCGTGAACTGAATTGCTTTTTAAGAGCGAATTGAAGACTGAATTGCTTCTTACGAGTGAACTGAGTTGAAGCTACTTCTTTAGCTTTGAACAAGATATTTTCTTCTGATTGATTGAGATCATAGATTTTGACGAGAAATTGACAACAATGACTAAGATAGAAAAGCAAGAACAAGATGAGAGTATTGTGTTCAAAATTGATATACACAAAGTGATGATGAAGTTATGAAAGACTCATGATGATGAGATATTGATTTAATTCAGTGACATAGAAGAATAGTTTTTCAACATGTTCATCGAGAATTATTGTGAACTCGACAACATAAGTAATGTCATCAATTAAAGCGACTTGATCATCAAATTCTTAAAGTCTGTGAGAATGAGTTAACAGATGCAAGAGAAGATGATGTTGTTGTGCAAATGATTTATTCATAAAAACATAAGCAGAGATATCACTGTCAATCAAAGCGAAAGCAGAAACTTTAAATTGAGCTTGACAAAAAATACAGAATACTATCATGTGACTATCTTTGAATGTTGAATTGAATTCAAAGAGTTTCAAGACAGATTTAGCGAAAAACTTTCTATATGATTGAAGTGAAGATGAAAAGATTGATGCTAGTAGACAAGATGATATGTATACAGATCTTTGAACGTGACTTAGCTCAAAGACTAGACTTTTTTCAAATACAATGAGACTTCTTCATCTATGCTGATGACGTTGTTGTTGTCGACGTTTATAATATGCAAAGTAAAGAGCTTCTTATTTGAACATTCTTTAATGATTTTGCTTGAATGTTGCAATTTGCAGTAGTAGCACAGCTTTCACTTGTTGCAGATTTTCTTGATTTCAGAAATGATTAAAATCTTATCTTGAATGATGATAATGACGAAACTTAAATTCATTGACTCATCAATGAATGAGAAAGAAAGAGACGAGAATACTGTTGAAACAACAGTCACAAAGATGATAATTCTAAAACTCAGAGAATTACTAGTTAACACAAAGATGCTCTTGACTTTGATGAGCGAGACAGAGAAGAAAACGATGAAGTGAGATTAATGATGCTTAAGCTGTTGAAGCTCTTTGTTGATTTCAAAGAATGCTTGAATTCATTGATGAAAGATGAATGATCGAGTTTCATCAAGATTTTGTCAGAAGAAGATAATGACTTGAGTGATATAACTGACATTGCGTTTCATGCAATCAATCAACAAAAAGTCTTTCATCAAGAAATATTCTTTCTTCTGATAGAAGAGATTGTAATAGTCAACAAAGCTATCTGTGTCTTGCTTTAGAGTTTTGCGAAGATATAGTTAAGCATCTTTCAACTTAAAAGAATTATTGCAACAATGATGCAATTTGTGTTGTCAATTTGCAAAAATGAAAATGATACAAAGATCATTGACTCAATATTGACTCATTAGATTGTGAATCTTCTTATCTATGATGAGTCGTGACTTGACATAAATGATCTTGACTTGATGAAAGAAATAACGATCATTGTTTACATTCATGCGCTGTATCAGACTCTGCTTTTATGCATTCAATCAATCTTTGTCTCTTTCATACTCAGATATGTTGAGAAGCTTCTTGAATCTAAAAGCGATGATGACAGTGACAGAATTTGCAAAAGAATGAATGATGAAAAGAGATTGATTATTCAAGATTTGTGTGATGATCTGAGTTATCATCGCGAGAGACTGAGAATTCAACTCTATATAGACTGAAGAACTGAGAACGATGAATGAGAATGAGATAATAACATCATGTTGTCAAACTTGATTTTGAAGCTCTTGCATTACGCGAAAGATCTCAACTGAATTTTCAATCACACTTTGAGTGAACTGTTCAGCAACATGCTCATCATTGATTGAAAGATTGTGAGATGACTTCATTTGAGTGAAAGAATAACTAGATGAGATTTCAACGTATGAAAATGTTGCAGAAAGTGTAGATCTTTCATAATGTCAAAGACTAAACTGAATTAGAAATTTTATTAATATAGAGAATTGATTATTATATTACTTGAACTAGATACAGAACAATACATCAAATAATGTACAAAATGAAAGACAAGAAATGAAAGAAAAGAATGAGAATTCATCTTTTATATACATGAATTGAGTAATGTCAGAACTGAGCAGCAGTTTTATGACTTAAGATTACAAAGACACGAAACAGATTTTGATGTGACTAAACTAAGATGATGATGACTAGATTAATGACTTAGTTTAATGAATCAAGACTTTTTAAGATATTAATGATACTAAATTGAGTTAACAACATATTTTATGCTCTGAGCTGAAATGATGATCTGACATCATGACACTTTCTATCTAAACTATCACAAGAAGCAACTGATCACTGATCTGAAAGATAAAATACACTCTCGTCTTCAATTCATTTAGATAGATCAACTAGTTCAATCTGCTTCTTTAAAAGAAATTCGTTTCTATTTGATTCATTTGAATAATGATCAGTGAGTCATTCAAAAGATCAAGAACAAAATCAAACATGTCAATAATGTTTCAAAAACTATCTTTCATAGAGTAACTGTTATTACTCAGCAGTCATTCAATCATTTGAAGTTTAATCATCTAAAGTCATGCAACGCGATTTTAACTAACGTCAAAGAAGCAGACATTCTAGTTGAAAACTGTTTCATATGTCATAAATCAGATCATAGCTCTAAAGAGTGTCTTGATCAATCTACTAAAATTAATGCAGTGAACAATGAATATGATCATTTTAATTTCAATTCGAATTTCGATTTAAAAAACTAATCATCTCTTCAAAAGTCATCAAAAAGATAGAAATTATATTTTTGTATAAATTAAACGAAATTTTATTGAAAGAAAATTACTTTGAAAAGTCATTTTTAATTGATATGCATCTCATCTCTCAGAATCAATCTTTCAATCTTTGTTCTTTAATAAATAGTGATTCAGTCATTTACATGATTGTACATTTTAATTTAGTCAATAAAGTATGCAAGAAACTGAAAATTCAATCTATATCATTGACAAAAGAGAAGCTAATAAAAGATTATGATGAAAAAATATTTAAGAAAATCATCACTCATAAAATTCTATTTAATCTCATCATCAAAAGTCATAAGAAATTGACTGTATCAATGTTAATAATTGATATTAATCATCATGAAGTCATATTGAGTAAACTCTGAATGAACAAAAATGAAATATTACTGAATATGCAAAACAACGTCATTGTTTTTCTCAATTAATTGAATACTTTTATTTCGATTTTTTGAATTCTTCTCGATTCAAAGCATTCAAGTTGATCATGATCATCTTTGTTTTCTTCAATCATTCAGACTAAAACTTCTATGATGCTCAAATGATTCATTTCAATCACTGCTCAGAAAAAGTTATTCTTGATTCAAAGCATAAATGCAGCTTCGTTCAAAACATTGTTGAATCATTCAAAAAGAAACAAGATTAAAGTTTTTGCTTTATTCATGATGAACATCAATAAAGAAATCGCATACAATACTCAGTGCAATTTGAACGCTTTAAACATCTCTTTAATCAATGAAATGAATCAGAATTTGAAAAATATTAAAGCGAAACTGTCATTAAAATATCATGAATTTCTAAATGTTTTTGATTGAACTCAATTGAATAAACTATTCTTTCATCACTTCTACAATCATAAAATTGAACTCATCAATGATTTAATGTTTTCTCACTGTTGAGTTTATTGAATGTTCTCTGTCAAACTTCTGAAAGTAAAGAAGTATTTAAACAAGAATCTGTTGAAGAAATTCATCACTTCTAGTCAAACTCTCTATTTCTCTTTCATTTTATTCGCTCTTAAAGCAAATGAAGATTTTTAATTCTGCATGAACTATTGAAAGCTAAATGTCATTTTCAAAAGAAATAAATATTCTTTATGATTGATAGACGAGATCATTGATAAAATAGTGAGTTGCAAGCATCTGACTAGATTGAACATCATATTAACATTCAACAAACTTCAAATGCATCTTGATAACGAGAATTACATCACTTTTATCACTGCTTTAGAAGCATATAAATACAAGATATTATCATTCAAACTGATTAATGAATTGATCTTCTTTCAGCAATATATAAATGATGTTTTATGAAACTTTCTGAATGACTTTTGTCAAGTTTATTTAGATGACATTCTCATCTATAGCAAAATGAGAAAGAAACATAAAGATCACGTCAAACTAGTATTGAGTCGACTATGCAAAGCTGAACTGCAGATGAATATTCGAAAGTGTAAATTTAATGTAAAAGAGACTGTTTTTCTAAAAGTCATTATATCAGAACTAAATCTTTGTATGAATCTCAGCAAAGTGACAATCATAGTCAGCTGAATCACTTCAATCAATCTAAAAGAAATTCAAAGCTTCGTGAGATTTATTAACTTTTATCATCGTTTCATTAAGAACTTCTCAAAGCTAGTCAAATCATTCACTCAGCTGACTAGAAAGAACATGTTTTTTGTTTAAAATGAGATCTGTGTTCAAGTCTTTGACAATCTAAAGAAACAAGTCAGCTTAATCTCAATACTTTGTCACTTCGATCTCAAATGACAAGCTATTTTGAAGATTGATGCTTCAAACTATGTAAAAGATGAAATACTATCTCAGTATGATGATGAGAAAGTTTTTTATTCGATGATCTTCTACAGCAAAAGTATGATTCTCGCTGAAATCAATTATCACATTTATGACAAGAAATTGCTAATCATTATTTGATGCTTCAAACACTGATGACTTGAATTGAAATGCATTGAACTATTCATTCAGATGTTCATCAATCATCAGACTTTGAAGATCTTTATGAAAAATAAACAGTTAAGTCAATGACAAGTCAATTATCTGAACATGTTATCAAAGTTCAACTTTTAGATCATTTTTAAATCAGATAAAATGAACATTAAGATTAATGCTTTAATCAGAATGTTTTTAGCGAACGTCTCTGAATCAGCTCAGCGTCTTGAAGATTGTTTTCAGACTATTCTGATCTTTGATAAAGTCAATGTTCTATCTGTTGAATCAGAAGCAAATCTCTATTAACGAGTATATATGATAAATTAAACAGATGAGTTTTGCAATGAATATAAACAAGCTATGAATGAAAACAAGCTCAAATTTCATATCACTAAACTGAAGAACTGCAAAATCATTGACGACGTTCTATTTAAAAAAGATTTACTGTAAATCTCTGAAAACATGCATATGAAATTACTACAAGAAGTGCATAATTAATCTTCAATCTCTCACTTCAACAATAAATGAATCATTGATTTAGTTCAGCGTTTCTACTATTGATCAGATCATTGAGCTACTATTCAATGATACATTCAAAACTGTCATACTTGTCAGCAAAGCAAAGTTTCTAGAAATAGCATCAATGAACTTCATCATTCTTTCTCAATTTCACAGAAACGCTGAAAAGATATAATTATGAACTTCATCACTGAACTATTTTTGTCAGAAGACTACAACATTATTTGCACAATCATATATCATTTCATCAAAGAACATCACTATGTTTTCTGTCATTAAGAAGACAATGACATCTCAGTTGAAGAAACAGTTTGAATCATGCTATGAAATGTTTATTGACTGCATGATCTATTCAGTTCTATTGTTTTGAACAGAGACTTTTAATTCATATCAACTATGTGAAAAAGTCTTTGCAAATGACTGAGAATCACAGCTAGTTTATTCACAGTCTATCATTCTGAGATCAATCATTAATTAAAACAAGTCAATCAAGATGTTGAATGCAAACTTAGAATTTACTGCAATTACATGCAGAACGACTGAGTCAAATAAATATTTATGATGAAATTCAGCGACAATTTCAATATCTTCTCAATCACTTCAATGATCTTCTTCTACTTCAATAAAGAATTTCATTCTTGAATGAGTTTCAATTCAGATACAACTAACTATGAAATGACTTGTAAACAACTTGAAGCTAGAAAAGCAAATGATATTATCATTTGAATGAAAGAATTACTGATCTTCGATCATCAACAATTGAAAAAGATGAAGCTGATCACTGAAGTTCAAATTAATAAACATAAATGAAACGTTATCTATGAAGTAAATGACTGAGTGTGACTATCTTTCAAAAACGTCAAGATAACGAGACTCTGCAAAGATTTGAAAGACAAACAGCTAAATCTTTATCAAATCACTGTCAAAGTGAATATCTTCTATCATCTTCATTTATCAGTCAGCATGAAGCATCTGCATTCAATGTTCAGCTTAAATCTACTATAATTGTATTCAAAAGACTCTCTATCAGAACAGCATTCAGAATCACTCAGATCAATCACTATCAAAGATGATGAACACTGAAAGATAAATAATATATTTAATTTCAGATGCTATCAAGATCAAATACAGTACAAAGTCAAATGAAAAGATTTAGATAGAGATAACAAATAATACTATGTCAATAAAGAGAAATTCAATGACTCAGAGAAAGTTTTGAATGAATTTCATAAACTATATTCAAACAAATCTCGCTAAAATATCAAAATAACTATTAACAAAAGTGAGCAAATGAATTACATTCATGCAAACATGAATTTTCAAAGAAAGAAGTAATGTTACAAGTGTATCAAGATCAATAAAACTGAACAAGACTGAAGCTTTAATCAATTTGCAATGAACGCTAGCGAGTTCTTTGTGTAATGATTAGAGCTAGTCAATGATTTAGTTGAAATATGACTCAACAATCTTTTTTCTTTCTCAACACTCTTTTCTTTCATCAACATCTTGTTCATTTACATCATTTTCTTCTCATGTCACAAACACATTTCTTTTGAGTTTAGCACAGTCTCTGAACATTACATAAATAGAAGCTTTTGTATCAATCTTCTTCTGTATTCTTAATATTCAATTATAGTTATTTCTAAAGATCAAGCACTATCAATTCTGATCTTCATTGATTGTATCATTTAAACACAATTCTGACACTTTGCTTTGATTAAAGTCAAAGACTCGATTTGCAACTGATCACAAACAATATGCGCGATCACTTCATCAATGAACAAATAGTCAGCAGCTTCGATGTCAATCAATGACTTCAATGAGTAACTAATTTCATTGCTAGAAAGTACACATTCAATAGTCAAAGATTCAGAAGCAAAAGAATCATCTGACATGCTCATCATTGAAGAAATTAACACATCTTTCATCACGTCTTTGATGAAAGTCTTTAGTTTTTTGCCTCACTATTCTTGAAAGACATTTTCTCATTCTCTTTATTCTTCAAAATGATGATTTCATGTAGATGAGAAATGAATGCACAAAATGCAAAAGTGTTGATCTTGTTCAGCTGAAAGCAATTCTTGAACAAATAATTAAGAATCTTGCAGATGTAGCAGATGATTGATGATCTTGCTGACTCAGAAATAAAAGAAATAATCAACTTAACATAATTGATTATTGAAATCATCACTGCTGACAAGAGAGTAGTAGCACATTTGTCAGATATAACAGTGACTTTGATGATGACAATGCAACATTCGTTGCGAAGCTGATAATTGACTCATTGTTTACTATTCACATTTTGAAGAAAGATTCTTAAGCAAGTGAGCGAAGTAAAATTCTCTGAACAGATTAATAAAGCATTCTATAAGCGATTATTGAGTTTATTCTGAAGATCATTCATCAGAGTGCAATCATTGTATTCAAGATAGCTGAATAGCTTCATAAAGTTGAAGTAGAAGACATTGAAAGACTTGTCTGCTTGTCTCAAAGCATTGTACTTGCAACAAAACTTTTGATTTTTATTCAGTTCATCGTATATTTCTTTCAAATACTCAAATAACTCGTTGATCAAGATGTATGAATGCAAAGCATTATGTCAATGTCAAGTGAAGATGTGCTCAGCAACATCATCTTTTAATCTAGATATCATATAAACAATACAGATATTCTCATTATTGAAATGATTGACATTTGTCTGAAGCTTGTCATTTATCTTGATTCTTCAGCTGTCTCATGTTAATTCATCTTCATCAATGAATATAAATGAATTCAAAAACTTGAAGAACTTATGATGATCATTGTCAAATAAAGTGAACGAGTCTCGTCATATATGATTCTTGATAAAAGCTCGAAACTTTGTAAACTGTTGAGATTGAGATTAATCAGCTGAACGTTGTCTCTTTTTTAGACTCAATACTTTCTCTTGTAGTTCAATGATAGTTTCTTCTTGAGTGTTTATTATTGTTTGATTGATTTCTAACTCATTAAGTCTCTTGATGTGATCAATCTGTAAATCGATTCATTGCTCATTGAGTTTCAAAATCATGTCTCATTGATTTTTTAACTTGATCAGCATCTTGATGATCTCGTCTGACTGATTAATAGCTCATTGACGAAGTTGTTGATCTGTATTGATATCTCATGAGATAGCAACATTCTGAGATCTTGCTGAAGCATCGAAAGAAATAAGAAAAACTCGTCTATTTGCAGTGCTTCTAAGCAAGCAAGCTGTTCATGACTCAACTGACTTGTTGTCATGTATCATGATGAGAAGATAAAGATAAATAAATTTAATGAAAGTAATTTGAAGAATTTCTTGCGAATTTTCTGAATAAACGAAGTAGATGATTTTGTATCATCTACACATTAATAGCAAAGTAGTTAATGAGCATTTATCTACTGTTAGAAATCAGCATAGAACGAGTCATATGAATGTCATTTAACTAATAGATAAATGTTAAGAAAGAAAAGTATTTACAGAAAAGAACTCAATTCTTATATGTATATTTCTCAGTTTTGTGCTAAACTCGATTGAGTTGACATTTTACACATATGAAGCAGAGTCTTGATGACAACATGACTAGATTAGATTCTTGCTAGATTTGATTAAAATGAAATCAGATGAAAACTAAATGAAGAATAAATGAAGACTAAAATCATAACATGATCATGCAAAGATTCTAGTATCTGATGATTGCAAGAATCGTGATGCTGTATACTTTGTATAATGTTCTCTGAAGTCATACTGATTTGATTAACAATATTTGATACAATGCTTTGTATATGAAGTTCATTCAACTTCTCGACATTGAGCAAAAAGAACTTTACTTCGTTTGCAAACGTCAGATAATCATCTCGTATGAAGAGAGAATCTTTTCACAAGAAATGAACAGAAAATTCTTAATGATAAATAATTGAATTCTGCAAGATCACTATGCAAAGCTTCTTCAATAAACATAGAAAATCTTAAACAGTCATGTTGAATTGATCTTTCTTGACAGTATTAAGCAATGATTCATCAAGCAAAGATTTATCATTCTTGTATGAAGCATTGCTTGAGAAATCGCTGAATCACGTCAGTCAATGATCAATTCATAATCAGAATGCTTGTATGAAAGATAACAAAGACTCAACTTTGACTCAAGATAAAAAAAAATCTTCAGAAGTCAATTTGAAGTCTATCATTACTCATATGAACTTCAGAAGAAGATGAGTCAAATAACTCATGAACAAAGCATTTATATTTCATCATTCAACATGATATATCTGAGATTTTAATGTGTCACTCAACTCATCTGCTTATGCTTTTGCATCATGATCATGAGTCTTCTTGAGACTGAAAATGCTGATGACATCAAACATCTTGTTGATTCATTCTAGTTGAATTTCATACAACATAAACAAAGTTAACTTGCTTTCTTGAAGCAAATAAAGATCATATCATTGCTGTTGTCTTTGAAAATGTGAAATCTGCTCTCGTATAATGTTTCAATAATAGAAGAGATAAAAAGCAAGCTACAAGATGATGCACAGCAATGAATTTTTATGTTGTACAACTGTCTTGTATTTGATTTGCTCAGTCTGATTCATTTTTTCATTGTTCAAGATGCAAATGTGCATCATACAAGAAATGAGATTCTTGTTCTTCAAGTTCAAAGAAAACAAATCAATCAACTGCAAATGACAATGATTTTCTTCATGCATCAACATCATATGACTCATCAAAAAATCAAGCATCGTATGATGAGCAAATTTCACAGTTTGAGTCGTGACTCATTTCTGAGAAAGCTCATGAGTTCAACAGCTTCATACGACATCAATCATTTATCATTGCTCATATTCATTCAGCAGAGTATTGACATCGCGATTGAAATATTGAGCTTTTCTTCTTGCATGCTTCTTCTTTGTATAATCTTTCAAAAGAACTTTCATCTTGATCTTTCATGAATGAGAAGATGTAGCATGATCGAAAGATTGCTGATAATTGTACAAAGAAATGATAGCAGAAACATAACTGTCAACTGAATCAAATTTCAACGTCTGCTGCACTTTCTTTCTCGTAGCAATTATATGAGACTGCTTGTAATGACTTGTATGAAGTTCTTGCGATAGAACTTTCTTGTTCAATAACATGATGAATTTATCTTTTATCACTATTTAATTATTCATGAATTCATGTCTTGCACAGAACTTCTACTTCACTCAATGCATGTCATACAAAGACGTTGAAGAAGATTTTACTCATCATTTCTTCTGCTTTGACTTGTAGTTTCTGATCATATTGATTGAAGCGTTCATACATCTCAAGATCAACGCAGTCTGTTCATGTTGATACAATTCAACTGTGACATTCATTTCATTGAAAGTGTTCATCGTCAAGAACATCATTGTCAGAGTCGCTGTACACTGCAGTACTGCACGCAGAATTAATTCAGATGTGACAGACTTCGTACAAATAAATTGTTAAAGAAAATCAGAAGCAGCGAGCGTAAAATGAAGCAATAACTGAATAAATAACTGAGATGAGACAAGTTCTTGAACAATAACTTGAAATAACTGAAGACGTCGACATGTATTAAGTGAGAAGAAGATGAAAGTTGATCTGAGCTTCTGCGAGAAAAAAGTGATCGAAGCAATGATTCTTCTGTTGTTATAGTGAAAAGAATGAAGTTGATGTTAAAGAAAGAAGTGCGTTGAAGAGCGTGACTCTATTGCTTACAGATCGATTTGAAAGTCGAAATTTGTTGAAAGAATATTAAGCATGGTACGTAGTTTTGAAAGTAACAATCAAGATTGAAAGACATCGAAAACATAAACATGCTAATTGTATTCAGGTTTATGAGCAGAATGACGGAAATACTTATGGCAGTTGAGAAACATCTTGAGATTACATTTCAAAACAAGAATGCAGAAGCATCGTTAAATACTTCGTCTCATAATCTTAGTCTCAATTTTGCCTTGTCATCGACATTTCGTACGTGAAATGCTGTGTATCGTTTATCAGGCAATTAATCAAGCGTCTTTAATGCGCGAAGCCTTAATCGAGGCAGGATGCTGAAATACAAGGCTTCGTAAACTTGATGAGGTATAAATTGCCTTGAAAGTAGAGTGATTATCTTAAGTCTTGTATGATCATAAGGGTGATAGCCATGAATCAAGAGATTTGATATCGAAGACAGTACGAGAAGTGAAATCGGAGAAGAGATGTCAAGTGAAACGAATGCATAGTGGAAAGAATATCAAGTCAACAAGATGTCAAATTGCAGAAATCCCAATCGAATATTCTACAAGATCAACAAGGCTTGAAACTAGAGACAGCATTGGTGTATAGATCTCCCCCTTGTTAGTTTGCTCTTTCAGACGATCCTGCACCGAAGACACTCGAGATCGCCACATCGCCGAATCGTTGAGGATCGAAAGATACGACTTTCAGTATGATATTATCCTCTTGAGTGTTGTGAGCACGGCACAAGAGCGAGCGTCTTCCAGGTCTGGATACGGAAGAGCATGAACGCGATTCATGATTGTTTGGGTGCGAAGAGTAAAGGTTTGAAAGTCCTTTTCGATCACCGCAGAGACACCTTTGAGGTGGCTATACATTTCGAGGCACTGTATAGCTCCTACGAGTACTGCTCGATTGCCATAGAAGTTTCGATTGATGTTTGGTTCTGGTTTAAGTATTGCTCTTATTTTTCTGAATCAGTGTCCTCAGTGAGCAAGAAATCGAGGGCGTTTGGGGAAGATAACAAGTAGAACATGCCAGACATTTTCAAGACTCGCCATTCCCCTCCAAATAATGGACTGATATAGCTGTACGAGATATTGGGATTGGCCATATTTCAATGTTCTGGCCAAGCCGGGAGCTGCCTGTCGATCAGGACGACACGTTAACTAGAAGGAAATAATTGCAACGGCTTGCTTTCGCCCTGCAAATAGTTAGTTCGCGAAATTACTCCTCCTCTTCACTGATGCATCTCACAATTCCCGTCACTCAGAAAAGCTCGCGAGGCATAATCCCAGACTCAACATGGATGTTTCAGACATGGACGACACTGTTTCAGTCCCAAGACGACAGTCCCGGTTCACTTCCCGGAAACTGGCAACAAAATCAGGCCCGCAGGTCTCCACATGTTAGAAGAGCTTCTTTCTTTCCGACATAAAGACACCTTGTCAGTTTAGACTGACCCAGACGGAGTTCAAGCCCCTCAGCCTCAGGCGCACATGTCTATCTCTTGCCACTAGTTTTGGAAGCTTTGAATTTTGCAAGCTCAGCCCCGGGAAGCGACCCCTCAAGCAGCGATGCAAGCGATTCTGAGTTTGGCGCAGGCGTGCATGCACAGGTGACTCCTAGCCTGGGTCTGAGAATTATTTCTTAGAATAGTTAGCTTGATGGATGTGAACGGTATCGGTAGAGATACAGGAGCTGTAGTCTCCTCGTGCTTGGAAAGGGGTTCAAATATTACAAAGTGTTCTCCAAATAGATGTAATTGATAGCGAATGGTCAGGGTCGCCCCAAGCGTAGTCTAGCCTGCGTAATTCTGTAGTCTAAATCTCTAGTATACCTAAGCTGCAAGGACCTACAAGTTCGTCTTCAGTCCTTCATGTACTTCTTCAACCCTCTCAATCTCTCTTTCGCGCTTTCCAGTACATCATCGTTCTTACAAAAGGCAAACCTGAGCCAGTTCTCCGCCAAATGCGCATTTTGGGCCGTATAGAATTCTGTGGGAGGTATAGCCGCAACGCCTAGTTCCATAATCAGGAACCAGCTGAGCTTAAAGTCGCGTGGTCGTTCGGCGACGTGTGGAGGATAGCTGTAGTCTTTGGGGAGCTGGACTTTGGTCATGTTCACCAGAACGAAGTATCCACCTTCGGGGTCGGAATACTGATAAAAGAATATTAGCTGCCAGGGAGCAGTTTCACTCCGCCTTTCGCTAGAGGTCGCTCACAGGTAGACCAAGCTCATCAAAGACCTCGTTAAACCTTTTCATTTTCCCTTGCATTTCCTTCTTACTTTCCTCCCAGAACCCCATCTTATCTGCCTGCTCAAACCCTACAGCAGCGGCTTCCTGCAAGGGACTTACGCTACTATAGCATATTCGAAGATGGGCAGCAGATACATATTTAATCAGATGTTCGGGACCAATTAGATAGCCAATTCGCCATCCGGTAGCGTAGAAATTCTTGCCGACAGAACCGACCGTGATGGTGAGTTTGGCAATCTCAGGAGAGAGGGTGGCTATACGGGTAAAGGGAACGTAGTAGAGGCGGTCGTAGACCTGGACAGAGTATGAGTTGGGTATCCTAAAGCTTTAGTATTTTGGAAGGTTTGAGCATACTTCGTCAGAGAGGATAAGGATGTTGTGCTTCACACAAAGATCGCCAATGGCTTGAAGTTCTTCTTTGGAAAAGACTTTGCCTACGGGATTGTGTCTGAAGTTTATAAGCGGGGTGTAAAAACGGCGATAGGTGTTTAGCCTACGGAGAATTAAGCATCTATGCCCTTCACTTAGTAAAATGTACTTGTTCATTGTGCGGGTTAAGCCTCACTATCATCCTTGTCTTAGGATTGATGAGTTTCTCCAGTTCAGCCATGTTGATTGTCCAATCAGCAGCAGATGATGTTTTTGAAGCTCCATACTTGGGTGGCTGAAGTGGTAGATATCTGCAGGTACCACCAGCCATTTCAATATTTGAAATGTACCTATGTTTCAAGGTTTAGCATCGACACATGGCACGTCCGATGGCTACCCTCACTGATCAAAGAACGGTTCGAAGACGATAACTTCGTCCCCTTGTTCAACAAAGCCCATAAAGGCGCTAAGAATGCCTTCGTTGGCGCCACTAGTGATGGTTACCTCTGTGTCTGGATTGATCTTTCTGCCGAAGAACGGAGAGTAGGCATCAGCTAATGCTTTCCTTAGCCTGGGCCGACCCTTTGCTTGAGTTAGTCAGAATTACAATGTACCACAGGTAGGTCTCCGTGCCTGTGTAGGAGAATACTGGTTGCATTCAACTTTATTCAGAGCTTCCTTGGCTGCATCGATTACAAACTTCGGTGGATTATAGCCACTAAGGATCTTAATGTATCTTCTCGATCTCATTCTTGGAAGGTGACATACTCACAAGAAACCTTGGCCCATGTTTACAATTGGTTGTACCGGAGATGCCGCTGCTGCTTCATTGACCATGGTCCTGGTTGGTTGAAGCATTAGCTAACAATTAGCCTCAAAGACATCCGGCTTAGCATACCAGACATCTTGTTTGTGCCCAGCTACTCTTTTGGCCGGCCGAAAAGGGTCACTCCTCGCTGAAGTTGCAGACATGGCTCGGCGGAACGACGTACAAGGTACGGCAGAAGGACAGGAAGAGAAGGATCGCGTTCTGCAAAGCTGGAACAGTTGCAGCATGCCAATTGATGAGCAGATTTGGATTTGACTTGTCTCAACCTGGACTGTAAAAAACTCTTGGAATATCAATGCGTGCTGCCCATATGCGGCTAGGCCATCCGTATCCGCCCGAGTCACACTCGGCGTTCCTCGGACTTCTATCAGCTTTCACTATTTTCTTCCTATCAAAGCTTTCATCCACCTCCATCCTGAATATTTTTCGTGGGGATACCCCAAGTTACGTCCTGAGCTGTGCACGAGCCTGTTGTAATTTGAAGTACGATAAATTATCCTCGACCAGGTTCTCCGTCACTGCATTTTGGCACTCTCAAAACCTCGTCCTCTCCTACTCCTTTTGGAAAACGATCCGAGAAGATGCGGCTTCTTCGCATGCCTTCTGTATCTTCGTCTCACTCTAGTGGTGGACTCTCGCTTGACAAAACCGTATGAGCTTAAGAAACGAACAGGAACAGCACAATACTGGCTGGATGGAGTATCTATTTCCCGTACTATTGGCAAAAGCATTTTCTAGCACTTGAGCGGTTCTTTCTCTCCTACTTCTGATTCGCTGTGGTTAAATCGCGTTGATGGGAAGCAACCAATTCAAGCGCACTTCTGCATCATGCAAGCAGCCTGCATGACCATGACCACAATACCATTGTAGGTATTCTCATTACCAGCAAAAGTTGGAAGTCAGGTACCACGTATTTCGGTAGCTTTGCATGGTGGAAGCGACTCACTCTGGTACAATACAATAGGTACTGGGCCTCCACATTTTCTCTTCGTCAGCTACTCTCCGTGCAACCCTGTTTGAGCATTCAAACTCTACTTACGTCCTAATCAAGATTTCCTTGGAAGCGTTATCCTTCAACCAAAGAACCTGAACATGAATGGACTGAATCGCTTGAGAGTGGGCTTGGCCATTGGTAGAGGCACTGGCGCAGAGCTGGCAGATGTTTTTACATTAGTTATGAATCGACTTTCAGATCTTTATTCGGTACCCATTGAGCTATACTGTTCGCCCAGAACCTATCACTCTTACTTCTCACTGCTTGGAGAATATGATGATCAGAAGGCTATATCCGACGAGACCTTTCAGGACGTGTCGCACTACGAGACATTCTGCAAGGAAGAAGCTTCTAAGGGCACTCGAGTGATTTTCAGAACGGCAATCAACGCTCAATCGCTTTATCTAGTTCGCCAACACCTCGAAGCTATTAAAATCGAGCAGTTCAGCCAAGGACCTAACTCCCTGCTTCTCATCCGCGATCAAGCTCAAGGCTTTTACACTGGTGCTAATGAGCATGACGTGGCCGGGGAAAAGGTTTCTCGTACCTGCGAATTCAGAAAGGAAATATTTAGCCGTATTATTTCCTACTCTATCATGCGCGCGCGCCAAGTATGGGGCGATCATGGTATCGAGTCCGTATCTATGGTCTACAAGTTCCATCTCTTTGATGGTGTCTTTAGCGCCTGGGCGAAGGACTGGTCGAAAGAGCATGGCATCAGAATCGAATTTGTCCAACCCGACACTGCCAATAGGAACCTGCTTGCATTCGGCCTTCGAGGACGTCACTTAATGATTGCTGGCAACGAGTGGGCAGACATCATGCATGTTATCCTTCTCAACATGTTTGGACAGGGCGCTCAAGAGGCTAGATGCACTGAAAATATCTATCTTCATCCTGATATGCACTGCCTTAGCGAGTTCCAGACAGTACATGGTTCTGCCGATGATCTTGCTGGTAAAGGAAAAGTTAATCCTTCAGCTACTTTGCGGGCAGCTGCCGCGATTCTAGAACGCCATGGGGGCTGCAGAGGACTCGAAAAGGTAATGGACCGGGCGTTGGAAGTACTGCAGCAGCGGAATAAAGGCACACCAGATCAAGGGGGTAATATGTCAACGATGGAAGTGGTCAATTTTATACTGGCCACCATCATGGAAGCATCATCGCCCCCTGATGCAGCAGTTTCCATGCCGTTGCTAATGAACGGGCATGCTGCGAGTGTGCAATCATCCGCATCCATATCCAATTGAATGACGAAGATGGTTTCGTGATTTCGCTCGTAGGCTTGGGTAGACCACCTCCGGTGGATAGCTACGGAGCTTTGGAGGAAGAAGGACCTGATTCCCATTTTCTGTAACTATTGATTCGACAGCATAATTTGGATCGGATCTATATTAATCCCGTACAGTTATAGATTTGAAACGAAAACGCCATTGAACTCGTGCCATAAGTGAGACCTGATGAAGTAGAAGCTACTCATGAAGCTCCACGCAATTTGCTGCAAATCAACTTGTAGAAACTTTCTGATCTTTCGAATACGCTCAAGGTTTCGATGTATCGATGTAGAACTCGAGTGAGCAGTGGATTACATTTCGAATATCTAACCGAGTGCACCTTCCGTATGCAACAAACATTGCCCTGGATACTGCACGCAACAGCATTAACTAGATAGGTGAATTGACAATCATACTACAAATCACAATGCTCTCGATGAGTGTAACCAAGCAGAAAGCAGACCAGACCCGACCCGACCCGAAGCAACGACGGAGAATAAGAGTGGCAAAGCAGAAGGCGGAGTAAGAGAACGGCTTGAGTATTTCGCCATTGGCCACGCTTCAGCGAAATGCCCTCAATCCCATGGAAAATGCCCATCCCAGTCCAGAAAATCAAAAGAAGACATGGAAGAATGTGCCAAGTACTTCGCCTCAGACATCTTTAGCGACATCTCTCGTGCATCAGCAACATAAACAGAGAACTATCTTTCGGATTTAGACACGGTAACACCGCGCATGAACGCGTCTCTCAAATGCCCTTGCTCGATCAACATGGTCGACTGTCCAATATGCGGCAAACCCGTGAAAGAGGCAAAGATAAACAATCACATTGATTCAGGATGCGAAGCCTTTATTGACGAACCTTCGTCCCCTGCCCAATCAAATCAAGATGGGAGTTCCACACCAGTGGCCAGCTTCTTTAAGACAGCTTCGACCAAAAAGGCTGTTCCATCAGCTACAACGAATGCTAGAGCGCCTCAAAGTACTTCCAAAGAACTATCTATTCATGGCATAAGCGCTTCACACATTACTCAACCCGGAATCAAACGCCAAGCAATCGATCTGCAAGATGGCACATCGCGTCCTGCTGGCACGGAGCAAAGCACAAGTTTTGAAGGAGAACCACCCGCAAAGCGAATAAAACCCTCTACAGCGTTTCAAAAAGCGGCTCCTCTTGCTGAACGAATGCGACCTCGGTCTCTTGACGAGGTATATGGACAAGAGCTTGTTGGGCCTGATGGTGTTCTTCGAGGACTTATTGAAACGGACAGGACACCATCAATGATACTATGGGGAGGAGCTGGAACGGGCAAGACTACTATTGCACGAGTAATCGCGAATATGGTCGGCAGCCGTTTTGTGGAAATTAGTAGCACAAGCTCTGGGGTTGCAGAGTGTAAGAAGATCTTCGCAGAAGCAAGAGGAGAGCTTGGCTTGACTGGGAGGAAGACGATAATATTCTGCGATGAGATCCATAGGTTTTCGAAAAGTCAGCAAGACGTCTTTCTGGGGCCCGTAGAGAGTGGACAGATCACGTTGATAGGGGCCACGACGGAGAATCCATCCTTCAAGGTCCAAAATGCGCTTCTATCCAGATGCCGGACGTTCACCTTGCAGAAGCTTATAGGTGCCGACCTTGTCTCTATACTTCAGCATGCCCTCGAAGTCGAAGGCCCTAATTACAGTCCTTCTTCGCTAGTTGACGACGATCTCATCAAATACCTTGCTGCTTTCTCAGACGGAGATGCAAGAACAGCCCTGAATCTCCTGGAGCTTGCAATGAACCTGTCTACCCGGCCCTCAGCAACTAAAGAAAGTATCAAATCGGCCCTGACCAAGACTCTGGTCTATGATCGCGCTGGAGACCAGCATTGTAAGCTTGATACTTTTTCTACTCCGTTTGTACTTGTCACTTTCGTCTCTTTTCTTTAATCCGCATACGCTTCAATTGTTACGCCATTTTCAGGTCTTGACCCCTATCCGTTTAATTTTCGTACCCCTTGATTTATGAGTCCATGAATGTTTTGCTTGTCATGTTATTTTTTCTTGCCAAACTGTGATTTTCTAGAATGATCCTGTCTATTCTTGTGTACTTCTTAGAAACACGTTCTCACATACATGGCTTCATGGCCGTTCCTTTTCTCTACCACATTTGTACACCATCTCAAACTATCGCACATACCCTTCAAATCCCCTATCAAGAATATGCACAGAAGCTGCAGGATTACCCGTCTCCACCAACCCCCAACTGATTCGCCGCCCCACAGACGACACCATCTCCGCTCTCCACAAATCAATCCGTGGCTCCTCTCCCTCCGCCTCCCTCTACTATCTCGCCCGCATGCTCGCCTCTGGCGAAGATCCTCTCTACATCGCCCGCCGCCTCATCGTTGTCGCCTCCGAGGACATAGGCCTCGCAGACAACAGCCTTCTCCCCCTCGCCACGGCAACCTACACTGCGTGCGAAAAAATCGGCATGCCCGAGGTCAAGATCAACCTCGCGCATTGCGTCGTCGCGCTATGTCACGCCAGGAAGAGCACAAGAGTCTATCGAAGCATGGCGAATGTAGAGCAGGTACTGCAAGAGCCGGGCATGGCGGGCTTGCCCGTGCCGGTGCATTTGCGGAATGCGCCAACCAGGCTGATGAAGGAGATGGGGTATGGGGCGGAATATAAGTATAACCCGAGGTTTAGGGATGGGAAGTGCAAGCAGGAGTATTTGCCGGAGGGGTTGCAGGGGAAGGAGTTTATGGAGGAGGAGGATCTGGGGGTGGAGGTTGATAAGGAGCTGGACTAACTTGAGAGAAGGGAAGACCGGGGCACGCGGTTGGATGTTTGGCTGGGATGAAGGAGGTGGGTCGGAGATGATGAGGAAAATGGGGTCAGTTGGTGTCCAGGAGGGATGTAGAGGCCGGGCTATTTGCTGTTTTTGCGCTCGGATGACGGCTTTCTCGATATCTGTACCGTGGAGGAATAGGGGAAGTCGATAAAAGAAAGCGGAGGGTGAGGACGTAGCATTCTACACCCTAGTAACAGAGATAGGATTCGGGAGGTGGATGGCTAGGTATGAAGAAGGGCTCGGAAACCGTGCGAATTTGAATAGGTTTGTTCTCGTGATGTACCTTGAGCATAGATACCCCATGCAGCGAGCGGATCACATGGTTTGGGAGCTCGGGTGGCGATTGACGGTTTTCGCGGAAGTGGAGGAGTGGGTAGCAAGACAAGCATCTCTGACATTCGATTTGGTGATTAAGGGCTCTCCTAATCACTTCAGGTCTGTGGTTGGTGTGAAGGTCCATACCCACCGCTGTTCCCTTGTTATCCCACCCTCCTTCCCGCCCCCTCCCCAAAACACACCAAGCCCCACTCAAACAAGCACCCCCGCCTCCACCCACTCCTCCGGTACCCCAAGCCTACACCCCCTCGCATCACTAACCCACTTCACAAAGACCGGATTCGCCTTTTCGACCTCAGGCGGGGTGGCGTCGGCGTCTGAACCAGCGCCAGCGCCGTTGGCACTGATTTCGGCTGCGGAGAGTTTGCCGCGTCGTTTGGGGGCTTGTTTTTTGAGGAGGCGGTTGATCGTGTCCATCTGTGCGAGTGGGGAGAGTTAGTTGGGGTGGTTTTTGGAGGATGTGTTGGTAAGGGGGGTAAAGAGAGGGGAGGGGTGGAGAAGCGGTGCGGAGCGGTGCGGAGTTGGGGCGCATACCTTTTCCTCTTCGTTGCGCTTCTCGCTGAGGTTCTTGCGACGGCGTGCCATTTCGGCGCGGCGCATGGCGTGTTCTTCGGCTGTGAAATGTTTTTTCGTTTGCGGTTCTGCAGGGGAGAAGGTTGGTAGAGCTTAGGGTAGCGGGAAGATAGAGACATACCCATCGGCAGTTGAAGAAAGTCGCCCTCCGCCATTACTTGATCTAGTCTACTCCTTTGCCTCTTTGTCATCTTACTGATGTCGGGCGTGCTGGCTCTACTTCCTGTACCCGGGCTTCGACTCTCCTCATCTTGATTCGTCTCGTCCACGTCCCCTTCTGCGTCTTCCTCTGCGTCCTCTGCTTCGGCTTCCGAATCTAGCTCGGAGAGCTCTTCGTCATCGTCTTCCATTTCCATTTCCTTGGACTCCACGCTCTTTAAGTTTCCGTCCTGTGCGGGTGTGACAACGACACTTGGTTTCTGCGTTGGCCCTGTCATCTTCAGCATTCGCGGAGAACCCAATAGTGTGCCAACGTCCATTTCTACGTCTCCATCCGCATCAGCGTCTGCACTGTCAGCCTCGGCTTCCTCCTCCTCATCTTCCTCCTCGTCGTCTTCTTCCTCTTCGTCCATCTCTTGGTCACTGGGCACCACCTCATCTTCCTCTTCGTCATCTTCGTCGTTTTCGCTCTCGCTTTCCACCACAATACTCCTTTTTGCTCTGCTACCCCTTGGTCCGTTGATAATCTCACCGCCCACAAACGAGTCCCTCGAGTTGATCGATACGTTCTTCTGTTTTCCTGACGTAGCTTCGCGTAATTTGCTCGAGGGCATCTTTACGGTAAGGTGAATAGATTTCTTGGCATCTTCTGGGGATCGAGATTCTGAGCGCGCAACAGTGACTGCTTGGCTCTGGATTCCTGACGCGGCACGCCGAGGCCGCCCCATTTTGGGGGAGGGTGGACTGGGATGGGAAGTCAGAGAAGCGCGAGAGCGGAGGGTGCGTCGTTCAGCAGGCATTTCGACTTGAGCTGGAATGACGAAAATTGTTCAATACACAAAATGGGTGTTAAGGTTTAAAGATACGCAAAGGCGAAAGCTAAAGCTGCAAGCAATGTGCGTAATTGACCTGTCAAACCAGAATATCTGCAGGAACGATAACAGATGACGGGGGGCCAGATGCACGCTGCCGGACGCTTGGGTTCAAGGATTTTACTCTTGCAAATTTGGAGACATATGGTCAGATGGACCTTATACAGTCCAGTGCATGAATGACATAAGGTCGATGAAAATATACTGTAATCAATGGATGGAATGCTAACAACTCGTGAAATAAGCGGTGGGTTTTCACATACATATTCATGTTGGAGGGCTGTCGAGGAGCTACATCGGTTCCCTTGGCGCCTTGTAGCCAATCGTCGCCGCCTTCGGTACCATCATAGCTGACGCTGCGAAGTCGCTTAGCTGGTCTCTCCGCCATCCTGCTGACGCCAACCGTTGGCTGAGCTGAATTTAGACAATGGGGACGGCTGGCGTCAAGTTGAAGCGACTTCAGGGCAAGATTTACCGAAGCACAATTGGTCAAGTAGCAAGATGATAGTTTATCTCTCTGGCAATGCCGGTTGAATAATCCAAAGCTCTCAATTTGCCCTCTCCCGCATCATGTACAGCAACTGTATGGTTCAATATAGATTACATCTTGAATGTGCTAGTTGAAGGATACCGTAACATATCGAGCCGAGGTCCATTGTCCGTTCCCTTCTTCGAAGCAATTTTCAACAGCTTCCAACTTCCACAAAAGGAGCAACATGAGTGATCCGCAGAAGCCCGGCGCGAAAGCCATACCAGAGTGGCAACGTGAGAAGCCTTCCGATGCAGCAGCTAACCCCCAGAAAGGCTCTCTAGAGAGCTCTAACAAGCCAGGAGACGCCAATCCCGGGTCAAGAGCTATTCTAATTGAACAAGCTTCGCGATTCCTCGAAGATCCAGAGATAAAGCATTCCACAATGGAACGCAAGATACAGTTCCTAGAGTCCAAGGGACTAACAAACCACGAAATATTCGAGATGATGGGAATTGCCCGAAAAGAAGATACCCCCACTGTAGCCGAACCTGAGGATAAGACGGAAAAGGTCTTTACTTACAATCCTTGCCTACGTCAATGAATCTCGCACTGACTCCAATAGCTAGTCTAAATTCCCAGAACAATCAATAAAGCAAACCCAAACCCACTTCCCAATTTCTCAAACGCCAGCTTCAACAGCTCCCCATGCGGACACCCCGCCAATAATCACCTTTCCCGAATTTCTCCTGCACTCCCAAAAGCCTCCACCTCTGATCACTGCTCAACGGCTGCTTAATACTTTTTATGTAGTTACTGGCGCCGCCGCAACTGTCTATGGCACCAGCAAGTTCGTCGTTGATCCTATGTTGGACTCCCTAACCACGGCGCGCCATTCTCTCTTCGAAACCGCTTCTACGAACCTTGATACGCTCAATGAGAAAATGGAGAAGACAGTATCCACGGTGCCGAATGCATCGCGGCCGGCTGGTATTGAATCTTCATCTGTCCACGACGTGGATGCGGACACCGAAGCTACGGAATTCTTCCACCGCTCCGCCGCCACGCAGACCTCCCCAAACCTCACCCGCTCAAACTCCTCCCTCTCATCTCAAGCGCCACAAACACCTGCTTCTCCCATAACCACACAAAGCACACAACTTCAGACGCTCCACAGCCAGCTGTCCTCCCTAGTTCCCGCCTCCGAACCCGAAAATACCCTCGAAAGTCGGCTCTCGGATGTACAAACCTATCTGGGCGGTATGGCTTATGGGGGAAACTTGCAGTTTGGAAAGGTGGGAGGAGAAGAGAGGGATGAGGTGTCGAAAGTTAAGGCGGAGATACGAGGAGTCAAAGGAGTCTTGCTGAGTGCAAGGAATTTTCCGAGCGGGATTGGAACGAGGAACTGGGGTTGAGCTAATCTTAAGTCAATGTTTACTGAACACCATGACGGATTAATATGAGTGGATGGCTTTCGCAGTCGCAGTACTGCCCGGATTTCTAGTGCATGATCAATACATCAGAGAACAGAATTCGTGTGCGAAATATAACAATAAGGGTTATTAGTGGTAGAATGGCATACAGATCGATTGATGATTGTAGAGATAGCATTTGATAGCGCGGCGCACATATGGAGCTGTATGCATGGAGCATTTCTATCCTATGTCCATGGCGTTTTCATCATCACTGCCGTAATCTTCCATATTTCCCGTCCCGTTCGATCCATTGCAATATTGATCATGCTGAACCTCGTTCGCCAACTTTGATATATCGTCATTATTGGCTTTCGACGCTCGTGCGTCCTCTAGCTGCTTCTCCCTCGCTCTTGCTCTGGTCTCAATGATAGCCTTCCTCACATTGTCTTGCTCCGGGGCTACCGTGAGAGATGATGGAACATTATATAGGACCATCTGAGTGTTGACCGCCGGTTGGCTATGTCCTCTAAGTAGCGACTTCGGTATCTTTCCAAGCTTCTTCTCTATGTCGGGCAGGAAGACGAGCCTTTCTTCCTCGCTCTCGATGTCTGCCAGCTCCTGGTCTAAGTTGTAGATGTAAACTTTCTCTTTCGTATCATCTAATTGCATCCACCCGTCGTCGCCGTTCGCATGCGGCGGCTGCTCCGCCGTGGCCTGCTTGACTGGAAGGTATAGTTTGCCATTATTTTCTGTAGCATGACATTAGCCACGATCAATAGCTGTATTGGAGTGGCGCGCCTAGATTAAGGAGATTGAATCTTTTCGAGAGTCGTTGCTCGTGTGCTAAGTCCTCGTCGGCGTGGCGTTTCTTGCCGTGGTGAACTGAAGCTCCGAGTGGAACCTCCATCCAAACCTCACCTCCCCAATACCCGCAATTGTATCTATCTATGAAAATCTTCCCTTGTTCAACCTAAACGCCGGTTGGCTCGAGCTATCTTCATCTTTGATCAATGCCCGCTTCATGCAAGGAGTTAATGTGGTAAAGAGGTGCGGAGTTTCTGCAGGTTACGGATATTCCAGATCATTCCATGCCGTGAGCGAACCACCAAGACTTGCAGTACCCAAAATTACCCGAATTGGACGCCGCATGATTACAGGGCTTAAAATGGCTACTACGAATTCAGGAGAGCAGTGGAGCGCTGTGCGTGTGCGAAATACATTTCTAGATTTCTTCAAGAGGAATGGACACACTTTTGGTATGATGACTCAAGTGGTAAAGATCTTGATATTGGTACTAAAACGTTGCACAGTACCCTCATCATCTGTTGTACCACACTCGGATCCTACTTTACTCTTTGCCAATGCTGGAATGAATCAGTACAAGTCCATTTTTCTCGGTACCGTCGACCCTTCATCGGATTTTGCGCAGCTCAAGCGTGCCGTGAACTCCCAAAAGGTGAGCAATATGTCTGAAATGCAAATAAGGTGCTAATTATGATAGTGTATCCGCGCTGGGGGTAAGCACAATGTAAGCTTTTGCCATGTTAGAGAGATGCAGTAACTTACGTATGAAGGACCTCGACGATGTGGGCAAAGACAGCTATCATCATGTGAGTACTTCTTAGATCTGCTCCCTAGAAACTAGGGATCATGGTGTCATCTAGACGTTTTTCGAAATGCTGGGAAACTGGAGTTTTGGGGACTATTTCAAGAAAGAGGCCATCCAGTATTCGTGGGAGCTGCTGATAAAAGTCTACGGCCTGGAGCCTGACCGTCTCTATGTGACTTACTTTGAAGGCAACAAAGCTGGTGGTCTTGAACCAGACTTGGAGGCCAGAGACTTTTGGAAATCTGTCGGTGTTGCTGACGATCACATCCTTACTGGAGACATGAGGGATAATTTCTGGGAGATGGGTGATCAAGGACCATGTGGGCCTTGCAGTGAAATACATTATGATCGAATAGGAGGCAGAAACGCAGCGCACTTAGTTAACCAAGACGATCCGAACGTCCTCGAGATATGGAACAATGTGTTCATTCAATACAATCGTGAACCGGATAAGTCTCTCCGCTCACTTCCCAGCAAACACGTCGATACAGGTTTGGGCTACGAACGTTTAGTTTCTGTACTTCAGAACAAGATGTCAAATTATGACACAGACGTCTTCACACCGCTGTTCAAGAGAATACAGGAAGTCACCGGCGTGCGAGAGTACAGTGGTAGATTTGGGAACGAGGATGTAGATGGTATTGATACCGCCTACCGGGTTGTTGCTGACCATGTACGGACACTTGTTTTTGCTATATCGGACGGTGCCGCACCTAACAACGAAGGTCGAGGTTACGTAGTAAGGCGAGTATTAAGGAGAGGTGCTCGATATGCCAGGAAATACTTCGGTTCTGATATTGGTACTTTCTTCTCAAAAATCGTCCCGACCTTAGTCAAGCAAATGGGCGATATGTTTCCGGAGATCAAGAGGAAGGAATCGGATGTAATTGAGATACTGAATGAAGAGGAGGAATCTTTCGCTAAGACTCTGGACCGTGGAGAGAAGCAATTCGAGAATTACGCCCAGCAGGCGAAGCTGAAAGACTCGAAAAGACTCCACGGTGCCGATGTCTGGAGGTTGTATGATACTTTCGGTTTCCCTGTGGATCTTACACGGCTTATGGCAGAAGAGCGGGGTCTAGACATTGATGACGCAGAGTTCGAAGAGGCCAGGCTGAAAGCGAAAGAAGCGAGTAGAGGAGAGAAGAAGGCGGCATCAGATCTCGTGAAATTGGACGTTCATGAAATCAGTAGTCTATCGAAGATGGGCAACGTCACGAAAACGGATGACAGCGCAAAGTTCGGCAGAGGCAACATCACGTCTCGGATACAAACTGTCTACCATGGGAAGAAGTTTCTCCAAACAACCAAGGAGCTGCCAGAGGGGGAGCAAGTTGGTTTGATCGTGGATCGTACGAATTTTTACGCGGAGCAGGGTGGCCAAGAAAATGATACTGGAAAAATAATCATAGATGGAGTTGCTGAGCTGCAAGTACAGAATGTCCAAGTCTACGCTGGCTACGTCTTACATACAGGATTCATGAAGTATGGTTCCCTATCTGTCGGAGATGAAGTCATTTGCGAATACGATGAACTTCGTAGATGGCCAATACGAAATAACCACACAGGCACGCACATACTGAATTTTGCACTGCGCGAAATACTAGGAGACGGGATTGACCAGAGAGGATCCCTCGTTGCGCCAGAAAAACTTCGTTTCGATTTCTCACACAAATCAGGTGTGTCAGATAGTGATCTTGAAAAAATCGAGGATATATCTACGAAGTATATCCGTCGAAATTGCGGAATATACGCAAAGGACGTGCCACTAGCCACAGCCCGAGAAATCGAGGGCGTCCGTGCCGTTTTTGGAGAAACCTACCCAGACCCTGTCCGAGTCGTCTCCGTGGGCGTTGACGTCGAAGATCTCCTGAAGAACGTCAAAGACCCGAGATGGAAAGAAGTGAGTGTAGAATTTTGCGGAGGAACGCACGTGCAAAAGACGGGAGACATTAAAGACCTTGTAATCATTGAAGAAAGCGGCATCGCCAAAGGCATCCGCAGGATCATCGCCGTGACTGGTGAAGACGCTCACGAGGTCCAGAGACTCGCGGAGGACTTTAACGTCAGGTTATTCCAGCTCGAAAAGATGCCGCATGGCCCTGCGAAAGAACAGGACATCAAAACCACAACATCCGATTTGAATCAACTCGCCATCTCCGCCATCACTAAATCAAAACTCCGTGAACGGTTCAATAAGATTGTGAAGCAGCAACTCGACGAGCAGAAAGCGCAGCAAAAGGCTGAAGTGAAAAAAGCCGTCGATGCGGTCACGGAATTCTTTGCTCAACCCGCAAACAAAAGCAAGAGAACTTTCGTCGCCAAGCTACCTATCTCTGCCAATGCGAAAGCTGTCGGCGAAGCTATTAACCACGTAAAGACGAAAAGCAAGGACAAGTCCGTCTACCTTTTCGCCGCGGACGCGCATGACACGAAGGTCGTACACGGTTGCCATGTCTCGGAAGTAAGTCGTTCCCCTCTCCACCCTCCCACCCCCTAGCCTCCAAATACTAACCACAGTATTTCGCTGACAATATAACCTAAACAGGAAGCTACGCAAAAAGGTGCCTCAGCAAACGAGTGGGCGAGCGAGATCTCAAGCGTTGTCGGGGGCAAGGCAGGCGGAAAGGCACCAACAAGCATTGGGAATGGGACAAATGCAGATAAGGTGGATGAAGCGGTCAATGTGGCGACGAAGTATTTGGAGAGGTTGGGACTCTGAAGAGGCCTGGACTTTCAAGCTTCCGAGCAGGGTGGACGGTGTACAATGAAAATGGCATTGCGGTCTTCGAACGTGAAGCTTGCTGTTAGGGCAGGAGGGTATGAAAATTTGAGTGGCAAGTTCTTAGAAAAGCATAGACAGTCAGTAGTTTAAAGAAAGTCCTCCATTCAGCCTCTTTGGCCATCAATGAGACTCTTGGGGTATCTAAATACCAAACCCGTTCCATGCTATCGTCCCATAGTTTGAAGAAACGCAAGAGCCCCTGGCTCTTACGCTCAGAGAAAACTACCAACCTTCAACCCACGCGTAGCGATCTGAACTTCGCCAAATGCTCCCCCCAAATTCGACCACATTTTGCGATCTTAATTTGGAAAACCGTTCCTCCAATAGCGCATTTAAGCCACAGAAAGCGTTTTCGTCCCCTCTCCAACTATGCTCATGCCCTGCACGCTTGCCAATTCCGCTTCCAAATTCCGCTCCCCGTCTCCTCCTCGTACATATTTTCCATAACCTCCAATACCACTCTTCAATTCCCCACCTCCCCTCTTCAAATTACACACTCACATCCTTACAAGCCCATAAACCCCCGTCCACGTCAACACAAAACTACTCAATCCCCCCAACACATCCCCTCCCGCCACCAAATCCCCCAGTACGCTCCCAAAATACACACCCGGCTTCCCTTGACACCTGATGCCCGCCACAAGAAAGGATACGAAAAGAGAGCCGAAGATGTAGAACGCGAAGCCGGCATAGGATTCGAGGCCGAGAATGCCGCTGGCGACACCGAAAAGGGAGGCGGTGAGGGAGCGGAGGTTTGTTAGGGTCTGTGGGAGGTTAGCGTAGGAAGGGGAGACTGTGGGGCTAGGGGGAGGTGGATGGATGCGCGGAGAGGAAGGGGGGATGCTGGAGGACGGACTTGGGCGTTGTGTTGGACGCTTTCCTGGACGATGGGAGAGATAGCGAGCTCGCGCTCGGTGAGCATGTTGATTGTGGTTGGGAAGAACACTGGGGGATGGAGGGCGGTGTGGTGCGATATGAGGGGGTGGGTTGGAGGTTGGTTTGCTACGGTATTATTCTAGGCAAGGCTCGCCTTCGGCTCGTCAGCCACGCGAGCCACGCCAACCCTCAGTGCAGATCAGGCACCACTCGAAGTTCATCCGCTTTATCCAACGTAAAATCTGCCATCCTCGGTCACGTTCAAGCTCTATTTCAATTACAGCTGTTGTACCCTCAGCTTATAACACAATGAAGAAACTCGGCTTTGGCAAGAAGGGAGAGAAGAGCGACGGTAGTGAGGACTCTAACCGCTTAGCTCTTTTTGGCTCCCGATCAAAAACAAAATCACCGAATCCCTCCGCAAACCCTTACGCACAACCTGCTTCAGCTGCTGATCCATACCTTCAAGCAAAAGCCAATGCTTATGGTGCTGGACCAAACCCAAGCACCGCGAACGCTGGCCCTTCGCCAGGTCCCGTCAAAGGGGGGTATGGGGGAATGAATGGTGGTGGATATGGAGGGATGCAGAACGGAGGTAGAACGGAAGACGACCCCAAAAATGATACCCGTGGGGGGTATGGTGCCGGGGGCTACGGGTCACAAAGTGGATATGGAGCGGACAGGTACGGGTCTGGCTCACAAAGTTCTGGCAATGGAGGCTCAAGGTACGGTGCTGGTGGCTACGGAGGTTTAGGACCCGTTGAGAGCCAGGATTCAACAGCAGATGACAAACGTAGTGCTCTGTTCGGAGGAGCCAAGGAACGCTTACAACAGCAGTCACAGCAGCCATCTGGGATGGGGCAACCACCTCCATACGACGAAGGACAATCAGGGGCTTATGGCAGTGGAGGACACCAAGGCTACAACGCCTACGGAGATCGCCAGCTCACGGCAGAAGAGGAGGAGGAAGAAGAGATAACAGCAACCAAGCAAGAGATTCAATTCATGAAAAGAGAAGATGTCTCCTCGACCCGGAATGCCCTTCGTATTGCTGCCCAAGCCGAAGAGACGGGCCGCAACACACTCGCCCGTATTGGAGCTCAAGGCGAGCGTATGCATAACACCGAGAAGAATCTGGACCTTACTGCTAATCATAACCGGATCGCTGAGGAGAAGGCGAAGGAATTAAAAACATTGAACAAAAGCATGTTTGCCGTTCACGTCTCCAACCCTTTCACAGCATCCTCAAGACGCGCTCAACGAGATGAAGATGTGATGGATAAGCACCGAATGGAGAGGGCAGAGCGCGAAGCAACGAGGAGGGCGGCCTATGAGACTGAACAGCGCCTGCAGAAAACTTTCAAGAATTTACAACCTGGTGATGCAGGTTACAACGCGGCAAAGAAGCAATCCAGTCTGGCTGAGCGGGCAAAGTATCAATTTGAAGCTGATTCCGACGACGAAGAGATGGAGAATGAGATTGACAGCAATCTGGACGCTTTGAGTGGGGCGGCCACCCGATTAAATGGGTTGGCGAAAGCGACTGGCAAGGAGCTAGACGAGCAAAACCGGCACCTGGACATCATCAATGGCAAGGTATGGCACTATCATTGCTTCTGCAACCTGCAGAGACGGAACGCTGACAGTTTGTTCAGAGTACGAAGGTGGACGACCAGATTGCTATGAATAGGGCAAGGTTAGATCGGTTTCATTAGGGTTCCGGGGTGGGCACTCATGGCCACGGCGTTGGCTTTGGCGTCGGATAGTCCATTCTGCTACAGCGTGCCATGGTAAAGCAGCTCTCAGTGTATTAGGTAGAGTATCAATAGTTCTGATTGCACTCGGTATACCCTAAGGTCATCGACGATGCCATATTTTGATCAAGCTCTGCCTCGCTTAAGGACCCGATAACCCTAAGCCTCCTCCGCCGTCCGATTCATTCCTGTCATGTCCGTCAAGCTTGTAAGGTCCATAATTTACACGAAACACCAACCGACGGGACTCAATGCACATTGCACAATAGCCTTCATTAGTATCAAGCAAGCGGTGTGGGTTACTACACAGTACCATGACTGTTACTTTACTCGCTCATTGCGGTAGCCCAAAAATGCTCCTTGAGGCACGGCGCAATCGACTCCCTCGACTTCTTCTATCGAGCTCCTGGAAGCCATGCTACTAGATGGGAAATGCGCCGATAGGTGGTAGGAGTCGTTGGAGAGTTATATTATCGATTCCTAACAGCGCTGGTACAATGGTGTTGTGGTTATCTTTCTTCTTTGGCAGCGCTGTTAGGAATCGAACCTAATATAATATAACTCTCCAACGACTGTAGGTAGGTACGTTCATGCTGGTTGTGGAAGGTACAGCAACGAGGGCTGGCTGGGTCCTTCCGGATAACTTACAAAAGACCGTTTGCGTTGTCCAATCAATCAATCCTCCATCATCCAAGTGGCAAAAAACCCACGATCGCTGATCCTCAATGCATACGAGAATAGAACATTCTATAAGGCGAACAATGCCACCACAGGGCTAGAGTTCCAGACAAAATAGAAGTGCAGATCCCTTCCTTTGGTTCGCTGTCTTCCGGATCGACTACCTTATTCTTATTGTTTTTCGACGAAGATGCCGTGGTACTACCACGATTTTGCCGGGAATCGATAACTGTAAAAAGTGGAGAGATCAGACCGGTACGTGTAAAGAGGAAGCATATAAGTATTAATAGTCAATTATTCTACGCTGGCTGCTCCCATTCGTCCATAGCATTTGTCTTATGGAGTCTCGGTTTCTACCTCGACATATGGAACATTGTGGTAGAGTGTCTAGGTACTCGATACTGTAACCTTACCCAGTGGGCACAGCTCATATCTCGACCATAGAAGTCATCGGAAGATGTGCAGCCTTGCCATAGCCTCCCTACTTACTTATGTTACAAAAGACAGACAGGGTGACACCACCTTCACGTATCAAATTAATCATGAGTAGTGCTGTCTCGCATCAATATGGTGGGGACAGCGCGGAATTACCATGGAAGCTTTTGTTGGACGCCCTGATGTAAGACGTTCGTCGATGGGGAACCGCTAAGATGGATGGGGACTGTCCCTGTTCCTGATTGGTGAGATTCAGTCTGGACCCTACCGCTTCGACCCAGATGGAGCAGACCGAGAGAAGTCCCTTCTGCTTTCTGACAGGATGGCGCACCGTCCAAGCTCCGTCGAGTTCCCAAGGTCGACGACGCACATGGATGCACAGTGACGTCTGAAAGCCACAGACCCCCTCCTTTCTAGTACCGTACAGTACCACTTGCAAAGTTACACGCTGCGTCTGCTCCACAAATTCCCAGATTATAACGGGCCCAAAGCCTGCCGAACGCCACCGAATGCAGGTGTCCGATCCCCTGACACGCCCTAGGTAAGGCTTGGCGCACGAGCGTCAGAACAACTGAATGAGAGAGAGATCCACAGGTGGGAAGCGGGAGATAAGCATCGTCATAGCTCGAATTAGTCGCTACTTTTGGCATCCGCCGGCATGCATCGTGACTGACTACTACCTTACCAGACCTGACCTGACCTTACTGCACAGATTCGGTGTCAACCAAAGAGATGGCCGTGCTATATCATCGCTGGGATTACAAGCATACTAACTACCTCGACTATGTAAAACAATGAACTGTGGTTGATGCTCAAGGATCAGGCCAAGTCCCCATTTCGCAGGCTTTTCACCACAGTGTAGGTTTTGCTACCCTTGCGGGCGATGCAACAAGCAGACCATGATACGCTATGGGTGGCTATCTATATCAAAAGGCCGGGGTTTGATTCTGCGCAATGGGTTCGCCAGAAAAAGCACTGAGTCTAAATCGAGGCATTTGCCACCTCGACCTCAGTTCTCGACTGCCGGTCCAAAATCACGGATACCCAGCAAAAAGCACTACCTTACCCGCCTGGGGTCCTCGGACTGATTGAGTTCCAACAATAGATAGCAAAGGATACGATGCGGGTATCCCAGAACCATCAGCAATAATGGCCGGCCAATTCTATGGTTGGGATGGTGGCACCTCTCACCGCACCCCAAGATTATGGAACGTGCAGTGGGTAACTGCCCAGGACGCTGGAGGTGGGATTTGTGTGACACTTTGGACTTTCCAGCACGGGTACTGACCCTTTCTCGACAGTTGCCTTCTGTGAACCGGATATGTAGCAGACACACCTATTCTATACCTTACTGGGGTAGTATCCAACTCGGCAGTCGGGGCTGTCGACTGCTGTTCGTCAGGTAACACAATATTTAATACATACGCCTGCTTTAGTTCCTACAATACCGTAGTAAGGTAGTGTTTATAACGCCATTCTTCCCCCCACACACCCTCCTGATTTCCACTCGACTCCAATGCAAAAGGCCCTGATCCCTGTTGCTGTTAGCCCGGCCGTCAAAGGCGTTTTGGTGGCTTGCACCTTGCTTTTTCGAGCCAAGCATTAGTGTCTTTCGGCAAATTGACGTCGTACCCTGCAGTTTGGCGTAAGTAAACTCACTATTGCTAGCGTGGATGGTTGGTACAAGTTTTTGGGGGCATTTGATACAAGCCATTGACAAAAGGTGCAACTGACGTATCCCTCGACCGTACCTTCATCTCCCGACGCCTTTTATTACCATCCATACCATACCACCCCATGGAATTGTTGTTGTTATCTAAAAGACACCTACTTTCCCACTTCGTTTCGTAGATCTACTTTATATCTTGACCATCCAACTCAATTCCTATTGATCTTCAATCAGCTTTTCTTAAACCGAACATCCCACATTAGCTATTCTTAACTCAAAAAATACGAGCAGTACTTCATAAGAGCATTCATCAACTCGCTACTGCGGCATTTTTAAAAGCATTCATTATATTGCTGCTCCTTACTTGATACATTGTGCTTTGATCGTACACCGTCTCCCGAACCATCCCCCCCCAAGATCTTCACGACGATGGCGATGACTATGGATCAGCAGCAAAGCCGCCATCTCGGCGCTATGGGCTTTGAAAATATGCCTTACTCGACACCCCAACCACATTTCACCAATCCTTGGTCCGCATCATCATCAGGAGCCTCGAATTCCCATCTCTTCGCAACCTCGTTAGGAACAAACAGCATCGGCTTCGATGCGATTGCCAAACAGCAGGCCTCGCGAGCGAATAGTGTATCCGTGCCATATTCTTCGATACCCACTAGCGCACCAGCGATGGGATCAGCGAATGGATATTCCAACGGACCGTACAACCAGGAAATGCTAGGCTTGCCGCAAGATCTTCTTACTCCTCGGTCAACATACGATCAGGCGTATACGAGCGCTCCTTCACAGACGAGCAGCGCATACCCTCCTACATCAGCGCCCTATCTTGGAACATATTCGGGCTTGCCGCAACAGTCACAGGACGACACCAGACGTCTTTCTCACCAGTGAGTAACTGTCGGCGCTCACTTACTATACTGTTGTTGCTAACTGTGGACTAGAAGCTCAGCATCTTCAATGCATTCCCATACCTCGTTTGGTGACGCCTTAGATGCTGGTCGGGGCATGGTGGCCATGAGCCAGGACCTGACAACCCCGCGGAACATTTACGGACCAAGAAGCGACCGGGGATCACCCGATGCTTATGGCTTCCCTTCCTCGCACTCGACGCATTCATCAATCTCCTCTGGCAGCTCCTACCCATACTCTTACGCCGGATCAGTTGATTCTGCGTCCGTTTCAGATTACAGCTCTCAATCGGAATCTATGGAGCCAATAAACTCGCGGACGCTGCCGATACCTTCAGGCCTAGTTGGTGCCAGTCTACCGCCCGCACCACAGTCAATGATGGGTCAGTTCAATTCGAAAGTGTCTTCGAGCACCCAGAAGAAGCACAAGTGCAAGGTGTGCGATAAGCGTTTCACTCGCCCAAGCTCGCTCCAAACACACATGTACAGTCACACAGGAGAGAAGCGTAAGCATTGAAATACCCTCAGCTGTAAGGTTACTATCCTAACTTCAACATCTAGCATACGCCTGTGAATCTGAAGGCTGTGGACGTCATTTTTCTGTTGTTTCAAATCTGCGACGTCACCGGAAAGTTCACAAGGGCGAGCGAATCTCAGATCATGAATCTCCAGAAGGATCGTGGGTATCGGAGAAATGAGACATCTCACTAAGATGTCCCTCTCCTCAATTACACCCTCGCGGCTTCAACCCGATATGTCGGGAGTACACGTGGTTTGCTGTGCTTTCTGTGTGCGTTCAAGCGCATTGCTTTTGATGTGCATTTGAGCATGTGCATGGCCACATCTTGTACTACCATCATGATAGACGTCGATTACATTTCTCACCTGCCTTTTACTTGGTCCTATTTTGATGAAAAAGCATGTTTTTGCTACGAAGCGTGGCGTTTCGGCTGTGGGCGGACTTCTGTACGATACGGCTGGTTTTATACCCACTCTCGCTTTGGCGATTCGTGTTGCATTGTGTATCTAGCTCCACGGTTTAATTGCTCACATGTACTGCTTGTTATACAAAGACCATATGCTTCTAATGTCGATTGCGATATATTTGCGGGTGGCAAGAGGCATTTGCCCTGTTATCAATCCTACTATACTATCCGGTATCTGATATCGATCGTCTGGCAACACGGATTGTCACAAAGATCCACGATGTGCGAAACTACAAAGGAACGGCGACGATAAATCTACATTCCAATACAACTGCTCGACCCAGGCGACCGAATTTCCAGTACTCACAATCACCGAAGTCTCGTTAAACGGGCCCAACTACGGCAGCATCGGCTCGTGACTCTCCCCATGTGGTCTGACACATGTTCCAACGCACGTGGTCGAAACTTGAAGATAACGGCTTCGAGACAATTCGAAACAGCATACTCGTAGCTCAAGAACATTGAAATAGCGCAACAATTTCCGGCCAGCTTCAGCGATAATCCGAATGAGCTTTCTAAAGAGGGAGCGACCAAACATGTCTAACAACTTCCCGGACGCGCACGCCCAACTTTCAGCTCTCGTCCAAGATTTGATATTCTGTTTCAAGCTATTCGACCCCAAGTTCCAGCAGCCATCGAACAGGTCTTAGGGGCCGTTCTCTGGAACTCCCCATCAAGATGAAGTCCGCTCGCCGGCAAGTTGGCGGCCCAGGTGGTTCCCACATGATCCCCTCCTAACCTCCTCTTTAACTACCTTAGGTAAGTAGGTAAACCTCCGTAATAATTGCTTGAAACGGGGGACCTCCAAATCACGTTACCCCACCCAACGTCAAAGGCTCCAGCCAAGATCCAGCGGGCCCCGGCTCGATGCCGATGTCCGCCCTAGCGAACATGGGCCCTGAAGATCGCGGACGGCGTTTCATCAACTCTCCCCATGGCGTCAGCGGCGTCTTTTACCTACCTACCTACCTACCTTACCCACATGCTTTCGGGGTTCGGGGGTGCGGTATCATATGCATCCCTGACGCACCGCTACAGTAGCTCCTTCGTACCGTACGGCATAAGTGCACTTTGGGGGGTTTGCATGGGGTTACCTTAGGTAATTATTTCTACGCCGCATGTGGTTGGGTGTCACCTTCCCGATTGAGGGGTCCGAGGTGGAACTGGGGGGGGGGGCTTGGGGCAGAAGCGCGCGAGTCATGAGGGGTGGTGTGGGTGGGAGGGGATTGAGGATGGTGGTTGTGATGTCAGTGTGCAGGAGGGGGGCTTGTCGAGTGTGTTTCAGGTTGGAGGGTGTGGAGGGGTGGGTGGGATTACGTAAGTGCGGTAGGGGGAGGCTCCGAACGGATTGGGGCGGAATGATGGTGGGAGGGCTGATGGAGTACGGTCAGCATACCTAGGTACTCGGCTCAAGGTGGGGTGGAGATATGACATCATCGAGACCTCATTACTGTATGTACTACTATACCATAGTAATTAATACCTTCAGCCACACCAAGCACAGACCCCTTCGACCGAGAATCATCCATCCATACATAAAATCCCATGCAAAAAAACAACTCAAAAAAAGCAATTGTGATCAGCCCGCCCAGAACTCGTTCGTGAATTCCATCTCATATTTTACAAGAACCGAAAAATGGATTGATGCGCGTGTTAGCTACACACACCGTATAGGTATCTCACCGCTCGCTCCATCAAGCCCCCATCACCGTTGAAAAAGAAAAGCATATTGGCACGTTTTTGGTAGTATGGTGAAAAACTTGAAAACTTTTTGAGGCCGCTTCCTTCTAGATTTTGAACCTAATTGCTTTCGGGAGTTGGGAGATGGGAAAGGAAAAGGAAATTTTCGGGTACGGGGATATGTGATTGTGATTGTAATTCATACACCCTTGTGACATCGATTTAGGCTCGACCCATGGGGGACTCTATGCTATTTGTATCGAGTGGACAAAACCCTCTGGGGGAGAAAACCACTCGCCGTCTATACGGCTGCTTCGCGCAGCCGAAACAATGAGATTGACACTGTGTTATCAAGTAATGAATCTATAGCTTCTATTCAGCGCGTGACGCTCGAGTAAACTCTTGATGAGAGTGTCTGTGCTGTTTGATTATGACGCATCGTCTTTGCTCTGCTCTTCATTAACGGTATTCTATACAACGATGTTTCGATTCGATCTTTGATTCGAAGACGAAAGACGTTTTCTTTGCATTCGTGATGCTCGTGATTGTAACGTACGTAGAGCTGTGTTCTCTTACTCAATGATTGTCATTCATTGAGCAGAGAAATATGTGATGAAAGAGAGATGCACACGATGAGAAGATAGAGTGTGATTGTATTGAGTAATTCTTTTCTTCTCTTGATTTGACTTGTGTCACGTAGACGTTGAATGAATTGTTAGTATAGACGTGCGATCGCAATCGTTCGATATTTGACTCTGATCAATGAAAGAGAATGCGTTCTGATTGTTCTCTTGAACTCTCGATTTTTCACGTGAATAGATGAATGACTTGACGTCAAGTAAAAAAGATGAATTCAAGCTTCTTCAATATATCAGCATGATCGACGAGTCACTACTTCTTCAAGCACTGTAATCACGTCTCTCAATACTTGAAATGACTATTCTATCTGATATCTTTTCATCAATTACTCGATGACACTGTCGATGTGATGAAGACGTTTCGATATCGACGCAGTCGACGAGTCGCAAATTCTTCGATCACTTGTAATCACAATTCGCAGACTCTTCATCTGAGTTGTCTTTTTCACTAGTAGTATTTTTTCATCTCTTACTGACATCGACATGTCATTAATCTTCTTCGTAGATCGATTGTGACTGTTAGAGAGAATGTTGTCGTGTGAGTGAAAACTCTGCACGATGACTTTTCTGATCACGCAACGTTCTAACATCGTTTGAACTGCGTCGAATTGAGATCTCTTGACTCTTCTGACTTCTATTCGGACACAGAATAGAATCAAAAGGTTCGTAGCCGGCATCACGTACAGGTGAATCTCGTTGCCAGTCGTACGAAGATATGTACGAAGTATATAATTTTTTTAAAGAAAAGGTATGGGTGGAAGAATAATAGCGGGTTTGGAAGGGAGGGATGTTTATGGGTTTTTTTTTTTTTGAGGTTTGTTTGTATTTGATTTTTTTCTTGTTTTCAAAAATCGTGTGGATTATGTAGGTATCGAAGTTATAATGCGTCGTGACTTCCTCTTCTCACCAAAAAAACCTTCAACAAATTCTCCTTTTTTTTTTTTTACTCTCTTGGATTTCCTTGAGTGGTATCAAGGAGAGCCGAAATGCAGTGCTTCCAGCAACCACCCTCCCATCCAATCATCTATTGCCGTCCATCCCTCCCTCCCTTCCGTCCGCGGAAAAAGGAAACATAATCCAAAAAGTCTTCATAACCCCGCCAACGGTAATCTCACCGGGCGAGATGGCTAGGCATCACTGACATGTCACTGCCTTGCATAGCTTATCCTACCTGCCGGCGCTTCCTGTCGATGCAGGACTTGTGTCTGAATGGCGGGCTGGTGGTGTGTGCGTCCAGTCAAGGTGGGTGTTTTGTTTCGTAAAGTGCGGAAGAGAGGGTGGTGTTGTTGGATTTACTGTCGTCGTAGATGTTTGGGGTGAGAGTTTTGGATACAGACTCTTGCTGTACCTCTGGATCGCCCCCTCCCTTCCCCCCAACCCCCTAACCGAAAAAAAACAATTTAATCTAACAGGTTCTCACACGTCCAACCTCCACGCTGTAGCCAGCAGCGAGGCAACATGTATCGATAAAGCCGTCCCATCTCATTATCAATCCAGTCCACCAGTCACCATCATCTTCCCACCAAAAAGCATAACGTTGTTTTTTTCCTCCTTCGGAAACCGCACGCGGAAATATGGCCGGTTTGGGGATCTCTGGCTGTTTTGTTTGCGCAGGTAAAGAGAAGAAGAGCGAAGGGCGTGGGGTGTGCTCCTTCCTGAGCATGATGGGTGGGGAGTGACGATGGCGATGGCGAGGATGCGTGGTGATGGATGGTCGAGGATTGAGGGAAATGTTTATGCTGGTTGATGAAGTTAGTTTGTGTGAGAGAGAAAGAAAAGTTGGAAAGCGGGCGTGGCTCCAGAGGGGCTCGTTGAATATCAAATAGCGGAAGCGGGTTACGTTATGACGGGCTCAAATCTCAGTTTATACACTTCATTAAAGAGCAATACTACATATCATCCTCCACCGTCATCAGATTCTCTCCCCTCTCTTATCTTCCCCGTCAAAAGATATCAGAACTCAGGAACGGCATTGGGTCTTGAGAAAGAAAACGAGATAATTAGAGGGGCCGTCTGGCAGAAGGTACAGTAGCATGGCGTGGTAAGGAAAGGCGTGTACTGTAGCAGCTCCGCACTCTGGGGATTATAAAGGGCTTACATATGTTGGTAAAAAAAAACCCCCCCCTACTCTAAACCTCGTCATCTTTCCATCTTCCCCCGCCCTCTCCCTAAAAAAAAGGCTCCTCCATTGCTAGCCCCGCGAGAAAAATTCCGCCAATCTTTTCCGCGATTGGAACTTGGAAAGGTGGGGTGAGGGGTGCGGAGAAGAAGGGATGGGACGGTGTGAGAGGGAGAATGGGGAGGGGGTGGGAGTGAGGGAGTGGGAGTGGGAGTGGGAGTGAGGGGTGGGATGTGGATAGGGAGTAGTGATGGGGTGGGGTGGTGGAAGGGGAGTGGATTAGCCAAACGGTTATTATTAAGCCCCCCCCTTCCATCACCCCCCTCTTATCGCCCCCTTCCTGGCCTCCTCCAATTCGCAGGATATCATTTAAAAAAAATTTAAACCGTAAGAATTTAAGGAAGAGCTGAATTTCTCGCGTTCTGAAATTGTTTAGGTTTTTTTTTTCGAAATTTTGAAAGGTGTGTGTGTCAGGGTTAAGTTAGGAATGGAGGGGGATGCGGGAGATGAGGGTGGAGAGGAGGGGGGGGGAGAAGGGTTGGTTGGGAAGAAGGTTTTTTTTTTTTTTTGGCAGAGAGTCCAGTGATGTAGAAAGATGAAAACTGTTTCCTAACCTCAACCTCCACTCCTCTCTCACCTTCATGTCTCGGAATCCCATGATATAGACTCATACCGACAACACTCAACCCATTGTCTGATACGGACGAAAATGCGAATGTTTCCGTGTTCCAAGGCAAGTGTACATATGGGAGGTGGAGGTGGCAAGGGGGTGTAGTAGGGAAGGAAAGGGGGCGGATGGATGGGTGTTGTGATTGGAACATATGGCGAAAGGAGGGTGAACAGTAGAGATGACGTTTTTTCTGCTGATCTGGAGGGTTCAGGACCTTGGAGGGTTCCAAACCTTTTGGGAGAATTTATGATCTTTGGAGGTTCTTGTTGTTCCTGCTCAGGGAGCAACCCTTCGCTGGACTCGTGGGTGAAACTCCCACGCAGAGCGGACATGTCCAGGAAGCAGCCATTAACAACAGCATGCTGCGGGTGATATACAATTCCTTTTTCGTCTTGACTCTGAATCCACGTGTTCCTCACGAGCATGCTGCGGGTGGTATTTTGGGGTCATTTATTCTCCCCTTCCATTCCTTCCATCCTCGTAATTTTCACAAGCATGGACATTCCAACATCATTTCTTCTCCCCCTCAATCCCCTGCATTCTCGTCTTATAATCCCTCGGACTCTCAAACCCACCTTTAGCCCCCCACATTCCCCTCCCCCTCAACTTCGCCCACCTCTCTGCCTTCCGATACTTCTCCTCCAACATCCCAAACTCCGCCCCCGTCTTCGCCTCATACACCGTCGCTAGCCCCATGCGCAGCATCTGCAAGCCCACATCTCTCCTCAGCAGCCACTTGCGCACATAGACGGTCGCGACGGCGCGGTCGTACTGGTCGCGCTTGTAGACGTAGGCGCGCACGCGGCGGAGGTGGACGTAGGACGTCAGCCAGTCGATGGCTTCTTGGGAGAAGGGCTGGGAAGGGCGGCCGAAGTGGGCGAGCTCGGGGGCGTCGACGCCGGCGAGGCGGATGTGGATCTGTACCCGAATTCTAGTCTCAGCATCTGCCATGATTGTACTTCGCTTTCCGCAGCAGTGTATTCTGGGAAATCAACGTACAGTCCTATCCTTCAATTCCTCCCTCTTCACCGGCACTCTCCTCCAGGGCACCCACCCCCACCCCGCCAACCTTCCCCCAGGGGTATGAAACAGCCTGAAATTGTCCCCATCGCCCACACTTGAGACCTTCCCAAATAGACTCCTTTTCCGCCAGAACGCGGGCTGGATGCTTACGGCCTGCGGGATGCGGCGCAGGTAGGAGCGGTATATGCGGGTTAGAAAGAGGGCACTTGCTGTGAGGACGATGGTGGGGATGACGGTGCGCGGATCGGTGTAATGCTGCCAGTCCGTGGCGTTGAGGGTGGTTGTCCAGCTGATGGGAGGTGGCTTTTTATCTGGGACGTCTGGGGGAGGGGAAGACTGCCATGGCCATCGCATGCTTGAGTGGGAAGATGCGGAGGAGGTTCAAAGTTTGGCAAAGTCGCGTGATCTGCATGAGGTACCGCGTAGGGCGGTTTTGATATACAGGGGTCTTTCGCAACATCCGGGGCAACACGTATGTTAATTGATTGAACGTCTAATAAGGTCTTTTAGTACATGGAAAAGCCTGTGCGATAATGCTTAAGACTTCATATTTGTCTTAGCTAGCATATCAAGCTGTATCTACAAAGCCCCTTTTCTTTCTCCCTTTTTGTACCTCGTCTTCTTCCCACACCTCCTCATCGACATATTCTTTTGTACCCTTCTCCCTAATCCTACTTCCTAGGAATCTCAAAGCTGCAAGATTCAATCCCATTTCGTCTTTCTGCCTTTGTAGCGAACTTCGCAAATGGAGCCGAATGCCTTCTAGCATCGGCCTCATTGTTTTGCTTGCTACTATCTGCTTATGGTGTGTTTTGAGCATGAAGAATAGGATCCGGCAGGTGAGAGTCATATTCCATTGTCTTTCAGCCCATATTCGGAGGAATGTAAAGAGTGCGGGCAGCTTGTCGAAAGAGAGCACCAAGAGAGCGTCTTGAAGCGCCGCAGCTTTGATCTTTTGCATTACCGCAAGTACATGTGCTTCAGCGGAGATATTGTTAAAAGCGAGGAAGATTGGATCACGAGCCGGAAGGGCGAGCTTAGGCTGAGTGGCTTTCGCCTGCCTCCATTCCCGCATGATTTCTAGATCCACGATGCCGACTTCAAGTGCTTCGGCGATTTTTTCGCCTGCCATGAGCGTTTCGACTGTTTGCTTGCCTGCCCCAGCAACCTCACTTTTCTCTTCTCCATTTTCTTCGTCTTGTTCTAGAGAAGTAGTAAGCGTACTTTCGTAAAGGTCCTCTAATTCCTTCTCTCGCTCTTCCTCAAGGAAAATTTGCTCATCGGTCTGTTGCCAAACTCGGATGCTCTTATCATGGCTGGCCGTAGCGACAAACTCGCCGGTCCGGCTTACAGCTAATGCCCAGATCTCTCCGTGGTGGCCCTGAAGCTTCTGTATCTGCTCAAACTTATCGCCGTCCCAATATTTGATCAGGCGGTCCTTGCTTGCACTGAAGAAGTGGTGGCCATTGCCGTCCTGATTGTGAGGAACAAACGCTACCTGCATAATGCTGTCTTGATGTGCAAAAAATGCCTTATGACAATCTCCAAAGTCAAGACCCCAGAGTCTAACATTCTTATCAGCCGAGCAGGTCACGATCAATTTACTATCGTAAGAGATGTCCATGCTAAGTACCGGTAATTTGTGGCCGTACAGGTCGAGGAATAATTTTAGCGAATCTATAAAGAACACCTTAACCGTACTATCAAGGAGAGAGAGGGCGATGAGGCGGGAGTCAGGGGAGAATCGAACACTGAGGATATCGTCGGCGACTTTCAAGGTACGTGTGTGAACAAGCTTGAAACGGGGCGTTGTGCGCTTCGTGCCTGGTATTTCCTCCTGCACGACCTCGAAGTTGAAGAATTTGACGGATTTATCGGCACTGCCGGTTGCGATTGACCTGCCATCTGGATGGGCATGCATAGTCCAGACTGGTCCCTCATGTGCTTTGATAGTGTCGATAAGGGTTGAAGACGCTATGTCGAATATCTCCAGCTCTCCGTTCCGATTTCCAACGACAACGATCTTGTCACCAGGTAGGAATGAAGAGCACAGAGCGTAGCCGCAGTCGAGCGTCCGAATGCAGCTTTGAGTTCGAACATTCCATATCTTTAGACTGCCATTGCTTGCGGATGCGAGCATCCTATCGTCCGAGCTCAGAGCCAAGGATCGGACATCTGTGCGGTGACCTGGCATGTCCACTGAGAATGTACGAGTATACTCTGGTGGCTCGTCAGACTTGGCTTTCTTGTCTTCTTTTTTCGTTACTATGCTGTAAAGCTCCAACTCATTGTTCGTAGTGGCTGCTAGAAGTTGGAGAGCCTTGCTGGGTCTTCCGCCGGCCCAATCTATGGATCGGACCTTTCCACCCGTTCGTACTATGACACAACGAACTATCACATCGCTTATGTCCGCAGACGCGATATCTTCAACAATCCCGTCTTCCTCAACTGTTTCTCCATTTGCCTTGTTTTCCTGAGCAGCTGCTGCTATAGCTTTTTCTCGCCGCCTTTTCCTCTTTCTTGCCAATGTCTTCTGTACCTCGCTTTCGGAACGTATTCTCCAGACCTCTACAGATTTTTCAGAGCCATGGGCGGCAATGTAAGCGCCTCTGGGATGAAAGCTGACGCCAAGAGCTCTGTCTCTACCTTGTCGGTACAGAACACCCCGTTCTCGTAGATATGCCCGCTCCGAACCTTCACTGATCTGCCTTGCGGCCTCCCGCAGTCCTCTCATGTCAATAGACCATACTTTCAATTCTCCCTCGTTGCCAGCAGTAATACAACCTGAGCTGTCGGACGATATTCCCATGGCCCAACATTCCCCGTTCGTTTGTGCTACATGAGTTTCTATGCAATGTTGAGACTCAACGTCCCAGACCTTGATTAGAGCATCTTTACTCGTTGAGAGCAGAAAACCAGCATGATCCTCTTGACTAGCAGGGATTTCATGGTTTGATGCTCCATTCCCATTCGGCTGGCCGTCGTCCGCGCTGTCCTCAGCGTTGGTGGGCTGAAGGAATTGCAAAGCCGTAATCTGATCTTTGTGTCCGCGTAGCTTGAACATTCCAACTTCTGAAACTAAGTCCCAGACAATGATATCCGTATCCTTAGCCCCGCTTGCCAGACGTACTCCATACTTGTCAAAAGCCAGAGTCGTGATTGCGGATCGATGACCGTTGAAGCTGATGATAACCGTGGCTATCCTAGAATCCCAGAGCCTAATGCTGCCGTCTCCATAGCTACAATCCACGTGTAAGTAATTTATGTTGCGTTACTCAAGTTCAGTCAACTTACCCGACAGCGTAAATATCTGGATCTGCTTTGCTGCGCGCAATGGTTGTCACCTCTGCGCTGCAATCGGTATCCTTCCACCGATTGAGTAGCTCCCCCTTCTTCAAGTCCCAGAAAAGCACCTCCTCGTCAGCGCCGACGACAGCCCTACCTGCGCCAGAGGAACGAAGTGCAGCATTTTGGAAATTTTCTTCGGGGCTCCAGATGGCGTTAGAAGAAGCGGATGTTATGATTCCAAATGTTTTAGAGTGCTCATATTTCCTACGTCAGTTAGCATCTCGACTTCCCATTTCGGCATGCGGAGACGACGCACTTACAAGTAGGATTTCACCATGTTTACGCCGGAAATTCAAATGCTCGAACTGCGGGAAACTTTTCTTATGCCGCCAATCGATACGGAAGCGCTAGCTCTAAGCGAGCTTTCTGCGGACCTTAATCCGCAGCCTGGGATATCAATTGACGCGAAGCATCATTCTGGGATCGCCTCTCTACTACTTGCCAAATTTCATTGTCACTCCAGCTATATCTCAGGCTATGATCGTCTAGTCCAGAAATCATGCTTCTCCTAGACTACCAGAATGTGCTAATACAATCCCTCCTCACCGAACGCTTCTCTGGGTATTACCCCCCCACGTCTGCCCTAAGCTTCGTACTAATTCTCCAAATAGGGCACCACAGGTATCCGTAGACCAAGTGGTCTCCGACTTCGATGGCGTCACGTTCCATCTCTCCACTCCCGACTCAAAATCAAAGATTCTAATCTCTATATCCGTCAAATGTTACAAAGAGCTGCTGCAATATGGCGCGCAGCAAGTCCTTGAAAGGGAGTACGGCCCCTATATAGTTGCTCCCGAAGCTGGCTATGACTTCTCCATACAAATCGATCTGGGTAGCTTGCCTGCGGATCAAGGTAGGTTGAATGAAGGACCGCGAAGATAGAAACGGCGCTGATGATGGGTTCTTCAGAGACTCGGGATGACTTGGTACGTCGAGTATCGCTACTAAAGCGCAATGCCATGGCAGCGCCCTTCGAAAAGGCTTTCGACGATTTTGCGAAGATGCAGGAAGAGGCCTCGAAATTTACAAGGGAGTCCGCGCCTGAAGGTTTGCAAGAGGGCGGGGAAGTGATGTCTATTCATTACAGAGATGAAGAAGCCATATATATCAAAGCCAGTCATGATAGGGTTACGGTCATCTTCAGCACGATATTCAGAGAAGAAACAGACCGGATATTCGGAAAAGTATTCTTGCAGGTTAGCATATATAGCTAAGTTTTTCTTTCGGAGGATGGCTAACAGCTGCTCAAAGGAATTCGTCGACGCCCGAAGAAGAGCTATACAAAACGCACCCCAAGTCCTATACCGTAACGAGCCACCACTGGAGCTACAAAACGTCAAAGGGCTGGCAGACGGCACTCACGGCGAAGTCGGCTACGTAACATTCGGTAAATCTCTCCCCCTTTCGTCCATCGCCAAGCCTAACCACAAGCTCAGTCCTCTTCCCCCGCCACCTCACATCCCAAAGACGACAAGAAACCATCTCCCACATCCAGACCTTCCGCGACTACTTCCACTACCACATTAAAGCGTCAAAGGCCTACATCCACTCGAGGATGCGCCGGCGAACGGCTGATTTCCTTCAAGGTGAGGTCCCACACACTTGGTTTGCCGGGATTGTTGGCTGATAACAAACAGTACTTAACAGAGCTAGACCGGAGAATGAGGAGAAGGAAAGGAAGACGGCCAGTGGGCGGACGTTTAGAGTCCAGGGGTAGAAATTGCTCATCGTTCGTAGCAAGCTATGAGAGCGCTCATTTCCGCGTGGTTGCTATGTGACGGCTGAGACTGGGGACACGCTTTCCAAGCATCCACTTATCCCTGACGGTAGGACCTAGGATGTAGCCACCTAGCAGAGTAGGTCTAACAAGCAGAACCATGAAGAAGTCTTTTGAGAGATTTCCGAATGGAGGATCATCAGACTAGAGGCCTTCAAAATGGAGTAACTCAGCACCAGAAAGTTATGCCTTTCCATTATGCTAGGAGAAAATCTCACCTACTCTGATAATATCGTGGTTGGATTGTTTCTCTTTGGCAATTCGACAATCTACAAATAGCAGTGACTGTACAATCATTAAGACAAGATACCTTGAAGAATACTACCGAGTCACACTCATATAATTCTGCGCTCCTCCCCAACCCGCTATGAAAGTACAAGGCAAGAAGCATCCTACATTCCCAACTCCCTTGCCATCCCACCCCTTCCGTCACAAAACAATCGCCAACTCATGCCTATTCAACTTCTCCTCATCCATATTCGGATAATACGGAATCATACTATCCGCCGACTGCACATACGCATTGTTGTACAACCTCCAATACGGGCTCCTAACCTTCCTAGCCGGGTGAAAGATACCCGCCCAGACGTAATTCATAACCATGCCTGGACCGATTGCCATTCGGATAGCGTCGATCGCCTCGATGATTCTGTCAATTACGTGAGGAGAGGTCTCGAAGAGGTTGGGGTAGAGGAGATTGAGTAGATGCAGCATCGCGTCTTCGCAACCTAGACCAACAACACCGAGCGCGACGTGCTTGACTACCGAAGCCGCGGTTTGCCGATGGACCTGGTCGCGGTCGATGAGAGCGTCTTCGAGGAGCGGGGTGACGGCGTAGACGTAATCTTTTGCCATTTCGCCAATGTATTCGAAGAGGAAAGAAAGTGATTTGAGAACGCCGTTTTGGACGTTGAGTTCGGGCACGCGGTATTCGTTCATGAGAGCTGGAAGGACGGTGAACGGAGCGCAGGTTTCGGCGACAATGCCTATGGCGACAGCAGTGCAGACACGGGACTGACGCTCTTGGACCCGGAGGTTATTCAGTAGGGTGGCCAGAACGTCTTGAGGGCCGATAGCTTTGGCGATGAAGCCAAAGGTGTTGTTGGCTGCTCGGCGAATACCCCTGAAAAAAGCCATGTTAGCACTTATGTTGACATTTGATAGAAGGGGGTATAGAGATTTGAGGTACGTACTTCTTGTGAGCTTTCAGCATATCGAGCAGTTCAAAGCATATTCGCATCCATTCTCTTGCATTGACGCTCTCAGGACCTCGATCTGCAATACGACCGACAAGGTCGATAGTATTCTCCTGCACTTTCTCATGACGATTTCGAAGAATAGGCGTTAGCCGCGGTAGAAGGTCTTTAATTGGCGGTTGCATGGAATTTATCCCAACGACCGTGACGATTGAGCGCAGTGCCCCAAGAATGGATCCCAGCACTTCGGGATATTCCTCTCCAAGATATTCGTAGAGCACGATACCGAGTTTTCCCATTAATGCGTCTTCACCACATTGCTTCATAACCATAGCTATGCGGGATATCAGATCGGCAGCCTGTTGCCGGACAGTAGCGGACTTATTATTGAGTCGCCAGAGGATAGTACTGACAATTTGTGGCAGGTAAGGCTTGCATCGAGTTCCAAGGGCGTTGACAACGGTGCCGAAACCGTTAAGCATCACAATGTCTTCGACGCTCTGCTCCTGAAAAGAATGTAGTACACCATCGATGAGACGTTCTTCCAATCTCTCGCCGATATCTGCAGCGCCAAGACTAGCAATGACCTTTTCGACGGTTTCCAATGTCATTTTGCGGTAAGCCTCACTCTCGTCCTTGAGGTTATTGACAATCCTCTCAACGATCTCACCAACGCCGACTTTCTGTCCCAAATCGACAGTGGTCTCTACTACCTGCCTATAGTTTCTCTTGTCCAATGCCATACGCCGGACCCAGAAGCTCTTAAAGAATTCACTAAGCACATGTTCCTTGAGGTAGCCAGCAGTAACACCATCGGTACCTGCGCACTGAGAGACAACCTTAAGCACTACTTTCTTCATCTCTTCATCAGGAGACGAAAACTCTCGAAGCAGGATTTCCATGATCTGGCTTGTGTAGTAGTTGGCGTATTCTTCGTCCATCAGGGGTATGATGTAGCCGACAGCCTTGAGAAAACCTGCCAAGCCCTTTCCTCGCTGCTTTCTAGCACCAGTCCAGAGAGGATTGAGGATATCATCGAAGCTTTCAATACCATATGGGTTTGCTGCCTCAGCAAGTGCGGCAATCGCGAGACTGGTAACAGTCCGAACTTTGGCTTGCTCATCGCTAAGGTTGTCTCCAATGCAATCAACCAAGCCTTTCAAATGCGGTAGGATAGCACATCCCATTAGAATAGGGATCTGCTGGACAATTTTGACGCCGGTATGCCTTGCTTGCCACGACTTCTTGCTCCTACATACGGCTCGCAAGAACGGTAGTAAAGCTGGAATGCCAAGCGCCGAAGCAACCACAGCGAAAGCACGGGCAGTCGTATTCCGGACATACTCGTCGACGTGGTCAATATCAGGTCTCATGGTACTAATCATGTGTGCCAGACCTGCTGCTTTACTAAGATTTGAGATGATCTCTCGGCCTTCGACACGGGCATAGTAGTCCTGGTCGATAAGTAGAGGCTCAATGACGACAAGGATCTTGTGCACATATGGGCGCACGAGGTCATCAAGCTTATACAAAACACGATCAATGACTTTGACAAGTAAATGCCGCTCTTGATCTTCCAGTGTCTTCTCCATTAACAGAGGAAGGATTTGATTGAATAGCGGGCCTGCACCAAATTGACGTGCATTGTCCGTAAGCTGACGTAGAGCAGTCTTCCGCATCGGAGGTGTTCCATTTTTGACTTTCAGCAACAGGCGCATGATCTTTCTCTCCTTGAGCTCCTCCACTGACATGGCATTCTCATCTCCACCATCGACCAATTTGCCGAAATATGCCATGTCCTCGGCCTTGAAGAATTGGAGATCGCCAACTCCTGGAATTTCGGTAGGCAGCTGTTTGCCCATTGCTCGGGCATTCTCCGGCTCCTGCATCATGAACCCACCAAACCCAGTTGAGCTTGCAATGGGGGCAGGTGTACTCATAAGTTTACGGGCAGGTGTCCGAATTGGAGCATATCCGGGAGGTGGATCAAGAACTTTATAGCCTTCGCTGGGTAGCATGAGGTCGAGTTCTTCGTCCGATAGGGGAGCGTTTCGTGAGGAAATGTCTGTACCGAATGCAGTAGGTATCATGGCAGCTGATTGGGATGGATGCATTGGGGTTGCTAGGCCATGTTGTCCGATTGGGGTGGCATCGACGAGTGATGGTGCCTGGTCCCATCTCGATCGTCTTGGCGTGGCGTCAACGGCAGTCTCTCCAGGTACAGGTGTCTGGTCCCATCGGGATCTCTTGGTTTTGGAGTCTTCTGGTGCAGGCGTGCTTTCTGCGCTGACATCCCATCGCTGCTTTCTTTTTCGTCCAGATGCCACGACAGCTGTTGAGCCTGCATCTTTGTTCTCCTTATCACTACTATCCTCCGCCTTGAGTGTAGCCTTGTGCTCGACAATCCCATTCTCTCCGTTAGCATGCTTTTCTGCGATCAGCCTCTGTACCCTTTCTTCTTCTTTCTCAATATCCCTTGCTGCCATGATCTCACGGTAGCTTTGACCATCCTCCTGGACACCCGCTTGTCGGTTGGCAGCAAACGGATCTGCTCGGGTAGGCGTAAGAGGGCCGCGGTTCAAACGACGCTTTTGGTAGTCAGTTTCGCGATCAGCGATTCTGGCTGATTTCTCACGCCCAAGCAGAATGTCCTCTTCCTCCACCCCAGCGCCCGTAGCAAATTCGTTCATTTGATCCTTGGTGGCTGTATACTGGCCAATAAGCCGCCTGCTGTTATCGCCATCGGCGTCTGGCAAATCATCATCGTCGCCATCGACTGCTATCTCTGTGTTATAGCCAGCAAATCTGTCTCCACCATTACGATCGTAAAGAGACGTATCGAAGCTCTCAGTCAGGGAAGCCTTCGTCGAGACGTCAGTGCGCTGGTTGGAAGGATCAAAGGTCTTTGAACCTTTCTTGCCGGCCGCTGCAGCATTGCGCTCAGCCTGAAGGCATCTGATCGTCTCAAAATCGGCTGATACTTTGTTCAGTTCCGGTAGATGCAGAGATGTGATAAGAGAGGACTCACAGTCAGACATTTCAGCGGGTGAGGGTTTCGAAGTGTAGATGGCTATTGGATGCGACCCAATATGTTCACCAGCCTCTCCAAATAGCCTCCACAGAGCAAGAGATCAGCCTACCACAACCACGGATAAGTGATGCCAAAGGCTCTTAGTTGGTGAATCGGAAAAGGCCTTGGAGTTGGGCGAGAGAGTTGAGGTTCTGCCGTTGCGGCAAACCTAACCCGTTTCAGCCACGCTAGTGTGCGCTAATTCAGATCTGGGTGAGCAGTATCACAACCTCAATCCGGGGTTTACTGTCCTGTACTTCTTATTGAGTACGGTTGAGAACATGATATCTCGCTTACTAAACTTGTTCCTATGTCATAGTTGCCTTGAATTCCTTATAATTCTCTATCATCTTAAAAGTTCCATCAAACTCTGCATATTTCGAAATACTCAAGACTGTTTGTTTCAAAAACCATACAGTACGGGTGCATCGGATCACATCACGCGTGTAGACGCGCTGTACGTTTCTTAAAGCTCTGTTTACCATGCTTTCAGCTGTCAATACATTACATATTTGCCTAGTCTACGTGAGCTTACCTGTAGCCATGGTTCTGGTTCTTTGTTCACTTATGTTTACCCATTCCACTTAAGTCACAACCTTTTTCCGATGGTAGCGGTGATCTTTGAGGCATAAGTCATCGTGGTGAAAATAGATCCAGCTGTCATGTGCTGGCGTAGGAATGCGTACGCGTAAGCAAGCGTTCGTGTGCGAAACGTAGGCGTAATGGACCTTGAGACATGCCTCCTCGAGACCTATTACAAGCTCAGCGATCGACTCGCCGTGGCCTTTCCCTCTTCGAGCATGCTCAATACCTTGCTTCCCTAGATCGGGGGGTGGTGGTCGATTTGTCGGAGACTGGCGAACCTTTCGATTTATGTTCCCTTTTCGTCCTACTAGGGTAATGACGAGTCTTATGCTACTACTAAAGCGAAAAATACCCCTTTTGTCCATCCATGTATCACTCGAAAGACTCAGCCCCGAACTGCCAACCCAGTCAACCATGGGCCGTCTACCTGCGCGACCTTATTCCGAGCGAACTCTGCATCTTGTACCGCTTGCACATGGTTTCAAACTCGGCCTCATCTTCCTCCCCCCACCACATGGCATTCCTATCCAGGCTCGATTTCACTCGGTGCAAACCCGGGGCTATCTCGCTCCACGAGACTTCCCGGTCGTCCGGCAGATCGTGAACGCGCTCGAGCCACGGCCGTGACCTCCATACGTAGGATTTCCAATCCGCCGAGTCCTCAGTCAAGCATAGCTGCCGAATCAAGCGAGGGAGCTGTGACGAAAGCGCCCGTGCGTGTTGGCGAGGGGTCCAGTGTCAGCCGGAGAGCATGACGCAAGGGATTTGGACGTGCGACAGGCGACCAAAGTGGTGAAAGGAATCAAGGCTGCCTTTGAAGCAGCCGTTGCTGTAAACGGGAAGGTCGTCGGCGCCGGATTCAATATCCATCTATTACTTCAAAGGTTCCAGCGTGGCGTGGACATGATTCAAAGCGTGTGAGAGGGTGCCCAAATTGAAGAAACAACCCTCGTCGTACGCAATTCTTCCATACAGCTGTAGCCGTAGAGCAGTTATTTAAGAGAGGGTTCGTGGACAGGATTCGCTCGAGGGCGTCCTCGGTCGCTTCGCAGAAGGGCAAAGATGAAAGGCGGGGCGCTGCGATGGGCTGGGCCAGCAGAACCGCTTGGCTGCGCCGAGTTCAATGGTTAAGACTTCCAGGAACGGTGGGTAGAAGACGAAGTACATGTCCCTAAAGCGGGAAAGTACGTCAATTGAGACTTCGCTCTCGCTGGCCGGGCCAAGTTGGGCGTCGTGCAGCAGGGTATACCGTGGAAGCGTCCCGAGCGGGAATCCTCTCCAGTCAGTATGCAATGCGTGCTTGAACAGGGACCTAGGAACCGGCTGGTGGAGAAAAAGTCGGCGCTCAAGACCAGCGAGCAGAGGTTTGGTAAGAACGCCAGCGTAAGGGAGACATAGGCGTCGCCGTCACCACGTCCCAACGCTTCACTCCACATGTTTGACAACGCTGGGCGAAACGCTGGACCCTTTGCATGGCCGCCTGGAGTTCGCTGTCCGCAAGCTTCGGTGATTCTTCCGGAGCCCAGCGGTTATAGGTAGTCTTCGATATCCAATCGTTCTTGCTGCCCCAGAAATTGACGTGCTCGACCTAGCTACCGAGTTCCGGATTCTCCATCAGACTCCGTAGCAGGGGATGGATCGGTGGCGAGACCTCCTGCGGATGCTGTACATCTCGTATGTTCCACCCCCATTCCATCGTCTTGTAAACGTGACCTAAAGTGATAGTCCTGAGTCATTTGCAAGTACCGGAGAGACTGGAGGTAGTCTGCTTTGATAGCGGCGGCGGCAGCAGCGGAAGGATAAATTCTGGGGTAAGTCTAGACGATGGCATTGCCAGCTATGTCCGACCCTGAGGCAGTCCTGATTTTGGCACGCAGGAAATGATAACCTATCTCCTGTGCACGGTACTTTCAAGCTTCCGCGATACTGATCTGATGAGATCCACTTAACTCGCTGCCGTGTGACTGAGGAACTACCACAGTTTATTATAGACTGTCTATCAGGCTCTTTATCAACCTTTCTACTCAGTTGTTTATCTAACTTTCTACACGCGTTCAAACACGTGCCAGTCAAAATTGTGAGGTGCGTCATGGAGGCCAAGCTCGAGATATGAGTTGAGAGTATTTGGTAAACGCTAGATGCTCCTGCTAATTCTCAGCATCTAATATGTGTTGTAGCCTTCCGGATCCACTTGATATGCTCCCATTCCCCAGTCGTGAATCCGAACTTGGTGTTGACAGGACCGACAACGTCCCCATTTACCATTGCTGTACAAATCAATAACCTTATTAGTCTTGCACGTCGAACACAAGTGCAGAACATGCCCGTAGCCAGCTGCGACGCTGTTGGTAAGCATACCACTTTCGCTGGTCCACGCATCGATGATGTCCACGGCAAGATCTTCAAGAGATCGTACTAAACTCATAAACACCGCTTCCGCACGTAGAAGAGTCCAATGATCTTTGATCATAGGTAGGAGACAGGCACGAAGGCCACCATCCGAGGCCATAGTCGCGTCATAAACTCTTTCAACGACTTTAGGAAAGCATATCTGGGTCCAATGGTCGTTGGCCCTGATCCGGTGCTCATGGAGAATGGCAGAGAACTTCCGCTTGGCAAGTTCCTTCAGTAATCCAATGTCGTATTTGTCGGCAAGAGCATATATGTTCAAATGGGCAATCAACGGGTCGACAGTATCGATGGAGTTCTGACGTGGGTCTACGGTAGAGTTGCCGTTCGTCGCTCCGAGCTCATAGTCGCATTTGTAGAACCAGTGGACCATGCTCTTGATAGCGTTAGGATCATCATCTTTCAGATCAATTATGCCAGTTGCTCCTTCCTAGGTAGTGATGATCAGCAATAGCTACTACCGCCCTCGGGGATAAACGAAGTACTTTACTTTAAAACCCCCTTCGCACGCCTTTTGCAAGAATTTGGAACGCGTGCAAACCACGATTCGATGGACCTTCCAAGAAAGATCGCCGCATGTGAGAGTCAGATCGCAACATCTGTCGTGTATTTGAGCTCTAAAAGCTGGCGTTAGCCTCGGCATTAAACAAACATCAGAGGGGGAGTCACCTACGCCAGCAGACCGTCAATGAGTTCCTCCTGCGCGCTGGCTTTCAAGTCCTCTAGGTCACTTGGTGGGTAGTGCGCCATCTTGCAGGCTGGATACGAGTTTATCAAGGTGGTGAGACGAGGAGTCTAGGATTAAGGTTCTGAGGTTTGTTAAAGTGAACATAACACCTGGATGAGGGAAGGCCTAAGCCCTTTCAGAACAAGGAACAGGCACGTGTATGAGTATCAGTGTTGCTTGTTCGAATGGATGAGCAGGGCTTTAGGGCATTGAAAGGATTCTTCTCCCAGTCTTTCGCTATAGACTAATTTATGGCGCTTTAGCGGCTGGCCAGATTCAGTTGCCATGACCATTGAAGATCCTGATGGACCGTTGTACGGGCTGCTGGATATATAGAAGAAGAAGAAAAACGAGCAGTGGCAAAAGGTGATTACTTAGTAAACATTCAATACCATCTCCAACTCTTTGCTTCTGGGCTGTATAGCCTACAAGAGAGGGTGCTCGCAAATTTGTCCCTTGTGATCAAGAAAGAGTCCACGCGAACAGTGACGACAGTGTCCGTATTCCTTTTCTGTCAACGTATAAAACAAATAAGAGGCTGATGCATGGCACCAATATCTTTCGTTATCAGATTTGGGAATCAATCTCTCTAAATGCAGGGGCTTTATAGTTAGTCCATGCATCGAAAACATCCGCTGCGAAATCACCGCCAGATCGCACTACCTCCATGAATGCGATCGATTCCCGTAACTCCTTCTTGTGTCGCTTGACGATGGATACTAGACGGACACGAAGACTGTCTGAGGGAAGAGTGTTCTCGTAGATAGCCTTGATGACGGTAGGGAAGCTCTCCAAGCGCCACTGTTCCTCAACGACCTCATCGAATTTCTTCTTAGCAAGGTCTTTCAAAGGGCCAATGTCGTATTTATCAGCGACAAAGTATATCCTAGCATTAACCAGCATAGGATCGACTACAACATCTGATGCTAGGGTTTTGTCGTCAACGATAATCTGGTAGTCGTATGTGTAACAGAACTGGAGCATCCTAGCAACGGTGTCCGGATCATCTTCTTTCAGGTCAATCACCCCCGAAGTGCCTTCCTGGACGACAATCAGCGACTGTTAATTCTTCTGCGACTGTTACCAGAGTGAGATACCTTGAAGCCATCCTTGCATGCATTCTTGAAAAAGCTGGACCAAGAGCAAAGCACTACGCGATGCGCCTTCCACCGGTAACCCTGGCAGGATAGAAGTAAGTCACAGTATTCCCCTTCTACTTGTGCACTACATTTACTATTAGTCTCTTAATCTAATCATAACTATTAAGCACTCACCTTCTCAAGCCCTTGGAGAGAAGTTGTTGCGCTGTGAGGCTAGAATCTGCTTTGGACACTTCTGGAGATTTGGTTGCCATGTTACAAGTGGGAACTTGCTACAACAGTGCTGACTCGCGACGTAGAGATGCTATCTGGAGGTGTAGGGGTTGGTATTCTTCTAAGTTTTAAGAGAGTAAGTCTAGGATAGCTGAAGGGTCAGCAGATATTCTGGTTTTACATTAGAGCGCCAGATTTGTAGAAATGACCCATAAATGTAGTCTAGTTTAAAGATCATTCATATAGTGTCAAGGGCTTCCTCCCTATAGGCGTGAATGTAGACTCACCGCAATCTCGATTAAGCCATGCCATTCGATACATATTGACTGATTCACGACAAGAAGAATTAGCTGTGCGCGGCCCCCGCATGGACAGAATTGAAGATCCTGTTAATCAGATTTGAAGTCTCCTACTTAGGTTCCTCGAACAAGTGGCTGCCGGCTGTTGGCACAAACGGACATGTCGGTGACTATGTGTGAGCCACCCAGGAGTTGCAGAAAGTCGGCAAGCTACAGTTTGCATTCACGGAGATACCTAAATAGGTAAATAGATTCGTTGTTGTCTTGAAATAGTATCGTACAATCGTTGAGCCGGGTTCAAATGCAAAGCTTGTGCGATGAGAAGAACTGGGCATATAGAATTACTCAATTCCGTACCGAAACTGTCACCTAGGCTGATTACTAACCTGGGATGGCAGGCTATCGGTCGTTGTTTCTTTACTTTTGATACGCCCTGGTGAACCGTTCGAGAAGTTTGAGAGAAGACGGCATGGTTCACTGGTTCCTAGGATCTATTAGAAGCTTAATACGGCCGCTCATTAGATTTTTCTAGAATATCTGTGCAAGTACAGTAATCCCACTGACGCTGAATGGCCATAATAATGACAATCCAGCCGATACCTATCTGGCACCCCGAACTACTACTCCTGGACTGTGTATATCACTAGTACAGATTCAATAGCTTACCGCCTAAAATTGAACCACTTCCTCGCTCTGCTGCGGCTTGTATGACACACTGAGCACCGAATGCCACGGAACCAGGGCTCGGTCATTCGCAAATCGTTGCAAACAGGACAGAACATCCCTTGCTTGACCATTCCCGGCATCGACGCACGATTGCTGACATAATTGTCGTTGCTGGCTGCCCACGTATCAACCATATCGATTGCGATATCACCGTTAGATTTCACAACGTCCATGAATGTATCATTTTTTCGCAGCGCGACCCAGTTCTTTCTCATCTTTGGAGCGATACAGTCACGAAGGCCACGGTCTGATGGTAATGTCGAATTGTAGACGACGTAGACTGCGCCAGTGAAGGTATCATCGATGGCATGTCTATTGACGAGGTCCAAAAACTTCTCCTTCGCTAGGGTTTTCAAGTGCTCAATGTCGTATCTGTCGGCTAGAGCATACATGCTGGCGTTGAGAATGAGCGGCTCATACAAGCCAACGTCGTCCGGATAGTCGGATTTGTAGAGGTAAAGCAGCATTTTCTCAATAAGCTCAGGATCTTCGTCTTCTAGATTGATGTATCGAAGTATGCCCTCCTAAAGCTGTATTAACTTGATTGCGTGTCCGATCTCACAGTAATGGGACTTTTTTCATACCTTGAAGTTACCCTCGCAAGCCTTCTCAAAGAACTTCGAGCGCGTACACATTACGACGCGATGCACCTTCCACTGACGATCCTTGCAGCCAATTATTAAGTCTTGGTATTTCCCAGACTCAAGAGCACTAAACCCTAGATCAACTACGAACAGCGCAGGCGCTTGGAGAAACTCACTTGCTCAAACCGCCAAGAAGCTGTTGCTGAGAGGCAGCCAAGACGCAGTTGGCCTTAGACCCTCTGCGTCCCGGACGACGGTCAAGAGTCGGCATGTCAGACTCTATAATGCAGCGCAAAGGTTGCAAATCAAGTGAGTAGTCACTTCGGACTGCAGTGATAGACCACGGTGAAGACATATCGCTCTAGAGCCTGAGTAGAATTCCTTAAAGTGCCGATGCGGATGTTTAATTTTGCGTAGAAAACTTCTAACTCTACGCGACTAAAACATGTAACCTGGGGTGGTAGTCAGCATGGCGAAGCGTTTCTTAAGAAAGGACAAATCAAGGAAGAAAACTTGTTCTCATGGCTTACATGTTTAGACGATGCATTTTACAGGCTGATCTGCTGGAAAAGAGGTTGTGGATTGAATGAAAGTAGTTCGTCTGGATTAGACACTTTAGTAGTGTAGGGCAGGTCTGTAAGGCCTTTTGGTGTTAAGACCAGGAACGAATAAGGGAAGATATTTGGAAATAGTGAGAACCATACGTGTTTGGTCTTAACAAAGATATTTGGAATATGTACATCCCAAGAAGGTTGGCATATTACGGACAGTCACTAACTCGCGAAGACACCATAGACCTGTTGACAAGTGATCTGCGAGGAGCTGTGCTTACATCTAGAAAAAAGCCCAGATGATATGTATTGAGCCGTACTGTGTTATGAATATGGAGGGTTGGATGTGAGTTGCTCGGCTGTGGTAGTATATCCTGAAAGAGTTCAAGCACTGCGGTCAAACATTCCAGCATTCGTCCATCGAGGACCATGGAAGATGGTGTTTTATAGATGTCCGTTTTGTCCCTCTCCAGATGTCCACCCCTCCAAGAAACCCTTCTCATCGATCGGTGGTGTCAGGTCTAAATTGTTAGTACTCACCCACTCTCTTACCCTTGCCTTACTTATCACTACACTGCCGTTTACTTTCTTATTCGGCACTATTATATCCATCTCTTGGAGAACCACAATTACATCCTCCGGTAAAACCCAACACGCTTCCGCAATTTCTCTTACGGTCATTGTCGTTTTTGTTCTCATGCGGAGGATAGCTTTGGTAATCCTCGCTTCCCAGAACGTGATATACGCTTTCTTCCCAAGCTCACTTAACGGCTTTTCTGGCCCACCAATACGACCTTCGCGTTTACTAAGCTCGTAGCTTACTCCCATGAGAATTTTACCGAGGCCTTTACGTTGCCAAGGCGGGAATATGAGAATGCAAGCTAGATTGTTGTTGTCCCAGCTCATCTTCTCTTTGCTGAAGAAACCAACAATCTGGGGTGACTGCTGGGGCAGATCGTTGGTAGGGGGAGGTATGTGGACTAAGAGGTAGTAGTTGAAGGATACCACGTCGAAGAAGACGGATTTGTTATCAAGGAACAGCTTCGCGAAGAGAGAGAGGTTCTGTGCAAAGAGCTACAATATGGCTTAGCTCAGTCTTTCCCATTGCAACCAGGCATGGTTTGAGAGCTGACCTGGTGCTCCTCGCCGTCAACTTCGTAGATCGCGTACGTGTCTGTAGTGTATATGATTTTCCCAGGTGGAGATGCATGCGTTGAAGCGCAGAGTCTCTGATGAATAACATCAGCGCACCAGACAATCGCTTCGAAGTATCACGCGAGAGGTACGAACGACATGCGTCAGAAAAGGCATAAGCTCCTTCGAGTATTTGAAACAACCTTGGCAGACATACAGCCTTTCTAGATCTCTACTAACAAGCTCTTCTGGATAGAAGGAGGGATACCATGTTTTGAACAGAAGGTCTCCTAGAACAACATGCTTTACGTTGAGATCTCCAATCGCCTTGGGTGGTGTTCGTGCTGTGGAAAGCAAAGGCGGCCCCAAAGAATCCGAATATGGCGACGCTGAGCCCATTGCGAGCTTATGATTGCCGCGCTGTCGAATTTTATCTCAGCACCCAGTGTCTTCATTGCTCACTGACGTTGAACGTGACCATATCGTCACTATTGTGACTGCTTGTTAGGGTACTATTGCGCCGGTTCATATGATGGTCGTCTCCGCGCTAGGCTCGATACGAGTGTAAGGACCAAATCGCTTCTGCTTCAACAACTTACAACTTACAACTTAGGAGCGAACAATGATGAGTTTAGGTACAGATGGTACCACTAATCAGATAAAGCTCTAGCAATGTTCTGGTGACATTGTAGAGCAAATGCATACAAAATTACCATGCCAAGGCCTTCGCCGTGGAGGCTTTCTGTGAGACAGTGCTTGGGTCTTGCAGTTCTCTACACGCTATCTTCTTCAGGCCAACCAGAACGTCTTGATACTAACACCATCATGAGTGTCACTTATCAGTCTCTCTTAACAGTGAAGTCAACACTTTGAATTACTAAATTCGTAATACCTGCGATTCACCAAGAGTGGTACCAATCTTTGACTCATCGCCTCCTTATTGCTCTTCACCCCACATGTGACGAAACCCTGTATAGCAATCGCCATTTTCTTCTTCACTATGCGGCCTCTTCCTCTCGTGCTTTATGTTCAAATCAACTTGAGAGTCTACGCTCTCAACCTTAATTTTCAACACGCACTCCGCGCAACAGAATTGCCTTTCTTGGTCTTGTGTCTATGTCGTTCATCATGAATTTCGTTCATAGTGATCCAGCGAAGAAATCAAAATTTTCAGGACCATTTGCATTCTTATCTTTACCAGGAGAAATTCGTAACCAAATCTACACCTTGTACTTTGCGCAAGACATCAATGACTGGAATCTGGGATTGGCAAAATACAACGATGATTTCGAATACAAGCTCCCAATATATTTCGAGATTCTCCTTGTTAGTCGCCGAATATACCCGCCAGCTGCGACAACGACCACAGCTATACAAGATTCCCATCTGCGTAAGCGAAACGCTCAAACCTACTCAAGAGTGGGAGTTGTTGCCTTGCGACGATCGCGCACCAAGTTGCCGCAGCATGTCCGTCTTATGAAATTGCGGCTTCCGAATATCGGTCTCTACATGAGTAATTGCGAAGACGAATGCATCGAGGAGCGACTACAGAAAATCCAAAACTTCTTCTTCGAGATGGTGGAAGCTTTTCAGGAACAGGGAGCCACAAAGAGTATCCAGGTGAATCTCCCCGACTGTGACTTTGCGGAGGAACACTGGGAGCAACTGTTCCAGATGGTAAAACCCTTGACGCAGCTTCGCAAGACCTGTAATATCCTTCTCCTAGCATGCCAACTCGACTTTGTGCAGGAATTCTGCTCTTACGAAAAATCCAGAGAATGGAAACCGAACATAAGTACTTATGCTGCCGCAAGGGCGAGTGGGATAAACATCATAGAACCTGAGCTTGACTTGCTCCTGCACCTATGGGGGTTGTCGCGGGAGTTGGCCAATGGTCAACCATTGCCCGCTTCTGGAACACCAAAAAGCACAATCTCCGGATGAGCCGAAAACAGCCTCAACAACCTTTTGCGCACCAGTTCTCCACATGCTTCTCATCCGTAAAACGAGAAAATACCGGATAGTGTGGATGATGGCATAGACAGAGGGAGGATGTGACCTCCAAGTGTTGTTATCCGCGGAGGTTTCTTTGGATTACCCATCCACATGATAGACAGATGGTGGATGGGGTACAGGAAGGCGTGGATGGGTACATGAAGACATGGATTAAAGAGGGTGGGTCCTCCGATCGTCACTTTCGGGTAGTGGACAATGGTAAGAAGTCAAAACAGCTTGAAATGAGGAGGTGGTCTACTACAAAGTCTCAATTTCTCAGAGGATCCCGTGTGTCGCTCATCCACCAAACAGAGAAAGAGTGGATGCAGTGAACGAAATGGATACAAGGAGTATAGGGGCTACCAGTGTCAATTTTCAAGGATGATCCCTAAAGTTCCTAATCCACAGAAGAGGAAACCAGTGGATAAAGTGCATGATGACATAAATGGAAAAAAGGGGATGACTGAAACAGGGACAAGACTAGAACGTGCACAGAAAAACAAATTAGATTGAATGAAAACCAGGTTCAAACAAACGGTCTTAAAGGACCTTAGAAGTAACCGTTTGGATTATTTTCTACAACCTAATTCCTCATACACACATCTAACAAAAGAAATGAAAACACACAACCCCCACCCAAGAGGCCCCGCCCCTAACACCAGTCAACCCCCAATGCACTGATCCCACAAGCACTTCTCCTGCGCCCTTTTAAGCCCCAAACCCTCACTTAGACAATATACGCCCTCTCCTCAAACGGATAGCTCGGGAACCCATACCTCCTCCCCCGCCTCTGCCCTCCCTGCTGCTGACCCTGCTGCTGACCCTGCTGCTGGCTCTGCTGCTGGCCCTGCTGCTGGCCCTGCTGCTGGCCCTGTTGTCCATTGCCGCCTTGAGCGCCACCACCAGCGGCAGCTGTCGATGGTGAAGCGGCACCAGCCGCGCCGGTGGGGTTGGCGGAGCCGCCTTTAGCAGGAGTGGCTTTGCCTCCGCCTCCAGCTTTGGCTCCACCTCCGCCTCCACCTCCGCCGCCGACAGTGAATTTAGTGCAGTCGTCTTGGGCGCCGCGTCTGGGGGGTTTGGGTTAGATTGGGTTCGTCACGGGGAGGTTGTGGGATGGGGATGGGGGAACTTACTGGGCGACGGGCATAGCGACGGGTTGATGGTTGGCGGCCGCCGACATGGTGCAGACGCGGTAGTTTCCAGCTGGGAGACCGCCCTTGACCAAGGCCGCCAAGCCGCCTTTTCCGTCACCCGCGTCGTCGATGCCTTTGAAAAATACGAATTTTGTGGCGTCGGGTGCGACTGCGGGGGCTAGGTTGGCGCCGAGGGTTTGAATGGTTACGTGCACGTGGCCGACGATGTTGCCGTTTTTGAGAGCTTGGGGTGCGGTGTAGTAAGTCACGGTTGGGTTTGTGAAGACCCCAGCGTTGAGGTTAGCGACTTGAAGATTTACGTTGAAGTCGGTGTTTGCGGCTAGGGCTTGGCCGGGGGCGGGGTTGGTGATGATGGTGGAGACCATGTTGGTGGTGGCAGGGATGTCGCCCATTGCTGGTTGCAATGTTACTAATTGGGACGATGAAGCTGTGGGAGAGTCTTACGGATTCCATTACATGATCCTCCTTTGACTTGAGCGCCATTTGTGAGGGTCTTGCCTGTACAGAAATTGATGAAGTTGGCTGGGTCGCTGGGAGGAATAAGCAGGCGTCAGTGGTTAGAAAGCTCAAGGCTACTCACGTTGCAGACGCAGCCTGGCCGGCTGCTACGCCGCTCGCTTGTCCTTGACCATCCGCTGCGCTTCCCGACTGGATGTTTGCCGGGTTAAGCACAGCTTGGGATCCTCCACCCTGAACTTGTGCCTGGGTCCCGGTAGCGGCAGTTGATGCTGCAGCTGCTGCAGAGGACGATGCTGAGGCCTGGTTGGCCCCCCGTGTTCCACCTTGTCTGCCACGAGGGTCGCCAAGGGCAACGCCAGCGAATGACGAAGCAATGGTCAGAGCCACGAGAAGTCTATTGTAAATCATGATGATGTTGGCAGCTTCGAAGGTGCTGGAGAATTACTTGTTTATTGAAAAAAAAAGGCAATTGATAGACTGATTAAGGATAGTAGAAGTCACACGATCAACGTATGCAGAAGCAGATGAATAGAGGGTCGAAATTAAAAGAAAGGAGGCCCTCTAGCAGGTTGATTCAACCAATGTAGAAGTGGATTGGACACTCAGGCTTGAAGAACAAGAAATATCCTTCAAGATACTTGGCGTCTCTATATGACATCTTGGCAGGTCTGAGATGAAGGAGCATCAACAATGCAAAGACGAAAAGTAGACGCTGACGGCATTGCTTTCCTGCGCGGGTCATGAATACTGTGGAGCAGGAAGCGTCTCAAGACCAAGGTTGGCAATTAGATTTGTGCATAGCGACAATCAAAAGTCACGAATTGCTGCTGCGTTAATGGCATTATGGAGTTGAAACTGTGATGAAGAAGGGAGAGACGATTGATTTGAGAGAGGAAGAGAAGTCTGAAGCAGTTCGTGTTTGGGCCAACCATGTCGCTTAATTAGCGCCGACTTGCTCCACAGAATTACTGTATGATACTAACCGAGCGCGCCAAGCATTAAATACCAATACCATGAGCAAACTCCTCCAGTCGAATTTGCATGAGGTTCACTTTCTGCTGTGTAATAGCCCCTGCATGGATCCGGAGGTTTGCTCAAAAGATCACTCATCATTGTAGTGTACCGTGAGGTACGGCTTTATCGCTCTCACGTGTCTCAACTAACCAACGTCGTAAGCTTAACCGAGTATGGCGAGACCGGACATCTCGAGAAGCCTAGGAGTGAGTAAAGGTATTGCTTTTCCTGTGCGGCAATTTTCCAGGTGCATGTGAATTCTACATAGACTACTCCAATATGGAGATCACACTCTCTCCCTTTGAGATTTCAGCCTACTGATAGTGCCGCCCTCAACTGCTATAGCTGGGCTGCGCAATAGTCCCTCAGATATTGATGGTGCCTTGTGTGACAAGGACTGCACTTCCAGCCAACAGCACTCGCTTGACTCTTTTTCCACTCTCATCTAACGTTACCGTCACCCCGATCCGACTATCACGGTCCATATTGACTCCCTGATCGATTTCGTAGCGGTAAGTCTTTCCAGCTTCGCCACCTTGAAGAGCAAGATAAGAGCCAAGAGCGCATGCAGCACTTCCGGTGGCTGGATCCTCTCCCATCTCTGGATCAATCATACGTGCCTCAATCCTTGTGATCTCATTAGACCTAATCCAGCTTCTGTGATAGAAGTAAGGAGCGACGAATGATGGCGACCATCCACGGTCCAACTCGGATTTATCCTGGTTGATGGCTAGTTTACTTTTTTCAATTTCATGAAGAAAATTTCCGCTGGGAAATCCAACAAGAACGAATGTCATGCCCTTCACAATAGACACCACTGGGAAAGTGGTATCCGAATAATCACGACCACTGTAGATCCACTGCTCCCATATGCAGTTTTCTTTCCCATCACTGACTTGCGGCAAAGATGGTTGAGATTCTACCACCTGCTGCCAACTCACAGTAGACTGATGAATTCTGACATTGTGCGGTATCTCTGCCTCGGCCAACTGCGTCACACTATCATACCGTGCTGCAATAGGGCCAGCCTTGGTTGAAAGCATCAACTCCTGCGTAGGTGAATCCAAGGTTGATCCAATGTAGCAGAGAGTCCCAACGGTCGGATGGCCTGCAAAGGGTAACTCCGCAGTTGTAGTGAAGATGTCAATCTCCCATGTAGATATTCCCTCCTCACGCTCATGTAGAAAGACCGTCTCTGAAAAGTTAAATTCACGGGCAATGAGTTGCTGTTTGTTCTGGTTTAAATCGGAGTTCCTGGGGACTTTGACGATTGCCAATGGGTTGCCTTTAAATCGCTCGGTGGTGAAGACATCTAGTGTGACGAAGTCCAGACGCTTTGGGATTGATTGATGGCTCATGATGGGCTAAGAGGTGGAAAAATCAACCTCCAAAACTCGAGATTATGTTAAGGTTAAGTGGTGTTCAGTCGCGAATATATTTGGGTGTTTCCCAGTGGTGCCATTTCTACTTGACAGCGGACATGAGCAAAAAGGTTCTCATTTCAGTGTATTCACCATGATGACGATCTAGGCGAATGTTCATTCAATCGGACAAAGCGGCTACAACGTTGGATGTTGATGAATCACAGAGGGACAATAGACAGGATTAGTTGCCAGACTTTGAAGAATCAGAAAAACAAGATGACGAGCTTCCAATTTCAAGTCGCACACTTGGTCTCGCAGAGGTCTCACTATTTACATCGCCATATCAAGAAGTTCCCTCAACGTGCGCAAACAACATATCGTTCATGATCTTATCGCCTCATTCAATTAAGTCAGAGGCATCGAGACTCTGGAACTGGATGTTGACATGCCATGGTCTCAGTCTTGCTCCCTTCCGAAACAGGATCTTTATATTGCAAATATCGGGTCCTCACCGAACGAGACAACTGTTCATGGACTATCGCAAGACGCTGGTCTCGCTGTAGAACTAGATGTCAGTGGTGATTGACGCTGCTTGGACCGCGTCGAATTCTTCGGCGTTGTCGATGCAGCAGATCTGGGGCAAATTGAGTGTTGCAAGATGCTTGAAAATCAAATTTCGAGCTACTCGTATTCCAACGATTTCCCGCAAATTTCGGAGACCTTTAGGAGAAATGAAACTCTGGAACGCGTGACGAAATTAATACTTGTGACCTGGTTCGCTTGCGCTGCCCTAAGCCCTCGGAAAGATTCATGCGGATCCAATAGTGAGTGCTCGGGTTATAATACCAAGTCCTGAGCAACTGAGACTGAGAGGCGTCCCCCAGTTGCAATCTTCGTTGATGAGGGTACGAGTAGCTAGTTTGGGTAGGGCAAGGATCTAGCGTATCCAGTGATTTGTGTCCAGCATGAGTGAATAAAGCGTTCTGCTTTGTGCAGACCAGCAACAATAACGCAGAACATAGGCGATTAGGAACTTTACGGCAGGAAAAAGAATCTACCTGTACTATGTAGAAGTAGGCCCGTTCTCAGAGCAGGCTCAACTTACGCACCACACTGTCTAAGGTTTGCACCAATCTAAGCCTCAATTCAGGGTATAGTATTTCGACTGTAAGGCTGATCTAGGATTGGCTTGGATAGGAGATTCGGCTTTGCGCAGGCATCATCCAAATGTGGCAATTCGAGTACGGAGAGACAGGCAATCCCATAACCCGACACTGACCCCACTGACCCGACATACTCGTGTCTCAAAAGGCTTTCGATAGCTGTTTGGCCTTGTGAGCCTGCCAGCTCTCAGGTCCGGTAAGCCTTACGAGGATATTCCGACAGAGAAGCTCTAAAGAATGGGCGGCATCTTGCTTTTATGTCTTGAACAGACTGTACTAGTTGATGGCTCAAGACCTGGCGAGTGGGGACTATCCAGCGTCGGGCTTAATCTGATATTGATGTGGACCAGGACAAGTAAGCTTACAACTTCCCCTCGTTCGGCCGAAGCTGTAGCGATGTGAACGGGATGTCTTATTATCGAAAGCGGGTATGCGAGGCACAGCTTTTATTTTTGGCTGGATTGTCTAGGACATGTCTCGGCGGCTCCCGAAGGACGGGGCCGCATGGCCTTATGTGAAATTTAGTGAACTCCCACAGGCTTTTTGCTAACTCAGCTGGAATTGAACGACTCAAAGTACTATCGAAGTTCATATTCGTATAATATGGGAGCGTCAGGATGCAGCTAGCTGCAAGCAAGCCACGCTGCGCATTGGAGAGAGACGGGTCTTTGGAAGCTCTTTTGATCGCTCTATGCAGTGTCGCATACATGCGACACTTGCCGTATGCATGTAGATCGTCATGAAGTGAGGAAAATAAGAAGAGAGATCAGACTTGGCTTGGCCTTATACGCGCAAAAGAAAGGAATCGGCGGAAACGCGCACCAATGTGACCACAGACTAAGGATGGTTGGTGAAGCTGGATTATCAACTCGAGACACTTCGATTCTGCCGTTCATCCTGGAGACTTTACAGCATGGTGCGTTTGAAGTCTGCTTCTAGGCCGTCCGAATATGACACTACCCCCCAGTTTTCCATGGCTGGAGTGACCTTTCCCATGGCTCAGGTCCTAAGTTGCAGACGCGTTGAGGCAACGGAAGCGTTTCTCTTCTGTTAAACCCTGTAAGTGGCCCTGGCGTCCTAGGAGATGGCCTCGACACGCACCAGTGACATGGGGACGGGCTGCGGGCACGCGATAAATGCGTGCTTGATAGCGATCCAAGGATCAGGTAAGGTACCTGGAGAGCAGACTACTAGGCCAGCGAAAGCTTTGTACTCGTACTCACTACAGCTCTTTAGCTCCTGAGAGGAGGATGCAGACGGCCAATTCTGACCATTAATGCGTGTGAAGTTGTAAGGGTCGTTGTACGAAGAATGCGACGCGCTGCAATGTGGATCCTTGAGTTTTCGTTGGTGGAGCGGAAGGGTTGTAAGGAATTTCGTGTAACTTTTTGCAAGGTCCGGGTGGAAGTAAAGTAAGCTGAAGGATGAGGGGAATCATGTCACAAAAGGAGACTCTTTCTTCCTTCGTTATTAGATATTATTGTATAACAAGCCAGAAAACATAATAATTACACTATACTGCTGTCTGTCGTTATTGAATCTTAGACCTGACTTACATTTGATCCGGAGTACTCGTACTATTACTACGGACCAGCTATTCTATTGGCAATGGTAAAGTAATGTTTTACTCTCTCTCCGGCTCAACCCAATAGACGAATGGTTATTGGCCCTCTCACTCAATAACCACCTCCTCCATCGAGCAATCTCGCCGCAATCATACCGACAACAGCTTCGAGTCCATACCTGTGCCTCGGGAAAACCACACATAGAACATCGTTCTCGACTCTCGAGTCACATTTCCATCCCGCCCCTCTCGTAGTAGCACCGAAACCGCTGGACTCCTCAAGTGTCTCGGAAGTCCCGATTGCTCCACCATCGATCGTTTGCGATTTTTGCAGCCACAACGAACAAGGCTGTACCGGTCTTGTCTCACAACTATCGTCCCGCCAGACCACAAGTCTTTTGATATCATACGATAATCCACAGTTCGAAAGGCAGATTCTTGGCTTTTTCTCTATCGATAAGATTAAAGAGTGAATGGATAAGAGTTCCGCATGGCAACCAGCGCTTCCATAGTCACTACCCAAACAAAGGCCCAGCACAACAACATTAAGAGTTGGATATCTCCAGTATCGTCTTGCTTCTCGAGCATGCAGCTGTGAAACAGTCATCGGTGGGGACCCTTTCTCGCTCTGCCTGCTTCTACGCCCCATACCCCACGACGCCGCATAACGCCCTCATACAATCTCGTTGCACCCCTCGGCTTCCAAATAAAAACACCTTTCACTATGTCTAGCCCATCCTCGTCACCGTCAACGGATGGCTCCGCCTTCCCATGGATCCTTGAGCACCTACTGGCCTACCCAGGCAGTTACGAAATCCCTCTGCGAACAATGTATACACTCAACTCGACCCCGCAAGCACAACCATACCCTCCTCGACAGTCAACCCGTTCGGATACTCCATCTCTATCTAATTCCGCTGGATCAAGCCCCGAAAGCTCTCCGGATTCTCCGAATTTCCCACCTGACCAACAGCAACAACTTGCAGCTCACGGCGCCACAGAGCACTTCAAGTCATGTCTCATGACACACATCAGCCAATTGCCTTCGCAGCCGTTCTCTTTACCACCGTCATTCATAACATCCTTCGTTCGCCGTTGCTTTACTGCCGACCTTTGCCTCGTTGACTTCACGCAGGCGTTGACAGCTTTAGACTACCTAAAGGACCTGGAGAATAGAAGGAAGCGGGAGCTTACTTCAGTCTTGCAAAGACTTGGTGTAGACAAAGAGTCACTAGTACAGACAGGGGACGACATGAAGATAAACAATCCAAGGGTGCGGGAATGGGTATCGCAATTGCAGGATAAGGAAAGAAAGGTCGAGGCACTCTATACACAAGTATATCTGGGTCTTCGTCGATGGGTAATAAGCCCTGGATGGCTTTACTTCTCAAAGCGGTCTTCTAGCTGACACAGGCACTTGATAGACCCTCATCAACGAAATGCGGCTCGAACCTTTCAACAAGAACAACAGTATAGCTATGCTGAATACTCTCTATCCTCCAACCACCGCCACTCCACCAACCCGCCAATTAACCACTACAATCCTCACTTCACAACGTAACGCATTCTTCAGATACATACAAGGTGTCGAGAAGAATGGCAAGAGCATACTCAAGAACCTCGAACACCAAGGACAGCGACCTGAAGACGCCAATGGCTGGGCAGTGGTCCGAGACACGGTTGATAAATACCTCCGCACCGTCAATGGCGTTATCGAGGAATGCCTCGAAGTCAACAGCCCTGACAGCTTAAATCCCTGCAGTGAAGAATACCGTCGCCATGACCGACGAGCTGATTCAGGTGTCAGCTTCGCGACTGGGGATCGTCCATCAACCAGTAGTAGCACAGGCAGTAAATATAACAACAAACCTCTTCCGGCATCCCCAACAACAGCTCCACCACAGCCACCCATGCTTGTGCCAAAGTCGCCGAATAAGAAAAGGGGAACTACCCTGGAGAAGATCGCTCGGGAGTTTCGAAATCTTCGGACCCGGAACGACGTTAAAGAAATACGCAAAGACGTCACTGACTTGCCGCCCAGACCCGAGACTTCGCTGAAAAAAGACCGCACGCTCAAAAAGATGAAATCCACAAGTTCAATAGGCGGGTCACGAGCGAAGCATGCACGGACCGGCAGCGATAACCTCTCCTTCGAGATAGACGACTTACAACGCCAACGCATGATCTTAGAAGCTACTCGAGACAAGGAGAATCGAATGCCACCAATCCGGGATACGAAAACTCGGAGCTACGAGATATGACCCCGGGGTTGGGTAGGATTGTGGCAGGGTATGTTTTAACTTTATGTGATTCGTAAATGATAGCGATCGAGCGAAGGAGCACACTGGGCGTCGGGTCTCGGGCATCGGACGGAAAACGGTTTCCATGACGAGATGAGGGCATTATTCTCTAGGTCATGCTGGTATGATGCAATGTTTTCCCTAGGCCCCTTTTACTTCTTTTACATATACTTAGTATGAGAGTATGAGAGAAACGGCCTGTTTTTCGAAGAGGAACAGCCCGATTTGTACTGTCTGTATACTCTAAATGTATTGGCATGAAAGTTGTAAACTCCTAAAGCTTAAGTTCAGTCGGGAAAACCATGATCTCACACAACTTCCATACATGCACCATGTAAGACACAATGGACGTTATACGTGGCGTTAAAATCCAGAGGGCACACGAGGTTTGGATAGGGTTTGACAGCTGCAAGAATAGATTTTGTTGCACATGGGGAGGGGTTTGGGAACCCTTGGGATAGCGATAAGGGATTAGGGTTTAAGCAACCGATAGAACGATTAGGGTTTGGGAGTTACTCTTCCATTATGCCCCGTAACAAGCAATCTGCTTTCGATTATTTTTGGAATCCTGGATCCTATCTTATACGTAGCACTTGTGAGGCGTTGATCTAAATATTTTCTTTTTTTTGGGCGTGATTCGTGGAGAAAAGAAAGCCCAGGACTCGCTTGAACTCAGTTTTGAAGGAATAGCTATTTCTGCGAGTGTGGCGTTGGGTCTGGAGAGTAGAATGGAGATTTCTTTTAGAGGGAGTTTCGTGGATGGTAGGCTTTGGTGGACGTTGCAGGAGCCGTCTGGCAGTCGTTTTAGTTGGTCCCTACAGTTATGCGTGCTGCATCACATGTTTTTGTTGCCTATGAGTTTTTAGGCGGTGTTTTCCTCTGGTTTGTGTGGCGCGTGCTGTGCTGTAGAGGAGGTTTGTGCATTTGTCTGAGTTCTAGTTTGGTATATATAGTGATTCCTGAAGATGATGACGCTTCTCGCATTTGCATATAGTGAGGTTGTACACTTTACTTTTGGTACTTTTGTTAGAAGATGGTGGCATTGCATCTTAAGCTCATAGCACTGCTGTTGAGATACTAGGAAGCAAGACCTCTCAGACTTCTCTGTGTCTTGAATTCCGTAATATATGGAAAATGATAGTGATATCTGGTGCGTTTGCACGCTCCTTCATCACTGTATTGAAGGCGCTTCAGCCCTCTCCGCGAGCCATGCGCCAACGTCTGAAGCATGGGGCTTGGAATGGCATATATTAGTCGCTGGCTTTGATTTGCTTGACCCTGGAATGCGCACATTCGCTATAGATAAGTTTAAACCACGAGATCTTTCTCCATTTGATGCGTTGATGGTCGTGAACATGGCTCTGTTAAATAATAGAATGAAGTGATGAGTGCGATCACAAGGGCAGAACAACGACATATGGGTCCACTTCCAGTGAACAAAGATCCGCAATGACTGAGTCTTTGGGAGCTGATGCTGTACATATAAAGCTGTGGTTTAATGGAAGTTTGTGTGAATGTCTCATGGTGACTGCCCGTATGAGTAAAGTCTCCAAAGCTATCTATAAATTGTCCATGGTCCTTGCCAACTACACTAGGAGCAAACAAAACGCAGAAAGAAATATGGAAAGACATATGGAACAATCTATAGAGAGACACCTTCGGACTCTCCTAGGAGACCCCTTCCCACAGGTGTACAACAAACCAACTACACAACACGAGGAAGTAGCTATGGAGGAGTCTAATACGTTGTTGAGAATGGAAATTGATCACGTAAAGAGAGTTCAAGGTGGCATGTCCGAGTATGACTAGTGAACCACACATACAACCACTCTATTGACATTCTTTGTAGGATCTTGAAGTCTGGACAATACTCAGATATCACCATAATCTGCGGCACATCATTATTTAGAGCGCATCAGGCTGTGATTTGTCCACGGTCCAGATTCTTCGAGGCTGCTTGCAAGAAGGGCTTCACAGTAAGCATTTCGAGCTCTCTGTTCGCCCAAGTCACGACTAAGCCAGTCATAGGAAGGAGACACAGCAAAAATCGAGTTAAAAGAGGACCATCCATGTCTAGTGCAGAAGATGATGGATTATCTTTACTGCTTAGATTATGACGGTAAAGTTCATGTGAACGAAGAAGGCCAGACTCATAGCGACCCACCCGACAGTTCAACTTCTGCGTTGCTGCTGCTGTCGATTGAGATGCATGCAATGGCAGAGAAGTACGACGTGCAAGGACTGAAGGAAACTTCGGCTCTGAAGTTCCGACAAGCTCTGTGAGGCATCAACGGAGCTAATTGGACAGCTGCGGATGCTCTTGAAATCATACAAACAGTCTACGAGTCGACACGTCCAGGAGATGTCGACATTCGGTCAATCATCACCAGTTTCGTCTTCAAGAACCTTATCGTACTGATGACACATGAAGCATTCCGCGGGTTGTTGACAGATCATCCGGATTTCGCCTACAATGTTCTCAACAGATGCTCACAAGCTGCACTGCTGGGAAACTGCGAGTATTGTGCACGACCGAGCGTGTATTGTGCAGCAGCTGCACCTGGCTGTACGAATACTCGACGTTCTCAAGAGCTTGTAAAACGAAGAATGGAAGATCAGATTCGAATCGAAGGACCAATGCCATACTTGAGGCTGGATAAATCCCTCGAACGCCCTTCAATGCCCGTTGCAAATCTATCCTGAGATAATGATCTTTAAACTGCTCATATCAACAAGTATCGAGTCAGACGTTACTAGTGTTGTCATTCAGAGTGGGTGCTGTGCAGTAGGATATGATAGCTGGAAAATGGTGTATTACTGTAGCAGGCTAGCAGCACATGAATACTTGAGGGACGAGGGGGAGACCTTTGGTAGCGGACAGCGGGTAGCGGGCGCTTAGCGGCGTTGGAGATCTGAATGCGCCTAAATATCTATGTATCTGGCCTTTCTCAAGCTCCAGTCTATCAAATTGCCTGACAGTCTCTACAGCTAGAAATGCATGTTCTTACCGCAACGATTCTGAGTTGTGACCATGTCTTGATTATCACAGCTTACCCGAAGCTTCAGCTTGTCCGGTGATAAACACAGCGCTCTTCCTTTGCATGTAATCTTTCATTAGCCTTTGTTCTGCTTGACTGGGACTACAATTTAATCATGTTCTTCTCTTTCCCCCTACGGGAGCTGGTGTGTGTTTCAATTATCTCCAGCGCGTTGAACTGTGCGCGGGTTTCAGCCGGCCCGGCTGTCAACGTTGCCTTGCAGGCTTCTTTCAACTCCTCTCCCTACCTTCTGGAGCTGCTGTTGGTGACTACCAGTATTTCTGCACGCAAAAGACATGGCAGCTGAACTTTGACAGGGAAACGGCAGCGGAAGAGAACTCGACCTCATACTTCCCACTTCTCGACCAGATAGCAGAGGGGCGGTTCGCAGAGTGCAGTACAGACCACGAACTCTACACAACTTTCTTACAGGTTGTACAAGATGATGGACATATCACAGACCCGGATGCCGTGTCCTCTCTACAATTCGCCCTTTCAATCCATTCCGCAGCCCCCCGGATCGAAGCCCATTACCAATACTACGACACATCGGTCGAGCCATCGTTGATGATAGCGCAGGATGCGGCATGTCCAGTATGGGTACACTTCCATGGGAAGCAATATTGCTCGCCTGCCCTGGATAGGGCTCAGCAAGACGTTGTAGGGCTAAAGTATATTTGCGTGATCGTCTTGGAAGCCAGAATGCTGACCATGTACTAGAAGCCCTGATACACTGCAGTTTGACCGGATCTTGGGTGAAAGCTCTGATCCTTTGCACCCTTCTTCAATACTTTACGCCGACATCACGTCACCTTTGTTTGGACAATTCCACCAGACAATAAGTAAAACAGCCCGAAGCGGCCATACATCTTACCGTATCCGCTACCGACCTTCTCTTTCCTCTTCAGGCAAACCTCTGGTTGTGAACGGATATGGCATCGAGCTTGCTCTCAAAAGGACCGACTATATCGTCATTGATGACAGGGATGGTGGCGGAGGAGAAAACATGGTTGAGGCGTCTGAGATGCCGCCGATCGAGCAGCAAGATGTTGTTTTGGAGACAGAGGAGTTGGCGGACCTCAAGCCTTTATCCACCAAGGAGGTGCTGGGTCTCGGGCTGAAAGCTGCCAGTTTTGTTATGGCAAGCGAAGACCCATTTGATACTTTGCTCAGCGTTTCCCAAGATTTCCCCAAACATTCTTTAGCTATCACCAAGCGTAATACTTCCACGGATTTCGCAGCCGAGCATCGCAGGAATAGGGATGTTCTCCTGCCCGCAGGGTTCAATGTCATATGGATGAATGGTAGGCAGATTGAAGCCAGGCAGATGGATGCTTTTGCCTTGTTAGAGCGGTTGCGGCGCGAGCGTAGTATCCTTGGAAGCGTGAAAGAGCTCGGCTTTACTGGATCAGAAGCGGTTCAGTTACTGTCACATCCAGCAATCGCAGAGAGCAAGACCCAAGGCGAGTCACAGCGCTATGACTATCGAGATGAGATCGAAAAAGGAAAGGTTATCATCTGGCTTAATGACATTGAAAAGGACAAGAGATATGAGGGCTGGTCAACCCATTCTTCTGCGGTAGGTAACAAGCCTTTCATGTTGCCGGTTCCAACTAAAGATCTATTACAGCTTCTACAACGCACGTATCCGGGCCAGCTACCTACTATCAGACGTGACATACATAATGTCGTGATTCCCCTTGATATGACTGACGTCAAAGATGTAGAACTCCTTGTAGAATCGTTGCAAGCTTTCGTAAAGCGCAAGGTACCAATTCAATTTGGGATCGTGCCCATGCCGAAGTCCAAGTATGCTGCGGATCAAGCTTTGGTCATATATTATCTGCAAGATACATATGGCCTTGGGGCAGTCTTCGCATATCTCGAAGCGGTAAGTTAACCACATAGCACTTCGAGGGCCAAGCTTGTCTAACAATGATCTCTAGTCTACTAAGAGCAAGAAATTGACAAGTGTTGACAAGGCCATTTTCGAGTCTGTCACCAAAGGTCGGAAGCTTCGCAAGGATCGAGAAGCGCTGTCACTCCAGTCGATCCTCGAGTCGGACGATTCCCAAGCAATGATACAGGCGTCTCGAAATTACCTGAAGCGACTAGGAGCCGACGGGAAGTCGCCACTGCTCTTTGTTAACGGGGCTGTGGTGCCCCGAGATGAGGGATGGCTTCAAGCGATGAGTTCAAAGATTGATATGGATCTTCGATCTATACAGCGCGAAGTATATGAGGAGATAATACCTGAAGACAGCTGGCTAGCTGGTCGATTTTTAGAAAAAGCGGCCACTTACCGAAATCCTTTAGTGGTTCCCGAAGACGAAAGTAGTATCACGATCATCGACGTTGGGAGTCTGGCCAAGAAACACGGTCAAGCACTCAAGAAGCTACCGCTTTTGCTAGGAGAACAAGCATCAGAGAACTTCCCCGTGCAGTTGCTGGTAGTTGCAGATCTTGACACCGAAGAAGGATCGAAACTAGCTAACGAGGCTGTTGAATTTACCAAACAACAACCGGAGGTAGAGTTAGTCCTGCTACATAATGCTGTATCACCGACATCGCCTAAAACGTCTGTTGCGCTCTCTAACGTTGTTAAAGGTCAAACCAGAGAATTTGACGCTCGTGCGTTGCAAGCCGTTTTGAACAGAGACCAAAACGACGATAGACTTGAATATTCTCGAGAAACACTAGAGGAGTCTGAAAAGTTGTGGCAATCTGTGCAACCGCTAGTCAAGGCTATAGACCTTCGGCCTGGAGAGCAAGGTTTGCTGCTGAATGGGCGATTAGTTGGGCCCATCCCGAGGACTACCGGCTTTACTTCTAATGACTTTCAGTCCTTGCTCGAATACGAACAGTCAAAGCGCCTCAAACCAGCAGAGAGCGCCCTTGCTGCTCTTGGTTTCCAGGACCGTGTTAAGACGCCTCTAGATGCGGCTGTACTATCTTCGCTAATTGCCTTGTCCACCATTTCTGATGTGCCGGAAGGAATCTTTGAGTCCGCCTCTACTTTGCGAATGACAGTCTTCGACCAATGGGAGAGCAACCACACAATGATATCCACTGGTGACCCTGAAACAGCCTCGATTCACTTGGTCGCTTCCATAGACCCTACGAGTGAGATCGCCCAGCGGTGGATACCTATGCTCAGAGTACTTTCCGATTTGAGTGGAGTGCATTTAAAGTTGTTCCTTAATCCGAAGGAAAGAATGCAGGAGCTTCCTATCAAGAGGTTCTATCGCCATGTCCTTGATGCGAAGCCATCTTTCACCGAAGATGGAGATCTACGTGACCTGCAAGCGACCTTTGAAGGTCTGCCGAAAGAAGCTCTTCTAAACTTGGCGCTCGACGTTCCTCCCACGTGGCTGGTTGCACCAAAGGAATCTGTCCACGACCTCGACAACATCAAGCTCAGTTCTTTGAAAGATGGTTCTGATGTTGATGCAGTCTATGAGTTGGAACATATCTTGATTGAGGGTCATTCTAGGGATGTCACTACGGGCTCCGGTTCACCCCCTCGCGGAGTCCAGTTGCTCTTAGGAACAGAAAAAGACCCTCACTTTGCCGACACTATTATCATGGCCAATCTCGGCTACTTCCAATTCAAAGCCAACCCCGGCTACTGGAGGATTCAACTCCAACCCGGCCGCAGCCAACAGATCTTCCATATCGACAGCGCTGGCCAAAACGGCTACAGCCCCCAGCCTGGCGACGAAAGTACGGAAGTTGCGCTCATGTCTTTTCAAGGGAAAACGCTCTATCCCCGCCTCTCCCGCAAACCGGGCCAGGAAACCGAGGATGTTCTCGAAGAAAGCGTAAACCCCGGATCACCCCTCGACTACCTCAGCAAAGCCTCCAAATTCACCTCCTCCCTGCTCTCCACCGTTGGCCTGACTGGCCCCCAGCCTCCCAAGAACGCAGACATTAATATTTTCTCCGTGGCTTCTGGCCACCTGTACGAGCGCATGCTTAACATAATGATGGTCAGCGTCATGCGCCACACTAACCACACCGTCAAATTCTGGTTCATCGAGCAGTTCCTCTCTCCCTCCTTCAAAGCGTCCCTTCCCTATCTCGCCCGCCATTATAACTTTTCCTATGCCTTGGTGACCTACAAATGGCCGCACTGGCTGCGCGAGCAAAAAGAAAAACAACGAGAGATCTGGGGCTACAAGATCCTCTTTCTCGACGTCTTATTCCCCCTCAACCTCGACAAAGTCATTTTCGTCGACGCCGACCAGATCGTTCGAACAGACATGTACGACCTCGTCACCCATGACCTCCAAGGGGCGCCCTACGGCTTCACGCCCATGTGCGACTCCCGCACCGAAATGGAAGGCTTCCGCTTCTGGAAACAGGGCTACTGGAAAACCTTCCTGCGCGGCCTCCCCTACCACATCTCCGCTCTCTACGTCGTCGACCTGCGCAAATTCCGCGAAATCGCCGCCGGCGACCGCCTCCGCCAGCAGTACCACCAGCTCTCGGCGGACCCGAATTCCCTCTCGAACCTCGACCAGGATCTGCCGAACCACATGCAGATGGTTCTACCGATCCACTCGCTGCCGCAGCAGTGGCTGTGGTGCGAGACGTGGTGCAGCGATGAGAGTCTGGCCGAGGCGAAGACGATTGATTTGTGTAATAATCCATTGACCAAGGAGCCGAAGTTGGAGAGGGCGAGGAGGCAGGTGCCGGAGTGGACGGTGTATGACGAGGAGATTGCAGGGGTGTTGAGGGAGATTGGTAAGGGCAAGGGAGGAGCTGGGGGGGCTGATGTGGTGACGGAGATGAAGGGGCAAGTGCAGGATGAGGCGCAGAGGGAGGAGGCAAGGAGGGACGAGGAGGCCGGAAAGGATATCAGAGACGAGCTGTAAGATTACGGTGTTTGCTGTTGATTGTAAGTAAGGACTTGGGGTTTTCGCATCTAGACCTAGAAGCTTATGTAGAGGAAGCGTATCGATCGTAATCAGTCATCTCCATTACCATCACACTCACCCTTCGTCTCAAAATTTGGTAACGGTCCCAAGCACAAGCCTTTCTCAAAGATTGCACGTGTAAGATCCTATCTATCCATCCACCCACACACACCAACTACGTACTCTCCATCTCCCAAAGTATCCACAAGCCCCTCAGCAACCTACATATGTACAAACCCTACCGCTAAGCCTGCCAGAAGAAGAAAAAGCCCATATTCATCATCGCCACTGCAGGCATCAGCCGTTGTTGTTTTCTAGCCAATCACAGCCAGCCGTAGTTGTTGCCCAAACTCCTCAAGCGCCGTCGAGCCAAACAAAACCTAAACCCAATTTTTACCGAAATATGTTCCGCCTCCAAGACGCCATAGCTATCAAACCGAATTATGTGTGATCGCGCCCCCCTTCTCCAGCCCGAAGTCATCCCCAAAACTCCCTCCCCTCTTTTGCCTCACCACCACCGCTTCGTCCACCCCCAATAGGCGCCAATCTAGGCGATCGCCCCCCCTGCCCATTCCAGGGCCCGCCACTCCACCGCTTCGTATGGTTGTCTTCCTCCACCTCCATCGAGAACACGCAATCGCCTTGCTCTTCATCGATCCTGCTCGTGCCAATACTAGACGAGGAGGCTGCTCTGTCCAGCCGGCCGTTAGAGGCAGATGCATGTCGTGCGGATGCGGAGCCGGGGTGAAGGGCGTTGCTACTGTTGGGGTTTTCGGCGTTTGACGAGTCAGTGCGCGAGGAGAGGCGCGTGCGCGACAGTTGCTGCGAGATGACGGACATGGAGGATTGGCGGGGTGGAGAGGCGAAATAAGGCGACATGTCGCCTGAGACCGGATGGCCAAAGCTTGTCGCTCGGAGGCTGGGGCTCGCGTTGGGGTGGAGGGAGGAGTTGCGGAGGGGAGAGCCGACATGGCCGAATGCGGAGGTTCTGTCAGCATTGCCACCATCTTCTTCGCGTCTTTGCCGAGCGAAAAGTGCGCCATAGCGGGATGGGGAAGCGGTGGCGGGAGAGCCGACTTTGCTGGAGTCGGCCGGAGTACCAAGGCCGCTGAGAGATTCTCGGAAGGCGATGGGGTCTTGTTCGGAGCGTGATAGTGTACGCGATTTTTCTTGCGGAGTCAGTAAGTCGTGAAGGCTGGTAGGGAGGAAGTCTTCCTCGCCGCCGAAGAGGAAGCCATCGTCCCAGTCGTCATTAGCTCGCTGTCTAGGGAGGCTGGCGGACATCGTTTTGGGTTTGGTGATGCGTTGGGAGTGCATTAGGCGCTGGCCAAGACCTTCATCTCCGGAGCCTAGAGGGGACGAGCCTAGGTTGGGCGGTGCTCGGCCTCGTGTTTCTCTGCCAAAAGCTGAATCGTGGAGATTTCGCAGAGCATCTGAGGGTAGGGCAGTTTTCTTTGATAGTGAAGAAGGAGGCGAGTCGAGGCCGAATTTCGAAGGTACAGAATGAGCGACTGGTCCGTGTCGGGCCGCGAATGAGATCCCTTGGCTGTCAAATGATGCAGGCAACGGCGCATCCAGAGCACTAAGATGCGCTACTGGTGAGATTGGTAGTCGACCATTACCATTATCCGGTGGTGAGCCATACGCCGACCCGCGAGGCGATGTGTAGCTGGTGTCAATCGAAGGAACGTTATCGTAGACCTTGGCGTGTAGACCAATCTGTGGGCCGTAACCATTTTCTGGGAACTGGGAGAACTGATGACCGAATGTGGATGGATTCCCACCGGCCTGCTGGGCCAGAAGTGAATTCGCTAAGGCGGAGTCTTGAGGATGGAAGGACTGGGGGTCGACTCTGCCGCCAAGATTGAGATGTCCCCCTACCAGTCCATTTGGCCGGTTCACTCTCCGTCCGTTTGGGAGAATGTGTGCCAGCGCACATTTCGCACCGAACTTGCAGTTTCCCTAGTCCACTGTCAGTACTTTGGGGCACAGTATATCAGTCCCAAGATTTGTCAGATATGCCTACCTTGGCAAAGTATTTGCAAGGCGTGTCGACGGTTGAGATATCCGTAGAGTGCGAGAAGGGGCATGCTTTGCCAGCTTGGCACAGACCCGATCTGAAGAATTTGCAAGGCACATGTGAGGTATCTAAGCCGGCAGATCTCAGCCTGTGTTCACGCTCTTTCTTATGAACGAGGGAAGGTATACTCTTGGTATTTGGAGGACTTCTGGGGCCATCAAAGCCTGTAGGTCCAGCACCCATTGTGCCTCTTCGTCGAGGTGCTCCGTTGGCCATATTTGCTTGGGGTCCGGCAATAGGCAGGGCGCCGTTGCCGTTGACAAAGTCGTTGCCTCGATAATCGGTGGGCACCCGAGTCTGTATCCTTGGACCGTTCCTGTGTGCCAGGGGAACATTGCTGGCGTGCGTTATGGCTGGAGCTGGCGGGGGGGTTGAAGACAGGTCCTTAGAGGGCACTTCAGGCCGAGGGAGGAAGGTGGCCATCATGGCTGCTGGTGCTGGCGCTGCTATCTTCCAGAGGCGGGTCCGGGGCCGATACGCTCCCACCACGACTTCTACCAGAACCAAGTGTGTTTTGTGGGATGTGATTTGTGAGTGGCGGTGTAAGCAAATAACTGAACGTTTTTAATGGCTGACGTGGTTGTGGGGAAGGGTTCAATTAGTGAATAGGATCTAGAATAAGTGAATAGTACGGAGTAAAGTGAATAGGCTCGCGGGGGTGCCAAGCCAACTCCATAAGTGATCTTCTACATAGAACTACAGTAAACAGACTGTACCAGGAACCATTGCGATTGGTTACCGCTGTTAAAGGCTATTTAATGTCACACCTTCACCATGTGGTCCACCCACCCACCCAGTGCTTCTATGTATCTACTATCATCGTGGAACATTGGTTTTCATACATGCTGTCTGTATTAACTTCGAAGGTGAAGCTCACATTCGACAAGAAGGTAGAGTAGACTTGCATTCAATATCTTGCCATGGAATGGTCAAGCGGAGACAACCTGCACCCACAGTGAGAGAATGGTCACGCGTGCCCGCCAAGAATGCAGCAGATGATCAATCTGACCGATGGTCGACTTGCTCTCCCAGTTACATCACTACAGTACTTCGACGCTCGGGCGCGTGGACGCGTGCAGGAAGATAGTTGACCGTGTTCTGATAAGAGCTACGAGGACTATGTACTGCTCCATCTACCGATCGAGACCCGCCGGTGTGGTCAGACAGAACAAGCACGTGGTACGACATGTGCCACAACGCAGAATCCGGGCATGGAAAAGGGCGTGTTTGCCAGGTGAAACAGCATTCCCCGGATTTGCATTATACTCGTAGCGGTCGAGTTGCGTTACACGACATGTGACGAAAAGCATATAGAGCAAAGACTGAAAAGCCGCTAGTATATCTGTAGGGACATCTCCTTTGATATCAGCAAAACGGCGACACCCAAGTGCGTCGGCTGAATTACTCGTCAGCTTCAAGGCCTAACTCTTCCTAGATTGCGTTCTAGTCAGCAGCAATTCAACAAATGTCATTCGAGCTGTCGTACCCATAGCTCCTCCTTCGTCTGCTCTCCCTCCAATCCCTCAGTACAGTGAGCCCATAATTCCATACAGATCTTTCTCCTTGTCTTAGCCTTCCTTGACCATTCGTTCCAAGTTCTGTCCACCTCCGCCTTTTCCTCTGGTGATACGGGCTTGACGCTCCCCGAACGTAATGGGCCCAATCGGGTCAATATCTCCTTCTTCTCGAGTTCAAGTGCCATGACGCTAGCCCGAAGGTCTGCGGTAGACAGTGTTGCGTTTACGGCCATGAGATGAGCTCTTACCAGCTTTTCGTTCGCTTTAACAGTAGCAATACTTTCGCGAAGTCCTGCTATCTCTTTATCCATTGCGGCGAGGTCTTCTACGCTTGCGGCATCTTTGGGATCTTGAATGGTATGATACACGATTTGTTTGCCTGTATGATCGATATCAGAAAGCCGGCTACAGACAGGGTTGTAATGCGGAGTTCGAACCGGCAGCTTTCCCTGCAACGACCTGCTGCTCATGTAATTCTTTGAGAGCCTTTGCGGCATAGGCTTTGGTGACCTTAGCAAATCTCGTCTTGATATTCCTTATGTAGCCATTGACACTTTACTTTTGGTGACTTTGTTATGCAAGTTCGCAGAGATGTCGTTGGCCTATTAGCCAGGCCCCCCATTAGCCTCGTCGTTTAGGTGTACGACACTATGCACGAAGGGAATGGTACCGAGTACGGGCGGCTAGTGGAGCGGAGGTGGTCAGTGACATGAAAACGGTATAGATTGGCTGTGGGATTAGACAGACTTCTGCCTCTCTGTCAATTCAGTCAGTCAATCTTCCTATCATCGCGATTAAGGATGCCATACTAAGATAGTCGATTATCAAGGCAGATCCTGCAGCTTCTAGATCAGCTATGCTGCAATGTAAAACTGCATTCAGTCAAGTCGACCTTGATCTGCCGTAGCTTTTTCCTTACGAGGGGCCATCTTTTCATGTAGAACAAACCGCCTGTCTGGATTTGACGTCTATTAGGGCGGGCAGTTGAATGCTGAGATAAAAAGGAGTCACAATGGCTATCAAGACGAGAAAGTGAAGCGAGTCTAACGTAGCGAAACTAATCTTCTCTAGTTCATTGGGGATAGAGTACGGTACAAGATTGTTGGCTATCACCTTACTCATATTCAATTTTTATTTCCAACTATGAACGATAGCCCTGTCTATCTGCATTTACACAAGCCCGCTCCAATGGGAAGGTAAGTTCTCGGGAATGGGGTATATACGCTATACCGCAATGCAAGAAAAATATTCAAAATTTGTGAGATTACATAACAATCTACGAGACGGTTAGGATGCATGGATCAACATATTCCTTCAGGAAACTTACACATTCGCCTTCCTTCTTACTTTGGGGGACACCCATTTCTTCAAAAGTTTTGGGCCCTTTTCCTGGCGGTTTTGCAGTGGTACTATTTGGCGGTGGGGTTGCAGCAGGCCTATTACCTTCAAGGGTCTTAGGTGGTATGCTAGGGGAGCTCACAGCACTATTTGACCGTACTCCTGGATTGCCAGGCAAACCATCGTTTGGCCTGCCTGCCGGAAAGGGCTTCCGTATCTGGGGATTAGGACTAGATGCGCGATTGGCCGCTGGAAATGTCTGCGGATGTGGTAGATTTGATGACCTCGATGAATTACGGTCTGCTGAAGGCGCAGAGGCTGTATGTGTCGGCGTAGGGTGTTGTTGCTTACCGCCCGCTGGATCAGATAGTTGCATCCGCCGTCTCCGATCAGCGCCAGATGGGTCAGGAGGAGCCGAGAATCCTATATCAACAGCGGGGGGCTGGGATCGGTTGACCTCGACAGCAGGTGACGTGGTTCTAGATGGATTTGTCAGCCCGGAGCCGGGCTGCCTATATCCTTGCGCGCCAGGAGCACCAGGAGCGTTGTTGTATGAAGGCATGCCTCTCCCACGCCCTCCGCCCATGTTGTCCATGTTTTGGTAAGCTTGGGGAGGCCTGATCGGTGCACCTGCAGGAGGTCTCTGGCTATCATATCTCGGAGAAGGATTCGAGGATAATCGCGTATTGGGATTCGAATAGCCGGAAGCGTTATGAGATACTGTTCTCGGTCCTAGCCTATCGTCCATCGGATATGGAGTCGTAGAGGTAGGCCTTTGAGGGGCCGGAGACGGGGACTGGTGCGGGTGAGGTCGACTTCCGGCCGGCGGTATCTGTGTGTTGTGGGGGTCTGGCATATCAACCACATCGTCGTTGATCTTAGGCATGGGATTTGATGCCGCCTTAAACCGCTCCGGTCTTTTATTCCGCTGAGATCCATACTGAGACCTGATTTTAGCAACAGCGATAGTTTCGTGATCCTTCTTTGACAAAGTCTTCGAACGAGATATTCCATCGATTCTTGCAGCCGCATCCTTGTTGCCATGGTCCGCGGCTTTGCCATACCACTGTCTTGCTACCTGAAGATCAACAGCGACGTGCATGCCAATCTCATAGAAATATCCCAGAGCGAATTCTGCCGTCGCGAGCCCATTCTGTGTAGCTCGTTGTGCATAAGTGAAAGCCAACTCCTCGTTTTTATCGAAGATTCCATCATATCCACACAGAAACCACTTACTGATCGCCATTTCAGCGTCGGGCTCACCTTGCCGAGCCGCCAACGCGTTGTAATGGAGTGACAATGCGGGATCGAAATCACAGCCAAGCTGGCAAAGTTCATATGCTGCGCCCATTTTCGTCTGAGCTTTCGCAAACCCAAGATAGGCCGCCTTCTCAATGTTGAATCGCGCAGAGGTAATATTTAAGGGCAAGTGATTTTCAGGCACGCTTACCTGCGTGATTTCTCGCGCTTGCAACATACCAAAGACCTGGAAGCTGATTAGTTTAAGCATTCCGACCTCAAGTTTTAAATCTCACATATGCTCCCTGAGGGGCGTTCTCATCAGCGGTCTCAGCTGCAAACCTAACAAGCTCAATGCCGCGAGCATAGTCCAGTGGCTGTCCATGCTGCCCAAGAAGAGTCATCATCCCAAGACGGTAGTGACACGCGGAGTCTCCAGCTTCTACACCAATATTGTAGTGCTTGATTGCCTTTACTGTATCATTTGAGCTCTCAAACTGCATCCCCATTCGATACTCAGCCCTGGCGTAACCACCTTGCGCCGATCGCGCATAGCAACGATAGGTTTCTTTCTTATCAAGGCGGAATCCAAACTTCCCAAACTCTAGCCACATTCCCTTCATGAATTCTGCTCTTGGGTGGTGTTGATCCGCCAAAAACGATACCACATTGACAGCGTCTACCCGTAACTGGTGCTCTGTCTGCGGCGTTTGAGGTCGTGCCGTTTTGTTCTGAGAAACCCGCAGCTCATTTTGCGCAGCGATTTCCACGTATGTCAAAGTATCTTGCGCCCAAGTCAATTGCATTTCGGGATCATTGGAGTTCAGTACCGGTTGTCTTGCGGTTTCCAAGAGCACCTCTCTCTCTTCGTCAGACGGTGGAACATTCGCTGGACGGTTGTGTATGGGTGGGAACGGGGAGAACGATGGATGCTCTATCGGAGGACGATCTGCCACTCCACCTCCCTGCTTTCCGTAACCCTGCTGGGATTGGCTGGGACCATGCCCATCAGACCCATAGCTTGAATGTGGGTCATTCGGTGTCGTAGTCAATAGGGAGGAGTTTCGACTGGGAAATGTACTCAACCCGTGCATTTCAGGCATCGGCGATTGAAGTCCAGATAGACGACTTGGTGGGTTTGCTTCGAGCTCAAGATGCGCCAAATTATCTTGAATCTGCTCTGGCACTTCTGGCATTACCCTAAGGGAGGAAATTAGCGTTGATAACGTGTGAGTTCGTTGAAGCTGAGAGATGCACAGCCAGCGAGTAGTTGGATCAATATAGACTCACCGTTGGGGAGCTGGCGAAATCACTTCGGGCATGTAAAAGTCGTCAACGCCACCAGGATAGAAGGTAGCGCCAACCTGGGGCTTACGCTGACCTTGCTTGCTACCCATTGTGGTATTTGGAATGGATCAACGTTGGCTGCTTCCGGGTAAGGCCGAACACATATGTTTGCGGCTTTGGTTCCTTGGAGCGGCCGCGTGGTACCTGGCGTAGCAGAGAAGGTTAAAGCGAGAGGCCCTGACGGGATAATGACGCGCGTTCCAATTGTAATCTTTTATAGGAATAGGAACTGAGCCATGCTAACAAACGTGGACTCTAATTATACGGAGGATCCTAAGACTTGCGATGGATTTCCGACTAATTACAACGTAATGTGTGTTTCCAATTATGACACGCAATAGACAAGTGGAACCAGATCTTTGCTATATAAAGCTGCATAACCAGATACAGCCTCGAAGCAAATAAGGAGATACTGGAGCTGGTCATGAAACAGCTCAGCCTGATGCTTCAAGTTGCCAAGGTTAGGGCATCGGACTTTAGTTATCCCGTCACATAAGCGCTAAACGGCTTCCGGCACGGCCCTTCACCCGCTATAGCTACTTTAGGTATACCTTACTGTAAGGTAGTGGTTTCACCCATCGTGCGAGGTCAACAAAGCTTCATGTTGTTCTTGACTCAACAACTGCGATGAACTTCAAAAAGACACTTGCACCTGGATGTGAATCAAACCCTTGTATGGCTTTGAGGGTTTAGAGTCAGACCAGCCGGACCAGGCGGTTTCTCTGAGACGTCTAAGGAGTACTGGCAAGCGAACCCACGGATTTACTCTATTTTCAATCGTAGAATATAGGCTAAAAAGCCCTTTTAATCTCTACAAAACAGAGAACTACCTAGGGGTGGGTGATTATGCACTTTACAAGTGAAACATCACTGCGATGGTTCACAAAATTAGCGACGAATACTAAGTTTAACAACCACACCACCACGACTGATCTGAGGTAGCCGAAGAATGGATTGGTTACAGAACACAGTTGTCTAGAAAAAATTGCCACTGCAGTGTCCATTACAAACTGCTCACGATGGAGCCCCAAGGAAGAGACTTTCATCATCCATTCCAACCGTATGGCATTCAAAATGAATTAATGAATGCCATATACGACTGTATCACTGAGGGCCAAATCGGCATTTTTGAATCTCCAACAGGTAGAACAACTCGAATCCGCGTATTAGGGAGCAGCATTCGCTGATGGATTTTGATAGGCACCGTAGGTTAAGCAACCCTCGATTGAACTTTTCTTCGCTATGTCTCAGTGTCGAGCTTTCTCCTACCCTTCTTTTCTATTTTAAATCTTAAGGTGGAGACGTGATTTACTCTTGGAATGCCTTCACTGCTCGTTGCGATTGTGGGCAACCCTGTTTTGAACAGAAAAAGCTCACGTTTGGTCAGGGCAAGTCGCTGAGTCTCATTTGTGGCTCTTTGACGTGGCTCCGAGACTTTCAAGAGAAAGCACTAGAACAGGATAAAGGGCTTGATGAAGGTGGGGTTTCCCCAAAACATACCAGGCAATCCGTGTTGATGTGTCACTTGTGCAGAAGAGCCGGGTTGGGTGCTCGAGCAAGATAGAAATCAAAGGAGGAACGCAGTGATTGAGCAAAGATCGGAGTTCGAAGCACGCCTTAGTAGAATACGTGCCAAAGAACTCCGACAAAAGCAGCGTTATGAGGATGGGGAGCCCCGAAGCAAAAGGATAGTGAGAAACCTCAAGCGTTCTCTAAAGCCCAAATGACTCACCATTGCGCTAGAAAACCGACGATGTAGAGAAAGGGTCAAGCATCGAGGACGACGCTCGCTTTTTGCTCAAGGACTACAACAGTGAAGACGATAATATGCAGGTAACTGCGGCATCAAATCCTAATAAGACCGAAAGTCTGTCTGCGGCGACGTTAAAACTTTTGGAAAGGTAAGTTGATCCTAAGCAATTATCGGCGGCTTATCGATTTCGGTACTAATTGACTGAAAGGTTAGGAACAATAGAAAAGCCATCATCCGAAAAAGACGATATAGAGCCTGTAGATGAGATTAAGGTGTTCTATTGCTCAAGGACTCATTCGCAGCTTACCCAATTCGTCGATGAAGTTCGTCGAGTCAACTTACCCAAAGTATCATGGGCCAGCACAGCCGATGGACCGTCTATCAAAGACACTGATGACCAGGTTGTCATTAAACATCTCTCTTTAGGAGCAAGAAAGAACCTATGCATCAATGCAGGCGTTACTAAACTAGGTAGTGCAGCAGCCATCAATGAACGCTGTCTGGACCTGCAACAGCCAAGTACGCCAAAAGAGCACAAATGTCCGTTCATTCCGAACAAGGAAAACGAAACTCTCGTGAATGAGTTTAGAGATTACACTCTCGCCAAAATTCGAGACATAGAGGATATCGGTATACTCGGGAAGAGGATTGGTATCTGCCCCTACTATGCTGCTAGATCTGTAATCAAGCCTAGCGAGGTACTTCATATTACTTTAGTATAAGTGGTATCTGTCTGACAGTTTATAAGATTATCACCCTTCCGTACCCTTTACTCCTGCAAGAATCGGCTAGGAAAGCTCTGGATATCTCTCTTAAAGGCCATGTCGTTATTATTGATGAAGCACACAACCTGATGGATGCGATTTCCAACATACATTCCGTCACCATCACTCAGGCGCAACTCAAACGCTGCAGGGCTCAGCTGGGGATCTATCTTCAGAAGTTCAGGAATAGGCTGAAAGGCAAGAATAGGGTCTACGTTACGCAGGTGGTTCGCCTTCTAGATTCTTTGTCTGGGTTCCTCGAGGAGAAGGGCAGCAGCAGAAGAGAAAGTGAGGGTGCTGTGAACGTCACCGATCTGATGTCTGGTAAAGGTGTTGACCAAATCAATCTATACAAGCTCATGCGGTACCTGGTGGACAGTAAATTAGCTCGGAAAGTTGAGGGGTACATTGCTCATACCGAAGAACACGGACCTGTTGCACCTTCGAAGCTGCACATGTCAACCTCCCCGGTTCTGACCCACGTTCAATCATTCCTACAAGTACTCACAAATCCTGCATCGGAAGGGCGGTTCTTCTATGAGAAGAGTGACAGTGGAGACGTGTCACTCAAGTACATGCTCCTAGATCCTACACATCACTTCAAGGGGGTAGTTGAAGAAGCGCGGGCAGTAATCTTAGCTGGAGGGACTATGTCACCAGTACGTCCGTGACTCATGGAATTGGTCTTGAATTCGAAACGAATTGCCGCTAATTAAACTATAGATGGATGACTATATCCGGCATCTCTTTGCTTACGTCAAGCCTGATCGCCTGAAGACTTGGAGCTGCGGGCACATAATTCCCAACGAAAACCTTATAGTATGGCCGGTAGCCAAAGGACCTGAGGATATCGACTTCGACTTTACCTATGAGAAGCGTAACTTAGTAGCTATTGTTGATGCCTTGGGATACTGCGTTATTGAGCTATCTGGAGCTATACCAGATGGTCTAGTAGTTTTCTTCCCAAGTTACTCTTACCTGAACCAGGTAGTACTCCGGTGGGAATTGAAGATGAGTGGAGTCTCGTTAAGCATCTGGGATCGCCTAACAAAGAAAAAACCCATCTTTCGCGAGTCCAAAGAGGTCACGGGTGTAGATGATATATTACACCAATACTCGCAGTCTATCGGCGCTGGAAAAGGAGGCCTGTTATTATCAGTCATAGGCGGAAAGATGTCTGAAGGCATAAATTTCTCAGACAAGCTCGGCCGAGGCGTGGTCGTTGTAGGGCTACCGTTTCCAAATATTCAGAGCGCACAATGGAAAGCGAAGCTCGAACATATTGAAAAGAGCGCGATCGACCGTGGTGGAAGCCGTAATGATGGCAAGGCTGCAGCCCGCTCATTCTATGAGAATGCGTGCATGAGAGCTGTCAACCAGAGTATTGGCAGGGCAATCCGTCATCAGAAAGACTTTGCCAGCATAATCTTGTTAGATCGGAGGTACACGACGCCGCGTATTGCAGATAAGCTTCCGGGGTGGATCAAGCAGGGACTTGTGCAAAGCAAAAGGGAAGCATCGTTCCAGGACGTAGTTGGGAGTTTGCAAAAGTTCTTCGGGGACAAAGGCGGGAGCTGAAAATCTGGAAGTCTAAACTAGAACGTAATGAGCTCCATATACTCATATCTGTCAAGAAGTCTAGTAAAGGATAATTATAATTCGAGGGAAAATTTTATCTTTCTGGATTGATATTGGGCGACAAGAAACAAACGCCTCAAGTCAGGGTTTTCACCCTACCCGCTAACCGAGCCCGCTAGCGTTGCTAGCTTCGCCAACACCACCAGGAATAAACCATCACGGAACCTCAAATTCAAACATCGACAATCAGCAATCGCAGCAATGCCTACGCGATTGACAAAAACCCGCAAGCAGTAAGTTACATCCAGTTCATCCCATTGCTCCTTTTCAGCGCCACCTCCCCCACCCTCAAGGCCCACCGCTCCGCTAACAACACACGAACAGCCGCGGCCACGTCTCCGCCGGCCACGGCCGTGTAGGAAAACATCGCAAGCATCCTGGTGGACGTGGTATGGCAGGAGGACAACATCACCACCGTACGAATCTTGACAAATACCATCCGGGTTACTTTGGAAAGGTCGGAATGCGATATTTCCACAAGCTGCAAAATCAATTCTGGAAGCCGGTCATCAATCTAGATAAGGTGCGTTTGGTTCATTCGACGCTAGTTGTTACTTAGAGTTACTCGGGAGTTATATGGAGGAGGTCATTGAGGGGGCCGAGCGTGGGGATAACGATAAGATCTGCTAGACCGCAGGTTATCGAAGGAACGAATGAGACAAGCAAACGAGCTTCAGCTAACTCTTTGTTATCATGAACACAGCTTTGGTCCCTCGTCCCTCTCGAGAAGCGCGATGAGTACCTAGCGAACAAGAACAGCGACACAGCGCCCGTGCTGGATCTCCTACCATTAGGCTACTCGAAGGTGTTGGGTAAGGGAAGGATTCCAGAGATACCAATGGTAGTGAGGGCAAGGTTTTTCTCGAGGGAGGCGGAGAGGAAGATCAAGGAGGCTGGTGGGGTTGTGGAGTTGGTTGCGTAAGAAGCGGATCGGTCACGGCTAGTATTGAGCTTTTAATTATGGAATCATAACCCTGTTGCATGTTCAAGAGGAGTCGCAGTGCTTCATTGCCCGGTCGTCCTGAACGGTTGTGGGAAGGTGCTGGTCCAAGTTTCGAGTAATATATGCATCGTGCATCGTGATCAAAGTCCTCACTTTTCCGAGTCTTAATGATACTAATGATCTACTCCATTGTATTCCCATTGATATCATACCTCTTTTCCTGATTTCCTATTATGCAGAATAAATACTATCAAATACAACGGCAGAATGGGTATCAAATGCATCGGCTCAAAAAATCCTCCCTGTCCCCTCCCCTCTCCCAAGCTTCCATCTCTCCTCTACAAAACCTGCATCTCATCCCCTTCACCTTCGCTCTCGTCTTTCTCCTTCAAAAAATCAGTCAGCAAAGCCCCCCTAGCAGACATCCGCCTCCTCGGATCTAGCTCCAACAGCAACTTCAGGAACTCAATGCACTCTTTAATCTCTGGGTCCAGATCCTCCTTTTCATCCGGTCTATTAGTTGACACACTCCACTGCACGATATGCTCCAATGAAAAGCCCTGGCTCCCGATCGTTGGGATATTGCATTCAAACACCCCCCCATGCAAAATCGCACAGTTCTTCATACGCTTCAGCCCGAAGATTGATGCGATTTCGATAATAGCTTCAACGTCATCGGCCGAGTTGAAGAAGGGGAAGCGTTGCGCGAGGATGGTGAGGAGGATGACCCCGGCAGACCAGATGTCGATTTTGGGGGTTTGAGCGGTGCATTTGAGGAGGACTTCTGGCGCACGGAAGCCTCTCGTACCGGCACGGTTTGCACGGCGGGAGGATCGGTTGTCGTTCTTGGGGTAGCCTGTAGGGGGTGGTTGGATTGCTGCTTTGCTTGATTCTATCTTGTGGCGGCGTGTCATTGTGCTTTCTTGACAAAGACAATGGGAGGAGTCTGTTCCTTCTCGCTATTAAATCGTTAATAGGGAAAGCTTTGCATGAACCTTTGAGGTCTGGTACCTCAGCTAAGCCAAAATCCACCAGAACACCTCGCCTTCTTTCTATATCGTACAGAAAATTGCTTCACAGGTCAGCGTAGCCTTCGTTATCGTTAAGACCGTACTCACGTTGGCTTGATGTCTCGATGTATGATGCCTTGCCGGTGCACTGCATTGAGGGCTGTAAACAAAGAGCGGAAGTATATACGCATTTGGTATGGTGTCATAACTTTGTAGAACATCTAGGATTGGTTGGCTTAGTATTGGCGACAGCACAGACAGGGATTGAAGACCCACTCGAAAGTCCTGATGTCTAAAGTACGGCAGAACCGCGACGACCTGATCCTGGTGCCGGAATGCTGTTATGAGTGGACATACTGAATTTTGGCCTCTCAAGTCATGCAGCAATTCCAGTTCATTGTGTATCCTTATAGGACTGCTGGTGACGTAGATCTTCTTTATAGCAACATAATGAGGCTCCCTTGGTCCTTGAGCGGAGCTTTGCGAGCTGTTCATCGTTCTCGTCTTGATTGGAGGCGACACCCATTTTGGGGCTTCCCGTGGTCCGGTGTCCCAATCGTTCTGATAATAATCGTAGTATAAATCTTCGGCCTTGTAGACGGTTGAGAATGTGCCTGTACAAATGATGAAATATTAGTGTTTGGTCAATATTGCGCTTGCAGAGCTTGGAGGGGTCACCTTCTCCGATTCGATCTATCATCCGGTACTTGAGACCCATACCCTTAACTGTCTGTTCAAGCTTGGCCATATCTTCCCTCACCGAGTCTTCTATAACCACATGCTCCTCAGAGCTCTCTGAGCCGTCAGAGCCATCAGAATATCCCTGATCATCATCGTCGTTATTAAAGCCTTCCCTCCGATCGGGATCTAGCCCAGCCCTCTGGAGCTTCTGTTGGTAGGTTTCTGTAACGAAAGGATTGTCCTCCATTGTTGGTAGGCGTAGTAGGCTTAGCGATTGCTCAACAACCTGTCCATTACCTTCTCAGTGTAAGAACGCCTCGTCCCGTCCTACCTTCCATTGTAGGCTGTTCTGAATTCCTCTTCTTACAATTTCGTTGACGATAGGGTAGATAGGTTGATTATGTACGGTAAGGCATCCATTTTAGTCAACGTCGGATTTAGTGGGGTGACGCGATTTTTCCGCGTTTGTAAACAAAGTGGTCCGTGCTTTGTGTCTTGTAAACAATGGTCAAACACTGATCCAAATCTGCAGTCCTTGATGTTAAGACTTCCCAATCCGTTAGACAACAACATCCGGTAGAAGCAGTCGATGACACTCCACGCAAAGCCCTTAGGAACATCTACACAATGGGCGATCGCGTGGACTTCGATATCAACGAGGCCCTCAAGCACTACCTCAGCGATCCAGCCTTGATCGCAACACCCGAAGCCGATGGAGGCTTAGTAGAGTGCGAGCAAGAGCCGGAATTGCTCACGAACGGACTTATAAATGGTGTTTTGAATCCAATCGTGGACTCTATAGCAGAGAGCCCAGATGCTCTTACAAGAAGCTCTGCGTTTGATTCGCTACAATTTCTACTCAAGTGTGCCCCAAATTCTCTTCCATCTATGCGAAATTTCCCTAGTGAACCCGATTCTGAACTTTTCAAACTCTCCAGGTCCACCTCGTTACTCCCTACCCATTCTATGAGCAAGGTATTCGATTTGATTATCTCCGGTCTCTCATCAGAGGCGGACATTGTACACAATGAGCTGGAGACGGAAGAACAAAATGATGTTCAGCATCACAAGCAATTGATGGAGATGTATGCGTTTTTGCTGCAGTGGTCGATATCAGCGGTCGAGGTCAAAGCTGCGGAGAAACCTGCAGGCGGTGCTCCTGTAAAGGGTAGGGGAACTGGTAAGAGTGGCAAGGCTAAACCGAATGCGAAGGATGGCAACTGGGACTCCACTATTCAGCTCCAAGCTGCATTAGAAACGATGTGCAAAGTATTGAAACTGAAGCTTGGCAAGATTTTCATGACAACTTCTGAGAGAGATACATTTGTTGGTCTGTTCACCAGGTCTGTGTATTTGATTCTTGAGAACGAAACGAGAATCAAGACCACTGCTCTGAGGATGCATGCTTTCAAGGTACTTTGTATTGCGGTCAAGCACCATGGACATGCTTTTGGTACCCGCTCACTTCTTGTTGACACAAATTCGGTTCATTGACTCTAGATAGGGGCTCAAACATCCATCATCCAGAATCTCTCCTACTTTGAGCATCTTGCGGAGCCAATGGCTGAGTTCCTCCATATCCTTGCAGAGCAGTACGACTACCCACAGCTTACGGACGAAATCTTAAGGTATCTAGCTCTCTTGTCCCCCCCCTGAGACTACTGGCATAACCATCTTCGCAGAGACTTGAGCAACAAAGAGTTCAATAGCAATGACACTAGAGGGCCCAAGTCTGTTTCGACCTTCATCATCAAGCTATCTGAACTTGCTCCGCGCTTGGTCATCAAGCAAATGACCCTGCTTATAAAACAACTAGATAGCGAGGTCAGATTCTTGCCCTTCTTTCGATATCTCTGATACTTACTCATCTAGGCATATACCCTTCGGTGTGCTGTCATTGAGGTGTGCGGCAACTTAATAGCGGACTTAAGCAAGCAGGAGGAGCGGAATGAAAATTCAAAATCGCAGATCAATGGTTTCTTCGACATTCTTGAGGAACGTTTCCTAGATACGAATCCGTATTGCCGGTGCAGAAACATCCAAGTCTACATGAAGCTCTGCGAGCTCGAGCAGAAATTTCCGAAGCGTCGTCAAGCAGCGGCACAGCTCGCTGCTCGAAGTCTAGAAGACAAGAGTAGCAATGTTCGCAGGAATGCAATCAAATTGCTCGGCAAACTTGTCTCAACTCATCCGTTCAGCGTCATGCATGGTGGCCAATTATCATACAAAGAATGGGACCAACGTTTGCAAGCTGTCGAGGCCGAGCTGAATGCACTAAAGCCTCCAGCTGGCTCTCCCGGTCTTGGGGAAAAGGCTAGCCAAGCGGACACAACTGTGGACGAAGCTCTGCTTGACGAGGCTACGGTGATGGAGCCTGACTCGAAAGAAGCCCCTGCCCAAACAGAGGAACAGCAAGCGGCAGTATTGAAAAAAGCGCTAGAGGATGCGGCAACATCAGAACTTATGACCAGGCTCCAGTTGACTCGCAAATACTATACTGAAGCTATACGATTCATTGAGGTCCTCCATGATGCTGCTGCCATTGTTTGCCACCTATTGTCATCAAAGAATAAGAGTGAAGTAATAGAGGCAATGGACTTTTTCGTGGTTATTGATGCCTATAAGATTGAAGCTGCAAGGGCTGGTATCCGCAGAATGCTTCGCTTGATTTGGACAAAAGGGAACAGCGATGAAGGGAAGGGCGTTCAAACACACCTCATCGACTGTTACCGAGGACTCTTTTTCGGAGCCCCTGATTCATTCAGCGAGAACGATGCGGCAAATTACATTGCTCGAAATATGATCAGTCTAACATTCGGAGCGACCCCAGCAGAACTGACATCCCTCGAACAGCTTCTGAGTACCATGATGAAGGAGGGACATGTTTCTGAACTGGTCCTGACAAAGCTATGGCAAGTGTATGGGGTCCAAAAAAAAGAGATCTCCAAAAGCGAAAGACGTGGGACAATTATAGTGCTTGGAATGCTGGCCATGGCAGAGCCCGACATCGTTGTCAAAGAGATGAGTGCTATGCTCCGAATAGGTCTAGGCAACCTTGGTCGATCGGACTTGGGTCTTGCCAAATATACTTGCGTCGCACTACGGCGTATTAACCCAACAAAACGTCAAGGAAAGGACACCTCGATGGCGTCGTCAAAGCTTCCGAACGATCATGCTGTCCTTATCAAGCTAGCTGCGATGGTTGAGATAATCTCTGACAACAAGGAATGGTATGGAATTCCCAGCTGTCAGATTTTGCATGCGGAATGCTAACAGCAACCCAGGTATGGTGTTGCAGAACAAGCTATTGGCGCTATTTATACTCTGTCAAAGCACCCAGATACCCTCTGCTCAGAGATATTGCGAAGAAAGACGAAGCTTGTGTTTCAGCAGCAGAGCCCCCAGCCTACCTCAGAGTCTATGGAAGGCATCGAAGGGCAGAGTGGACTACCGTCCCCACCGCCTGAAGAGATTGAGAAGAAGCAAAATGGACCCCTAGCCCTTTCTCAGCTGCTTTTCATTGTTGGCCACATTGCCATTAAGCAGATAGTCCACCTAGAGCTTTGTGAATTGGACTTCAAGCGAAGAAAGGCCGAGAAGGAGAAAATTAAGGCCTCGAATGCTTCTCCCGTCAAGGGATCGACGATTGATCAAGACGAACTCGACCTCATTGGTGGCACCACAGAAGACGATTTCACTGAGGCTATGACTCACATCCGCGAACGCGAACTTTTATATGGCGCGAATTCCCTGTTGTCGAATTTTGCACCCCTAGTCACAGAGATATGCTCGAACAACACAGCGTATAAGGATGAGGACCTTCAGGCTGCCGCGACTTTGTGCATGGCTAAGCTCATGTGCGTTTCATCCGAATACTGCGAGAAGAATTTGCCACTGCTTATAACCATTCTGGAGAGATCTCAGAATGCCGTCACTCGAAGTAATGTTGTTATCGCTTTAGGAGATATGGCTGTGTGCTTCAATCACCTCATCGACGAGAACACCGACTTCCTTTACAGAAGACTGAACGACAACGACGCGTCCGTAAAGCGTACATGCCTCATGACTTTGACCTTCCTCATCCTGGCCGGGCAAGTCAAGGTCAAAGGCCAGCTGGGCGAGATGGCTAAATGCCTGGAAGATTCAGACAAGCGCATAGCTGACATGTCGAGGATGTTCTTCACCGAGCTTGCTACGAAGGACAACGCAGTATACAACCACTTCATCGACATGTTCTCTTTACTTAGCGCTGAGAAAGACCTCCGGGAGGATGCTTTGAAGAGGATTATCAAATTCTTATCCTCGTTCATCGAGAAGGTAAGCCAACAAACTGTTCTCGCTTTTCTAAGTCTGCAAACTTACATCTTAATAGGACAAGCATGCCAAACAGCTCGCGGACAAGCTTGCGGCAAGGCTTGCACGCTGTGAGAGCGAAAAACAATGGAATGATGTCGCTTACGCTCTCTCGCTTTTGCAGCACAAGAACGAGGAAATCCAGAAAACGGTAAGCGCAGGGTTTCAATTAGTTCAGGCGGCAGCGTGATCACCAGTTCCCTCGGGATCTTGGTTGGTTTAATTTTTGGAGTAGCATGGATGGGGTTCAGGCGCACGTTCCGGGGCAACTGTTTATCGATACCCTGCACTATGCTACCGGGGGTAATTGGGGATCATTATCGTATTCCTCACAATATGACATGCCTGCTGCTGCAGCGCCCTCTTTGACGAAGAGTACAAACCTAAATGCAGAGTTACCATTCAGATAGTAGCGGTGCAGACGTTTGCTTCTGAGGAAGCCGAGCCGCTCATAGAGCTTTATTGCAGCAGTGTTAGTGACTTCGGTTTCCAGAGCAATCTATGCAACGTCAGGATGGTGACCCGAATGTTCGGAAACTGAAAAATACCTCGTCGGCCTCGCGTTCGATCATGACGTCGATCGCCATGCGGACAAGCTTTGTAGCAATGCCTTTCCCTCGATGCTCCTCTCTTACAGCTAGCATAGCAATATACCCCCTAAGCGGACCGCCTCGATGAGGCTCTAGCTTTGAGATTACCACGCCAAGTAGGTTCTCATTCTCATCCAAGGCCTAGCAGTTTATCATGTCAGTAAGATTGGTGGACAAACGAGGGAATTACACACCATGAAACATAAATCCCCCCATTGGTAAAGAAAATATCGATAAACATAGATGCTGTAGGGTTCGGAGAGATCACGAGATATGAGCTGTCGAATGGCGGAAAGGTAGACAGACTCTTTGCTGCTTTGGTATTGTACATACCGATGCTCAGAAGGAGCCGGCAATACCTTGTCGCTCATTCTTCTTTACTATCTAAAGTCAATGACATTCTAAGAAACCCCTCGAAGAAACATTGAAGCCGGAACGCCCGAGGCGCCGTCTAGCCGCGGAAACATCAAAATGCGATTACAGCTATTTTGCATGTGAACTGGCTGAAGGTAAAAGCGCTTTCTGCGCATGCTTCTTGTCTTAACGTCGATCCTCTGTCCAGGAATGTCTTCGCTAAGGCGCCGCATCCTCGGGGAATCTTCTTCCACCGAGCCTTCAAGAGATCCTTCGCCGACAAAGGGAGAGCCCGTGGCTCTTGTACCAGCATCACACCTCAAAAAGCTCACAAGCAAAAGAAGATGGAGCAAGAGGCGGCAAGGACTTATATTCGGTCTCGGCGGCTTGTTTGGTGTGGTCATTGCAGCGTTGTTTGCCAATCACCACGATGTCATCAATCTGGAAGGGCTCATGGACATGAACTTGGAATCCTTATTGGATGTAATCCCCGCAGGCATAGTCAAAGACGCGAAGGATATCACAGTACGTCAAACATGCAGCTATCTAAATTAGTGATGGCATAAGCTGAAGCTGATACAGCTCGTGGCGATAGCGACATGAGCGTGCGGCGGTCAACTATGATTCCTTCGCTGTGGGCCTACATCTACGATCACAAGGGATAAAGGCGCTGCATCCGGTTATCATGATTCCAGGGGTCATCTCTACAGGATTAGAAAGTTGGGGCACAGAAAAGGCTTCGCAGCAGTACTTCAGGAAGAGGTTATGGGGCAGCTGGAGCATGATGAGGGCACTCGTCTTGGACAAAGCAAGCTGGAAGAGGCATATTATGCTCGATAAGATCACTGGACTTGATCCTCCTGGTATCAAATTACGAGCTGCACAAGGTTTTGATGCTGCAGACTTGTGAGAATGTCTGTTCTTCAGAGAGCTTCGGACCAGTCCTACTGACTGGCATGGTAGCTTTATCACTGGCTATTGGATTTGGAATAAGATTATCGAAAACCTTGCAACCCTTGGATATGATCCGTAGGTTCACCCAGATAGGGGCTCGAAAACATAACTAATCTTAATAAGAACAAATGCGTTCACAGCCGCCTATGATTGGCGCTTGTCATGCAAGAATCTAGAGTCTCGTGATCAGTATTTCACAAGACTGAAAGCCTACATTGAAACCGCATTGGAGACGTCTGATGAAAAGGCGGTTCTCATATCGCATAGCATGGGCTCGCAAGTCCTCTTCTATTTTCTGCACTGGGTCGAAGCAAAGGGACATGGAGGTGGCGGATCAGGATGGGTCGACAAATATATAGATTCTTGGATAAACGTTAGTGGGTCCCTGTTAGGTGCTTTGAAGGGTTTGCCTGCAGTCCTCTCGGGAGAAATGAAGGATACTGCACAGCTCAATGCCTTTGCAGTCTATGGCCTAGAAAAATTCCTCGCTAAAGGAGAGCGTGTCGAAATCTTCAGAGCGATGCCAGGAATTTCCAGTATGCTCCCAAAAGGTGGAAATGCCGTTTGGGGTAACAAAACCTGGGCTCCTGACGACAAGACCGACCAAAAAGTCAGCTATGGAACCTTCATCAACTTCAGAGAGAAAAATTCTACACAATCACCTGGTAATCTTACAGTAGAAGAGAGTATTGACTATCTCCTCAAACACAGCGATACATGGTACAAGGATCAAGTCGAGAAACATTATTCGAACGGAATCGCCCACACCACAGCAGAGGTTGAAGATAACGCGCGAGACCCTAGGAAATGGATCAATCCTCTAGAAACGCGACTCCCTCTGGCGCCAAACTTGAAAATATACTGCTTCTACGGCGTTGGCAAACCAACAGAACGAAGCTACTTCTACCGCGAAGACCAAGACCCGAACTCCAACCTCAATGTGACTATAGATACGTCAGTCACGATGGGTGTGGTGGACCACGGTGTCATTATGGGTGAAGGCGATGGGACTGTACCGCTGTTGAGCAATGGCTACATGTGCGCCAAGGGTTGGCGGATTAGGAGGTTTAACCCAGCAAGCGTGCAGATCAAGGTCTTCGAAATGCCTCATGGTAAGATTCAAAAGGGTCTAGTGCGTTGTTATGAGACTGACTTGTTGTAGAGCCGGATCGATATTCTCCCAGAGGTGGACCTAATACGGGTAAGAATGACTTTCAAGGACAATTTCCCCGCAATTGGTGATAGAATTGGCTAATCATGGACTAGGCGATCACGTTGATATTCTTGGGCGTTCCTCGCTAAATGACCTGATCTTACGAATTGCAGGTGGGAAAGGCGACCAGATCGAGGAAAACTATGTCTCAAACATACGAGAGTATTCAGACAAAGTAAAGGTTTATGAAGAGAAAGGAAAGTGATCCTCATGTCACTACAAGCAACTCCTCGGCGTTAGAAGATATACAGACCTCACTATACTATAGACACGATACCAGGACGTCTGGGGCGAGAAATGGATAGAACATAGAGGTAGATTCCAAAGTTTGCATGTTATTGACTCTCGTCGATTCTGCTTATATCTCAAGCAACTTTCGGTGTGCGTCGGGCAAGTGTGCTCTGTCTTGAATCTCTACTATTGTCTCAATACCAAGACAACTCGAAGCTTTGACTAAATTGAACAATTCACAAAGATGTCTCGTATCCTACTTCACCACAAGATGACCGAATCAGATGGATTATTCTGGACAGTCCACATGTTTCGGTTTGCTCATTCCACGATATTTTGTCCTGTGGTGTTTAAGTCGTATCTTGTCTTTAGGCAAGAAGTAAAACCACTCTTTCAGCGCTTTCGCATGTATCTGCATGTAAGAAGCGGCTGACGTGGGCAGTCATTCTTGTACAGGATATTATTGCACCATTGGGTTTTCAAAAGCAGTTGGAATCCTACTGCGTCAACATCCACAAGCACACCTTATTTGATAAAAACAAACAAACATCATGAACAGAATGTTCGAATCCGTCACCAGTGCGGCCAAATTCTTTATAGCAATCGTGCTCTGGCTGCTTTCTCTATTAGCCTCTAAATCCATCGAGATCCTGACGGAGTTAGATAACGCTCTCCGCAATCGCACGCTATGTCGATCGTTCCCTGAGGACAATCCCATTGGCAATGCCTATTATAATATCAAGATCTTCGTATTTTCGCCCCGTGGAACTATCAGAATGGTAGCTGAGAAGGTATCTGGACAGTCAGTAACCCGGCAGCTGGAAGAGGGGCTGGCACCGGTGGAGCAGCGACGGCAGAATCACGACCAGCGAATCCACAAGCCAGAGAGCACTATTGGTACTAATCGAAGCTGCCATTGCCATGAGGGGCCGATTGAGAAACGAAAGGTGAGAGAAGTGAGAAAAGAAGAAGAGGAAGTAGAAGAAGCCCTTGAGGCCTTACATCAGGACCCAGAAACTGCAGACCTCGGCATGATGAAGCCTGTTGAAGGTTTGGGAGATCCGCCTCCTAGCATCCTAGACTCTAACCCTCCAGGGATATGGGTAGGGAAAAATTGTAGGGGAGAAGTTGGAAGTGCTGAATCAGTGGAGAGCCTCGAGCGTCAGAAAGGAACACAACGCATCGCTCTACCGCGGTCAAATCCTGTAGCCATCGACTCCTCCCCTTCAGGTGAGGTCACTCGAATGCACGGATCCTTTATGCAAAGGTCGCTAGATTTAGAAAGAGAGCCGGCGGGGGCTCGCAGCACGGAAGAGGCTCGCAATGCGCAAGCGTCCCGTGACAGGGAACAGGCTCACTACATGGAACAGTCACATTCCACAGGTTTACCAAAACCGCTCAAGGCGGTGGAAGACCAAGCCCCCGGACGATCAGGCCAACCATTAAGCGGGGGAAGAAGCAGGGCTCCACAAGTACAATCCAACTCACTACAGCGCCATTACGAAGAGCTCAGATACCCTCTTGGTCGCGTGTATCCATCAGATCACCGGCGGAAACGTTGAAGTGGCGAGGCGTGCCGGGTGCTAATAATACGACGATTGAAATGTGAATTCGGGAAAGAAGGAGGCTTGTGATTGGTTCAAGGAGGACATCGGTAATTTCTAGATTTCCTTGCTGAAGTTTTTATTTATTTCATATGTGACCTTTACCTGCTCATTGTTGGTCGTTTTAGACTTTTACGTCTTCTTGATCAGCTTTGAAGAATTTCCGCTTAAAGGCTGTGTTCTTTGAATTTTTTGGTTTTCATTGACCTTGTCGACTGTTCAGAATGGAAATCTCTAGAGAGCCGTCCGCTGTATTGTTGAGAACTCCACCTATACGTTGATCTTCATAATGTGCCGTTCAAGTAATGCACACTTACTTGATTGCGCTAGTAAATTTACAAACAACTCTTGTCTAATGGTGCACATATTACAATGGTTCTTTGAATGTCTCTTAGATGTTCCATGTAATCTTACTATATCTCGCGACAGTGTCTTATGTTATGAAGCCAGATCGTTCTGGTTGGCCTCCCGGCTTCCTTGGTACATACAAAGCTGGCAGATCTTCGAATAAACATCTATCCTTACTTGGACAGCCTATGAACTACATTCAATCTTCAGTTCTTTCCGCTCAATTGGTCAAGAGAAGGCGCAACTCCCAAGCTTGACTGGAAACTCTACGATCATCCTCTTCTAGATACTTGCTAAGATTTCACTTGGACGGGCTCGAGATCAAGGAAAAAGGCGTTAGAAAAGGCGAAAGCGACGGTTTCCATGAAAGCAAGAGACGTTCAAGCAGTAGAGAGGGTACTTGATGCTGATAAGAAACGAGCCGGTCGATATAGGGACGTTCAGTATGGAAAGAAGGAGAAAGGGGCGGGAAAGAAAGGCATGATACAGGAGGAGTAGACGCAAAGCTCGGAAGCGCCGTCGCTGGCTCGCTACGATCTAGGACTGCGGTTGGTGTCGTAGGTAGTAGGGGAGTAAGAGATAGGGGTTAGAAGAGTCTATCGAGCGCCAAGGGAGGTTTCAGATGACCGTCTAACAAGAGGTCTAGGAACTCAAGCTTCTTGGCGATTAATTGAGAAATGCAAGGGGAAGCAAAAGGAACAGGATCATGACCGGAAGAATATATATCCTGCTGGATCCTCAGAGACCAACCATCGCAATCACTGCTACAATACACAAAGACCAACCAGAACGGAGAGCATGATATGCCATAGCGGCAAGTCAGAACATATGTACGCTTTAAATTCCAGTGCCAGTCCGGTGAAAGTGCCTCTAACGTTATATAGGGACGAGGGGAGAAAGTATGCCGGTTTTCGTTGAAATGTTTCTCTTAGTGCTTTGCAAAATTTTGTTCTTAAAACTTTTACTCTTCATATTGTGTTTACTGGCATGTATTCTCTTGTTGCAGACCGCCGCAGATTTCTAGATTTGCAATGTTAGACAATGTGAGGTTTTCTGTTTCACAAGACCTGCCATCCAAAACAGTAGTCTTTAGCTCTATGCAAGAACCCTCACAAAGAAACCAATCTTTCGCTATAGCGAACTCATGCTACCTTCTAGCATCATGAGAAAGGGAATGAATTAGAATCGCCTACAGCGTTCCAACCATTGTCCCAGATGTCTTTCAGAAATGTCTTATTTCGTCTCGTCTCAAATTACTTGCTGGCAACAAACGAGATGCTCCAAGCTCTTACCTTGATATGCTATATCTATGGCTTCAGCCGGGAATGGAAGGACATACAAGCTTAATATGATCGTTCCAAATTCAGCTTATTCGCAATTTATACTCCAGTTGAAGAATCCCACTACGCAGTTCGCGCTCACAAACATGTCCGATTTCAACGCCACGCCTCCCCACGCAGATCAGTCTCAAGCGGATTGCTCCAGCTGGCTAAATATCTTGGCGCTCTTACTTCAGGGCATACTCATTATCGTTATGCTCTGGCTTGGACAGAGAGCTTTTCAGTTGCTGCAAGGTGAGATACAAAGCCAGCGCGACAACCTTGAAAGCCTGCAGACATGGGTTAGACAATTGGACAATGACCTCAACGAGTTACAGACATCGCAGCCACTTAGCGCCGGAGGTCTTAGAGGCATGGCGACCGAGAAGGAATTGAGAGGACAGTACCAACGGCTCGATTTCATGAACGAGAGGAATGCGATTGTGATCGATATGCTGAAGAGGGAGTTCAGCGAGACGGTCGAAGAGCTTGGGTCGTCAAACCAAATCTGTATGTTAGCCGACTTATTGGAGGAGGAGGAGGAGGAGCGGAAGGATGGACTAGAAAGCGAGCAAAATGAGAAGGTGGAGTTGGACGGAATGATAGAAGACGATGTTCCCGAGCTTTCAGGCGAGCCACAAGAGATCGATGTCGAGGAGAGCGCAAGTGAGGAATCCATGTGCGAAGAAGCGAGTGACGATGGAAGTGATGGAGAAACTGGCATAGAAGACGCTCGAGAGGCTTCAGGAAGGCCTGCTAGGACATTCGCTGCCGCCGATGGTCGCCTCATTCGAGTCCGCCTACCATGGCTTCAAGAAGCAGAAGAGAGCAAGGATTTGGGAGAGACCTTCTGAGGTGGATTGGGATACCTGAACGAGGAATAAAGGGAAGAAAAGAACGGCGAATGCAAGGGTAGAGCATTGATCATTTCAAGAGCATTATAGACTTGGATTTTTGGCGTTGTGCGTTTAGTCTGCTAGTAATCATTGAAGTCCCAGTTTCTCCATTTGGAATGGGTTCTTTGCATCCAAAACTGGACACTTATTTTTCAGAATCTTTTGCTTGTGTTTCATCCCAACTATTAAAACGCTGCCAGTAAAAATCGTCTGTTGTCTTGAGAATGAAATTGAAGCCTTATGGGGAGCGTTGGGATTAGCAAGGTGGCAGGATTTTCAAAGTCTGAGCGTGACTGAGTTTGAGTTACCATGTCCTCTGATCCTATGGATGTACGGAAACGCGTAGAACTGTTGTGGTGTCTTAGTTTTTGTCTGTTCCAGAGAATCCTGGTGATAATCTGTCTGTCGCGGTTCAGCTTGTTTTTGTTATGGTGCAAGTGGATCGGAGATGTAGAATCAAGAAGCCTCGCCACGTTTCATATCGCGACGTCAATGCTGGAAGTTGTTCACATGATCCTTTGAGAACCAAGAAAATATCTGTGTCTTGAAAAGCTGTAGAAGGCGGGAGAGAGCTGAATGTTATCAGGTCTCAAAAATCTTGTCTAAATGTAGCTTCGCTCCAGGTATATATACAGAGATGTAGAGAACACTTTTGGACACACTTCCGACTGAACACCACAAGCAGCCCATTGCCATATCCATCACCGATTAAAAGATTAAAGGTTGACGCAACTCTCCCAACTGGTCAGCTCTTTGAGATCGTAGTTCGTAGCAACATGTCTTGCCTCACAGCCCTGAGCAACATCTTTAGATCGAGGACGCTACCCAAAACATGTGACAGTTGGACTGCGAGAGCCTGGGATCATAGCATTCGACCTGATGAGTTTGTCAATTTTTCGATGGAACTGGTGCCGAGCAAAGCCTCCCAAGAAACAGCAGAACGGGAACAAAAGCCCAAGCGCTACAGAGCCCAAGGAAATGGTCCCGAGCATTTGCAGAGGCCGATCCCGCCGATTCGGTCTGAAGAAACGCATGTACAGCTACCGGAGCCTTGGAAGAGCTTACAACAAAATGGACTCGCAGCGCAACGTGCTAGAGGAATAGGGGGGCAGGAACAGTTTGGGGGGGCAATGAGAACGGAGAAAGGAGAAGAGGAAGGTAGACGTAATGCCTTTGAATTGCCTAGAGCGTGAAGGAAGCTCGTATTTTGTGGACTACAATGTACAGGACTGATAGGAAGATGTGGGAGCTTTGGTACTTCGTTGCAGCGGATTCCCGCTTTTTGATGCAATTGCTGGAAAAGTCGAGGAGTAGTAGTTGAACAATGAATAGGAGATGATGCCGTGGCATCAGTGCAGGACAGTAAGAGATAGTGCAGCTGGTTAGACTAGACCAGATTTTCTTTAATTTGCGTTGTACACAGTTGATTAGCTAGAGGGCCTTGTAGATACACCGTCGTGGACGAGACATGATGGCAACCCAGAGGAGGGCTAGAGTGTTAGAGAAGAAGTTTGGCGGAGGGAAAGCAAACACGCTGACCATGTAGTCACGCGAGCGCGCGAGCGGTGTTGGCCATAGGGCTGAATCAGGCGCGGGCGAGATGGCAACTTTCGAAACACCAGCCTTGTCTATCAAAGTACTTTGTAGGTTCAGAAGTTTTTGGCAGACTTTAGTACATCGAACTCATTTACGACTACCGGGTCTTCAGACCATGTGCGCATGATATCATGCCAGAACTTTCACGCAATAAACTGTCAGCTGCTTTCAAATCTGACTGACAAGCGCCGGCAGCTTCGACTGGTGGATTGAGAAATTTGTTTCGCAAGGCATCTGGAAAGGTGTTAAATACTAACATCCCTTTACGCATGTAACTCTTCATATCCCTTTTCGAGTTTCCCCCTTATAGACGTTCGTGACACCATCTCTAAGTCGCTCGAAATGAATGGCAATGCGGGCTCCAAGAGCCCGGATGGCAAAGACAAATCATTAGATACTAGCTCTCAGATACTCAGTGCCCTGGAGGTTATACACGATCCTCGGTCGCCCAACGAAGTACGCCAAACAGCTTCCCACTATCTTGAAGAAGTGAAGTCAGACGACCAGGCACCCTACCATGGCTTTACACTCGCCTCGACCAAGTCACAGCCAGCTATCGTCCGTCATTATGGGCTCTCACTACTAGAGCACGCCATACGCCATCGATGGACAGATTATACACTGGAACAAAGCACGGTACTGCGAAATTGGGTCCTGGATCTCGCCCAAGAAGTCGATGACGAGGACCTTTTATACATTCGTAACAAAATCGCGGCAATATGGGTAGAAATAGCAAAGAGAAGCTGGGCTTTGGATTGGATGGATATGGACGAGCGACTAGTCCGGTTATGGGGGGGTCCGGTCGCGCAGAAGGTCCTGGTGTTAACAGTGCTGGAAAGCCTATCGGAAGACATATTCGGGCACGAGGATCTTACCGCAGGGCTTCGGGGTACAGATCTCAATAGGGCTTGTGTGGAAATCTTCACGCCATCAAGTGTGCTTGCCGAGCATTTCCCAACCAGAGAGACGAGCGTTAATGTTAGATATGGTGAGGAAGGATGGCTCTCTCGTATAGGGAACCTTATTGAATGGTGTTCAAGCGAGAATTCAATGGAAGCATTTCGCCAGATTTGCGCTGTGAAGGCCTTGTGCACCCTCAAATCGATCATTGGCTGGGTCATTCCAAGAGCCCTAGTGACAACGCGTTGTGTCCAGCGGGTATGTGGGTGTCTGGCAGCCTCGAAGCTACCGATTCAATTGGTAAGTATGTCTCCAGGTCCACAAGGAGGATCGAGTACACCACTGACTCAAAGGCTTAGGCTGCAGTGGATGCGCTTTATACGCTTTACAACCGCTCGCGGTTTTCCGAAGATGACTTCAAAGATCTGGTGTGTCCATTGTATCAGCAGGACATTATTAGCCTGCTTAAAAGACTGTATGAATGGTCCGTTGTGGATGCTGCAGATATCGATGAGGAGAAATACCTTTTAACTAAGAAGTTTTCAGAAGTAAAACTATAAGAAAATGTCCTTATAAAAGCTTATGCTAATATATGCTAGATGATATTCAATATCGGCAGGCTTCTTGAGGAAAGACCTACACTTATACCTCAAGACAGTGATTTGTCTGGCTTCTTTAATCTTCTTCTGGACATTGTGAAGAACCAAAGTCTCCATGTCTCCATCCCGGCGCTGCACCTCTGGGTCAAGTTGCTGAGTTCTGAGAAGATTGGGAGCTCCCCAGCCGTATCAACTCTTATACCAGATTTACTCGAGACCTGCAGCCACCGACTTGTGCGCTATGAATCTTTACCTGAAGACTCTAGCAATCCAAGCATAGTGTTCCTCAACGAAGATGTAGACACAATGCCGGAAAGACATGCATTCTTAGGAAATTATACAAGATTCTGCAACCAGATCGTGGAGACTATTGTCCAGGCGCAGCCCGCCGATGCTCTATATCATATCCTTGGACAAGCAGACCAAGTACTCGACCACCTGTACGATGGAGAACCGGCTTTCTCAATTCAAACTTATACGAAGACTTCTGTCCCTCTCATACGTCTCGACGCACAGTTCTCTGTAATAGAAGCTGCTCTGAAAGGCTACTCGAAATGGTTGTCTCACAGAAGCAGTTCTGCGTCAGAAAATGAGCACGATATCATGACTTCAAATCTTCAAGTATGGTGTGATCGATTGTTAAGTCTTATGTTTGAGGATCCATTGATCAAGGAGCGCGTTATTCAATTAGCTGTCGGGTTTGCGACTGGCCCCTTAAAGCGGAATGCACGGTTTGCCTTTAGAATATTCGAGTACACACTGGACACTAGATGTCCTGACGATCCTAATTGTGCGACATATAGCGATGCTGTGAAAGACCTCCATGGCTTTTGTCTTCATCAATTACAGCGGCTTGCAATGCGTTTTCCCGATTATCTTATAACGATCTTTGATGAAGTGGAGCAGAAAGTCAACCAAGTCAGTCAGGCCGTAACTCTGGATGAGCAAACTCGCGTACGATACTCTTCAGTTCTGTTCATCATAACCCATCGAGCGACCAGTGTAGACTCCAAGCCACGTGAAGCGCGACTTGAAAACTTTCTCCAACCTATGATGGCACAATGGCAGAATCAGGCACTTACTGAGTCACTTTCGTCTTTCGAAGGGTTCTGTGACCTTCTTGGCCTCGGAGGGATTCAGCAATATGTCACTAGCCGTGCTGTGCACCAAATACCGGACTGGTCAACCCATCCATTGGATGACGACGGAAGAGCTCTTCAACTCCATATGCAGAATGCTCTCGAGCGTTTGCCCCTTAAGGCGACGAAAACAATCTTGAGTGTAAGTGTTGAGAAATTGGAACCGGGCTCAAGGCCGTACAACATGGCATGCGCGCTGTGGCAGAGAAACATACCTCTGATACTGCCAAATCTTCTCCACTTCATCAGCCAAGCGCACGCTTTCCACGATCCTGCTAATTGGTCACATATCGCTCCGGAGATGAATGGCATTGTCCGTCGGATTCTCACGGATCGATTCTGGCAAGTAGGTATTTCGACTGGAAGTCGAGATGAGTTCTATGCCAAAGTCGGCGGTACCAGGACGACAGTTGAAGGCTTCGCTTCGTCTATCCGCGCCACCCTGAGAGCTGTTCGCGAAACCGGATATCGACTACTATACTACATGAGCCTCCTTGGAGAGCATTTCTACAGCTATGAGGAATTACCTGCGCCTCTTTCCCGTGCCTTGTTTACGGACGCTTGCGCATTGTCTACCCACCAGATGGCTATACTGGTAGAGATGATCCGTCCCATCATTGACCAGTGTCCCATTACCTGTCGAAATCACTTCCTGCCCCCGATGTTGGCCGCATTGTTTGAGCAGCTCGATCGCAAAGCTAGTAATGAGTGGGAAAGGATCGAGACAAGGACAAAGGCGGCATCAGAAGACGACAACCTAGCCGATGAAATGAGAGATGAGAGTATCCTTCGACAATTGACGTTCACTTCGGTGATGATGGTGGTAGGCCTACTAGATCCACAGAAAGCCAGTAAGTATTTAAATGCTACAAGAGCGCAAGACCGCTGAATGCTGACAACGGACAGATCCTACAGGTGTGGACGTGGTGTTGGACCTGGTGCCAGAACCACAAGGCGAAGTCCAGCATAGCCAGCCCACCATACGATCATTTATCATAAGCACACCAGACATTCTGAAGCCAGTAATCCTCTTCTGCACCCACGCACTCCGGATGCGCGATACCCGATCCTGCTCGTTCATCACGCGGGTCCTTCGCTCTCTTATCCCGGATTTCGAAGGCACTGATCCTATTGAGATCGATGTCCGAGAATTTATATCAACGGAAGTCCTTAAGGCGTGTATAACATCTTTACACGACCCCTACTTTGTGGACCTGCAAAAGGATCTTGCTCAGCTTATCGCTAGTATTGTCATCGCTTACAGCCCACGGACGGAGACTCCGAAGCAGGTTCTACTGTCACTCCCTTCGATCCCTGCAGATGAGGTAGACCGTACTATACGTCACCTGGCGAGAGCACATTCGAATAGCCGCCAGCAGCGAGCTATAGTACTGGACCTGCTCGAAGGGCTTCGAGGGATTAGTGTTAGTGAGCAGGGCAAGGTCACGAAGCCTGATCCGAAGAAGATTAGATCGGCTATGCAGGAAAAATATATGACAGTTGACGTGCAAGCAAATGGAAAAAAAGACGAAAGCCCGGATCTTGGCGGCATTGCTGCTATGTTTGGTTGAATGGGCATGGTGGGCGGCGCAGCTCTTGTTGGAGCCTGCCAAGCTCTCCATTTTCTTGCGAATATGACGACTCGGTGTTCTGGTGGCTCTATCAATGCATTTACAAAACTAGAAGATAGACCTGATACCCCATGAACGCCTATTTTCTACACAGATACTATTTGGTAACTTTCGCCGGCGTTATTGCGTATGTAGGGCGCACGAATCTGCAATATAAAAGGAAGCATTAGCGAGCATCCCCATACGGTTACAGCCAGACCATCGTCCTTCTGGCCATACAGTTATCATCGGACCCCAGCCATGCCTCAATGGTGCAAAACCACTTGTCTCTATCCACCCAGAATCAGTGATAGAATTCAAAACTTACCTATCACCATGGTAAACCTTCATCTCACTCCCCGTCAATTCCCTCTCCCTCGCCTTGTCCGCCCAATGCCTCCGCACCACATCCCGATCCTCCTCTGCTTGCAGCATTGGTATCAGATGTATACGGCTCCACATCTTCTCTCGAGCGAGTTCACTATCGTAGCATCCCCATCAGCACACCCCTCCTAAAAAGCCCCAGTGCGAAGGCGCGAGTATCTCCGCGCGCATTGAACACGACTCCCGAATGACCTGGGGCCAATGGCACGCACTTTTGTTCCCTGATCCCCTTGCCAACTTTGTAAAACCCATACGTCATTATGAGGCCCATAGCGGCGAGGTAGTAGGAGGGGCGGAAACCGCGGGCGGGGATGTTGCGCTTGGGGGGGGGTTAGCTTCGGTTGTTGAACTCAAAGGCGTGTGTTGGGAGGTGATTAGAATATACCTTGTATTGGATGGGCTCGTAGCCGCCGGATGGAGGCAGGTCTTGCGCCATCGCGATGTGAGAATGGAATAGCGGACTTGGTGGTCGAGGTTGAGGTCGAGGTGCGGTATCGGTCTAGACTTGATATGTTCTAGCGCCAAATCTACGCACGCTAGCTTAACTCTTGACTCTTGAACTTTTTTCCTTTATGAGCAGAATTCCTTGCATGTGGAATCATTCAAATGTAATTGCTCTTAAGAACGAGACTGATTGATTTCTGGTTCTTACGATATCTGTAAGAAACCAATACGGAAGCTGCCCTCTATGAACTCATTAATTAAGAGCATAATACCAATCCTTCCAGAGCAAGGGTCTGAAAGCAGGCCAGATGAATATTTGAGCTATCCCATGCGTTCTTTCACTCCTCTCTTTTCAACATAGGCTTCCGTTAGGGATTTTCATCGCCAAATTGTTTATGATACATACTTCCCTTGGGAAATTCTACAAATCAAAGACTGTCCTTACGTTACGTACTTGGAGAAAAGTCAATCTAATACCATTAACTATTGTCGCTTGGCGAGATCTTCCACTAATGAAGAGGAAATTCACCAACATGGAGGCTTCGTCCAGTGGAGAAAACTCTGCGAAGGCGGGGGTATCCCCATATGTCGGATCATCTGTTGCAGCTGGAGGACCCAATCCTATGGATGAAATGGTACCGCCTACTGCTATAGAAGTCAATGCTGTCGTGAATGATCCTCCGCCGTCGAAGAACAAGCTCAAAAAGCTCAAACGAGATCAAGAATGGGAGGAGAATCGCGAGAAGCGAAAAGCCCGGCGAAAAGAGAAGCTCCAAGAAAAAAAGCAGCGAATGCGAACTGCGCGGGAGGAGGCTGCAGCGGCGACTGGGACCGCCATCGATGCTGGCGCGAATGGAAACCCTCAAAAGCGTGAACCCGAGAAATCCAAATTGCGCAATCACCGCCATGCTATTCAGGTTCCGATTACACTAGTTATTGATTGCGGCTTTGACGATCTGATGATGGACACTGAGCGGAAATCCTTGGCTTCTCAGCTGACAAGATGCTACTCTGATAATTGCAAGGCGCCATATCCGGCCCATCTTGTTATCAGCTCCTTTGGGGGGCATCTCAAAGATCGATTCGATACCATTTTGTCTGGTAATCACAAGTCCTGGAAAGGCATCAGATTCTTGGCCGAAGGTTTTGCTGAGGTTGCGAGCCAGGCCCAGGAACAGATGAAGGAGGACAACGGCGATAAAATTGCTGGAGCTCTTGCGAGTCAGAAGGAGTCTCTCCAGGCTCTACCAACAGATCCGTCTGACGAAGGGGAGATCATCTACTTGACGAGTGACAGCCCGAACACATTGACAGAGCTACGGCCATATAGTACATACATTGTTGGAGGCATTGTCGACAAGAATAGACATAAAGGCATCTGCTACAAGAAAGCGATGGACAAGAATATGAAGACTGCAAAGTTGCCAATTGGAGATTATATGAAAATGACGAGCAGGTTCGTTCTTGCGACAAACCATGTCGTCGAAATCATGCTTCGATGGCTTGAAGTCGGTGACTGGGGTGAAGCCTTTCTGCAGGTGATACCGAAGAGAAAAGGTGGTGTACTCAAGGGCAAAGCGGTAGAAGGAGACGAGGAAACGGGAGCTACGCCCTCAAACGCTGGCGATTTGAATGAAGCCACTGAGCAACATGACGCTGCAGACACGCCAGCAGTCGACATGTCCAAAGAAGAGGAAGATCCGATGAATCCTGGATCGGGCATTGCCCCGAGCTAACCTTGACACCTCATTGCCACTCTCAACAGAGTCGACTGCATGATCAATGCTCCGGCCTCGAGACAAAAATGAAGGGAAAATGGAGCATGCCATCCAGGGCAGCGTTGTTCACATATGAAACTCAGAAGTCAAACGCCTACGAGGCTACGACATCGAAATTGAGACTAGAGTACTGTAACAAAAGCTTGTGCAAGAACCTCATCGGATTTCTGTTCACGGCGATGCAGTCTTGGAGACGAACTAAGAGCTTGTTGCATGCCAAACTATAAGTTTCTGTGGTTTCAGTAATAGCCCCCCACATGGATGTAAACTACGTTCTTTAGCAAGAAACCTAGGTGTACATATTCCAACATCGAAGCGCGCATACAGCTGTCCACGAGGCAATCTCGATAATTCAGTTTCAAATTCCAGCACTGACAACGCCCAGCTACGAATTGATTCACGGGTATATGGATTTTTGGATTGTTACCCAAATTTTGTAGCGCGCCTGCAGATTGAGTGTTCTTCGAATTCAACTGGTCAACAGAGGTGGGGTCCTCAACCGACACCAGAGATCAAGCGCCAGAAATCACCGGGATCTTGGAGTGCATCTTTCGAAACAGATTCTACAATCTTGCCCAAGGACGACCACGGCGCAAAATCTGTGCCGTAGGAGATCTTACATGGAATTCTTATCGCAGACCCTGACCCGTTCTCCCGATGCAATCGGGCATCATGATACAGGCTGGATTCGCAGCTGGGGAAGACGAGGCAGCAACATGTGTCTCTTACGGGTATTGATTTAGGAGTGCGGCTGCCTTTTGTTGGCATACTTCGTATGCCTCTATGTGTGACCGAGAACAAGTATCTCGTCTGTTGGCTACCAATCGGGTATGCGGAATAGATGATAATGGATGTTTTACCATCGTCGCATGGAATTGCCGACGTTGTAAATAGTAAGAAGGTTATCACCCAGTCTCCGCGTAAGGTTTCCAAAGGCTCCCTTCACATCTGCTTCATCCGAAAAGTTGTCCACCTACACAGCTTGTAATGCGAACTCTGGCCCGTTCGCGCTTTTCAAATTCTTACACCATCTTCTAAACTAGCTCCCATTGATCCGGCTTTCGAGATTTCGGTATGTTGCGCCAAGTTTGTATTCTTGATTGTCATGAATGGGATCCCTAGACATTTAGAACTGGGCTCATAAATTAATTAGCGTGATACTGATCCAAATTCAGTACCTTGGGCTAGCAGAATGGATGGGATCATGCATTGAATGTTATTGAGATGTTTGGAGGGTCTTCAGAAGAGCCGAGATTTGTAGTCGACTAAGTGCCAAAGGAAGATGCCGCTGATCCAATAAGATGACTTGCAGTGCGGGCCGAGGGACGCTAAGAAGCGGGAGAGCGGGACGATCCGCTGAGCCTCACGGCCAGAGCTTCAAGCCACGTTTTGCAAGCTTGCAGCAACATCAAATCAAATCAATTGTAACTTCCAGAACACCAACTATCAAGTATCGATCTTGCAAAGCTCACGCGTTCTATGAAATACCGACGATGACTTTGTGACCGTCCTAATGTCCTCAACCCCCAATATAAGCGAGCCCTCCACCTCCACCACATCCACTCCCCCTTCCGAAGCCCAAGCTTCCAACTCCTCCTACCTCTCCTACCCCGTCTCGCACGTCGTCTCAAGTCTCTACCGCCGCTTAACCGAACCATCTCCGCGGAACATATCACCCAGTGCCAAGTTCCGCGAGCCCACCGCACCGTCTCCGCCTTACGATGTGAACGGCGTTTACACTCCGCCCCATCGAACCGCTTCTCCCTTCCAACCGCCGCCGCTTACCCCGCTTACGCTCTCCGGTGTGCATGCGAATACTTCTCCTTCGGCGACGATTTTATCGCGCGCTCTTGCGGAGGAGATTCGGCTTCTTGTTCCGCCACGACTGCAGCTCCATGATACTTGGTCTTTGACCTACAGTGTCGAGCAAGATGGCACCAGCCTCGGCACGCTCTACAGCAAATGTTCCTCCCCCTCACTTCCGAAAGACAACTCCTTCGTCCTCGTGGTCCGCGATGCTGGTGGCGGCGTAAGCCCCCGCCCCCAATTTCCCCCCCACACCTCAAAATCCAATACAATCTAACCCTTCTCCCCCCCAGATCTTTGGCGCCTACCTAACCTCCGCCCCCCACCCCTCCCCCTCCTTCTACGGCACAGGCGAATGCTTCCTCTGGCGCGCCTCCCTCCTCCCCACCTTCTCCCTCCTCGCCTCCCTCCCCCCCCCTCCCAGCGCCCCCACCACCTCCTCTCTCGCCCGCAGCACCACCATCGCCTCCCCCACCCCCGCCACCTCCCCCAACCATCTACATCCCACTCCCCCTTCCCACAACCACCCCCCCTCATCAAAACCCGGCATCTCAACCCCGCCCTTAATCCGCTTCAAAGCCTTCCCTTACAGCGGCATCAACGACTACCTGATCTTCTGCGAGCCGTCGTACCTCAGCGTTGGCGGCGGCGATGGGCGGTACGGGCTCTGGCTCGACGGGGTGCTGGAGCGTGGGGTTAGCAGTCCGTGCATGACGTTTGGCAATGAGGGACTGAGCGAGGAGGGCGAGAAGTTTGAGGTGGTGGGGGTGGAGTGTTGGTGTGTTGGGGAATGAGTGGAGATGGTTTTGTGGTGCGGAGTTGTGGGAGAAAGTGGCGTTCATGGGAGTTTTTTTTGGGGGTAAATACAACCTATTGATTAGGGGGGGGGGTGGAAATCGGGAAAGTCTAGCATCTAGTGCTGTGAGACGACAAACTCAGACACAATGAAATGAAATGAAAAGACTGGGCTATCTAGCCGCCGCGAAGGCTGGCTTCGTAAGCTTCGTAAGCTTCGTTTCCATCATCCACCATCGTTAATATGACATTCTAGAACCAATGCGAAAAGGGATATCATCGAGGACCCGAAACATACAATCCCCAGCTCTTGCTGCCACCAAGACGCCGTGAACAACCATAAAAACCCCCAGCAGCTTCTATCCCCAATCATGACACTTCCCCAACCCCCAACCCATCCCGTCGAGCTACCACACCACACCCCTTCAAAACGCCTCCTCGACAATCCCCCCTCTCGCCCTCCCACTCCTCCTCCCCCCCGCACTTCCCCTCCCACCACTGCCCCTCCCCCCCACCGCCGCCCCACCAGCCGCAATACTTTCCCTTGTCGCCCTCCGGAAACTCTCCTTTTTGACCATATTAACCTCATTCGGCAGCGCTACAATAACGCTCTTATCGCTGCCAAACTTGAAATCATCCGCCATGACCTCCTCCTCATACCGCTTGATCGTATACGGATCCCGCTTGCCTGCTAGGACTTTTTTCATGCTCCAAGTGATTATAAAGGGGCCTGTGGCTGTGATGATGGAGGTTTCTTTGCTGTTGTTCGGATCAGTGCCGGTGTTGAAGCGGGCGGGCGTAAAGGCGAGGGGGGTGTGGGTCTCGTATTGGAATTGAGCGACGTGCGAGGGCTGGAGGCCGAGGCGGCGGGGCTGGGGTTTGCTGTCTTTTGCAAATGATTTTTCGAAGCCGAGGGCGCCTTCGTTCTTGCCATCTTTTTGGAGTGCATCGATGAGGAGGAGGTAGGTTTTGCAGGTTGCGAGTACCCAGCGGCCGTCGGCGGAGACGTCGAGGCCGAGGATGGGTTCGCCCAGGGCGGGGATGGAGGTTTTGGCGCGAATGCCTAGGCGGTCAAACATGCGAATGTCGCCTTTGTCGGAGGCGACGGCAATGTAGCCCTTTTCTGTGGTTGCTGCAGCGGAGAAGGCGTTCTTGGAGGTGTATTGTTTTAGGTCGGAGTCGACGAGTTTGTTGCCTGAGAGGCGGGGGTCAATGCGATATAGGGCATTGTGTGAGAGGCCGAGGAAGGTTTGTTCGCCGGTCATTTGGGAGAATTTCTAAGGATGTTAGGAGTTTTAAGTGTAAGAACAACGAGGGTGAAAAAAACCTACCTTTTCTGGTGCAAACGTCTTTACCGCAATATCGTCGTGCACCTTCCATTCGTCGACTACTTTTCCATACTCTAGATCCATACGATACAAGGAATGAGGATCGTTCTGATTTTGCAAGATCATATTTGTATCTTCAGCATGGAGCATGACCTTCGTTGGGCTGAAGAGTTTCCCTCCTGGCGTTTCCACTTTCGATATGTTTGTCGAAAACTCCAGGTTGTTATTCGGTGTATGCTTGAAGACTCCTATCTTTGATCCTCGTACTACAAAAGACCTGTCATGCTTATAACCCACCGCCAGCTGCGAGTTGACATTGCCATCATCATCGCGAACTCCAACGTCATCCTCAGATTCGTCGGTGTCGTAGTGCTCGCTCTTCTGGCCATCATCCTCCACCTCCTCAACTTCTTCCTCTTCGTCTGCGCCCTCTTTTGGGGCATCCTCCATGGTAAGGTCTTGGAAGGCATCCAGAACATATTGCCTATCGTCATCCGTGGTCTTTTTCCATTTGGTCTCGTTCAGCTGCTCCCAAAGCGCCTGCATCAATCCCTCCTGAAATCGCTCTTCAGTCTCTTGGTCCTTGAATCGAAGTAGCCATGAGTAAGCGGAGCCATCATCAGTGTAGTGGTTGAAAATAAATGACAGATATTCAAAGTTGAAAACAGGATTAATGTCTGCAATGACCTGCTGGCCTAACCAGTCTTTCTCGCTACCAGTGATCTGGAGCCAATACCTCCACGTGCCTGTTTCAGACACAGTTGCGGAGACAGAAGGATCTTGCAAAACAAAGGCGCCCGAATCGAAATCAAACAGATGTAGCTCGGCTGTCTCTTTGGTAAGAACCTCTGTCGCATCTGGATGTATAGCTGGCGGCGGTGCTACAGTAGGTTTGATCTCTTTCGCCGGAGCCTTCTCTTTTCGTGCTTTCTTGGGTGCCATTATCGCTTTTGTTTGTTCTGTACTGGACTTAGCCACTGCTGGTTTAGGTGCAGGAAGAGCAGGCGCCTTGGTCTTAATCGATGGACTAGCCAACGGACTTGCACTTGGTATCGGTTGTTCCTCAAAATCGAATTGTTGCAAATCCTTCTCGGTAGCGGTATCGTTTGGTTTCCGATATTTCCTCTCGTACTGGCACTTGACAGCTACCAGCTCGAAAGTACCAACTTCACTAGCTTGTACCGAGCGATCACAGACAAACTCGTATAGGTCACCAGGATCGCCGCTTAGATCCCGCCATGCAAAGACTTTCTCTCCACCTTCCCTTATCTCGGTCCGAAAGTGCAGTCCTTGATCAAGGAGGAATGTTTTCTCGTCTTTCTCCCCACTCAATCTCTCCGCGGCATCATCCTCGCCGTCTTCGTCTGCTAGCAGCTCCTCCTCTCCCTCCTCGTATGCGCGTTGGATGACTAGCTGATATTGGTAATCTTGCCCAGTGCGCCTTATTGAGGCAGCGGCGTCTTTGAAGATGAGCTCAGAGTAGCCTTTTGGGGAGAGAGGGCGGACGAGGTAGAGCTGGCCCTGGGGAATTCCAATGATGGACTCTTTTGAGGCGTCGCCAAAAAGATACTTCGTCACTGTAGGAACCAAAGTAAGCCAGTGCGGCACATGTTATGGCGAGCTACTGTACAAGAGCCTCAGCGGGGCATCTTGGAGGGGCAGACTTACCATTCCTGAGCATAAACATTATGACGACGAAGTCTCAACGGCTGGCACCATACGCCTAGCGTCTTCAGGAATTACTTCAGTGTATTTTAACTGTTGCTCAAGAGTATGCCTTCTGAAAAAGTGTCACCCTTGAGTCCCGCAAACAAAAAGGGCACAGTAAGGTTGGCCGGGGATATGCCGCTAAAAGTCTTGGCAGGTACTTCGCTGTTTAAGACGACAGAAATCTGACAAGAAAGTTGCGTTTCTCATGGGGTCTCACACAGTTGGTGGGTCAAACCGATTGGGTCAAACTAATTGCTTATCCAACAACGAGAAGTTTCGCAGAATGCCTGATGTGAAGGGGCGGGAGCACCGTGCCGTCAATTCAGGCGTCCCCAAACTAGGGTGCGAAATGTATTAAACATGTTTATTGCCTAACCAAATTAGGTTAGTCAAAAACGTGTTTTAAACATGTTTATTGAAGCATGTTTTAAACACAGGGGTATATATAAATAGCATCAATTATTTGGGTGCTCCATTGCCACCTCACCGTCGACGATGCTATTCAAAAAAAATCCTTCAGCACGGTCTGTTGATGTAAATAGTACATTGATTCAGATGAGTCTGCTGACGAGTAGTTCCAGACGCCATTTGACGGTGACAGTATAAGCACTTCACTGCAGGAACGATTCGGTTTGGTAGGATTATGCTCTGAAAGGCATCAGTAACAGCCTGATTGCGAGGTTTGCCACCGCGTTGAGGAGGCATGGCTGGTGGTAGGAAGATAGATCTACTTCATACTCGTATGAAGCAATGGTGACAGCGAGATCAAATCCCCCGAGCTAAACCAGCTGGGTTTAGCTTGCTTATATAATATAAAACCAATAAACATACATGAATAAACCGCTAGTGAGTTTTAAACACGTTTATTGTAGAAGAAACGGTTTTATTCGCTCCCTACCCCAAACAAGCTGACAGGCAGGGTGATCGGGGCTGATGCAGTACCGTAATTAATATTTTTACATTCATCTAAACCTTTGCAACACTGCTCCTTCGATCGTCCTTCCACCAACAACCATGAGTTCAGACACTACGAATGAGAGCAGCGGTGCTCTACCTCCAGCCCAACAACTCGACACAATTCCCCCGAGAAAATATCCCGAAAAAACTGGTGGCCTACCTCCGAAATTCCAACTCTCTTCAATCCCCAGAAGAAAATCCGCCGAACTCAGAGGCGACCCGCGACCCATAACTCCGCCTCCCACGGCCGAACAAATCGCCCAGACTCGGGACCTAGTATACGAACAAAGACCGTTTACAGACCACACTGGCAACGGCGCCCTAAGTCTCTTCCGCAGCCTGGTCAAAAAGGACCGTTAGCACCGCCTCATCATTCTTACCCACCCCTCTTGGAAAGAAAACGAATAAGAACCAGCAACTGATTTCATCATTGCTACAGAAAAACCCCTACTCCCCGCCTGGAGCTGGCAAATCTACATCACCTACGGCGCCACGTCCGCCACCTGCGACTCACTCCCACTAGCCTTCTACAAAACCATTATCGAGCAGCTCTCGCACAACGATATGCAATGGTTCCGTTTCGACTTCCTCTTCCTCCCCAACGCCGACAACGTCACCTGCATCCGGCACTACCGCGGCGAAAAGCTCTTCCGTGCCGGCGGAGACCTGGCACTCGTACCATCATATGCTGTGAGATCCGCAACCTGGCAGGCCCGAAATATAATGGTTGTAATGGATCGAAAAGACTGGGAGAAGGAAGGGGTGATGTGGTTGGAGTTTGACGGAGAGGACGAGGGGGAGAAGGAGCCCGAGGCGGAGGTACCAGACGGATTTAACAGAGAACGGCGTAGGCAGAGAGCGTTGGAGAAGCCGTACGTACCTGGCGTGGACTTCGTGGGGCATCATATGGATGAAACTCGTCGGATGTGTAAAATCAGGGAGGCGTGGGAGAGGGAGTATTTGCTGGCTAAAGAGTTGATGGAGACGTGAAGGTACGATTGGGGGTCGTGTCTTCTTGACAGGGCTCGCATAACATTTGATTTATACAATGGCGATTGCCGAACGGAAGACCAAGAACTCAAGATGCACCGAGATGATATCTCCAGACACGCACGTTTCTGCTCTATAGCTATGTATATCGGCCACATTTTCGCCACACAGATCAACTTCCTTACCCGTAATTTCTATTTATTCTGTCAAAGTTGCGAAAACCTCGAAATGAATGCATGAGGGGGATTGATTGCTATTTGCTATGATATGTAGTAACCGTGGATGCGGATCGAGAATCTCGGGTGCGCAATTATAATGCAGTTCTTGGAAGTTTTCAATAAATCTAAAATTGGGGACGAGAAAATGTTGGATAAGAGAGGTTGGGGTAGGGGTGTGGCAGTTCCACCCACGCCGTCACTGATTTTGGTTGAATAAAGCTTGTCCAGCGGAGGGAAGTTTAGGCTCGTTTCTCTTCTCTACGTTTTAGATTTGGAGGTCTCGCATGTTACAACGTTCTTTCTCACTAATTGACAACCTTCGTTCTCGGGTTCTACTCGCACACTACGCCGACACACCAGTACAATAATAGTACCCACTCCAGAACTGGGTGTTGCAGTTCTCCCCCAACGATCCCAGCACCGAATTCCAGCTATACAGATCCGTCGTCGAGATCCCATTCGTCGTCGCAAACGCCGAACAATAGCTCCCACTGGCAGCCTGTGCGTACTTGTTACACTTCGCCGCGATGCTATTCACCTGCGTCGGACTCGGGACAGCAACACCGGAAGTCGAAGATGTAGGAGAAGTACTGGTCGTGGTTGACGTCGAGCTAGGAGCTGGGTTCTGGTTGGTTGTGCCGATGCAGTAGGCGTACGTTGCCCAAAGACCCGAGCAGTCGCTGTTGACAGCGGGGTTGAATTGCTTGAACAGGGCGTCCGAGAGGGCACCCGCTTGCTCAACCGAGGCACACGTGTCCCCGTTCACGGCGGTATACCAGCGATTACAGTTTGTCGGCTGTCCAGCCTGGACTGGTGCCGTGGGCGTAGGGTTCGCAGGGCTAGACACGGTGGGAGATGCACCGGAGCTGTTGGTGCGGACGCAGTACTGGTAGCCGGTCCATAGGTTCTGGCAGTTTGACCCAACGGCAGGGTTCCAGGCGTAGAATTGGGCGAGCGTGATACCGTAGCCGTCGAGCACCATCTGGCATGTCTCACCAAAGGTCAGGTCCTCGTAGGTTGTGCAATTGGTCCAGGTGCCGTCGCGCATGGGCAATGGGCTTTGTGGGGGACCTGTTGCTGGCGCCTGGTTCTGGGGTGTCGGTACTTGCTGGACACAATAGCGGTAGCTGGGATCGAAGTGGCAACTGGGGTCTGATGCGTTCAGGCTTGGATTCCAGTTGGTGAGCTGGTCGGTCGATACGCCCCATCCACTAGCAATGTTTTGACATGCATTGCCCTGCGTGGTGTCGACGAATTGATCGGCGCCATTCACGTACAAAACACAATCGAGTCGAGTACCTGGTGCAAATGGCAGGATTTGGGAGATGTTAGTACTTGGTGGCACATAGGTGGCCTTGGGGAAGCTTGTCCAAGGAATGGTGGAGTAAGCGGTTGGGGTGGGAATGTATCCAGAATGTCCAGGGTAGTCATCGACTAATCAAAATGAGTCAAAAATCTGCGATATCATTGGTGTTGTACTCACTATTGCCCACTGGTGCTACGCAGTAGTTTTCATTGGCAAACAGATTCGTACAGCTGGACGTGTCAACTTGGTCAATCCGTACACCGGAAGAACTTACTTGGCATTTATGGCAGGGTTCAGGAAAATAAAGTCAGGCAACGATATTGCAAACTTGATTGTTAGGAGGTTGCAGTAGTCGCCGGGCTGCACCAGGTAGTATTGGCCACACTTAGTATTCGTGCCATTAGCTATGCCAGAGGGCGCTGGCACGACTGTAGGACCGGGCGTTGTTCCTGGAGCAGATGTGACGATTGGTCCAGCGTATGGGGTCCCCGGTCCAGATTTGCAAATTTGAGAACCTACGCTGCGGTAGATGTTGCTGCAAGACAGGCCAAAAACCGGGTTCCAACTGAGCAATTGGGCCACAGTGACGTTTTGAGACGCGGCAATACTTGTACAAGTTTCGTTCGCCTTCACTGTATAAGTGTCACAGGTGTTGACAATACACAGACTGCCGTTTTTCGGGAAATTGGCGCAGTATGCTGGGAGTGAGTTGTCGGTAAGAAGCCAATTTGTTCCAATTTTCTGAGCCTGGGAGATGCTGTGGCAGTCGTCCGAGGGTTGGATCTGGTATGTCTTGCCTTTACAAGTCGCTGTAGCATTTGTCGGAGCAGGAGGAGGTGGAATTGCCCAGCTCGTTGTCAAAGGGAACGAAGTCTTGTGACAGCTCGAAGTCATCGAGCTATACGACTTCTGCAATGCCGCTCCCCCGAATATCGGCGAGTCCACTTGCACCTGTAATTGTTCGATGAAGCAGTCGTCGCAGGGATCGATGTGCGGAGTGGAACTTGCGTTTTGCAAAGAAGCATTCTTCGCAAGCACATTGCAGAACACTCCATTCGCCTCGAGGCATGTGAGATTATAACCGGAACGTACGGTTTCGGGAAGAGTCGATATGGGGAGCGATTTGACGCCATCAGGTGAGTAGACCTGGTTGTTGCAAGCAGATACCACCTTGCTCTCCCAACTAGCCAGTCCAGAACCACAGTCAGATGTACATGACTGCTGGAGGCCGACCTCCTGGAAGTAAGCCCCCTGGTTGAATCTGCGCACGTATGAGGTGCAGGAAACGTTTCCGGTCAGAGCGTTGACACAATCTGTGGTCAGGTTTGTTGCCGGAACAGACTGACTGGTTACGAATTGAACGCTCGCTGCATCACAGGTCTGCCACAAATCGAAGAGAAGCCAGAGGAGCGGCACAAACGAGAAAGGTAGAAGCAGCATGATCCAGGAATGGAAGGTGGTAAACGAAAGACTTAAGCTGTCAAAAAGAAGGGGAGGATAACCAAGGTCAAGAATCGCGAAGTAAATGAGGGCTGGGCTGGATGGAATACATGGGAAATATTGCAGGATGTCAACCTGATGACCCCAGGCTGAGGGGGAGATTATGATTCCGTCACCCTGACAGAGTCATATCAATAGGGAGCTAATAGCACATGTACCAGCTGATTCAGCTGTACAGATCCGTAGCTGACATTGCTTGCGGCGCTCCATAGTCCATTCTCGTATACCTCCGTAACAAACTTGATATCAGCATGCTTCGCCTTGCGGCACTCGCACGGTCCAGGCTGTATGGGGGTCCCCGGAATATACTGTAGGTAGAGAGTACGAGAGTATCCGAGCAGGTAACTTTAGGCCGCTAGGTTCGAAGGATTTCGTGGAGGTCCTCCGTCAGCCTTTAGCTGATGCCAAACCAGGCAATGTTGGAAAACAAGGGGTCCATCCCATTGGGTGTGGGCCACGAGAGTAGTGTGAACCGCCATTTGAAAGTTCATTCTTCCAAGTGATCATCTTGAGGCTGCGGTATCAACTCGGTAGTTGTTTCCAGAGTAAACGCGAACACCAGACGTAGAGTGGATAGTTGTTGTAGTAACTCTTCAAGTAAGGTTGGTTGGTACCTTAGGGAAGTAGTTCTACCTGCAGGACACGTGAGGTTGGTACTGTACTATAAGTTTTAAGGCATCAGCCTTGCCTAGTAAATTACAATGTACAGTAAGCCCCCCACTTTTAATCTCCTGGCACGCCTGGGTAGGTACAGTAGATCTCCCCCACTGCCGCTGCCAGTTTCGGAAGTCATGCATATGTCAGCTTCCATCCGTCATGGAACCCATCTCGCTATCGCCTCGTGGACCTGGGGTGAGCTCGTTTACCAATAACAATCCCCGACCCTACAACAGTTGCACATACCGGTGGCAAAGACCAGGCAGGGTAACTTCATCAGCATGCATCCCGCAAGTCTAAATCATGAATCTTAGCCAACATGATGGTGCTTCTTGCCCTGCTGATCACAATGCTGACTTTCTCAACCCTTGCGGTGAAGGACTCCTTTGCTCATTTCCGTTGAAGGTAGGGCGATGGAAGGCCTCATGCCCTTGCAAGAAGAGATTGGGCTTCATCAGCACGCCGTATACACCTCCTCAGCCCAAGATGTACACTGTCAGCTTTCCAACACCTGCGGCGCTGACCTCCTCCTCTCCCCATGTCCCTTTCTCTCCCCATGGTTTTGTCTATACAATTGACCAGGTCGGGCGTTTTCCCTCCTGCTTTCTCTTCTGCTTCTGCTTCCTTTACACACGCTCTTTGTGCCTGTTTGCCAGTTTGAACTACAGGTGTCTCTCGTTACGTCTTTACTCATATTCGTATATACATTGCTACATTCGCCTTTTGATTATTTCAAGTTCAAGGAACAAGAATGGTACGTCTCTTACGGCTATCGCCGAACTTATTTGGAGTGTTTGCTCTCCTACTCTCTTCTACCCTTGCCGCTCCGAAGGACAATGCAGCCAGCCTCGATACTGTTGTCTTGACAGACAGTGGCCCTCTTTGTGCAGCGGTGCCGTCTTCCGTTACGTCTAAACAAGATTTCCGGGCGAAGATTCGAGCAACACCGGAGGTGTGTTCTATTCACGAAGGCTTCTTTCACCTCGTCTCAAGAGCTACGACGGTGGATGATTACTCCTGCTCGGAAACGAAGCCGTGTAGCAACGGTGCATGCTGCGCGAAGACTGGCTATTGCAACTATGGCCCTGAAGCGTGTGGTACTGACGGCAAATCCCCCAACGACAAATGTTGGTCGAATTGCGACGCCCATGCCCCTTGTGGGAACAACTCGATATCAGGCGATGTGAAATGCCCCCTCAACGTTTGCTGCAGTCAATTTGGCTTCTGTGGTGCCACAAGTGATTTTTGTGGCAAAGGTACGCGGTATATCAAATTTTCCTTAGGGGACTATATTCTAATATGAACAGGCTGTCAAAGTAACTGTGATCAGCCGGGATCCGGCGCTTCAGGTGGCGACACGCAGTCACGTATCATTGGCTACTACGAAGGCTGGAACCAGAATGAGAAATGTATTGGGATGGGTCTGCGAGACATTCCAATTAACGGTATTACTCATCTGCATTTGGCATTCGCTTCTTTAACTTCGACTTTTGATGTCATACCAATGGATGGTCTAAGTACGCAGTTATTCGTCGACATCACTGCTTTAAAATCTCAGAACCCAGGCTTGAAGGTTATTGCTTCTATTGGTGGTTGGACCTTTAGCGACAACGGCACCAACACGCAGCCCATCTTTCCGGATATGGTGTCTTCCGCTGACAAACGCTCGTCCGCAATAACAAAAGTGCTGAGCTTCCTCCGCCAGTATGCGTTTGATGGTGTTGACTATGATTGGGAATATCCGTTAGCCCTCATTCTGCTTCGGTTCTGCAAACTATAGCTGACATTTTGCAGTGGAGCTGGCGATCGAGGTGGCGGAAAGGATGATGGGAAAAACTTTACCGAATTCCTCAAGGAACTCCGAGACGCTATAAACGCAGGTCCAACCAAGTATACCGTCTCCTTTACTGCTCCTACGAGCTACTGGTATTTGCAGCATTTCGACATCAAGGGATCGACGAGCTACGTTGATTGGGTTAGCGTTATGTCATACGATTTACATGGTACCTGGGATGCCAACGACCCTATTGGAGACCATGTTCTGGCTCATACGAACCTCACCGAGATCAAGGACGCCCTTGATCTGTTTTGGCGAAATGGTGTGCCTGCCACGAAGCTGAATCTGGGTCTTGGCTTCTATGGGCGGTCATTCCAGCTTACAGACCCGGGCTGTTCGGCTCCCGGTTGCTTATTCAAAGGTGGCGCGTCACCCGGGCCCTGTACCAAGAACTCTGGTACACTCAGCTACAGTGAGATCATGGATGTGATCAAACAATACAGTCTCACACCTGTATATGATAAGGAGAATGCAGTAAAGTACATCACCTGGAATAAGGACCAGTGGGTTTCTTTCGACGATAAGGAGACTTTTCAACAGAAGATTAAATTCGCTAATGATCTTGGTTTGGGTGGTTTGCTTATCTGGGCACTTGACCTCGACACCCCCGACTTGCAAGCTTTGCAGGGTGTCATTTATCCAAAGACAATTTCTGCCTTGCAGTCGCAAGCCGATACCGTAAATCAGTGGCAGAGTGCTAATGGAGGTGATTGTCGTGGAACGACCTGCGGGACAACAGGATGCATTCCTGGCGAGGTAAGTCTTAGTGTTTTTCATTCGTACCTTCAGTATTCGTATCACCCATGCTTGTTCTCAAACGGCCAAGCTGTCTCCAAACAACTGAATTCACTTATTCCATTCTACCAAAGAATCAAGAATGACACAAATATCCACTGTACTGATAGTAATTCTCTAGATTTCCATAACCACGTTCCAATGTGATGGAGATGGCCACGAGAGCACCGTCTGTTGCCCACTTTCGTCCGCTCCTGATCCAAAGTCATGCTCATGGCAAGGTACAGTTCCATTTTGCAATGGACAGTGTCTTATTGGGCAGGTTGCATTAGTCTCCAGTTATTGGGGTGATGGTGATCAATGTTCGGATGGCCGCAAATTTTACTGCTGTGACGTTCAGGATGCAGCCAAGAGAATCGACTGCCGCTGGGGCGATTGCGGAAGCTCTTGCAATAGTGATGAGAACCAGTTGACTTGGAGAAACGGCGATTGCTGGGACGGTGAACAGCCGTTTTGCTGCAAAAAGTCAGAAGACTGGCAGCACTGCTCTTGGCATGGTAAACCTGGTTCATGTTTTGACGACCACTGTGACACTGGTCATCAAGTCGAGCTGGCCAATTCTTACGAAGGCGAAGGAGACGACTGTGGATGGAATGATAGGACGAGAGTCTTCTGTTGCGATCCTCCCGCAGATCAAGCACCTTTCCTTCCAGTGCCACTGGACTATCTCTTTCCTCACCCTCCACCTGCAGATTCGGCCAAGGCGGAATTCAAGCTCAAGACTGACCCTACATTTGGAGGCGCCGTTACAACTCCTTTCGCCAATGACCCACAGGATGCAGCTTTCGGTTTCATTGTCCTCACGTCACCAGATACCATTCAGGTTTCGCTCGATAAGCGGGATGGTTCTCACTGGGAGGTTTTCGACTGTTTTGATGCTACCAGTGAAGAGGAGCATACCGTTCGGATGCTCTGCACAGATGATTCACACAGCAGTAATTGCGACAAAATACACCTGGGTAAAGGTGTTCCTGGAACCATCCTGGAGATGCCTGAAGGTTGTGGGCCTGGTAAGTATGCCGTGGCCGTTCAGCTCGAACCGTCGGAGAATCAAGACCTACCGCAACACCTACGCAAACGAGATCTGCCATCTAGTTCTATCGTGTACGACCTGAAATTCGATTATGATTTTGCAAGAGTGCCGCGTGATCTGGGAACTACTCAGATGAGAATCGATTTTGCTAATGAAGATGGGTATTGGAACAAAGTTGTTGACAAGGCTGCAAGCAAAAAGAGAAAGCGCAGTCTCGGCGACTACAACGGCAACAAGAAACGTTTCCTTGAAGAGGCTTGGAGGGAGGACAAGCATCATTCCGGTCTTAGTCATGAAGAGCTACACAAGCGGTGGTTCGGAAGCGATGTTATCACCTGGCTCAAAGGACTCATAAATGGGGTTAAAGGGGGTCCGAATGTTCATCATTCCTACGTCGAGGACTTCACGGCCATTCTTCTTCGTGAGAGCTGGACCTGCAGCTCAGGCATCGTAACGGCTAGCGCTCAATTAGATGTTGTGGCAAATACCCACGTTGCCGTCAATACCAATTTCGGACTGACCATTATAGCGACACTTGGCTCACCTATCGACTTGAGCAACTCGTATCTTTACTTCCGCAACGATGGCGAAATCACCGCAAAATTCACTCTTGACGCCCTCGCCAGTGTCAACTTCGACACAGGAGATATGGTCCTTCTTTCCGCTGACAAGTTCGGAGCAGCCTTTGCCGTTCCGGGCATCGTGACAATTGGTCCAAACTTTAAGCTCGTTGCTCAGGTCGAGGGGGGTATTACTCTCTCAGGCCACATAGTGTCAGAGGTCAATATAGCCAAGTGGAACGTGCAGCAGACTTTTCCGGATGTATCTGCTGATTGGGACCCCCAGGCCTCATCCAACATCGATCCTAGCGGTACTCAAGATATGACTCCAAAAGAGAAGCCTCTCTTTGATGCTTCCGTGGCCGCCAACGGTTATCTGACTACACATCTGAAGCCGACAATTACCTTTGGGATCGAATTCAACAAGAATTTCATACCTGTCGATCCCGCCACAGTCAACCTCGTCGCCGACGGGTTCGTTACAGCATATGCGAACGCAGCCGCGTCGACTTCTGGGGGCGCCTCATTCTGCTACGGTGTTGACGCAGGGGCTCAACTCTATGCCTCTGTTAGCGTGCCGCCAGTGTTCGGTTGGAAACTACCACAATCAAGATTTCAGATTGGTCCGCAACTTGATTTCCAGATCGTTGAAGAGACCTGTCCTATTAAACCTAGCCGTCGTGAAATAGCCGGCAATGATTCGACGACTGCAGAGGACGCGTGGACCCAAAGTGGACTTGCAGTCCCTGAACTGGAATCGGGCACGAAAGTGAGGTCTTTGCAGGCTCGAGCCCAAATTTACGGACCTATCCTTCACATACCCTCGGATCTCTTAAAGTGTCCAGGAGAGCAGCCAGGGGGCAACTCGACAGCCGACTTGGCGATTTGTAAGTTCTGCACCACAGCACCCGTTGGTAGACGTAGCCTAGGAAAACGTACCGACCCGTCGTGCCTTCTGCGCGAACCAGGTCGTCCCGACGAGCCGAGCTGTCTGATCTCTGGTGGAGCATCAAAACGATCGCAGTTCAAAGCCTTTATCGCCGATCTGGTCAAACCAGCTCATTCTAGAAGAAACTCATTCGAGAAGCGTGACCGGAAGAAAATTGGTTGGGCTACAACGTTGGGAGGCACCTTTCCGCTTGGCACCAGCCCACTTGAGCTGGACGCTGGACCGTACCCACCATGTACTGCAGCTCAAAGTGTAGGCGGGATTCCCAAGTATTTCACATTCGACGCTCCCGGTGTCGGTTGCTCTGGCGTGGTTAAAGAGCAAACCCTCGCAACTGTGAACAGCCTAGTACCTGTGCCTAAGTTCGAGAGTAAGTAGATCATAAGCTCTTTCCACGAGGTATCTGACTAACACTACTACCACAGCTGATCATATCTACGAGATCCAACTCGCCCGTGACTTTATGCAATTCATCAAAGGCACCGGCCCAGCAAATGGATACAATATGCCAACAGGCTACACCGCAGGCACGGACAGTTGGGTCACCAGGTACCTCATGGGATTCGACACCGGCGCTTTCACCGACTCGAACAATGGACAAGTTCTATGGGTCGCTATGACCTTTTGTTTCGGTGGCAGTGGCGCTAGTCAGCAGGCTGGCCTTGCATTGCTCGATGGATCAGTGAACGGTAGAAAGGGTGTCTTTTTCCAACTCAGTAATCCTAACGCCGACATTCCGTCTACTGGTCAAACAGGCGCACACCAGAGTTTTCTCAATACAGGAGGTGTATTCACCTACCTGGCCGATCCGAAAATCTGGTCGGCCTTCACCGCCTCGTCCAAGTGCATCGAAAAGGTCTTGTGGAACTTCGATCAGCAACACAATTGGGGCAACGTGGGCGAGCTCGGACGTCCCGCTGATGGCACTTTCAACAACGCGGCATTCAAATACGGCCTCCGCTCTCTCTACTGCGGCTGGATCGATGCACAGCTGGCCAAGGTCGAGTCCATCGCTGGGAGCTGGTCGGCGGATGCGAAGACGGCGTACACAAACGCATTCCCACCAGCGAACGATCCCCTAGCCAAGAGTTTCCTGGACAATGTCATGGGCGGGAACGGAAGATTGACTGTGGCGGCGATGAAACTCACTCGCTCGGCGGGTGGGCCATCGGCGAGTAAATACGGGGTTTGGGGAGACCCGAGCTTGCCACCACCTAAATAGAGGATTGGAATTGTAGCCAGCTGAGAGAACAATGTAGTATAGGTGATTTTGTTTCAGAATAAAAACCGTTGTTTGCTTATGGCAGAAGGCGTCGAGAATTCGTTGTGGACTCGATGTGGTTGGTGCTCAAACGTCTGAAGCAGTTGGTATGAATCTCTAGATGTCCAAGCAGAATACTCAAAAAGACACATCTCAATCCAACCGCGCTCCTTAGCCCGTACCACCTCTAACCCGAAAACTTTCCACCGATCCAACCGAAAAAACCCGCCCTACCCCCCTCCAGTCCCACCCCCTCAATCATACTGTACTCTACTCTATCTCCCATACCACCAACAAACTCATCCACATCCACATCGCCCATAACCCCCCACAGCCAGCCAAGCGACTGGGATATCGACACCAGGATGTTTCACCGCCAGCGTCCCCATCTGATTCCCCCGCTGCCCGTGTTTACTCTTGCGCCGGCCGGGGGGGTCACGGTGGTTATTTTGGCTGCGGAGCAGCTTCGGCGATACGATAGCCCCGGACGGTTAGTACTAGTCGGGGGTGTTTTTTTTTTGGGGAGGAGGGAGAGGAGGAGGGAGAGGAGGAGGGAGAGTGTGCGCTAGATGTTGGAGGGGTGGGGTTGGGGGAGGATTTGTTGGGAGTGGGGAGGTGGGTGGAGGGGTGTTGGTGGGGGATTGGCTGAGGGGTGGAGATGAGGGGTGTGCTTTGGGTGGGTGGTAATGGTTGTGGGAGGTTTTTGAGGCTGTGCGTGGAGAGGATGTTATGTACAGTAGTATGAGAGGGGTGGGTTTGGTGGGTAATCGGGATTTGTTTTCATGGATGGGGGGGTGGTTTGATCTGGGATGAGGGGAATGCGTGCAAAGATATCTGATATGAGTGGTTGTGGAATTCTTCGATGATAATTTTTTGCGCAACGCTGCCCAGTAGGGCCAGCTATCGCCGAGTGAGGGATTCCGTGATGAAGTCCATGGGAAAGCAGTTTGTCTGACCGAGGATTCCTTGTTGTTTTGAACAATATGCTAGCCGGTCTTTCCGTCCGGATAGTGGGATGTGAATCATGGTGCTTGCTAGTCATGATGAAGAAAACCGGACACGCTTGGATGAGTATATTTCCTATCGTCTATTTCGATGATGGGTGGAGGCACGAAGTTGTCTGGCTAATAGAAATTTCAAGTACGCGCGTGTTGCTGAGCGTTTGATCGCGCTGTAGGTCGAGTTTTCCCAGGAACCGAAACGAGAAGCTTGGCAAGAGAAGTGATCGATGCTCGCCTTCGCAAACCATCATACTTCGTGAGCCGATTCCCAGCTCGTCGCTGCCGCCGGTGGCGTTAATTTGCCGGTCCTTGTCTAGATCAGTTATTGATAAGCCAAAGCTTGACATTTTGTTAGAGTGTGTACGGAAGATGGTGCATATGAGGCATTGCATGTCAGGTTCCTGTTCTAGCCGATCGATAATCGATGGAAAGCCTTACCATCTTGGCATCTCCCAACGATCCTTAGCTAAATCACAGCAATCCACTATTGCTGTTGGATGTTGTTTTTTATGTCGCATTTCCCTCAACTCAGTGCTCCACTTTGTCCCAATAAATCATGTAATCGTCCAAGGCATCTGATTCCAAATGTGTTCTGGCACCTTTCGGGGTAACTGCAAATGTTAATATCTCGAGGCTTTTTCCTCTTGCAGCGTAGAGCGCAACGACTGTACGGTGGCCATATACCCCGCATATCCGAAGTGCTTCGTGCCAAATGGCTAATTATAGCTCCCGGAAGAATGTTCTCGAGAGAATGTGTTACCGGCAATCAGCAATATCTGAAGGCGATTCACCCCCTTGATTGACACCTTGAAGGTTTGCCCCATCTCGAATCAGTAGTTCTAGGGTCTCTTCGCCCCTGGATGGATGTTTGGGGCACCGAAACCTTCTAATCCATTCTCGAAAAGCATCTGTACTGAAAAAGAAATGGTGTAAGACAATGGACCCGTATGGATCCCGGGCGTCTGCTTCTGCGCCGTGGCTTAGCAGCTCCACATATCTTTCGAGGGTCTAATCCCTACATTGCAACAGCAGCGTCTATTGGCGAAAAAGCCGCTGGTGAAAGTCGAAAGACGGACCGTTGCTCACAAGAAATGGAACAGCGAATTTTGTATTCTGTATATTTCATGATTAGCTTGACTCTTCCCGCGGAGCATTTTGACAACAATACCTTTCACCGTTCTCCTTGGCCCCGCTACTTGCGCATACTGGGATGATGGCGAGATCAGAAGGCTTATATATTTTGTTTCTTTTTAGAATAGGAATAGAGTATATCACTAAACGAATCTTGACTGATGATTTATAGACTTCTCGGCAGCACGAGTATGTTTTCCAGCAAGCAATCGACAATTGACGCTCCAGGTTCTAATAGCACTGCCATGGACGAGGTCGTATTCATCTATTATTAGACTGGCAGTACTTTTTCGACACCGAAATTTCTAGCAGGCGAGGAGTCTCTCTCAATATTCCTGCTCCAGGGACCGAGACATCCCAAGTATACAACGATGCTACGGTTCCTACGCGTGCTGCGCACGCATATGAGTAGAATAGCTCCTCTAGTCGCCTGACTAGAAAATTGTTCGTTTAGGCCCCGCTTGCGCGCTGGGAAAGCTCTTCACTTTAGTTGGCGTGACGGGGAAGGGGAAGGGGAAGGGGAAAGGGAAAGGGAAAGGGAAAGGGAGAGGAGAGGGCAAAACATAGGAGTTAAGGGTTATTCAGGAAGACAGGAAGGAAGAAGTTTTGAAAGAGCGTGAGGGAATGGGGGTTAATGTTGAAGCAGGTCTTCTCTTTATGGTTGCTGCTTTTTCCCATTAAGAGGTTGCTGCGCCTAAATCTTTTACCCCAGCCATAGATCTAATCGTTCATAAATCCAACAAAACTGTTAACCCAGAAGTGAACCCCCACCCAGAGGTTCGCGCGCCATCCCTCGCGTCTAAAGCGGCGCTCACCCGCTCCCCGACCCGGCGCAGATTTCTCTCTTCCATCTTACAGAGTTACAGTAGCACACCTTCCTCCCTTACCCACCCCATCATATCCCGCAGCTCCCCCATCTCACCCACCCAGCCCACAAACCCCTTTCCAAACCACGAGCCCCAGCACTGGCCGCCACCCTCCTAGGCGCAAAATGCCCTCGCGACCTCCCCCATCCCTCTGCGGCGTCGTCGTCTCTGCGGGCAAAATGATGAAAGCGGTCAAAGTCCGCACGGCAAAACAGGTCTATAACTCGTTTTTGCGAAAGGTACCACCCCAATTCCCTTCCCCTTCCCCCCCTCTTTCCGCCCACAACCAACCCCCTAAACTAACCTCCCACCCAGCATTTCCTAACCTACACCTCGCACCTCGTCTCCGACCCCACCTCGGCGCTGCGCACGGGCGACGTGGTGCGCATCGCGGGCGCGTGGCGCGTCAGCAAACATATCAGGCATGTGGTGACGGAGATTGTGGCGCCGTGGGGGCCGGGGATTGAGGAGCGGCCGCGGGTGTTGAGTGAGGTGGAGAGGGTGGAGATGAGGACGAGGAAGAGGGAGGGGAAGGTTGAGAGGAGGAGGGGGAGGAAAGGGGAGGAAGGGGGGGAGGTGGCGGAGGTGGTGGAGGGGGTGTGAATTGGCATGTGGGTTGGAGGTGGGTAGGTGGATCTGTACAGGGGGAGGTGATGATGGAGCGCTCGCGTGTTGGGGTGATTCAATACGCATGGGGCCGGCGTTGCATTTCGAGGTGTCTTTCGGGGGTATCATATACAGCAACAACTCAGTCACGGGGTTTACACCAATCTCCAGGTCTGAGGATTCTCGTTACTCTTCATCTTCCTCTTCATCGTCATCATCCTCCTCCTCGTCGGCCTCTTTCAGCCACACAATAAACGCCTCCGTCAGCATCCTAACCTCCCCCAAATCCCCTCCCTGACTGCGCTCATCCTCCCACCACTGCATAACCCCGTCCTCCTCCACAACCTCTAAATCATAAAGTTCCTTGGACACGCAAAGCAGAGCCCTCCTCCCATTGGTTCTCCCAACTGCTTCCTTTTGCACAAGCATCAAGAAGTCAACCTGATCATCCTTGTCATCTTCCTCCTTGTCGAAGATCGTCCGTTCGGCAAGCTCCTTATATTTTCTGAGAACCGTCTCGACGGCCTCACGAACTTTTGCCTCTGTCGCTTCGGCGCCGTCGTCGTCACCTATCAAGCTCGAGATCCTCTTCATCAAGGCGGCCACGACGGCGTGGCGCACCTCGCGCTGACTGGCATCTTGAGCCATTCGATAGCCGTTGAGCTCCAGGAAGATGTTCTCTGGCAGATCTCCTTTCTGGAGACCGTCATAGATACTAGCTGTTGCTTCGAGGTGAAAGTCACGATTCTGTGCAGCATCCCCTGATCCATTGGAGACGAAGCTGCTGCGACGGGAGCCTCCAGAAAGAGCTTCGTAATCGGGATCCGAATCGCTAAAGGAAGATATTGAAGAGGTGGAATGTGATGCGGGAGCGTTGGCGTAGACTAGATGAGAAGAGATGGCACTTGAGGCGTCGGAATCGTCGTCGGAATCTGGAGAATACGAGTAGCCTTCACCGCCTTTACCCACGATAGCGCTATCGGTCTGTGTGCTTTTCTCTACCGCTTCTCGTTTCGCCCGAGTGATCTTGCTTGTTCCGGGGACCTTGGTATTGTCCGCTATTCGAACCCCAAACGAGATCAATGCGCCGGGTTCAATCGTGCAGTCTCTTCCTATGATGGCCCCGTCTGCGATAATTGCTTGCCTCACTACTGATCCGTCTTCTACTGTAACATTGTTCCAGATGTAGGATCCTTCAACAATGGCATTTTTCCCGATTTTGCAACTTCGTCCTATTACACTGCTTTCGACGGTACTTCCATCCCCAATTGCTGTCCCACGACCTAGTACACTTCTGCTCATCACTGTGCTACCCCTAGCAAGTGTGACATTCTCCTCTTCATAGACTTTGCCCCTACCGAAGCGGTAGCTCTGGCCTCGGACGAGATTACTATCCGGACAAAGTGGATATGTCCACCGGTTAGTCACATCTTTAGTGATAGCATTGTACGCTCTTAAACTCTTTACTCGTGCTGCGTATTGGTCGGCTATTATATATGTGTGAATAGTCTTCCCATTTAGTTCGTAGTCTTTGAGCACATCCGATAGGAAACTCTTTCTCAAAGATTGATAGTCGAAATTGTCACTCCAAAGGCCGAGCACATCGAGTGAACAGATGTCTATCGAGCAATCTATTAGATCTTCCCGGATCTCGAGCTCTCCGTGAGACTTGAGTAGTTCCGGGGTAAGCATAACGTATCTCCCATTCTCTCCACCATGGCCCATCACCTCGTAATGTATACACCTCTCAGCACTAGGGTCTATCAAGAAGACTGGATGTCTTCCCGTGCTCTTCGTTCGATGCTGGACACCCGCCTCCCTCAAGACCATTGTCATAATTGCATTCTTGTCCTTCTCACGACGGGCTCTGTGTTTCGCCAGAGCAGGTTCGAGGGAAAGATTCGAGACTACATCGCCAGAGACTAGGAGGAAATCACCCACAATGAGATCGCGGTTGTCGAGGTCACGCATACAATCGCCAACAGAATTTGCGGACGATTTGAGGAGCGTTAAAGTGCGGAATGGGGACGTGGATTTTTTCCATTTTGAGGCGCTGTTAAGAAGAGAGAATGGTTTAGTGACAGAATATGTCAAGTGGCCAATGGCATGGGACTTCTTTACTTAATGTAGTTTTCGACCTGTTCGGTATGAAGGCCGCAATATATGAAGATATCTTGAACGCCCGCATTGGCTAGAAATTCAAGGGTATATTCAATTAACGGCGTATTTGCCAGCGGCAATAGGCACTATATCGAGGCATAAGCATCTTCCTAGCCGGTAGTTTCAGTTCCGGGGAGGAGACGCACTCTTGGCCGTTCCAGTGTGAATGGGATAAAGCGCGTTTCAAAGGAATCAGCGAGGACCTGCCTTGAGTCAATACGGACTGCTGAACACTAGTACCCTGTTGGATGTCCTACTCACGACGGCTTGGAGAGATGCTTCTCTCTGCTCATCTTGGGACTTTTGCTTAGCCTTAACAGCTTTGGCACCTTTGGGCGCCATTATTGCGGTAGACTGTACGTTGAGTCTAGATGCGTCCCGACCGGATTGCTGTGCATCGATTTTCAATTGAGCGGCCGCGTCAGAGGTCTAGATCCTCACCAAAGTCCACGCAAATTCTAGAATCACGGAACAAAGAAGTGTAAATTGACCTCACACCATTGATCACATGCGATGGGCTACTGGTACATATAGATCCTACATTATCATCCATTTTTGTCTGACTCACAAAATCTTTGACTCATGCCAGTCGCAAATCCAGCATGGAAAGGCCTTCCAACCCGGAGCTTCTTCACCTCAAAGCTTTCCAAGCCCATGCACCAAACCAACCAACACCATGCTACTAAGGATGATTTCCAAGAGTTTTAGATCCACTCAGGCTGCTGGGTAGAGATCGCGGAAAATGATAACTGTCCACCCGATCCCATCACGACGTGAACATAGATTATATACCAATAGGTATTTAACAACCGAAAAACTTAAAATGGCTTGAATCACCCCGGTCTCCCTCGCTGCATATGATTCAACGGCAAAGGGTTCGTCTGAGGATATATCCGCTGTCGCTTTTGGTCGTTCGAAAGGTCATCTGCTCCCACTAGCTCTGATATTTGCCGTCGATGCTGCGGTGGCCGAGGAGCGCCAAGAGGAGTGTGAGGTGGCTGGTATTGCATCGGACTTGGCTCCATGCCATACGGCGGCGATGCGTTAATCGGTTGCATGTAAGCGTTTGGTGGTCCGCTGTGAGTAGGCGAAATCACGGGAAATTGCCCTGGCGATTGCCAATTCGAAATTGTTGAAGGTGACTGGTTCGGAGAGCTTTCATCCTTAAGGGAATGCCCGGTCGAGTTCTGGGTCATTGGTTGTGGTACCATGGCTTCCATCCCATCTGGCATCTTCTTCAGATGCCCAAGATGCTTCTCAAGCATATTCAAGAGACCTTCCTTGGTGAATGGTTTGGGGAGTACATCATTCATTCCTGCATTGGTCAGCAGATGGCATATTGTTAAGAGTCAGGAACGTTACCATGATGAAAGTACATTGAAATGTCGTCACTTCGGATGTTCGAAGTCATGGCAATGATAGGGGTGTGGTCAAATTGCCTTATCAAGTGACAGGCTGACACACCATCTAGATTCGGCATGATGATGTCCATCAACACCAGATCATATTTGGATCCCGCATTCATCTTGTTGACAGCTTCCAAGCCATCGAACTAGAAGGGTCAGCACATCAAGCACATGCTAATGGTCGGAGGACTTACTGCGCTATCTATGGCACAGTGGAAAGAATACAAGAATTTGCTTCCGATTCTTCGACATGTTGGATCGTCTTCAACCAGTAAAATCTGAGGAGGCCGGACCCATCCTGGATCGACCTGGGTACTCTTCTTGCGAGCATCAAGATGAGGTCTACGAGCACCTGGTGGCACTGCTTCTTCTTTCGGTGGCATTGGGTAGGGAATGTTATGAATGTGCTCGCTATACATTGGATCAATGCCGTTGTTATGTCCAACTGGATAGACAACGGCCTCGGGTTCGCCATGTAACTTGGCGTAGCCCATTGATGAACTTGAGCCGGCTGAGGTGGGTGCCCCGGGATGACTGCGAGTTGCCGAATCGGGGGGTGGTGTCGACATCGTTCCGTTGGCACGGTTATGCATATCTGATATGTGCTCGAGGTTCTTATAATTCAACTGGACATCCGCATTGAGATCACTTAACAGCTTTGATGCATTCTGCAGTGGGGACGCAGGCTCATCTTCTAAGGGTGTGATTTGCTGCAGTGCCGGATCAACAGCTGCAGATGGTGCACTGGCCTCTTCCGCATGTGCGTATGGTCCCCCAATCTTACTATCTCGGCGCTGCCTTGCGTCCACTTGGTGGAGAAAACTCATGACATTCTGCATTACATGCTCGTGGTTTACAACAGTCTTTTGCACGCCGATGAGTTCTTGCACAAGCATCGAATGATGTATGCTCATTTCGTTATAGCGCTCCTGCAACTGCTGGAGTTGTTGTTGGGTAGCCACAAGCTGGGTATTTACTAGATCCATCTGCTGGGTGGGTAAAGCGTCGTCCACGACCTGGGTTGGTTTTCGAGGCGCGGGGGCTTTTCGACGAATGTTATCCAAGGATTCTTTATTATTCGCCTTGAACTCTGGATGTTTGAATTCCCACGCCTGTTTAATTCAGCTTTGCAAGATAGGTGCCACAAAGGTCTCCACTTACCCCGGAGCCGTAGGGCGATTGCCCGCTTTCTTCATTGTTATGTCGGACCTTGTGGAAGTCGTACTTGTTCAGCTGGCGGACGAAGCTCGCAAAGTTGCTGTGCTTGAAGTGCTTTGGAAGAATAGCCTTGGTAAACCTCTCATTCTAAGACCGAAGTCAGATATTTCCGACGATCCATTTTCGTTGTAACTAATCCTACCTCCAGCACCACGAAGCTATCCCCTTCGTCACCCCATCTCACAACCTGGGAGTAGGTTGGATCCTCGAGCATTCTTCCATGACCGTCAGCATGTCCTTTACGCCAATCGCGGAGGACTATGTGGGATACGCTGGATACATACTTGTAGAGTTTTCGCACCTGCATGACAAGAATTAGCCTTTCCTCCTTTTCCGTCCGAAGCTTTGCGGGCGGAAGTCTGCTACTTACAAAGTCGCTCGAGCTATTCGTGCCGACAGCACCGACACCTTGACTCCCGTCCATCTTGTCGTCAATGCGCATCGAATGCGCGATATACTCAAAGACCTAGAACGAGGGGGGATGGGGGTGATGGACAAACCAGGAGCGAATGGAAGTATCCACTGCGACCCAAAGATCGAGTAGTTCTAGGCAATAGCGCGGGGAACGGCCGCACTTTTCGCAGGTAAGATGGGGTTAGGGTAAATGTCATTCCTAAACGACAAGTTGGACTACGATCTTCGCAGGCATTTTTTGCGTAAGCCGGCTCGATAGTGTACAGTGAGATAGATAGATGAAGATATCAGTGTGTCGTCAAATGGATTGATAGCCGTCTTCGGTCCAGCACCGAAATCTCCCCAGATCTTTCTTTCCCTCGGCCTAAAATCGCTGGTGCATCATAGGTATCTAACCGAGAACGCCGTCTGCAGGGAGAGTCCCCATGCTCCCATCACAGCAGTAACGACATCACAAGGAATAGTACCTCCTATATCTAATTCGCATGTTGATACAGAGGTATGTTATCATCACATCTGATAGATACTCTAAATCTCGATGATTCGGATGACAGCCTGAAAGGAGTCTCTTCCCACTGCTTGGTACCCAGTCAGAAGGGAGCTGCCCAACAGAGGGCGCATCGTGCTGCTTGCCACTTGCCAGGACATGCATAGAGAGTCAGCAGCAACCGCAGAACTGCTGCATGTCAGCTACCGGGCAAGGGCCAATTGTCTCTCTCGCCAGGTCGAACAAGGTGCCCGCCAATCCATGCAAATCTGCACGAGTAAATCCAAGGCGCCTTGACTTTGCATCCGACATTCAAAGTTCCCCCTATTAAAGCTGCCTTAGTTCCACACTAAAGCAGTCTTTGTTCTTACCGGGAAAAGGCCTTCTCAACTGAGTTCAACTCCTTAAGACCCTGGCCAATCAGGGGCGGCAGGCATTGCTGTCCTAGACCCCGAAGTATTGTAGGTACTAAGGTAGGTACCTGTTCCGTACGACCGCACTTACACCGACCCTCACTAAGGTACTTTTCAGCTGCTAAGCATTGTGCCACCACGACATCCAGCACATCTAGCACATCTAGCACATCTAGCATCATGTTCCAAGCCCGACTCAGCAGCAGATTGGCCGGTCGCCTACCCAGAGTGGCTCAAGCATCCTTCCATCAAACCGCGCCGGTATACGTCAAAGTTGGCGACAGCATTCCCGATTTGGATGCGCTTGTCGAGAATTCGCCCGGCAACAAAGTGAACCTATCGAAAGAGCTTACGGGCAAGGGGCTTATCATTGGTGTTCCTGCAGCATTCAGTACGTCAATCCCGGAGTTCAGATCGCCGGATTTCCGAGTCTCACTATCATTTCTTTCGATGGCAATCCTCTCAATCAATTCCCATCAAACAAAACTGCCACTTCGATCATGCATCACCACGGTCTCCCAACCTCGCGTCAAGCTACTCAAAATATTTCATGTCTATGCTGGCTGCTTTTCCTGGCTACTTTATGGAACCTTATTACAGTCCTGATATACACAGCTTTACTGCCTCATCTGCATCTCGCTTAACACCTAGGGCTTCTCTGGACAAACCACTTACGAGACCCTAGGTCCATCATGCTCCGCAACCCACCTACCCGGTTACATCAACAGCCCTAAATTGAATTCCGCCGGTCAAGTCTTCGTGGTCTCTGTCAATGATCCTTTTGTGTGAGCTTTCACTCGTCTACAAGCCCATATTTCTACCCAATTCTCTTCAAGCAGTCGATCATGCTCTGAACTGTCTTCGCCCGTTTATTACCATGTCTATACCTTCCCAACCATTCTGTTGCTCTGCTGAAGGTGTTTGCCATCTTTCTATGTTCTTTGACATATGCTGTCACTTTTCCCGGACCCCCGTCGTTCCTGTTACCTATAAGCTCACTGCACCTCACTCCCTTCAAGCCCCTCTGTCCTGCCCCGATGTATTTCTCCTCCCATCACATTCCCATCATCTCTCAACCGAACAGCTATCAGCCCACCCTAACCTTTTCCCCCACAGCATGAAAGCCTGGGCCTCCTCCCTCGATCCCACGTCAAAAAGCGGCGTATGTCCTCCAATCCGCCGTTTCCACCCACAAACCCCCTTTTCCCGGCCCCCATCTCCCCACTACCCACTAACCCCACCCCCCTTAGATCCGCTTCCTCGCCGACCCCACCGCCTGCTTCACCCAATCCCTCGACCTAGCCTTTGACGGCGCGGCCATCTTCGGCGGCGACAGATCAAAGCGGTACGCGCTACTTGTCGAAAACGGGAAGGTCAAGGAGGCATTTGTGGAGCCGGATAATACGGGGGTGGATGGTATGTACTCCAGTCCTGATATGTCGGACTCAGAGGCAGGGTCGAGATTGATGTGGTGCGCAGTTTCGGTGGCGGAGAAGGTGCTGAAGTGAGGATGGGAAGGGGCCAGGGGGGTAAGAGGGTATCAACAAATCAATCAATCATAGTCTAAAAGGAAAGCAATCGATATGGTTCATACTCTGATGAATATGGACTCGGGAGTTGCAGAGACTCAGTGAATAACCACCCATAGGCCAAACACGCCACAAAGAATGATTGAGTCAAGTGACAATGTGAGTAAAGCAATTCGGAAGTGATCAGATAGATCCCCATGTTCAATACTTCCTGTGGCAAAGCCGGACTTGCCGGCGCCGTCGGCGGCTACAATGAGGGATGAGCAGAGTGGTTCCAGAAGCCTGTGAATTTTCACTCTCAAATTCAAAAGTGGTCTGCAATTGCAGGTAGTTTTGTTTTGCTGAATCGCAGTGGTTTTTGGCTTCGATATTAGTTCCGCCTGAGAAAAACTATTACAGTATACGCTAAAATTACAGAGTACCAAAACATACCTCTCTCGCTGTTTAATCGATTCGCCAATCATCCCCAAATCATCGCGCCGTTCATTATTGCCATTAGTTCAACGGTTTCCCAACCTGCGCACTACTCTGCAAAATCACAATCCCAAACGGATCCCGATCCCGCTCGCTAACCTCCACCAGCACATCCTCATCCTCCAGCGCATCCTCCCATTCCGGACTCAAGTCACTCTCCTTCTCCATCAGCTCCTCCCTCAGCTTCCTCCACTCCTCCCTCAACACCCCGGTCAGCGTCTCCTTCAGCACCCCAGACAGAAACCCGCGCTCCGTGTTACTGTGGAACAGCGTGACGACGCACTGACCCTTCTCCGTCGCGGCCAGCGCGTCGTGATGGCTCAGTTCGCCCGTGAACAGCAAGTCTGCGTCGCAGTCTTTCAGGACTGAGTGGCCGCTGCCGGCGCAGATGCCTACGGTGCGGATTTGGATGTCTTCAACCTGGCGGGTTTGCGGGATCGCGACGGGGAAGCCCTTGGGGTTGCCGACGCCGCGGGCGATGCGCTCGATTAGATGGGTTAGGGGTTGGGCGGAAGAGAAGGTGATGAGGCGACCCATGCCGGCGGACTCGAAGCCTGTGGGGGCGGGGGTAAGTTCTGGGTTGTTCGGGGGTGTGGGGACAGTGAAAAATTACCGTTGACGCCAGTGACGGGGTGGATTACTGCGCGGGTATGGTCGGCGGAGGATCTGGGGTGCCTGTGAGTTATCTTGCGGTAACGTATTAGAACACAAGAGAAAAGACGTACGGAGTCAGGTCTAGATCTGTTTTCTCGGGTTCTGAAGGTTTCGTTGGATATGTAGGTTTGGAGTAAGTGCGCTGTAATGACATCCTTGGTCGCTGCAACCGCTTATGCTGCGGTGTTTTCTCATCTTCATTATCTTTTCCATCTCCACTTTGCTCTACCAACGGGTCCTTCTTCGACTCGTCTTGGTTGTTGCTCGAGTCCGTATTCATAGAATTCGTCTCCGATATCTCCGGATGTGCTGTTCTCGTAGCCGGCTCAGGATTCGGCAGGGTGCCTGTTACAATATCTGCTAGCCAGTCGCCAAGCCCTCCTGGCGCTGCGTCGACTGCCGTGTGGGGGCTGTAGACCTGGGAATAGGGGATGAGCAAACGGCCCGGAGCCTGATGGTTGGAGTTACTGTACGCTTATACCCTCGAGTGCTAGCCTTAGTAATGATTGTTGGTGGGAGTCTGCCAAGGTGAGGCTTTTCAAGCCCTTGAAGATTATGGGATCTAGATCGCGGTCAGCGAAGGCCTTGATATTGCGTTAACGGCGATGGGTGTCTGTACGGTATGCGACAACAACGCAATCTTTGCGCTCGATCGCCTCGTCGGCCACAGCTTTTGTGAGATCAATCGTAAGAAGTACTGAGTTCATCTGCCGCCGTATTGGATCGAAAGGAGCTTCTAGAAGTACTTCAGGAGACATATAGGCACGATTCGTCCACTAGCCTCATCACTCTGACCACGCAATACTTACATCCAGTGTTATCAAAGCTCTTGTCCGCCAAAGCTTCCGGATACCTACGAAGTAAACAAACAATTAACAATCGGTCCATTGGTGTCCAGCCCGCATGTACTTACAACTTTCTTAAAGAGCTGATGACCGCCCTTGTGAAAGGGCTGGCCTTGTCGGTAGTGTAAGTGCTCATCTTCACTATCTGCTTCAAAGGTGAGCGGAACATGGAGAGAAGAGTTGGTAGAAAACGGTTTCATTCTATAACGATCGAGGCCCTTCGGAGCTATTTCCACCCTTGCAAAACCTGATCGGTAGCGATAACTTTAAATTGCGGATCTACGTCAGATCTCATGTACGGAATAAGCACCCGAGCGAAGATCTCTCGCTAGATGGAAACTCGAATCCTCATCAATACTTCAATCAATGCAGCGCTTCATCAACCCGCCAAGATTTCGCCATGTTCAGAGGCTAGCACAGTTCCAGCAACCTCGAATAGGTCGGTTTGCCAGTATGAGCGCCGCCGAGACAGACACCCAAGCTGCAGAAGCCGCGAATACCTCTGGCGTTACCCCCGCTACCCTCAAAACTACTCTCACAGAAAAGCTTGAAGCAAAACACGTGGACATCAATGATATGTCTGGTAGGTTTCTGTGTTGTGGTCAGAATTTTAGGTTTCTATGAATGCTAAATCAAGAACACTCTCAGGTGGCTGCGGTCAAGCATTCGAAGCCATCATCGTTTCTCCTCAATTTACAAAGAAAACCACACTCGCACGGCATCGCCTCGTAAATTCCGCTTTGAAGACCGAGATTGCTGCGATACATGCTTGGACACCGAAGTGCTTTACACCCGAGGAATGGGAGAAGAGGCAGGCTTCATAAAGTGTTGGAAGACCTCAACAGTTTTAGGGACTCAATTCTCATGGTAGCCGATACAAGATGTTGCTCAGCGACAGAAAGCCGACAATATTCGTGAGCAGAGAGGACAGGGTACCTTGATAAGTTTTGCAAAGAGCATGATTAGCGAAGTGGAAATACACCTATCAGTCTACGTTTAAACGGCTACACGACATTAAGCATTCGATAAACATCTACAACGATATCATCTTGTTGAGCACATCTAAAAAAGTAGGATTTGCATCACTCAGGAAAACAGAGAAATCTCGTTAGGAAAGGACGACTCTATTGAATGCATCTTCTAGCTCTCCAATTCTACCGGTTATGGGTTTTCTACTCTACTATTTTCTGTTCGCTGAATTTCTGTGATGCGTTTGTTCTCCCTCCCTTTTACCTTTCAATCATCCGCCAACTGCACCCTGTGATGACGTTGCTTCAGGTGAACTCTGTGAAGATACTAGCTTCATACTTTGGGTGGTACTACCTTACGAAATGCTGTTCGTGCAATATGCTGTATCTCATTGCTTCTCCGACGGAAGAAGTAGAGAAAAAACTAATTACCGACTAATATCGCCCTCCCGCATGATCGGAGCGAAAATTGTGTGGCGCAAGGCCCAGGCTGTTGAGCTTCGAGCGCAAATAATTTCGGACGGCGACGAGATCCTTCATCATAAGATACTATATTCTTGGGAATGGACCACTAAACCGTATTGCCGTACAAAGTCGTTAATCTGGAAGGCGTGAGCAATTCTAAATATGTTTGTATCAAGGAGATACAAGGTCGTGAAACTACTTTTAGAACTGGATTTGCTATGGGAAAGTTGCTGAAACAATCCGAATTATCTTCCCAGGCGTTCTTTGGAGTGGCGTGCGCCGACGTGGTCTTGGGCTTCGGTGAAAGGGACTATCAGATACCCTTTGCTGGACGTCACGCCCGAGTATAAGGACTACAAGCCAACCTCTGGCATCACGAGCCCTTCTGACGATTCAAGTGCTAGGTGAAGATCGGCATTGTTAGGTCACAGCCGCATCAATATGGCTTAAGGGCGATGGATGGTGGGTATCCGTTACCATGAAATCTAGTTCGCCCACTGAGCAAAGCAGGGAATCTATAAAGGCAACCAGCATGAAATCGGCGTTTTCAAGCCAGAGTCTTCCTTCCCACGGAGTTGTCATCTGTATTCGGACAGCCTACTCACAGACCCAGAGATTCGTCTGCTTCATGCTGGCATCAATTCTCTTAGAAGGCGAGTCAGTCGGGATTCTGTACAAGCGCATCGGCCATGGCACTCTGAGGCCCTGTCAAGAATGATGCAACCATCTGGACCCAGGCGGATTTGGACTCGTAAGTCGAAAAGCACAGCGAACATGTCGGATTAGTCAGTGACCCTGGCGATGTAAAATTTTTGTGCAATCTGACTGCGTTGCTGAGACAGCTTCTGCGAATACTTGGGTTGAAGAAAGGCGCTAGTCCACCCAATTTGCAAGTTTTAAGTATTCTCCTATCATAGTTACCTTACCTGTGGCTCAAAGCCTTCATGTAAGGCCTGGAGAGACGCACCTACTGGGATGAGTGTTTGAATATCACTACTATAAGTTCGACTCCCATTGGTGCTGCTTGTGCGACTCATGTGTGCGTTTCATCCCTTATTTCTTCCAACGATAGAACTATTGCTAGCTTAATATCGTAACCTCAATAGCTTCTCGTCGTATATCTTTATCTCACATGTGGAGATCTGTACTCTATTTCTGTTCAAGCCCGTCCCTCTCCAAGTCTTCGACGAGGCAGAGCCGAGTCATCAATCAAAACTTTACATCCGGTACTATTTCATACTCAAAGCGAGGCAGAGCCACGATCATGCCCAAAGAGCTTTCATCCCGTTTATTCGAGCTCCATTTTCCACGCTCCCAACGCTGAACCAGTGTACCGAGTTATAGGAAAGCAACACCGGTGCTTTCGACACCGAGGATCATCTTCTAAGACCCCGTTTGAGCGCCTTACCGTTTCGAACCCAGACTTCCAGATTACATCGCATATAGAATGATCCTACTCTACGACAACATTCCCAACGGGCCACAAGTTTCATTTCTTCGGATACGCCGAGCCGCAAGCGAATTCCCTTTCTATTACTATCTAAACCTCATCTTCTCTTCCAACCCATCCTTATCACTATCTCCCCTCCCCGTTTCCCCCTTCCCCCTTTCTCCCCCCCGTCACCGCCCACTCTCCGGCAACTCAAACCTCCCCTCCCCCCTAATCTCCCTCACCTCCTCCCGATACGTCTCCGTCTCCTCGGCCTCCTTCCACGTCTGCTCCAAGCAGCGAAAACAAAACTGCTTGCACGTCTGCGTGGGCGTCTGCAGAACAACGCACTCGCGCTTTTCGTGGCGGAAGATGTCGCAGTAGATCCATTTGCGCTGGTTGACGAGGTTGCAGCAGGGGTGCATGAGGTAGTGCCATGTGCACATTGTGAAATGGTTTGTGGGACTGTGTTGTTTTTTGGGGGGCTGTAGTTATGGACTGTTAGGGTTTTTGCTTGCGGAATGGTGGAAAGGGAATGAGGACTAGAGAGTTGAAATGGTTTGGTTTAAATGGGCCGAGCTTTAGGGGAGGGGGGTTGGCTATGGTTCTTGACAGTGACAGTATGAACATTTAGACCCAAGTCGGAACAGAGGGCCGCGAGAACGACTCGGGGGACTTGAGAACAGTGGAGCGGACGGAGAGCTGATGGATCAGATGTCGGCCAAAAACAGATCGAAGACTTCAGAACAATGCGAAAACTCTCACTTGTCCAGAATATAGGACATAAAGAACAACACCATTATCTCCAGCACCACCCTACACATTTCCATCCACGCCTAACATTGCAAACCGCCCATCCCCAGTCCGCTTTCTCAGGAACCATGTGAATGAAGCGGGAGAAAACTCCCACTTAGGTAGATGCTAGAGATGGCAATGGCACAAAAGATTGCATTAACCGGAAGAAAGGTGGGAAGGTCGCCAGATGCAGGATTTGAAGCGTAGCCTCTGTGTTTTCGAGGAATGCTCTCTGGAGAATTAGTCGCTCACTGTCTCTTCTCCGCTTTGCCGCTATTTTTCTCGATGCCTTGCAGTGCAGCAAGTCTCATACTGGAGTCGAGGACCTGCGCGATGGAAAAATACCTGTTAGAGGTACACCGGACACGCTTCGAGTTCCAGAGAGTTTTCGATACAAACATCTTTCATCAGCTGCCAAGTATGAATCCTCCCTCCTCATAGAATGAACATTCGGTCAAGCCATCCACAAATGCCATGCTATTTATTAGGAAGACGCCTCGGAACCGCATGCGCCACACTCAAAGCCAGACAAAAAATTCGCCTCTCGTACATTCAGGAAGTACCCACCCATCCTCATTATCATTAGAATAAGCCCAGCAAATCCTCATTAGTCTTCTTCCCACCATCCGCCAACTGCTGCTGCGATGGCGGCGGCTGAGCGCTGGCGCTCATATCCAACCCGGCAAAGCCTGACATAACATCCTGGTAATTTCCGTTCGTCTGGCCCATACCGTTCGACAAGCCCATCAGATCGTCCAGATTGTTGCCGCCGGAAGTTGGGGGCATGGTTCTTTCGGCTGCGCCGGGTGAGCCAACTCGTTGGGGCGTGCCGGCAAGACCTTCCAGGCCTGACATGCCTGCCGCTGGGGATTTCTGGGTCGATGCAGGTGCGGCACCGTCAAAGTCAATGTCGAGGAGGTTTTCGTTGTTGGTTTGGGCCGGAGGGGGGCCGCCCGAGACGGCGGCTGCGGCGGCTGCTGCTGCGAGGGGGTTTTCGCGTGCATTTTGCATTTGCTCTCTAAGGTCTTGTATTAGCATTGCTGTATAGAGATACCCAGACTAATCTTACTCTATGGCTGCTTTCTGTACGGCATCTGCGCCATATCTGCCTTGACCGATGAAGGACTCTGGTGGTTTGTGGTAGACGGAGGAGAGCGTTGAGAGTTCGGTGAGAAGTCGATCGAGTAGTGCGGATGGTAATGATTGGATGGTGGTGGTGATAGGAGGTTTATCAGAGAGGACGACATTTTGCGCTGTTTCGGGATTGCTTGAGAGTAACCGCCAGTAAACGTACGCTCGATCTCGCACGTCTGGGTTGTCGTTCTCTGCGGTAGCTGCCTGGAAGATCTTCTGCACCAAATTTTGTGCTTGGGGTTGATCCGGCTTCTTCAGGAAGTACTTGACAACAGCAGTCAAAATTTGCAGTTGCGTCTAGATTTTGTTAGTAGCAATTCCTGCAAACGCCATTGAAAGGAACACCTGTGTAAATTCTTCCATGAAACCATCCACAAACCCAGAGAGAATGTCGCCGGCATTGCTAATTTTCTCTGCGTACTCCCCAACAATCCATATCAGCGAACCCCGTGCGTTTGGCTCGTCCAATTCGTCAATACACTGGCAGAGTGTAGGTATTATGCCTTCGTAACCAGGGTATTTCCGGAAAATGTCTTTGATTACCACGATTGCTTCTTGAACCACGTAATTCACCTTGGTATTAATAAGATCTAGTAGAGTATTGACGCACTTCTCGCTCCCGCTCTCAATCTTAATCGCAACCTGACCTATTGCTTTTACGGCTCGCTTCACGATATCCATATCGACCTCCAAAGCATATTCTTTTAGCTCAGCCAGTAGTTGATCGACATTTTTATCGTTGGCAATCCGTACCATGATCTCTAGCTTTTCGAATTTGATATATGAGGGATCGTCATACTTACAAAAGAAAACTCGTAGCTCTTTACTTAAAATATCAGGCTGCTTTTGAAGAAGAAGATCGATATTTCGGAGGGCAACATATTGTACTTCTGGTGGCGAAGCTACAAGAGTCACTGCGTGGTATTAGCATTGCATCTCTCAGTGCGCAGTGGTTGTTCAAACCTAAAGGAGGGGCCATCTTCTTGAGATATGATCTTGCTGCCTCCGGACTGATATATCTCATGTGTAGGAAGACAGCTTTCACTGCGGCAAGAACGACGCTGGGATTGACATGCTGAAATTGTGGTGAAACTCTTTCACAGATATGCTCCGCCTCTTTCACATCCGATGCTTTATAATCTGCTAATGTTGTAAGGATTGTTACTCGTCCCCATTCAGTGCATTCATTGAGCGCCATGAGCATTTTCTTAAGCGTATTCGGTGATATCTGTAAGGCTTTGGTCTCTGGTGCCACTTCACTAATTTCTGCCAGAGCTGTCACAGCATTCGCAACAACCATGGGGTTTGGATCCCCCATCATTTCTTGCAATATTTCTAAGAAGCCGTTTTCTAAGCAGAGCGCCGGGTTTATATCGAATAGTTTGGCAACGCATATTGCAGCTGTCTTCCGGACGTAGGGTGATTCATCACGTAAGGTCTTCCTCAGCGGCTCCTCCATGTAATCCACAATCTTGTCCACCCTAATGCAGCCCATTGTTCTTATCGCTAGCGCACGTACGAGAGGATTCGGGTCTTCTGAGTCTTGAACAAAGGTATTGACTGCCAAGATGCAAAGGTCTGGATGTGATTTGGCATAATTCCTAATCCTACATAAGCGAGCCCCCAAAGCTTGGGGATTGTTCGGAGAAGGTCTCTACGCACATAAGATACAAATACACGAGCTTCTTTTGGTCGAGATCGGCTGTCGCTATGTTTTTCAAGACGTCAGGGAAAAGCGCCGAAACGTCTTTGCCCAAGGTCATGGACATAATCGTCTTCTGTATAGCTTCCTTCCTATGGTATGTTCAGCGGAGCTTCAAGGGGTAACAGTTTGGCAATGCACACCGCTCATACGCGTACTGCGATCTGTATTATTAGACGATCAGCCAAGTCTACATACAGCTGCCGCAATTCCTTACACCAGGCCTGCCCTAAGCTCAAACGTCTCCCCCTTCCTCGGGGCTGCAAAGGCACCCTTAAGTCTGTTCACCGCCATGGCCTGCTAACACGCTGAAGGCTGCGACCAAAGCCGCGCCCTCTTCCAACTCTTCAAACCCCAGCGCCTTAAGAGAGTCGACAAATTCGCTGGGAGACTGGCTCACTGCAATCCTGACCGACTTTTGGCTGAGGTGTGCACTTGATTTAGTGATCTTCCGCAAAAGCAGACAGTAAAGTACAGGGCTTTAGCCGGTTCTGGACGCCAGGATGGTGAGGAGGTAACGTAGGTACTGTTTGCAGGGTTGTCTTGAACGTTGAAAGTTTGGTGTCATGTCGAAACGGCCGCTAGTTTTCCGGAGCATGGAGGGTTCTCTTGTCACTTCAAGTCATGAGAAATTCACGAATTTTGCAAGAGACTTGGCCCTTAGTCGGACTTTGACTGCATGGTAAGGCAACATGATCAAGATGCTAGATCTTAGTCGGGACTGACTCAAATCAAGGCCAATCTACCTAATCTTCGGCGTCTCTTTGTCGATGCAAGGACAGAGGCAGAGGAAAGTTCGTACTCGAGAAACGCTGTATGTCTCTTTGTATTTTCCTTGGTGCACTACAGCTACTAATTAATTCGTGATAGTTCTATAACTTGATTCTCTTCATGTCCTCCGTTGCCGCATTCAGTCTGATTGCACAGCGAATGAGCGGCGGCAAAAACGCTCTTAGACACTAATGCATCATATGTGGATGCAATACGCTCAACAGCCTAAGGACCTGCTAAGCCAGAGCTTTCGCCCAGTATCATAAACAAGTGAGAAGCATAATGATCTCTGGTGGTATGTAACGCCGACTGCTTGGGTAACAATCCTACACTGACCGCCAATGCGCGAAGGTTTGGAAACAATCATCAATCAGTCTCTTCACCGTCGTCTTCATTCAAAAAATCAAGTTCTTTGAGACCCTTGGCCAGCCTCCTCTTTGGTCTGCCAGTCTCCTCTTCATCAGACTCCGCTTTGCCCCATTGTTTCGCTCCCGCCTGCACTGCTTCTAAGTCGGCTTTCAACTCCCGCTCTTCCTGAATTTGAGTGGCCTTTTCGATTGAGAACCTGCCAGTCATGCCAGCATCTGTCAACATCTCTTTTAGATGTCGAATCTTTGCTTTAGCAGTGTCGTATGGAGCAAGCTCTCTGTGCCACAGCTTGCGGATGCCACATTTCACCAACCATCCTTGTAGGCGCTTGATTTCTTCAACATCCGGATCTGTGGTCTGTTCAGTCGCTTTTGCACCTTTCGACCTCCCGGTCTTCTTCGTCTTGGGCTGTTCAGACCCAGCACTCCGACGTTGCCTTTTCGGCTTTGGCGCTTCATCCAGCACCGCTGACATCTCACTCTCTGATTTAGCGACTACATCGTCGCTCGGGATAGACTCGCGCTTCGAGGCGCTAAAGGCTCTATCGACTTTCTCAAGCTCCTCATCCTCCACTTGCGAAAGAGACGAGCTTGACGTTCGCGCACGCTTCTGGGCTTCAGTTACCGGGCGCTTAGTCATTGGTTTCCTAGACTCAGCACCAGATTCCATGTTGTCTGATTCATCCTTCTTCCGACGCTTCTTTAGTCCCGGTTCCCCTACGGATGCACGCTTCTTCTCCTTGACTGGGGCTTTCGATTTCTTAATCGCTTCTCGTTTCTCTGGAGATGCCTCAGGGATACCAGAGTGGGTAGGCGGTTGCGAGGATGGAGGTTCATGTGATTGAGAGTCCTGGAATCTCTGTGAGTGGTAGAAGTATTGGTGATAGCCAGTCAATTACCTACAACTTCGGACTGGACTACATCCTTGCTTTTCTGATTCCAGTCGCTGTGTGCCTTGAAGAAGCCTTCCCGCAGATCCAGTTCCTCCTCCACAGCTTTGCGAACCCTCCTGATTGTCAGGTCTTCAAGATTCCCTACCTTATAGATTTGTCTTACTGTTTCGCGTAGCGCTTTTTCTAATTTCAAATTTGAGGGAGTGGCATTATAGCCTGAACTTTCTGAGTCATCGGACATGTTGCTGATACTCGTACTGAGCGAAGTCGACTTGCGGCAGAAGAGAAGATATCTTGGTATCGTACAATTGTAAATTGAACTCCTTGATGCGCGTGTTGAGCAAGAGACGCGCCGAGGAGGCCATTTTAGGTGACCGGGATTTTACCCCACAAAAGGGTCGAGTACCTGAGGTAAGCGAATACTAGTTTAGGTGAGAGCTAGCGATGTACTAATACTAAGTGGTATTTTACTATGTAGTCCATCATTCAGCTCTCAAATTCATATATCTTCGAGTCAGTCTTCGATGACACCCTTTTCTATCTCCCACTCTGCATAATCTCAGCGGTTCTCGGCAAGACTACGGTTCGCAGGAAAACTGGTAGACTTCTGCAATGTACCAGGAGGCTCCCTGTTTTCGATTTCGTTGAGCCTGTCTACAGTAAAGCCTCGGAGGCGGACGAATACAATATGTCGGGCCATGGCAGTCACAACGCTCTCCATTTTCCATTCCTGGAATTACCTTCAGAAGTCCAGATACAAATTCTAGAGTGTCTTAGAGTGCCTTCCCAAATTGCATGCATGCTAGTCAGCCATGATTTCTACGACATCATCAACCACATTCGGAAGAGAGACACTTCGAACAACCCTCTAAAAGATCGTTTATGGAGGAGACTAATACCGATGCTGTGGTGGAAAGGGGGAACTGGACTTCTTACAAAAGACCCTATGTCCACATGGACACATGGACAGTCCGGTTGGTAGGCTTTCAGCTACCAACGACCAGGGCACCACAAATGAACCAAAGACTCGCCTAATCCTACCTTTATAACTCTTTAAGCTAGCGCCAAGTCGTCAGATGTAAGTTTGGGGGTGCGAAGGTTTCTTGGTCAAGCTGATGAAAACTTCTAGGGAGTTAGAAGTCAAGAAATAAGTTTTGGAGGGGAATTTGGTGGTCTAGGCCATCCGCAAAATGTTCTCCTCCATTTGAGTGCGTTGCGTTTTCTCTGCTGGCGATAAGGGAATATGTGAGAAGAGGAGAGACGACGGAGGAGAAGACAAGGAACGTCATAAGTGGCTTGGTGCTGATTTTCAAAAGGGAGCTTTTCAAACTGAAGCAATCGCTGAGATGGTGTCAACAATTGCTATCACATAATATCTAATGTGGAGGAATTAGCCTTAGCTCGTTTCATGGAGCAATGTGTCGCTCAGAAGAAAAATCTCACTTTGCCTTAAATCTCTGTGAGGATTCAAACCTGACTTGCACTCCCAGCATGCGCTTCCGCTATCTTGACGTTATTTTCGACAACTCGTCGTATAGCTTCCACTTCAAAGGCTGTTTCTTTCGAGCCAAACACCGTTTCCACTTCCTTCGAGAGAGCGACCCTTTGTCCCTGTACTGTATAAATCGGCTCAGCACGGCTAAAATCCTTTGTGTAGTTTTAATTCTTCACACGACTTTTACCCCATTCTTTTTGCACGCACCACATCTCCGAACTCATAAGCAAAACTTGCAGCACCTCCTTTTATATCCACAAGATGCTCCCTATCTTCCACATGATTCTCACTCCCAAGACCATCCCACGATCTCCGACCTGAAGACCATCCCTATCCTTAAGATCATCCCTGCCCTTCAAATTCTTCTTTTTGCACTCAGCACTATCCCTTATACTTGCGACAATCTCTACCTATTCCACCCATTTCTTCTACATTCACCGCACGCATAACCTAGCAACATCTCACACCTTCTACCCACCCACCCACTCCACTCCCTCATCCTCATTATTCCTTCCTGTATCGCATCCCGAAATCCATACCTCCTATTCGAGACCGCCCCCGAGCGCTTACTGTGCAGATCGTGAAACCGGAAACGAGAGAGTCTTATCGAGGTCTCAATCAAACAAAAAATAAACGAGATACTATAACAAATAACAAAATAAGGAAGCAGTAGCTTTTCTTGAGGACGAGAAAAAATTAGGCTTTCTTTGCTCTTTCACATTTCTCCTTAAGGCTTGCCCTATGCCTTACGAGTAAAACATAATTGTTCATTAAGTTCCTGTTCCTTTCGAGCTACAATACGAAGGTTTTCTAAATGGTGTAAAGGGGTCGTCGAAGCTTCAACTTTTCGCCTGGTGCTAACTACTATAATAGCTTATAGATTATCCCTTTAACTTGAGCAAGCTTGATACTTGGTAGAAGCCGAATTCCGTGTCTATCACCCAGGCCAACCTTTTCCCAATACGGAAATTTCAACATCGGTGGAATAAGGTTTATGGGGATTGGTTGAATGATCGATTTGAGTAAAGTTGGCCATTTCACGAGCTTTCTGCGAGTCTGGTGATCCGTGATCCGCTTCTATGTTCAAGTGAAGAAGAGAACTGACGGGAGAGATGCGGGGACGATATGGGGTTTTAGGGATCGAAATTCATGGCTGGAGAAAGGCCTGAGTACAAACCTATATTCAGTACTCGCTTAGTAAACTCGGGCCTTGACATGCCACCTTGAGATACTTTACCTTCCAGCACGTCATGTGTTCCCTATGACTACATCTTGTATGCCTACCTTAGTAAGAGCTGTTTACACCGGTTTCAATCTCATTCACTCACTCGCATTTACGACTACAAGACTATCTACTTCATTGCTTAGATTCCTGCAAGTCTCGTCATGAATACTGCAATGCCAGTATGTGAAAGGATCGGCCTTGACTCTTTTCAGTCACAATTCTTACCTCTTTCAGACTCCTTTGTTCATGTATGCGTCGCTCGTATCTTTACCTTTCTTTTTATGTGGTTCGAGGCAGCAATTCCATTTTTCTAGGGGTGTGCTTGATGGATTCTTGATGTGCATCTCCCTAGAGGGATTTATTAGATTGGGTTGCAGAAGAATTGAATTGCTATGATGGTGCGAATATGAAAGCTGGGAATATGGGAAATATCGAATGATTCTACAGCCTCAAGTATATGTATGCCGTTTAGCTGACAGAAATTAAATCTCGTTCAGCTCCCACTCTTCTAACAGCTGATACAGTAACTCCAAAGCCGTCCTCCCCTTGTTGTCTCTAGCCTCAGTATCGGCTCCATACTTCAGTAGTAGCCTGACAGCTGCCTCGCAATGGTTTTCCTCCTCATCGTCCACCGTCTCCTTCAGAAATTCATGAACATTTCCATCGTCTACCGTAACGCTAGCGCTCGCTTTCTGGAGCAGCTGTTTACAGGCCTCGGCGCTGTCAGACATCATATTGTAGGAAGAAGATGCAGAATGAAAAGTTGTCATCCCCATGTTATCCTTGGCGGAAATACTGGCGCCCTTTTCTAACAGTAACTGCACCGTCACCTTATTTCCATTTGCCGATGCTACATGAAGTGCTGTCATCCCCTCGTTATCCGTGACGGAAACACTGGCGCCGTATTTTAACAGCATCGACACTCTTTCTACGGAACTTTTTCTGGCGGCTAATGATAATGCTGTGACACCACAATTGTCCTGTCGATTTACATCGGCGCCGTTCCTTAACAGCAGCTCCACTACGTTCTCGTGACCTTCTATGGCCGCCCATAGAAGTGCCGTCCGACCTGTCGAGTCCCGGAGATCGGTATTGACCGTACCCTGTTTTCCAAGTAACATCTGCATCGGAGCTTCAAGTCCGAGAAAAGATACCATCATCAAGGGGGTAACGTCCGGACCAAAAGGATGAAAGAGGTCCCAGTACACAGGGTACTCGTAAATATACGCCAAAAACCATGCTGGGAACCGCAAGTATTGAGGATTACAAAGTGTTAGTGCTGATTTCGAGAGTATGATGTCATCTTCAGTATTGGCGCACCGGAAATGGGGGGCCCAATTCATGGATGAGTATTCTAGAAAGGCATGTCTACCTGCATATTCCGTGAACCCTGAATTACACCACTTCTGGATTGCCTCCAAATATTTCTGCGGGTCAGAACCAATTTCCCCTTCAAGATCGTCGGCATTGGTCCCCGGTAGTTCCGATGCGCTCGTTTCCAGCCATTTGTAGTACCGCTTATATTTATCCAACAGAACCCGCATTTTAAATTCGCCGTAGATAGGCTCACTCTCAAACACATCGAATAAGAGGTACGAAACACAGACATTCGTAAGAACAAGGTTTGATTCTCCTGGTTCTAGAGAATGCTCCCAGTCTCCCTGGTCGTTACCGCCTTGTCCCGCAGGTCTGGCCATATCTTTATCGCGAATCAAAAACTCTTTGGCCGTTTGGTGGATTAAGTAGATCTTCGAATCGACTACACTCACAAAAAGGCCACAAAGGTTTCTGACAGTGACGTGGAATCGATCTTCTTGTTCCAGGTCGAGATCGTCATATGATCTACTGTCTTTCTCAACTGCTAATGCCACATTCGTTTCTCGCAGCGTTAGCGGTCGGCGAGCTGCAACAACGATATGAAGAAGTTTTCTCGCTTTCGGCAAATCTGTGCTCTTGTCCAGGATCGCCGTATAAGCCTTGGAGACAGTGTCAGGCAATGTGTCAATCATCTTCAGTAATCTTTTTTCGGTGACTTGTAATTGTTTAGGGATTAGGTCAAAGATGAGTTCTAGCCATAGATAAGTGCGATGGGGCACACTCAACAGTTTTTTCTCAAGAGACTTTCGAACAGAGACCGCAAGGTCCAAATCAACGCCAAAATCTTGTACCTTTGCTTTAATGACTTCCTCGATTTCGTGACTTATAAGCTCTGATTCTGCCTCTCCGGCAAGGCGTACAGTGGGAAAGGTATTAGTTAGCTGCTTGAACCGTCGTTCTATGCTGACGTATGGCCGGCTGGTGACCAAAAATTTCAACGCCGTCTGGTCGCTTGGCGATTTGTCAAATAGACGAATCAGGCTTTCGATGAGTTCAAGTCTCCCAGACACTTCACACTCATCCAGAGCATCCACAATACAGACGACTTCACCAGCTTCAGGATCTGTGGTAGCTCTTTCAAGTATGCTCCACAAAGAGCTGAACAGGTCACGTTGTATTTGTCCGTTTTTCCAAATTTCGGTCACAGCATACTTGAGAAGCATTGGTTTCTGTGAGAAAAGCTGATGTAGTAGCGCACAGATAGCCTTTGTTGCACTCTTCTGATCTGGGTTGTCGTCCTTGAAGAAGAAATAACAGGTAGTTCGGCTATCGGTACAGCGTAGCTCATTATCTATCAGAGATTTAGACAAGACTGACTTTCCACAGCCTGGGTCTGCGGATACCCATAGAAGTCTTGACTTTTCGTTCCCAAGCCAGTCTTTAAAGTTGGGATGCTTCAAGAACCATACACAAGTCCCATTCACTCGATCCGGATTCCTGCTTTTATATCTCTCATAGTCTGAATTTCGAAACGATTGAAGACAGTCGCGCTCTTCGTCTTTTTGTCGCCAATTCTGCCGTTCCGATAAAAGCTTCTTGTGAATCTCATCTTCTTTATGAAGTTTTTTCAGTAGTTCGTCAATCTTCAAGTCCTGTTCTGCAAGAAGATCCATTAATTGCCTTTTGCCTTGTCGCTGGGACTTGGTATCGATTATTGCGGTAAGATCCTTGCAGGCGGTATCTTCTGTCTTGACAGCCGTAAGTATGCCATCCCAGCCATCAGCTTCGACAACATTTCTTGCCATCTGAATGGCTGTGTTTCGGTTGAATTGGCAGGCCGCTCTGGCCTCATACTCAAGCACACGCCTGTACAGTTTTACAATTGCAGCTTGAAGGTCTTGTGTATCGATGACGTCTTCAGAACGAAGATAGATATTCTCGATCTCAGAATAGCGTCGAACCAATTGTGATACATCCTCGAGCCCATCGATTGCAGCGGAACGCTGTTTCGTGTCGTTTACTATCAGCTGTAGCCATGATAGTCAGTTGGTCTAATCTCAAGCATCGAAAGGTAGGGTGACTTGCAGGTAGCAACATGCACACACCAGCCCAAGGAAGGCCGGCGTGGATTGGATCCATGCTCGCTAAGGAAGAGCCAAAATCTTTGACAACTAATACTGTTTTGACGATCCGGTCGACCTTCTCCCTGATCAAGACCGTCTTACCGCTTAGGGTGTTCAACCTCCACTGCTTTTCTTCCATCATTGCAAGTTTCTTGGCAACTATCAATGACATTTGCTTCTCTCTTTCCACACTGTTGATAAGGCCAAGATGCGACGACAGTTCCATATCAGCCTCAGACGACAATATTTTTTCAAAAGCATCCACAAGTCCTTTGTGATCCTTCCGTAAGATATCGTACGCCTTATCCCAGAGGCTTCCGATAGGATGAGTACCTCCACCATGGCACTGTTCAGATTGACTGTCAGCGTATGCCTGATCTCCGGAATAACTCGAATGAAAAATTCGCAGAAAAAATAGACTCTTTGATAAGCGTGTTAAACAGGCTGATTTGTATTCAAGAAAAATGAGAGAAGTACTGATTTGGGAGATTACAAACATTTGAGGTGTCTTGAATTTCAGTGTCAGATGCCTTTGCGATGTTCGAATTTGACGAGGCTGCTGGTGAAGGATTTCTCGAACGATCTGGGATCTTCAACTTCCCTTTGGCCTTCTCCTTCATGTGCGACCACGATGAGCGATGCATTGCAGCTTGATGTTATGGATGGCTCGAGGAGGATGTGTAAAAGCGATCAGTCCCAGCCTTGTCGAGGTGGGGTTATTGCAATGAGATGAGATGCATGTGGACAGCGAATGAGAGAACAAGCCTCATGCATCCTGCGCTCATCTAAACAGCCAACGAATAGTTGATGTTCGCGTGTAGTGCAATTGCGGTACGGTGGCCATTTCCAATACTTTGTTGCATCACCTCGTAGGCTAATAAATTCTCCAAGATAAATGGTCGACAGCGCGCAAGCTTGACATTCTCAGCTCTGGTCTCAAAAGCTTCAACTTTGTTTCGAGGTCCATCGATTGCCTACCCGCAAGGTCAGTGTAGTCATGTCTTCAGCGGCTTTAAGCTCTCAGGGGACGATACCTACCCCGGAGCAGGTTTGTGCTGCGGCTAAGGCAGTCGGCTATGCCCTCGGGGATCAAGACTATGCCCTTGTCGGTGGGGCTGCTTGCGTGCTTCTAGGTTCTACGCGGGCTACGGAAGATGTGGACATTGTCGTTCCTAAAGGCAACACAAGATTACCTGTCTTCATGCCGCTGAAGCTAATTGGCTATCATCTCGAGCCGCAAATGGCAAAGTACAAGGAGAGGGTCGCTGCCAAGTCTGTCTACAGAGGTTCTTTCAGACGCTATCATCATTGATACAGTAGTACACACAAGCGTTTGCTTCTTGTCGCTACTTCATCAAGTCTTCCGCTTCTGACGAGCGGTTTCGGTACCTTAAGTCTCTACACGCAGCCATGGAATACTCGAACACGCTCATTGCGGCGGCAGCTGCGGGTTTTTTCTCCCACATTGGTTTTTTCATTAAAGGCGAGCACCACAATGAAGCCGCAAAGATAATGAACGTCTACTTGCTACTCACTGCAACTCTGGTCCTCATTGAATCTCTATTACCTGGTGTACCACTTGGTTTCACGACAGTAGCAATGATTGTTGCAGCCTATGCTGGCGCTCTCTTCAGTAGCATGACCGTGTACCGAATCTTCTTCCACCGGTTGCGCAAGTTTCCTGGCCCTCCCGTGGCGGCTATTTCGAAGCTGTGGCATGTGTCCAAAATCTTAGATTCAAAGCAGTATTTGATGCTTGACAAGCTAAGGGAAAGCTACGGGGACTTTGTTCGTACAGGTTAGCAAGGTCGACTCCTTGAAATTTTAGGATATCTTAATATTGTAATTCTAGGTCCCACCGAATTGACCTTGTTCCATCCTGATGCCGTGAACGCGGTGCATGGCCCGAATAGTCCTTGTACAAAAGCTGCATGGTATGATCATCTGCTACCATTGCTATCTCTAGGGTCTACACGAGCTAAAGGAGTTCATGATGAACGAAGAAGAGCCTTGAATCCCATGTTCACTGTGAAGGGTAAGACATTTAGATAGTCGATAATGTCTGAATCGTTTTGATTGACAAATCTTTCTACAGCCATGACGGACTACGAGGCCCAAGTCTGGGTCTTTGCTCGGCAGCTCGAATCTGCAATCTCAGATAACGCCTCCTCAACTCGGACGATAGCAGCGCACCGATGGTTCTCGTTCTTCGCATTTGACCTGATTGGGGATTTCTTGTTTGGAAAACCTTTGGGAATGTTGAAGAGCGGCAAGTCGCACTATGCGGTGGACCTGTTGAAGCAGGGTGTTGAGATCATTGGATTACTTGCTCCGGTCCCTTGGCTATTCCGCATAGCTGCAAGTCTTCCTGGAGCTGCCAAAGACTGGCTTGTATTCACTAAATTCGCTCTTGAGCAGCTGCAAGGGCCGCCCAAGGTAATCAATTCAATGTGTAGAAAATAGCGATGATTGACCACATTTTTAGGCCCATCAAACTGGGAAACCCGGGGACGACGTAAGTTATCGCTTCTACGCCAGTATTCCAGTACATCTGCTGACATGGATACAGAGTACAAACCGGCTGAAAGACACACTGGGGAGAGTACAATGGAATGAGAAATGGGCGCACGGGGATTGTGTTACACTAATCTTGGCTGGAAGGTAAATATTTCTTCCTCCCAGTGTTAACCCCCAGAATTCTCTCAGTACTAACCATGTTTGATATCCAAAGCGGTGAGATAGCATCGACACTGACTTTCATCTTCTACCATCTCGCCCAGCATCCTGCCCAAGCAAGAAAGCTCCAGGCAGAGCTGGATACCCTTGACTCTAATCTCAATGCTGGATCCTTGCGATCATTAGATCATCTGAATGCCATTATCAGCGAAACCCTTCGACTTCACCCGCCGATTCTCTCCGGCAGTTACAGAAACACTCCTCCGGAGGGGATCGAAATCGCTGGTCAACATATTCCAGGGGACATTACTGTCAACGTCCCAGCGTATAGTTTACATAGATGTAATAATTTTCTCCCGCTTTCCCTCTTGAGCGCGCTATTGTTCGCTAACATATAAAATAGTAGAATCTTGCTTCCTTCGTCCCCGCGAATTCATCCCTGAGCGCTGGTCAACGCAACCAGAGTTAGTCGTCAACAAAAATGCCTACTTTCCATTCATTTCAGGTAAGTCTCACAATAGCCTCCTTTTCCTCCAAAAACTTTCTCTCATCTCGCATTCCCGACCAGGAACATATGTCTGTTTAGGAAAGCAGCTTGCACTGATGGAACTCCGCATTGTAACATCGCTCCTCGTGTCCAAATATGACGTTCGCTTTGTGGATGGTGATGAGGGATCTGGGTTGGAGAGGGACACGAAGGACGCATTTGCTGCTGTGCCGGGGGAGTTTGATTTGATATTTCAGAGAAGGTCATGAGTTGAGGGGCAAGTGGGGTAGTACTGGGGATGAAGAGGTGGTGGGAGAGGGGTGGGGGGATTTTCAGTGTTTGATTTTGGAGGGCTTAGCAGTAAACCTTCCTCTTTTACAATCTAGACTGAGTGGATTATTTGCAGGAGATTGCGTTCACTGTTACAAACGTCTTGCTCTGGCTTAACGGTGCAGATTCCGCAACAGAAAAACATTGCAATACACGTCGGTATCGCTCAGGGTGTTTCATACCAAACAGAGTACTGTACATCGTTCATCTTCTTCACTTACTCAGACCATACCATTACCGTGTACCCTTCGACCATCCGTCCCCAGCTGCATACTGCGCGGATATGTATCCGAATCCCTATGACCATATTGGACGTCAAAAGTCCTTTCGACCCCAATAGCGCCACCTTTCCGCCTCTCGTCGTTCGACCACGAGCCCTGACTCGCCAAACGATGCGTCGAAGAATTGGTCGGTGACATCTCCAGCTTCTCACCAACGCCTTTCCCCGGCTTTGCGGTTCTTCTCTTCGTACTGCCATGGAGATAGCCAGAAGATGGTAAACTAGGGTGACGGCCCAGTAAGCGGTTCTTGGTCTGATTTGATATCGACATCAGACTCTTGCCTAAGCTACTAGCCAGGACACGCTCGTAGATTGGTTTCAGCGTCGGCACCGTACCGCAGAAGATGAGCAAGAAGATCTGCGCACCGGTCCATGCCGCGAGGGAATAGGTTTCCCAAGTCAGGTCGGAGCGATGGCTGAGTGTCTTGGTGGTGGGAGTTTTGATGGCGGCGGTAATGCCGGCGAAAATGCCAAGGCCGAGGAGGATGCAGATGGCAAATTTCTTGCGTTTGGGCATTTGCAAAGGGTAGACGATTGTGATGGGGAGGAGAGCGAGGACGAAATCGTGGTAGGCTCCGTATGCTGGTCAAAACATTAGTATATAATATTCCCAGAAGTCCTGTGGATTGCGAGCATACAGGAACAGAATAAGTTGTAATTGGCCATGCTGTTCGCATCCCAACATCTTGCGCCGGGAATCTTCTTATTCCATATGGCGGCGACGGGCTTGCATTGAGCGAAACAGAAGATGGATTCTAGGGCGCAAATTGTGAGGACGAAGACATTGTTGATGATTAGGAACCATCGTCGCCATTTGCTGTTTGGTCCGAGGATACGAAGGAGGAGGAATGCAATGGATACTCTGCCTGTCGCCAGGGCCATGATTGCAAAAGGCTGCGCGATCCAATTCAGTTTTCCGATTTCCAGGAGCTGCGCAGGCGTCAGGTAGTAGACATGTCGCACACCTCCACGGATAATTTCGTCTGTCGAGACAATCGTGGCGGCCAGAAATAGCAGCTAAAAGGAAATATTTAGCTATGGTCCATAATTATATCAATTATCAACTTATGAAGGATACTTACAAGAGTGATGAGCATGAAAAAGTCATCCCATCCCAAGTTTTTGGCGGAAATTCTTGACCAGAATCTCATACATATTAGAACGATGCCGAGAGCAATTTCGGTCCAGAACTGCGCAAGCAAAGACGGTCCTCTGTTCACATCGCCCCCTGGAGGGGCAGGTAAGTGCTGTATAGCACCGACAGTAGGCACAGTGTGAGACATTATAGGAATTCTCGTAGCAGCAGTGCTCTCCTGCTTCTTCCCGACTCAACACACTTCTCAAGTCGAACACCCGAGAGAAAAGAAATCTGCAGACCAGGCACAAGTCTTGATCAGGAGCGAGTATGAAGCAATGGCAGCGTTCAGGGAGTAACACAACACCGTACATACTACTCCACGATGATCCTTCAATGAGTGCGGCGCTGCAGCACGGCCTGCCATCCAGAGCCATCAGCGGCGTTTCCGATCTACACTAGTTCTATCTCATGGACTCGGAGATTCCAAACTTTGCCATAACTAATCACGCTGCATGAAGCGAGCATCCACGTGGCACAGTAGCACGTAGTTCGAAATATGGGGTGAGGTCCGGAAGTGAGTCATGCGGAGGTAAGGCTGGAAGTGCGCACGGTGCGCAAGAAAGTCTTAGACTCGGGCGCCTAAAACTTAGCTCTCACGCTTGTTGCAGGAACGTCACTGGCGTTTTCAGCTCGGAGCACCATCGTATCCTCTAACCTGAAAGCAGTCAAGCTTGTACCTTTAGTTGATTTGAATCGCCCGTCTTTTAGGCAGATGTCGATCACGAGAGACTTCCCTTACGCTAGTACCCGATCTAGTAACCGATAGACTCTCAGTCCAAGAACGTCTCCTCCCCGAGGCGCTCGGGGCGAGTTTGGCGCCCTCGGCAAGTTTCTTCTTGGTACAAGCTTATCCAAATCTGCTTCAGGCAGCACCCACTCGTGGATATCACGCCCTCTGTGTTCCTGAATCCTGAATCCTGAAGGTGCTCTGCTCCACCAATGGTCGCATTGTAATTTGGTTTCCAGTCTAAGCTCTTCGCAATGGGGGTCGATCCTCTCAACATAGCTATCGTCGGCTGTGGCATTGGCGGTCTCTCGGCTGCAATTGGCATGGCAAAAGTAGGCCATAAGGTGATGATCTTCGAGCGCACATCGAAGATAACCCAGGTACTGCGCAAGTCTCCACGATGTTTCAGAACGCATCCTTTACTAAAATCCGGTAGATAGGAGCTGGCATTCAACTCGCCCCAAACACCACACGGATATTGCAAGAATGGGGCCTCCTCCCTCAAGTCCTTTCTCACTCGGTAGAACCAAAGTATCTAAAACTCAAAACCTACCGCGATGGCTCAATCCTCTCGCAAACGCAAATCGATCCGCAGATGAAAACGGCCTATGGGGTACCTTACCTTGTCATCCATCGTGCAGATCTGCATCAGGCCATGCTCACCGAGGCGGAAACATTGGACATCCCCATCCGTCTAGGCTCAGACATTGAAATCATTGACCCCCTAGGCCCCTCTGTAGTGTTGTCAGGCGGCAAGAAGTTCAAGTGCGATGTCGTATTTGGCGCTGATGGGATACATTCCGTGTGCCGGAAAGCCATGACAGGACATCCCCAGTCGCCTTTCTTCCCCGGCGATGTAGCATTTCGTGTTGTACTTCCAAGATCAGAGCTACTTACATCGCTAGAACTAGCCGACATATTGCAAGCCCCGGCAGTGCATTGCTGGATGGGACCCAGCGCGCATGTAGTTTTGTATCCTCTGCAACAGGCTGAGCTCTATAATGTTGTTTTTCTGTTGTCAGACGAGAATATTCCAGATTTGCAAGTAGACGACAAACCAAAGTCTCTAAACGAAAGCGGTCTTCAATGGTTGAAAGACAGATTTGCGGGGTGGTGTAGAGAGATCCATGCCCTCTTGAGCATTACAAAAGGAGCAGGTCAATGGAAATTGGAGCATTGCCAGGAAGCCGTGCAATGGGTCCATTCCTCTGGAAACATGGCATTGCTTGGGGATGCCTGTCATGCGACACTCCCCTATCTGTAAGATCTAATCAGCAGAAACAACACATTCAGAGCAGAACTGACCACGGATCTACGTAGGGCACAAGGTGCTGCTCTCGCCCTTGAGGATGGCGCATTTCTGGGGACTTTGTTCAAGCACATCAAAACGAAAGACGACATCAAAACTGCGCTACAACTCTATGAAGAGACTCGCAAACCTCGTGCGACGGAGATAGTGAAGAGAAGCGAAATGAATCGGGGTTTCTTCAATATGCCAGACGGTGAGGGTCAAAAAACGAGAGACGAGAGAATGAAGGTGGGTGATTCAGCGTTTATAATATTTCAGGAATGGCTGTATGGTTATAACGCTTTTGAGGAAGCAGAGAAGGCTTGGCAGAATCTAATGAGCGAGAATACCAGAACATAAAGCATCGTCTTATGCTTCGAAAAACCTCGCTACATACTCCCCGAGGAACCCAGAACTGATCGCCAAGCCCGTGAACCAACATCCGCTTTGAAACCACCACAAACAGCTCGCTGGTTCACCCAAATCCACGCTCCAGATCATGTTGGTTAGCGTAAGGACCGTCACGCAGACGCCAGCAATCATTCCCCATCCAGCTCCCATAGCCACAGCACAAGATCCCAACAATGTGGCCTGGATTGCACTGAGCGCAAACAACAGACGTTTATCCCCCTGATGCACGACCGCGATACTCTTGACTCCTGCTTTCTTGTCATCTTCGACATCTTGATGTGCGTAGATCATGTCGTATAAGACCGCCCAGACGTAGTTGCTGCACAGGAGACAGATCATGGCAATAAAAGGCCCGTTGGTAAAATCGAGGAATTGATCACTGAGGGTCATGCAGCTCCAAATGCTCCCCCAGCTCATGACAAATCCAAGTACCGCCTGAGGATACATTGTGACACGCTTTGCTAGCGGGTAGAGAATGACCAAAGCTAGCCATGGAATTCCAGCGTAGAGAGTTCTGGCTGGCAAGAAGCTCGCAAGCCTCAATGCTACAATTGTCTGCACTGCAGTGTAGATATGCGCCTGCCGTACGCTCACCGCTCCTCTCGCAATTGGCCTATTTCGCGTACGTGCCACTTGTTTATCCAAGTCGACATCAAGGGTATCGTTCCAAGTGCAAGCTGCTCCTCGCCAGATTGCACATAATGCAAAGAATAGCAAATTTGACATGAGGACTTCAAGGGGAGGAATAGTGGTGGGATTGACTGCAGATGCGAGCAGAGAGCCGTGTAGGAAAGGGAAGTAGAAATAATAGATCCCAGTAGGTTTGTGGAGGCGAGATAGTTCTGCGTAGGGAACCCATCTCGCGAGGAGGAAAGAGCGAGAGGACGGCGGCAGCACCGGTAATGTCGACTTTTCTAAGAGATGGAAGTCGTTTTGTTGTCGAACTTCGCTCTTCTTCTTGTCCATTATGATAGAAAATTGAATAAAGATAGATGCTGAAGTCAGGGGATGGTGACTGGGCTAGAGATTTAAGAAACAAGCTCTCTAGGGCTCTGGAGACTGAGAGAATGAGAAGGGCAATATAACGTCCAAGCGTAAAAAGGGGGCTGCTGAAGATATTGACGTAAATTGGAAACCTATGCATGTCTAGAATTATAGTTAGGTCTGATGGCCAAGGGATCTTGGCAAGACGAGACTTGCGAAGCAAGTATGGCGATGTGCAAAGATCCCCCATGTTGTCGTCTCCGCCAGCTTGAAAGCCATTGACGACGTGCAATGCTGAGGCTCAGAGTTGCTTGGGGGTACGCCATAGGCACGACAGCTGGGAAGGCCAGTTGTACCTCCCTCCTATCGCTATAATGTCACGCAGTAGCTGAATTGGTGGACCAAACGATCGTGAGCACGTCCTCATGCCGATCATCTGTCAAATGTGCCGCACAAATATGATCGGCGGTCAGAGGAAATCATTTCCACATCCATGTTTCTCTCCGCGTCGAAACTGGGCTGTCAGAGGCATGGGCGGCGGCGTAGCAGAGCATGATAGCTACAAAGAGTGCATCAACTGAAACAACGATAGACCTGATTTGTGGCGCACTCCTTGGTGGGTCTTGACCACCTAGAGTAAACGATGGTGGGTTGATTATCAGGAGTAGAAAGCGAGAATGTTGTTGATTGGATAGCTGTGCCTACCTACATAGTACTCGTACCTTGAGTTCAAGGCCGCCACGCTAATCGCAAAGAGTACCCCCAGTTATAATCTTCTCCCCGCGTCCAGGATTCGGTCCGAGCCCAGTTGCCAGGAAAGGGTGAGAAATAAGGAAAAGCGATATACAAAGAGGAGGGGCGGAATCTCTCACACGTCATCGGAACAATAATGCGCCAAGGCGTGTCACGATCTCTGCACCTTCTGCTGCACGGCAAAAGATAGCAATTGCGCTAAGCTATCCTTAGAACATCTCTAATACCCCCTATAACCAACGAGCCAAGTGACGTACTAGGTATCAAACCTAGGATCGGACCCAAGCATTGATCCGGTCCTGACAGTTAGCATATGCAGAAGAAAGTTGAGCTGAGGTCGGGAAAAAAAAGGTTCGGGCCCTGGCTCAACTTTTCCAACCCCGCCAGCTGTAATCCCGTTCAATCAAGAAATACAAATGCACATAACTCCTTCTGACCCTTATATACCAACACAGTCAGCCTGATGAGCTTTACTGCAACAACCTACTGCCCATAATTCTTCCCAACTGCCTCAAAGACGTATCATCAATTTCTTCGAGTCAAGATGGCAACCTCATCTGCCTCTCCAGACGTGGAATCACTTCTTGATCAGCTGAAAATCCTAGAGAAGCATCCCTTAGAAGATGAGAATTTGAGAGAGCGACTCTATGAAGCGACCCGGAAGCTGAATTGGGCGTTGGAAACCCCTTCCATGACCATTCAGCGCATGATGTATACAGTGAGGATTTCCCCGGCGCGAGAATGTCTCGTAGACTAATTGTCATCTCGCTTTACTAGCCTCTACAACTCATCATGGCCAGGACCGCCAACGACATGGAATTGCTTGATATGCTTTCCAACAGTAGTTCACCAAGCATGAGCACCGACCATCTTGCTAAAGCGAAAAATGCCGATCCGATTCTATTAAGTAGGAGCTTTCCCTCCATTATGTTACAGGTTTCCTTGATACTAACTCACCTGAGATTCAAGAACGTTTGCTAGCATATCTTGCGTCAGTGGGCATGATTGAGGAGGTAGCTGAGGATGAATGGGCTGCCACCAACATCACCAAAGCGCTCGCTATTCCAGGCTATAAAGCTGGTCTTCGTCACAAGTACGTTACTTAATGAATCAGCTTTTGATCTTGATTAACCCATGTAGTCTTGACGAAACACTGTCATCCTGGCAAGCCCTTCCCTCCTTCCTCAAAGACACGTCCTACCAAAATCCCTCGGACAGCCTGCATACCTGCTTCCAACGCGGCCATAACACTGACCTTCACGCATTCAAGTGGGCTGCAGCTCACCCGGCATCATTCAAGAATTTCAATCTATGGATGACAGCATCTCGGATGGGAAAACGGAGTTGGCTGGACGAATTCAACTTCGAACAAGAGGTGGCATCGAATTCAACACCTGAAGAAGTCATATTTGTGGACGTGGGTGGCGGTATAGGCACCCAATGTCTCAACCTCCGTACACATTTTCCACACTTAAAGGGCCGTGTGATATTGCAAGATCTTGCAACACCCATTAAACAGGCGCTGCCGGTGGATGGGATGGAAGCAATGGTGCATGATTTTTGGACCGAGCAACCTGTCAAAGGTCTGTTCCACTCAAAGCAAAATCGAAAACACTGCCTGACCTCAATTCCTAGGCGCGCGCTCCTACTTCCTCCGGAAAGTGATGCACGACCACCCCGACGAAAAGTGTATCGTCATCCTACAGAACATAATGAAATCTATGGGCCCATCCTCGGTTATTCTCATCGACGATATGATTCTGCCTACTCGAGGCGTGCATTGGCGCGCGACACAGATTGACCTGACCATGATGGCCAGTCTTGCTGCGATGGAGAGAACGGAGAATCAGTGGGTCGCTATGCTGGATAAGGCCGGCTTGAAGATTATCAAGTTGGTGGTCTATAATAAGGATTTGCATGATACGATTATTGTTGTCCTGCCGAAATGAGGGTCTCGGGAGGCAATGTGGGCTTGAAATTTTGGGTGTCAGAAAAGAGTCAATAGAGAGTGATATCAAAATCAACAAACCAATTTCTTTTTTCGTTAAGACCAGTGCATAAAGTTAGAATCTCTATGTCTTGAATTAAATCTATATACAAAGCTGTATCGTTCGTCGTAAATCGAGCGTTTACTCCTGAATAATATGCATTTATATAAGGCTAACCCACTAGTTACGGTTAATTAGATGGTCATTTAAGAGATGATCTATTGACTGGAGGAGCAATCGAAGGGATGACTGTCCAGATCGCCGAGCACCTGGTTTACTAGACATTCGATTGACTCGTTGATAGAATGATGAAATTGCAACAAAACGGGGATGTCTTGAGCATCGGGTCGCACTCTGATTTGTCTGCCTTCGGCGTTCGATAGAAAGCCATTCAAAAAGTTGATTCAGAGAGCCAGCTTGACAACAATCACTCTTCGATTGACAACATGAGCGCTTTGACTTATCAGTGGGAGTGAGAATAGCATGAATCTTATGGATCAAGCAGATGGTCTGGTTGTGGATAAACTTCTTGAAATGCTCACTTTATGGATCATTGCCCGATTTACGAAGATGATAATATGATGATATGGATGATATTGAAGCTCGAGTTCTAGCAGAAAACTCTAGAAAGGCAGATTGCCATTTAAAGAGTGCCATCTGTTCCATACTTCTAAATGAATGGGCCGAAAAGGTTTGTTGACAAAGTTTTTCTACAGAAATCTGTGAGATTACTTATACTTATTCTTTTCTTTCCGTCTTCGGACTGGTCACAAGTTACCAGTAGGCATGATGATTCGTGTAAGTGAAGCTCTCTATTTCAACCGAATGTTCACAGCAGATGAGAGAATCATCGAGACATCTAGTTTCAACATGGCTCTCCTGGTGAGTATGATCAACATATTCAATAGGTAAACCACTACGATTCAATCTCGTGTTGCGCTACAGATTACAACAGAAGATGTGCTGAGCATGAAGTCGATTACTGTTTCTGTCATCTCTCTTCAAGTGATAAAATTCTTACACTAAAACTAGACTGATCGTCGGGTCAGGGGATTATTCAACCCGACCCGAGTCGGGTTGGGCTCGAATCGGGTCAACCCGACCCGACCCGCCAAGAACCCGAACTTGGCGTCAAGAGCGCTAAGAATAGAAACATATAACAATATTTTCGCTTGTTCTTTTGCAATAAATTGCATTACCTTTTCGCATTACCTTGGAGGGTGTTCGGTAGGAAGCCATGAAGGAAGCCATGGAGGGAACCATGGAGGGACTTCTCTCTATCAGCATCCACCGCGTAAGGAAGATCGTTCAGCATGCGGAGCCAAGTATACACACTCCCTTCAGAATATCAACCCACACGCTATCCAAGTCAAACCTCGCCGCATTTGCGGTCAGGATATCCATCAGATGAGCCGCAGAGCTTGCGAGAATATACATCAGCTCACTTCAGCCTGTCCCAAAGATCTCCTTCCTCTCAAAGCCCAACGAGCGACTCGAGCAGTACAGACTACAGTAGACCGAGAGGTCTGAGGTGTGCGACGTGCAAGGCAGCGGGACTAATCTTGCCTACTGTTATGGTCTATTTCATTCTGGGTCAAGATAAGAGGTGCGTGAGATGGTGGTGAGGTGCAGCGGCTTGAAAGGGGTATGATAACGACTAGCTAAAGGAGCGTTGTACTGGCCACTTTCGCTTTCTTCGATCCCTTTTCCTTTCCCCAGGCTCGAGAAAGAGCCCGCTGGGCACGTCAGCTCACTTCCCCGATCTGGCGTCTCCCATGCCGCTCGCGTGCCATCCAGCCTCACGCACTCAGTTTTGAAAATGACCGAGCGTGGAGACGGCTAAAAAGAGACGGGACGGATAGGAGGAAGCCCTGAGCCCAGAAAAGAAACTAAAACTAGGCAAACCATTAACTCTCTCGCGTCTCGAGTGCGCAAGGTCTGTACAAACTAGGTCGGTCAAGGGTAAATGATCTACAGTATTACATCTCAGCTGCCTGCTGCGCGGCTAGTGATTAGTTTCCCGTACAAATGCATACAAGGCTACAGTGTGTTACATATGCGCTTGGACATCCAGCAACAGCGACAGCAACAGGCAGACGCGATGAAGCCAACACCCTGGCCAGAGTTACCCTGCCTTGGATGCATGGTTGCCTTGGATAGCACAACTCGAGAGCCGGCTTCAGTTAGCCGTATAGGCTAATAAATTCTCCAAGATAAAAGGTCGACAGCGCGCAAGCTTGACATTCTCAGCTCTGGTCTCAAAAGCTTCAACTTTGTTTCGAGGTCCATCGATTGCCTACCCGCAAGGTCAGTGTAGTCATGTCTTCAGCGGCTTTAAGCTCTCAGGGGACGATACCTACCCCGGAGCAGGTTTGTGCTGCGGCTAAGGCAGTCGGCTATGCCCTCGGGGATCAAGACTATGCCCTTGTCGGTGGGGCTGCTTGCGTGCTTCTAGGTTCTACGCGGGCTACGGAAGATGTGGACATTGTCGTTCCTAAAGGCAACACACCAGCCGCCAGATCGCTCCTGAAACAGCAGATTAAGTACTTCGATGTTGCAAACAAAACACTGCATACTACGTATAAGAGCACACCACTGGTGGAAATCGAGATTATAGCTCCTCCCGCATTGTTCAAGGAGGCCTTTGATGCCTCTACACCCATCATCATAGTTGAAGGCGCGAAGGTTCTTAAGCCGGTGTTGATACTGAATGCAAAATGCCGTTCTATATTAGGACGGGCAGAAGAAAAAAAGAAGAGATGTGACGCGACGGACATTCAGTTTCTTCTGTCGTGGTGTGCAAGAAACCATGCTTATCCAACATCAGAGGAAGTTCCAAATGCCAGCAAACAATTCGTTTCATGGTTCATTCAAAGATATGGTGGCAAAGATTACTGGACGAATGCGCAGTACGACCTGGAAATTGGTCTGCTTCTATTGTCGCTAGTCCAATCTCCAACCTGCTAACTGACATTCTGGCCAACAGAGATATTCCGAATTTCTCTTGAAAACTGGAGAATGAATGCAATGGAGATTCGTCGGACCCTCGAACGGAAAACCAGGGTCCTCTGCTTTCCATATTCTTTATCGTCCTTCTACCCTCGGTCATCGTTTCCCTGCCTTAGGGCCCCCGCAAATCCATCACTGGTCTTCCACATCCCCGACAGCTTCCTCTTTCATCTTTCCCATTTTCTATGCTATCTGGTCCCCTCGAATGAAACGACGGGTGGAGGAAGTGATGCCAAAATTCGCGCCTGTACTTCCTCGTTGAATAGATCTTCGTTGTCGCGAGCAGCGGAGCATTCCTGGAGTTGATATTCTCCTCGTCGCAATACTTCTCGGATAGTACGTTGATAATCTATGAACTGTATAGTCCCAGTGGACATCGCCGACAGCGAGTCGAAGTGATATTGTCGATGCTCGTACTTTAAATGCTCGGCGAAAGATCTCTCCTTTACAGCGGTATACAAGTAGAGATAGGATACCTGGCAAACCAAGTGACCCCAAAGCATGCTATTGTTGGAAGGAGCGTCCAGTAAACTGTCTATTAAAGCGTCCAGTAGCCCCGGTAGCGGGGGGAAGAAAGTCGTAGGAGAGCCGTTAGAAGAGTATTGGCAATCTTCTGGTAGGGTGAAGTTCCAGTCTGCGGCTGGAAGGACAACAGTAGTCGTTGGCCCTGGTGGCTCTTTACTCGGTAGTGGTGGCGGCTCCGTACTCAGCACCCCAGTATCTGATCGCGCTTTGCCAGAGTCATCTTTCGGAGGTATCAAGCAGTGCTGTGCACTTTCTACAATCGCATTTCCAACTTTGGCTTGCTCTTGCTCAGCTAGAGTCCATCCTTGCTGCACAAGCACCTCGGCGGCCTCGTCGATGTTCGGTACGAGTATGTATAAATTGAAGGCAACGGTGGGAACACCGTAGTGTGCGATAGCGTCCTCGAACCACACTACACACGGTATTTGGCTTTCATGCAGTATATAGCAGGGTCGGAATCTTGGATTAAAGTGATTGTTGGCCATGGCGTGGTGAAAATAATGTGCGCGGTGGTGGAATGAGTGTGTAGGTGTTTGTGGCAAAACTTGCTTAGTCAGTAATTGGAGGCTAAACAGCAAACTATGGAATCGCCATAGCTATGATCAAGCTTTCCATATTGTTACAGTATCCCAAGATTTTCGTACCGAATCGAAAAAGCAACATGAGGTTGTTTGTGTGTTCTCAATCGCTTATATCTGGGGAAACCTGGCCTTATACACCGCCAACGCCTTGCTCGATATATTCGCCTGCACTTCACGAGAGAAGATATGAAACAAACTGATCACCGACGGTCACTGCGCTAATACTGATGCTTCTGGTATGGCCGGCGCTATATTCAATGTCTTATACGGTTTTGCTATCTTACTTCTTCCGATATCCGTTTGGAAACTGCACCTAGCACCGCGGAAGAAAATTGAGAATTTTCGCTATCTTTGCCACCGGACTTTTGTAAGCTTTACAATATCATTCTTTAATTGAAAGACTTAAGTCACCGTCTCCTCTTCTAGTTCATCCTGAAATTCCCCCCCACAGATCTCAAGCCACCGCCTTGCATCCCCACCAAAAAACGTAATATCCCCTTTCCACACCTTGTCTGCCCAAGCTTTATCCTTCTTCCATTGCCCACTAGGATCAGAGCGGAGGCGTTCTTTTGCCAGCCAAGTTTGTGCGAGCGCTACGTTAGCACTGGTATCTGCTGTAGGGCCAAGATCTCGGTAATGGCCAAGAAGATGTGGTGGCGAGGGCGTGTCTGAAGTCGAGAAACTGGATGCTATCTTCTCGCTCTGGCTGATTTCGTTCAGCAAGTCGGGAGAATGCGATGAATCCTGGGACGGTTCGAGTGATTCTGAGTGGTGTGCAGCCGGAACGTCCGATGTGCGATTCGAAAGTTGACGTCTCTTTCGGGGTGACGACTCTTCTTCTTCGCCCGCCGAGTAGCTCACATCGCTATCGTTGAGCGCTTGAGCGTCAGTCTTGCGTTTCTTAGGGCTGAGAGACCGTGTCCTCGAGAACTGTGCGCATTTCTCCCATGAGACGAAGCCATCATTTGAGGAATCTATGTTATCCTTCACCAGGAGTAAACGACGACGTCCTCTGCCGATCAAGAAGCTCTCGAGAAAGGGAAGGATTGTCCAAGCAAATCTTGCAAAGAGCAATTCAATGCTGGAGCGCATAGGCTGCAGCAACCGGTTGTGGTATAAGTGTTCCAGCTCGTCCGACGCTTCCACCAAGTGGGTGACTAGTTGTGGGGATCTGAGCGAGGATGATTTGGGTACGAAGACGAATTTGGGGTTGTCGAATGCAATGTGGAGATCGGCTCGGAGGAGAATCGTATTAGATAAATCGTCGGGGGTGCTCGCTGAATTCTTGTTATATCTTGACATTGAATAGCGGTACCACCAGTCAGCTTCTTTTTGAGGACATAGGTGCGCAATCTGAGTGCCCTCTTTGCAACCGGTCATGCGACATGATTCGTCACGCGCCTGAAGAGCGAGGGTAAGATTGGATTTCGAGAAAGATTGATATGGTGGCTTTGCATCTGCTAGAGTGACTTGCCTCCATGACTCAGGCAGTCCATGGTGAGGGAAGCGCCATTCGCTGAATGTTGGAACAATCGGGTATGGAACACTCGTACGATCGCTGTCAGTGTCGCTTTGCAAAGGCGGCAGATGAAAGTAGTAGCCGGGCTCCTGAAGTACGCTGCTCGGCTCAATGGTATTTGCTGCAGTTGCCATAGGAGAGTCCTTCGATTTCGACAGCCATCCATCCCACCGATTCCCAGCTATTATACCACAGGCATCCAAGGCATATTGTGCATACAAGCCCTGGGCCACCCCGTCAGCTACTGGGTCCAGCGCCAATAGCCTTAGAAGCACGTTGTTGGCATCGTCGTACCCAGGATGGCGAAAGAGAATATAGCGGTTCGGTGTGACGGTTCGAGTAGGTATCTCCGGAGATGGCAGGAGATCTCGCGTAAGGTTCATAACCTATGATTCGGTTGTGTCAACGGTAGTAAGGATGTAGAGTGTAAAGCACAGAATGCGATGCTGCCCGCACCTTCTTTGTTTGTTTGTTGTTGCGGACACGAGGGGAAGAGAAGTTGCAACGACGCTAGAATACTGTTATCTTATCTCCGACTGATCGATCGAGGTTTATGTAAGCGAGCTCTCCTCAGACGTGTAAACTGGAATGCAACCTAGCCCCTTCGGGGCTAGGTGCGTTACAGCTTTTCGGGTAAGCGGCGGCGGCTAAGCCTCGTATTTACGGGGTTTCCGCGCACACTGGGTTTCCGCACACTCTAACCTAGAAAGGTTAGTTTTAGACAGTATCGAGTTTAGCGTGCTAAAAAGGGCACTAAGATAATTACTTGTAGTCGTAGTTAGCGTGCGCGGAAACCCAGTGTGCGCGGATACGAGTATTAAGTTCCGTTTGTTACCCCGGGACGTGCGTTGGTTCGAAACCCGTGCTGACCCTCCACGAAGCGAAATGTTCCTCGTCCGGGGGTGGACGCCTGTTGGTTGCGGTCGAGTCGTTGGGGAATTTAATTATATTAGGTTCGATTCCTAACAGCGCTGGTACAATGGTGTTGTGGTTATCTTTCTTTTCTGGGGGGTTGTTCTGAGAAAGCTACGCGGAGAAGTTGCCACGACCGCCCCTCTCCACTTTTTAAGGTAATTTCTGGCCTCAACCCAAAGCAGCAGTCAGTTATCCGAGGCAATGACATGGATACAGAAGCTGAGGCACAGCTGGAGGAAGGTCGCTCTTGACGGGCACAGCAAGCAGCCAGTCAGCAGTAGACTGTCTTGGCCAAGCCCTTGGTGCATTCTGCTTACCTTCATTGGTTGAGATTATGCTGTGCCCGATGATATCGTCCGATGGCAGTGAGCGTAGTCAAAGACAGGCGACTGCGTAGTTCGATGCTGTGCCACAAACACACTTCTACTCCACACACCAATTCCAAGTTTCCAATGCTCTCGGATAAAGGCAGTGCAGCCTTTTGGCGGTCATTATTGTACTCTAGTCAGAGGCTACGCAAGCTTCAGACTCCATCTGTCTCCTCTCAGAGTCTGGATAACCTCACACATACTCGTGTCTTCCGTCTCCCGACTGCCTTTCTTTTCATCTACTTGATGTTGAAGCTCTGATACTCTACCGCGTATTACTGCGTCAAGTCTTTCGCTATGCCTCCCCACGGTCCACCTCCTCCCGATGGAGATGTCCTCGGTGGCACTCCCATTGTTGTCATACAGTCCATCTTCATCGCGGTTGCAACAATGCTTATAGCACTTCGATTGTATGTTCGAGTAAAAATCAGCCATGCCTTGGGTCTTGATGACTTCTTCATAGTATTCGCTTTGGTAAGGGGGCTTCATCTTTCTTCATCTCTGAACTAACTGTTCACCTAGGTCTGGTGCTGGGCGTTCTATATCGTCACCATCATTTTGGTCGACAATGGCGTCGGACGACATATCTACTATTTGTCGCAGACCCAGTTGAAAGTCTTTGCCAAAGCTGCCACGGTCGGCTTTTGGATAATCACTCCAGCGACTGCTTGCTCGAGAACATCAATTGCGCTCTTCCTTCTCCGTGTCGTCAATCCTGGTCGTCGATGGAGAATATTCCTCTATGGCCTGGTTATCTTCATGGGAGTGACCTTCTTTGCCCAGTTTATCTCGTCTATTTTCGAATGCGTTCCGGTGCGAAAGCAGTGGGACTCCTCTGTTCCAGGTACCTGCTGGTCGGATGAGGCCTCGCACGCTTCTAGTTCTTGGCAAGGAAGTAAGTGCATGAACGCGATCCCAATTCTGGGCAATGCAATGGCTGACACTGGTCACCAGTATTCTCCGTTATTTGCGACTTTACACTTGCCCTCATACCTATTGTGTTCCTGTGGAATGTTCAAATCAGCTTGAAGCGTAAAATCGGAATCTGCGTTCTAATGGGCACCGGCGTGATGTAAGAGTTTCAGTAGAAACTGATTGTCTCTTATGCTGATGAATTCTAAGAACTAGCGTCTTCGCCATCCTGAGAACTATGGCTGCATGGAATCCTCCACTTCATGACCGCGATCCAACCTGTAAGTACACACGCTTATCCTGCGTGGATTCTGTCAGAGCTCTGGTGCTGATCATACATTATAGGGAACGCGATCAACGGAAGTATTTATACTGCGTCAGTCTAACCCAACCATCATGCTTGTTCAACTTCTTCAACTAACATTAATCTAGACTTGAGGAGCATCTGCTTCTAATCGGCGCCTCAATCCCAGCAATCGCGCCTTTCTTCAAGACGATTAGCCGGAACAATGGCAAGCCCAAGTACATCCCGGATTATGAAAGGTCTGGCGCAAAGAAGCTCGTCTCGACCAAAAACTTGTCGGATGCATATTCCAGCAAACATCCATATGGATCTGCAACAACTGAGTCAACCACCAACACGTCCCGAGATCAAGAAAGAATACCGGAGAGAATTGCAATGAACGATATGTATGCATAGTGGGGATCATAGGACTTTGGTATTTCAAAATGGAGTTGGAACCCATGTTACTCGCGGAAGGGATCATGGAAGGCAATACTGGTCGGGGTTATAGATTTCACAGATACCAGGTAGTGCGAGCAGGTTTGGTGTTGATCCAAATTGGGACTTGGAGTCCCAAATACATGTCACAATACAAATTATCACGATCAAATGAAGATAAATATGTACTCGAAGCTTTGGTCCCTTTTCTTCGAGCTATCTCAACCTTTTGTTTTTCGATTGCACATCATATCCAGTGGATGCGATGCTTTCCAGACCAAAATTAAAGACCATACCTACTAGAGGCTGCTATCGCAGAGACTACCTTACTGATAGGGCGGCCTCGTCGTGATGTGTAAATCTACAGGTTCCTATGGACGAAATGAAGCTACATACGGAATACAAGTGCACCAGACCATTGTCAACCCTTCGCTGCCAAGCCTTGCTCCGCTTGCCTGTCCGAATAATATCTCTCGATTGTCAAGAATGACAAGGTCTACGAGTAGATACATCCACCGGAACTCGATTAGCCTGGGGTTGCTTCTCTGCCTTCTCACGGGTCAGATAAGCGAACGCTGAGTACTACATATGGTTAAGCTGCCGTGATCCTGGGATGGCAGGAATAACGACGGTTTGAGGGCTGTATGTCAATGGCCGAAAGGAACTACAGAAAGAAATCAGGATATTCGGAAATATATTGGTGGGAACCGAGGGATCTAAATCTTACTATATAAGCAACCTTCTATTGGCACATAGGTATCCTTGCACACCTTCCACCAACGCCTCTGCTGTTATTTACTAGACAGCGCTCGAGGAAATACCATGTTAATACCATCACCCAATGCGGTTAGGCAATTAACATGTTAAAAATGTTTCCGACCCCTACATCATGTACGAGTAAGGTAGTTATCGTAACAGTCTGCATGTAAGGTATTTATTCCAGCAGTCTGCATTCAGTCATCCTGGAACGACCGAACGATGTAACATCACGCGGCTGGAACCCACGACATGCAGGGCTGCGCTTTTACGCCATAAGCGCCACGGCTAGAAGGAGTCGATTATGTGCGGGTTGATATGCAGAGTAACATAACGTAGGTAGTTACGAGTAAAGGCAATATTATGCATCAGGTAGGCTGTTTACACCGGCTCCAACCCCGTCCACTCACTCGCACTTACATATCTATACCTGCACTCATTCCCTCTTCACTGCACTCCCCTCTTTATGCTACTCCACCTCTCTGAAAACTCTTGATAGTTGGTACTCACATGACCAAACCAAGAAAACAACGAGAAAACATGTCGGTAAGTAGGCGGATGTTTTGTGATACCCGAGAGCTGTGGATTGGATAAGGTACCTAAGCTGAGCAGCATTTGATAGTCCGAAGAAGGCACCCATACCAACGTCGACGCGAAAACCGGCAAATTCATTCGGGCCGCTTCGACCTTCCGTCGATTCGTATCGAAAGAGCCAGGAGCGGACTTCTCGCCGAAAAAAGGCAGATATCATCTTTACGTGTCTTATGCGTGCCCTTGGGGTAAGCAATAGAACTGCGATGCGCATCCCGGTCGCTTTTTTAGGAACAATGGAAATGCAACGCTGATGGATTTCTGGGGAGATATAGCCCAAAGAGTCCTGATTGTGAGGAAGTTGAAGGGGCTGGAAGATATCTTACCGTTTACCTGTGTTCATTGGCATCTGGAGCTGAATGTGGACAAGAACAACTCCGGGAGTAAGATTTTCCTTCCCCAATTTTCTTTCCTTGACCTTAATTACCAATCTTTTGTTTGACCTAGGCTGGCGCTTCGCTACGGCAGAGGAGACGGTTCCTGAGCAGAACATGCATCCGGATCCAATCCATCCTACATACACACATCTATCCCAGCTATATCTGGCCCAAGACCCCGACTATAGCGGACGGTACACCGTACCCCTTCTCTACGACACCAAGACAGACCAGATCGTGAGCAACGAATCCAGCGAAATCCTTCGAATGCTGTACACGGAATTCGACGAGCTCCTGCCCGCGAAATACGCAGAGATCGATCTGTTCCCCGCAAATCTGCGCAAGGACATCGAAGAGACCAACGACTGGACCTACCACGAAATCAACAACGGTGTGTATAAGTCCGGCGCCAGCATGAAGCAAGAGGCCTACGAGGAGGCGGTCAAAGCTCTCTTCGCTGCGCTCGATCGCGCCGAGGCACACCTAGCCGGCTCCCCGGGTCCGTTCTATTACGGTTCGCACATCACCGAGTCCGATGTCCGCCTGTACGTCACCGTGGCGCGTTTCGATCCCGTCTACCACCAGCACTTCAAGTGCAACATCCGGGACATTCGGTCGGGCTATCCTGCTCTCCACCAATGGCTGCGACGGCTCTATTGGGGTGAAGATGCTTTCAAGAGCACGACGGACTTTCAGCAAATCAAGAATCACTATACAAAAAGCCATCTAAGGCTGAACCCTGCGGGGATCACGGCATTGGGGCCTTTGCCTCACATTCTGGGGCTGGAGGAAGAGGTTGCGGCCGCAAAAGCGGCCGCCGTAAAAGCCAAGATCGTTTGATCTAGACCCCGAGGAATAGGTCAATTCGCTAGGCATGTAGCACGTAGAAAAGATAGCTTAGAGTGGCAGGGTCCTTAGACTCGCCATTAGGACTTGTAATTCAGACTCGAATTTTGAAATGCTTTCCATGCCTTCTCTGCATCCTCCCCGACGTCGTATCCCAAGAGCCACATCTGGAATTGTGGATCTGCGAGTACGTTCTTCGGCCGAGACGCCTTGGGAAGTCCCGCCGTGTTCGGAGAATGCCAGAACCGACCCATCGTCTTGCTGCTTTCGATAACCTTTCTAACACGAAGCTCGCGCTGCTTGTTCCAAATTTGAAGGACAGGCGCGATCTGCGTCGGGCTCGTGGCTTTCGAGAGAAGGTGGCAGAGGAAGGATGCGGACTCCAGGGCCATGGCGGCACCTTGGGAGCTGGAGGATGTTAGTAAGGACACTATTAGAGCAGTACGTATCTCGGTAGGGTGAGTCGTAGATTTCTCAGGCGTACAGAAAAGGCAGCATAGCGTGTGCCGAGTCTCCCATCAAGACGAAATGTCCGTCGGGGTGAACCCATTCTTTCAGCTCCTCTGTCTCCAAAATCTCCCATTTGATACAGTCGACCACCAGCCCCAACAGAGCCTGGATCCTAGGCTCCCACTCGACGAATTGGGACCGAAGCTCTTCCCCGCCAACGAGCTCTGGTTTGAGACTGGAAGCTCCACTGCTGCTGCTGGCAGAAGGTTTGAAGAGTACGAGGTTCAATATGCCGTCGAGCATGTAGCTTACAGCATGGCTTTCGGGACCCTGCCAGACGTTCACGCCGGGATCGTTGACCAGGTCGTGGAGAGAAGTTTCCGGGGACTCGAGGATTTTACTGCCCTCAATTAACAAGCGGTACGCGACGTAGCCACTCGGTTTAGGCGGGTCCGGTCGACCCAGAAGAATCTCTCGACACATGGAACGCTCGCCGTCTGCGCCGATGATGAGGTCAGTAGTGACCTCCTTGGTTTCGTTCCCATCGATCGAGAAACATATGGATCCTCGGCCGAAATCGGATAAAGTGGGGTCGAGGATCGCACCAAGCTGGATATTGATGGCCGGCAGGGTTTCCACCTGCTGCACAAGAACCTTCTGGAAAACGGCACGATGAATGACCAAATGCGGAGCTCCGAATGCCGTCTCGATTATGGGGATCATATCCTGCTTGGACAATATTGCGCCCGAATTATAGGACAAAACCGAGTGGGTGCGTGGTTGGGTCGAGCGGGCTCGAACCTGATTCAGAATTCCGACCTCGCGAAGCACCTTGGCGCAATTGGAAGGAATTTGTATACCTGCCCCCCACTGAAGAAAGGCCTTAGTGAAGGTGGGGGTGTCTTTTGTTGTGTAGGCTCTTCTTACCTCGCGAAGCTCGCTATCTCGCTCGAGAATGGTGACCTTGTAGCCCGATTTCGCCAGTGCAATGGCCGCTACAAGGCCTGCTAATCCGGCGCCGATGATTGTGATGTGAAAGGTCCCTTTGAAATCGGGCTCGGAGGTACCCATGGCGACGGCTGTTGAGTCGGGTCCCAGATGTGAAGCTGGTGATTCGTTTCCTAGCAGTCGAGGGTACAAGATATGGGAATCATCGGACCGTCTCCATAGCGTCGTTGCACCAATCGGAACTAGATGCTGGTTGGTATGCCGGTCGACCTCCCGGTCTTCTCGCGGTGCTTGCTTGCAGTATCCACAAAGCTTACGTACCCTCACTGACCCTCAATCTCTAACCCCAGAATGTATCCCAGCGGAGGCATTCGTCCTGGTTGTTGCCACTGCTCCGGAACGTTACTGCCCTCCGAGCCTTTCCCGCAGTGGAGTCCTTGCCCAGAAGCCACGACGCGGCTACGGCTATGGCAATCCGGAAAACAAGTTATGGGGAACTCTCGGGATTCTCTCCACTGAACGCGTATATGTGTTTCACTGTTTCAGCCACTACAGGTATGGTCCCCCATGGCTACAGACTATGGAGACATCCATCAGGAGAGACAAGGCCCACATTCTTGATACCGTATCTGAGTGACGTCTCCCTACAGCCTCATCGTGTGTGGTCTCGGAAACGCTGGCGAAGTTGCCAAATTGTTCGATAATGATGATATTTGTGGTAGGTGTAAGATGCTATAGATTGTATTAGAACAGGTTTTATTTCCGGCCATCTGGAGGTTGCATATCCTATTACCAACAATATCTAGCTAGTTAGAAACAGGGTGGATAAAAGGTAACCGGTGGCATGTATAAAGCTGTTCTTCTGCTATCCTCCTGCTGTCCTTCTGCCGTACATAGTAAATCAGATCATAACAATTTATGAGGAAGATCTTTGTACTCCACCAACCCTTTACCATTATTGCTACAGAATAACACAGCAGTCCGAATCTTTCTCACATTAATAAGCTGATCACAAAGTCTACTGATAGGGTTACTCACCTCCTTGATTTGTGTTTGTAAGAACATCTTTCGCACGTTAATAAGCTGATCACAAAGCATACTGATAGGGTTACTCACGTCTTTGACACTTGTAGTAAATAAACCCATTCTGCGGGTCAACATATCTGTAATACGAACAATTATAATAATAATAATAGATTCATACATCCTTGTGACATCGGTTAGGCCGACCCATGGGGTATAACTATGCTATGTGTGTCGAGTGAACAAAAACCCTCTGGAATAGAAAATCGCTCGCTGTCTATGCGGCCGCTACACGCTGCCGAAACAATAAGACTGAGACTATGTATCAGATTTGTTCGCGATGATCACATATTAAAGAATGAGTGTTCTTGTCACTCTAAACTGCTTCAAAAGCTTCATTTTCATCATCATTCTCACTGTTGCTCTGAGATTCTTTGTGATTGAAATGATGATTCAATAAATTTTTCATCGAAGAATGACATTTTTCAACGTTACTGTCGATTTTAAATCTATGAGAATCAGAGTTTCATCAGAGAATGATCTATGAATATCAGAATTTCATCAGAGAATGACATTCTCTGATGCTACTGTTGATTCTCGAGAGTCTCTGCATAAGTCACATGCAATCTCATAGATTTTCATTTAATTCATCAATGATGCTTCAATTAATTGACGATGCTTTGATCTGATCTTTCAGCTATATAGAGAACGGCTCGCTTCTGTACTTCATAGCTTAGTGTTAATTTTTCATATGATTAGCTCTACTAAGCTATCTACTGAATTTGATTCTATTACCTACGCGCACATTCTCTGGTGCAGTTGAGCAATCCTTGAGCTACTCACACTCGTCGTCTCATTCAAGAGGATCAGATAGCATGGAAATTCGGAAAGACGAAAGAGAAAGCTGTCGAGGATGTGAAAGACCAGTGATGGATTTGCGGAGGCCCTAAGGCAGGGAAACGATGACCGAGGGTAGAAGGACGATAAAGAATATGGAAAGCAGAGGACCCTGGTTTTCCGTTCGAGGGTCCGACGAATCTCCATTGCATTCATTCTCCAGTTTTCAAGAGAAATTCGGAATATCTCTGTTGGCCAGAATGTCAGTTAGCAGGTTGGAGATTGGACTAGCGACAATAGAAGCAGACCAATTTCCAGGTCGTACTGCGCATTCGTCCAGTAATCTTTGCCACCATCTGCGGTTTTGGCTATTTCATGGATCCAGACCTGAAAAATCCCTATCTTTCCGATCCAGACCGTCAAGTCAAACCACCGTTCCTGGACTACTGCAGTCCATACAAGAATTGGCGACATATCTATTCGTACAACCCGTTGGAGGGAATTCCGCAGGAGCATAGGCACCTCATTGTAGGCGGAGAAGTTCATCTATGGGGAGAACTCACAGATAGCGTTTCGTTGGATAGCACGATGTGGCCACGGGTCGCCGCTGCTGCGGAAGTTATGTGGAGTGGGACGGGCAAGATGGCGGACGAGGGCACGACAAGGCGTCTAGCTGAATTCCGAGATAGGCTTGTGGCAAAGGGCGTGGGTGCAGGCATGGTACAGATGGAGTGGTGTCTTAGGACTAAAAGAGGATGTATGCTTTGAAAGATTTTGCTGCCGGACGAATTGAAGGTACCACAAGAACACGGCGTAGGTCGGCTGAACTATACTAAAACTCGACTAATGGCCGATATCGATCAAATTCGATCATCTTAACTTTTCATGTATAAGATATACATCGTTCGAGGTTATCATCTTTTCTAACTTTTAATTATATTCTGTTACTGTAATTAATACAGTATTAACTTATTATCAACGCATTTTATAAATTTTCTAACAACCTGTTCATTTACCCCTAACGAAATTTTAATGGTTAACGAAAACGAAACAATCCCTTCCCTTGACTCGATTCAAACTCACCCTTGTGCATATTTCAATGCCCGTGAAACGTTATTAGCGTGAATCAGTTCAGATAAATGTACTTTGGTGAAGTTCTATCTTGATAGAAAAGATCTCGGAATTTGAACAGCAAATGCATTATCTGCTTTCGACATGATTGATACAGAAGTTTGCTTGAGGGGGGGGTTACCGGGGATGTAGGGAAGATATAGCTGGTTTCCAGCGAAGGAAAGCTCAGGTGCGACGGGGCGAGAGCGATTTGAAAAGATTTTTCGAGTATGTTATCGAATGAGAGGAAGGATGGTTTTGAGGGCGAGATGGTGACATTTCTAGCTTTGTATAGGATAGGCGCGAGGTAGGAAATAGCGCTCAGGTGGACTGGTTCTCCAAGCGCCTGCTTAATAATTCTACATCAATAGGGAAAAGGCTCAGACGGCGGACACCAGGTACTTTGCATCGAAAAGACAGGCAAGGCCGTTTATTATGTCGATGGCAGGATTTTGAGGCTAATGGTACGCAGAAAGAAAACAAACTAGGAGCGCAGAGCCGCCAGTCCAGCGCTAAAGTTCAATCGGGAGCTTAATGATATACAGCAAGGAATATTCTAGGACCTTTAACTTGAGGATTATCAGTGGCCGAACGGAACATCGTGTGTTCGGGGTGAGATGCTCGACACAATGGAAAGACTCGGTCACAGTCTGGATGGCTGATGAATGGCCCCGATGATGACGGTAGTGACGATGACGAAGAAGCGAGACATGCTGTATACGCTGAAGCGCAGGTTTCGTACGGTGCTTATACAAGTAGTGTCATCTATTAGACGTATCGATGCCCTGTACTAGAAAATTCATTTGCCCTAACCGCCTTTGCGGACTGCTCCCATCGAATCTGTAGAGAAAGTTCTTTGATGGCATGGCAAACCTCGGAATACATACCTCTTCAAGGTTTCAAGGAAACGTCTTAACTTTTATTACGGACTCAAGCCATGTTCTCAGAATCGACGTCCATCGAGTGTATCGGCTTTGGAAGAGACTCCGTGCTCATTACCAGCGTATCGGAATCGCCAAATATCTGTATCACTGGTGAATTCGGACTTGTAGAAAATGGCGTCCGTGGTACTAAATAGGCCGGAGACAGCCGGTCATCAGAGCGAGAGGTATCGATGGGTGTTAATTGTCTTCGGCTCTCACTAGCCCGCCGAACTCGCTGTAGGAAGGTTTTCGCAACCTTAAGTTGCAAAGCCGCCACAGATTGCATGCCACCCCAGCGGACGCCGTTTACTCCAAGTGTGTTGCGCTCGAAAACGTGATTTAATTCGGTTCCAAATAGCTGAATCTGCTCTTGTGATGGTCTTTTGTCGAAGTTGAAGTGCAATGTCAACATCTGTCTGTTGGCTAGATCTTCGTGAGAGGATTCCTTTGACGGCGTTTGGGGCGTTGATCCTTCCCTCGGCAGCGGATGAAGCATGATGCGACCAGCCGGACTGTGGCGTTCCCGGTCAGAGAGGACGGGAGACTGATCTTTTGGGAAGTTCGGGGCGTCTTCCTTGATCTTCCGCAGAAGCTCGATCGTCGTAAACCGACCCTCCGGCATCTCTTCAACTAGGGTTTCCAGTGCATAGATCAAGGCTGATGTGAACGAATTATCTCCTGGAATTGGAGTCGTAGCCATCTCCTTGGTTGCAGCAAGGTACTCAAACAACCTGCACCTATTCAGCTACGCAATATAACTCAAGGAGGATGCACAAACCTTTGGTCTCCTCTGACCAACGACAAATTCCCAGCATAGCAGCTTTCGTTTCCGTTAGTGATTGCGTCGCTTGTATGGGAGGGTAATTCACCAATCAAAAATTTCCAAAACATGTGCTTCAGCAGGCTTCAAGAATTCCTCAGTCTTATTCCACACCAGACTGTCTAAATGCTTCTTGTCGTTTGGCGAAGCTTGTCTGTGATAATCAGTGGTGGATAAACCAGCCGTTCTGCTTTAACTGACGCATGAAGTACAAGACTTCCGTAAGAGCCCCCTGGTCTACCGTGGCCAGCATAGTATACTATGAGTAGATTATTTGGTCCATCGTTTTCATCGACAAAGGTAGCTACAAGGCGATTTACTCGTAGTTGCAACTTTGGTGCTATGCTGTTATCCAAGTACTCGATTTGAGCTTTATATCGGAAACGGTCCTCGAAAACCGACTTGAGCTTTTCGACCTCTGGCTTGACAAGCAAGTCACCGGACTTCTCTTCCCAGCAAAGCAGTAAAGCATGGACCTCTTTGTAGTTGGATGGATTCTTGTAGTTCCCTTTCCCTATAACATTACTGAAAAGGACTTGCAACTTTGAGTCCTCCCTCTCATCCAGATTTTCATAGTTGACAATTGAATTGTCTCGTGATGGTGACTGCGCCTTTGTGGTTTGCCCACGCTCTGATCTGTTGTACATGGCCGAGAGGATTTGGCGGACCGCGTACAGGAATGAATAAGAAAACACTGGAACTAGGTGACTGGCTACTACATCCAAGTCTGTCGAACCGCAGAATCAGAGAGGATATGTAACAACCAAGCTGGACCTGTGCTATTAGACGGCTCATGTTTGAAGAGCATGAGGCTGCAAGTAAGGCTTAACTGGAATACAGGTCGAACTGAGGGTTACGCTGCGCCATCTGCCACTCAGCCTTGGCGACAGCCTTGGGCCGAGTTTGTGCTTGCAAGGCTACTGATGCCTCATGTCGATATCTCCACCCTAGTCAGCTAGGCATTGCTGTCTTCAAGCAAGCGCTAAAGATGCCTAGAACCCATCATCATTTGTGGGATACACAAGGGCTATGCACATAAACTCGAGTCGTCAGCATCTTGAAACAGGAAAGGGTCATGGCCGAAATCGAGCACTGCGTATGCGGTCAATAATGCAGGGTGCTTAGCGGGACATTGTTGATAATGCATATTCATACAGAGCTCGCCTATCAGAAGAGCGTTCACCCATCCTAGAGGGAAACCCTGCTACTCACAAGCGTGCAATTTGCCCTCTTGTAAATAAGGGAGTGACATGAGATACGAAGAGCCTCAAGACGGGCAGATTGTAGAACAAGGCGCTGCGAAAGCCAAGCAACGCCTTATATATTAGGCTTGACCCATAATCGAAAGGTGTACACACACACGCTCTTCTCCGATCTCGCTAGCCAATTCCAGACGTCCTGTGATCGGCATGGACCAAATTGTCAGTGTCCCTCGTTGCATGCTTTTGTCTGAGATTGGCTGAACGTTGTTGAAGCCTGATGCACCGGCAAATAGAGCCGATGTTGGACGAAGAGTAACAAACACCCCTCAACAAGTAAGTATATACTATAATTTTAAAACGCAATCTTGACAAGAACTCATAGCGCCCTCGAAAGTATGCGGACGGCGAGAATCTTAGGATGCAAAATCAGCAAGGTATCTTCATGTATGTTGTCACTGTCGTGAGCGCAGAGTACAACGTGGGTATGCACAAGTGGCTGTATGAGCTTAAGGACTGGAGGGACGAGCCAATATCTGGACGAGTCGCTGAGACGCAGCTCGAGTAATCAGCTGCGGGGAATTCTGGTTCGCCAATATGCGGCTCAGGGCCTTTGTTTAGTCGGGCGTACAAGGCGTGCGAATAAGGAACATCAGCAAAGAATGGGCTTGTATCTCGATATATAAGGGGCGTGAATCCGCAGATAGTCAAATAGCTCAATAGAGCAAAGTCCCATATGGCATCCGATCTTATGGCGAGTCAATTGGAGAAGGGGTTGGAAGTTTTTCCAGCTTCCGCAAACCATACCTGCACAGATACAAGTGTAACAATGTCAGATGGGGCTTCTCTCTCCGTACGCTGTATGTATAACCGTCCGAACCTTATCATAACCTAACAATTGTCAGTCACGTCCGGGCTAGTACATTCAATTGCATTTCTCAAACCAATTTGCTTGCCATGGACGCAAAAGAAGAACTCGGCGTTGCAAGTCCATGGACGTATGGCACCCACGAAAGTACGAAAGCGTGAGTTGGTCAAGCTTCCAAAGTATTTTCGTGGTGCACTTCCCTGATTTGGCTAGTCCAGGATTATCATACGGGCTTTCCCAAGCTTTCCTGTTTCCTAGATAGCGACGATGCATTCATGGTCTATAGGAGATTTGGCTGCGTTTTTTCACGACTTCTTCTATGTAAACAAGATGAACTCGGCAGGATCGAAAAAACCTTGGAAGCCATGGATAGGACAGATGCAGACGGGGGCAACGGGCGGTATCTCATGTCTCACAAACGTGACGAAGACCGTGATACTGTCCCAGATACATGGCCAGAATCGCGCACACAGCTGATGGAGAAGTTGGAGAAGAAAGCTCTAAACTACGGTAAGAGCTAACGAAGAGCTGGTGGCCTAATTCATCGACATACTAACAAACGCCTAATAGCCGACTTGATTCTCAAAACCCAGCAGCTCAAAGCGTTGGATCAGCCATCAACTCGAGACTATCGGAGTGTCTTACACTTCATGGAAAACGATGGCGGTCAACTCTTTGAACAGGAGAGTGACTTTATCTACCAGAAAGAAGACCTTATCACCTTGAGACCCGGGAGGGAACATGCATGGCTTGATGGTATGATCGAGCGAATACTGCAAATATTCCGATGTAGGCTCACAATGGTCAGTCTGATGGTTGTTTTTACATGTCATATATAGTAACATCTTACCACAGTTTCTGTTCTGCTCCAAAGTTGGTACTAAACCCTGAGGGATGTACTTTCTTTTCTGATACCTACTCTAATAGGAAACGAAAGAGAAGTCCAACGACTCTATCATACACTACTATGACCGTACCCGGATCGCTATTTGCGTAACCATACTTATGACGCTCCTGATCTTGGTTCTCCTTGTTGTTCCCGTTTGGCTCCTCTACAAGATGTCGATTGCAGGGAAAATTTCGACTAATGCTAGTTCAATTGGTGTAGTACTTGCATTCACCCTGATTGTCGCTGCTGTTTTGTCGGTATTCACAAAAGCTAAACGTCATGAAACTCTCGCTGCATCCGCCGGGTGAGTCCTAATCTTTTATTCTCTCTAAATATTGAGAATGTCATGTCGAATCGTATCCTCCATATATTGCACAAACTGATCGACGGTTCCAGCTACTGTGCTGTCTTAGTGGTTTTTCTCAGTAACGTGTCTAATCCAGGCCATTGAATTATGATGGAAAAGGTAAAAAAATGACGTGTAGGCCGGCATCAAAGTAGGGTCTAAATTGAAAAGGTTTGGTGAAGAGGAAAAGTCAGGCAGGAGTAGGCTGAATATTTGTGAGCGCCATAGCTATTGCGGGCAAAGATAACGATTTGAGTTGTGACCTATGTCAAAAAGAAGAAGCTCGAAGACAGATTTAGAGTCTAAAAATTTGGGTACTTGAGCATCATGACAATCTTCTCCAGCTCTGACGCTGACGCCCCAATCAGTCGTATCCTAAAGCATCCACGACCTTTGCTAATCATACCTAAGATTCCTCTCTGCCCCAAACCCTGTTTCCCCGGTCCTTGATTCGGTGTTAGGTCATTGGCTCAAATGAGCCTTGATCCTAGTGCTTGTAAACTGTGAATGGTGCGAAAGCATCTTTAAGCATACGATCTGTCTCGAGCAAGAGTAAGATTTCTGGCCACACAAAACCATTGTATTCCGTAATAGAACTGAAGCGCCGCGACTCCATATCCGCATGCTATGATCCACGCCCTTGAAAACCTCCGCGTGGAGTAAAATTTGCGTTCCCACCTCTTCCTCCGCCTCTTCCAAAACTAAAGCCGCCGCCTCTTCCACCACCTCGACCACCGCCTCTGCCACCTCTGTCACCGAAGCCCCCGCGACCTCTGGGCGCCCCTCGACTACCACCACGACCCGCGCCTCTTCCTCCACGCATTGGACCTCCTCTTGATGCACCACCTGCTCGCTTTGGCTTTGACGCCCCTGAAGCAAGTCAGTGAGTGTTGAGAGTGCAATGAACATGCTACAGACCAGGTGGGGGTTTTGGTTTCGGTAAGAACCTGTTCAGCTTCAGCATGTGCTTCTTCACAGCGCTCTTGCATCCTACTTCTCTAGTGGTAGAAGCTTATCTCCTCCAATATAAAACCTGTCTCCCGTCTTGAAAGACGTAGCCACAATACCCTCTTGAGGTTTCACAGTGAAGTAGACTTGGTTAATGGGGCCCAGGATCTCATCAACTTTGCCAATCGCGGTCTGTCACCCAGTCAGGAAATCCACAATAAACCATCTACTCTCGCGTATACCTTGTTCTCCAAGTAGATCGGCGCATTAAAATATGGGATCTTCGTATTGATTGATTCGCACACAATTTCGCCTTCGCAAGCGTGTATAAAGGAGCCCATTTCTGAATTAAATCAGTAATAGCACCTCAAGGAATGCTAGTACCACGGACCTAGGACGCTCGCTGGAGGTCCATGAGATTGCTGAAAGCCGCCTCGACCTATTCAGAGTAAATTTTTTTGGTTTCTGCCCATATTGAGTCTCGCACGCATGGTAGTATGGTTACCTCCTCTTGAACTGAACCCTCCACCACCTCGACCACCACCAAAGCTGCCGCCTCGCCCTCGCGGTGCGCCTCGACTTGACATATTTGTTGCTACAAGAAGAAACTCATTGCGGGTTGTGCCCTCGACCAAAAGCAGATAGCGCTAAAAAGATGCGTGATTCAATACGAATAACCGGTAATTTAACCTCGCTAAGCCCTATGAAAACTCACTATCACTCTCCAGTGCGTGCATCATCACTCATCTTGAGTCACAGAGCAAAGACCTTTATGAAGTTTTTGCTAACCTGAATTAGGACCGAAAATTTGTTTGAGGTTTCTCTCTTAAGCCAATTGGACAGTGAATGGAACAATTTAGTATGCAGGACACAGGCAATAGGGAGACTGTTGGAGCAGATGACTCGCATGCTGCCTTGCCACAACGGAAATCGATTGGCAAAAACCCTACATATTTGTCTCCCAAAGGATCTCAAATTACCGTAAATCCAAAGGAGTCGAAAGACCAAGCGGACAAGCCGGAGGCAGGGAAACCCAAAGCCAAAATGACCAGCGAATCGACTCTACCAGACTTTTTAGTCAAACGTAATAAGCTATTTGACGAGCTCAAGCGAAAACATGATGTTGAGGTTTTAGGAAAGGAGCATCCTGTCATTAACGTTGTGCTCGATCTTGGACTAGACAGGGAAGGCAAGCCAAGACCCGCAATGCCAGTGGCAGCTAAAGCTTGGGAATCTACTCCTGGTTCATTCCTCAAACACGTTGATAAAGATATCAGCAGCGATGTTGTGATAGCAAAAGTCGACGGGAAAGAGCTGTGGGACCTTGACCGACCTTTAGAGTATGAATGTAGAGTTAGCTATGTTCCTTTCAGTTCGGCCGAGGGCAAAAATGTCTTCTGGCATTCTAGTGCACATGTTCTAGGAGAGGCTGCAGAATGCCAATACAATTGTCTTCTGTCACATGGCCCTCCTGTTGAGCAAGGCTTCTTTTATGACATGGCGATAGCTGAGGGGTAGGCTCTTGGATTTTGGCATACTCAAAGATATTGCTAATTGCTTACAGGCAAGTAGTCAAGGAGAGCGATTGGCCGCCACTAGAGAGTAAGGCTTCGAAGATCTTTAAAGAGAAGCAACCTTTCGAGAGACTTCATGTTTCCATTCCAGATCTAAAGGAGATGTTCGGATATAGCAAGTACAAAATGTACTATATCGAAAACCTACTGCCTCCCCAAGGAAGCAGTGTTTACAAGTGCGGGACACTTGTAGATCTGTGTCTTGGTCCTCACATTCAGAATACTGGTAAGATAAAAGCATTCCAGATCATGAAGGTGAATATTACTCCCACCAGGTATCGTACACTACAGACTAATATCCACCAGAACTCTTCATGTTACTTCCGTGGAGATAAGAACGACGATTCCCTGCAGCGCATATATGGCGTTGCTTTTCCTGACAAGAAGGCTATGGTGGAGCACAAGAAATTTCTTGAAGAAGCCGCCAAAAGAGATCATCGCAAAATCGGCGTAGAACAAGAACTATTCTTCTTCAATGAATTATCCCCAGGATCAGTATTTCTATTGCCTCATGGTACATTAATATTTAATGCTCTGCAAAAGCTAATTCGGTCTGAATATCAAAAACGAGGCTACCAGGAAGTTCAGTCGCCAAATATGTATGATGCTGATTTATGGAAGAAATCTGGTCATTGGCAACATTACCAAGATGATATGTTCAACCTTGAAGTTGAAAAAAAGAAATGGGCTCTTAAACCGATGAATTGTCCTGGGCATTGTGTGATGTTTGGGCACCGAGAGAGAAGCTATCGAGAATTACCCTTGCGAATGGCAGATTTCGGTGTTTTACATAGAAATGAGGCTTCCGGTGCGTTGAACGGACTCACTCGAGTACGGAAATTCCAGCAAGACGACACTCATGTTTTCTGCACCCAAGACCAGGTAAGTTGCAGACTGTTGTTGCGCATGATATTGGGCTGATTTTTAAAGATTTCCCAAGAGATTGAGGCCCTGTTCGACTTCCTGAAATGTATATACGGGCTTTTTGGGTTTCCATTCAAGCTTAAGCTCTCTACTAGGCCAGAAAAATACTTGGGAGATATTGAAACTTGGGATCTGGCTGAATGTAGGCTGAAAGAGGCTCTGAACAACTTCACGGCCTCCGGAGGCGGGCAGTGGGAATTGAATGAAGGAGACGGTGCCTTTTACGGACCTAAGATTGACATCACCATATCCGACGCTTTGAGGCGTGATCATCAATGCGCTACGATTCAATTAGACTTTCAACTTCCACAGGCTTTCGAGCTCGAATACATGACAGCAGAAGCTGCTTCAAAGACAAAGGGCAGCGCACAAGGCGAAACAAAACCAGATGCTTCGACGGCAGCATCGAGTGCACCAAAACAGCCGGGCCCCGGACGTGCTCGCCCAGTAATGATCCATCGTGCAATAATCGGAAGCTTTGAGCGTTTCATGGCCATATTAACCGAGCACTTTGCAGGCAAGTGGCCGTTCTGGCTGAGCCCGCGCCAAGTCCTTGTTATACCGGTCACAACAGGGGTGAACGACTATGTTGAGGAGGTGCAAAAACTGTTCAAATCGCAAAAGATGCATGTAGACATTGACCTTAGTGGGAACACCATGCAAAAGAAGATACGGACAGGTCAACTGCAACAGTATAACTTCATTTTCGGTAAGTTCAGACAACTCTTGAATTGAATAGAACCTACTAACATTCCTTAGTGGTGGGAGTCCAAGAAAAAGAATCCCGTTCTGTCAATATTCGAAATCGAGATGATCCAGAAACACAGTCGAAAGGGGAGCTAATACCGCTAGAAGAGGCGATCCAGAAATTGAGAGCCCTGAAGAAGGAGCGGAGGCTTGTCAACTCTCTTGTTTTCGAGAGCTGAGTAGCATAGTCTAGAACGCCTATTCTGCTTTCGTTGTCACTTCGTCATCGGTGTCAACGTAAAAGTTGTAGCGTAGTGTGTGTGTGTGTGTGCGTGCATGTTCATCCTACTCGGAGGGGGGCTTGATCCTCTGGTTGGTCGTTCGCATTCAAAGAGTCCTTGAACGAGCCCGTCTCCGTGAGTTCTGTATACATAAACGTTAACAAAATCTCAACTATTGTCACAAAAAAGGAAGAAAAGAGGCATTTGTTAGGCTGAATCTTTGAGCTCATTTCGTCTCCTCAGAATAACAAGTTCTGATATCTTCACGCACGGCAATAGGTAGCTGAAAAGCATTGAGCAATGCAATTAATGACGCTTCCAATCCCCCACCAGCCCAGGTCAAAATTGCAGACATTAACCCGTATCTGGAGGGCGAGACAAAAATAAGTAAAAAGATGGCTGATTTGAAATAACTGCAAGCGCCGTGAATCGAACACGAACCTCTACCTTGGAAGGGTAGAATCCTAACCATTGGACCACGCAAGCGTACATTAATTATGCCTCAATAACATTTATTTATTTATTTATCCACAAAGACGATTCCTTGCTTGACCTGTTTGGGCACACCACATGCGAGCCAAGGGCAACGAATACGGTACGCTTGCAACTAAGGCACGATGACGCCTTCCCTCTTGGACGGATGAAGTGAACCTCCTCCACCAATAAAGAAACCCAACAACTTGACCCTGCTGCTGCTGGCAACGATAACACCCCTCGTCGGCCTGCACCTTCTGCCAATAGCTACTTTCCTCCGCTTATAGTGTCATACAATGATTAGCTATTGAATCCCATTGTCTACATTGTCTGTGCATTCGTGGGTCACCAAAGCCGGCGCCCGTGGAGCTTGCGGAAGCGCCAAGCCACAGCAAGCGAACAGTTGTATTCTATTTGTCTCCTATTCTACGGAGGTACACTGTCGCAATCCCGAACGCAAGAAATTGACATCTGTTGGGACTAGCTGAGGCATCTCGAAAGCTCAATCTACTCATCCCCCAACCAAATAGCATATATTTGGCGAACTGTATTCGTGCCAAAAGCGTTCCGTATCGCTTTGCGGGCTCTAGAAGCAAAACAGCACATAATATCTAACCCATAGGCTCAACCCATGGCCCAACTACACCCTTCTGCCGGAGCGTCTGGGGCGACCGACCTCACGCACGGAGCGCCCAACACCACCTCACCATTGTCGCAGTCAGCTCATCAAAACCATCCAGAGGAGTTGAGCGCTGACCAGCGAGGGTATCAGCTCGTCGACAATGGAGCGGGTGGAGACATGAATCGCGCTAATTCTACCTTATCTCAGTCTCACACACTGACGCCTTCGCGCGGGGGAACGTTGAAGAAGAAGCAATCCGTGAACAGGAAAGGCAGTATCAAACAAGCCAGCAGTAGGAGAAGCAGTGCGGCGGGGAGTGTCAGAAACGTAGCTTTCGCCAACGATGTTGTCGCAGAGGGTGGGGAGATGAACAATGCATTCTACACGCCAGTTCCAACATCAGGAAACCCGACCGAGATATTGGCCAACAGGTTTCAGGGTATGTCAATGCAGCGAATCGCTATTTTACTATCTGTCGTCTCAAGCTGATACCCGACTTAACCCAGCCTGGCGAAAGGTTCTCAAGGATCTGATAACGTATTTCCGTGACATTCAGAAATCCTACGACGCCAGATCAAAGTCTCTTTACACACTTTCCAATGTGATCAACAACATCACCGCTCCACCAGTTTTTCTTACAGAAGGCGGTATCGGCGACGCTACACACATCTTACGGGATTTTCACAAGCTGTCAATAAATGAAGGTAACAAAGCTAAGACCATTGAAGAGGAGGTTGTGGTACAGCTCACAGGACTTCGAAGCGACCTCCAACAAAAAATCAAGGAGATAAAGAGTCTTTCAGGAGATTTTAAAAACAGTGTAGACAAGGAGACAGAAGGTACAAGGAGAGCTGTACGAGACCTTCAGGAGTCCTTGGAAACTTCTGAAAGGGAACCGACGTCTGGGAAAGGAGATCCGTTCATCGTTAAACTTGCCGTAGAACGGCAACTGGAACGACAAATTGAAGAGGAGAATTATCTTCATAGGGTAAATGCCGCGATATACGTCGTTGGATGAAGCTAACAATGAGCAACCAGGCTTTTCTGAATCTCGAAAGCTCAGGTCGGGAGCTGGAGTCTATTGTAGTGGGTGAAATACAGAAAGCTTACAATGCATACGCTGCAATTCTCACAAGAGAAGCCGACGAGGCCTATGAAGCTGTGGATAAATTACGAAATGGCCCTATTGCGATGGCGAAAGACCATGAATGGGACGCTTTTGTCGAGCACAACGAACACTTTGTGAACCCGAGACTTCCTGTTCGTAGAGTAGAGAATATACATTACCCTGGTAGAGCTAACCCAGCAGCCTCAGAGGTAAGGGCTGGTATGCTCGAGCGAAAGAGCAAGTACTTGAAAAGCTACACCCCCGGATGGTAAGAAAATCTGTGCTTTATTTACTGTGAATGTTAACTGGTACAGGTATGTGCTTTCTCCAACGCATCTACACGAATTTAAATCACCAGACCGTATTACGGCCCAAGCTCCTCTTATGTCGTTGAGTTTGGCGGACCAGAAGCTCGGCTCCCACTCAGGCGGCGATTCGTCGTCGCATAAATTCATGCTCAAGGGGCGCCAGAGCGGCGGCATGCATCGGGGCCACGCCTGGGTATTCCGAGCCGAGTCCCATGACACGATGCTAGCATGGTTCGAGGACATCAAAAACCTGACGGAGAAGACGGGAGAAGAGCGCACTGCTTTTATCCGACGCCATGCCCGTAGTGTCAGCGGGCACAGCGATAAAGCAGGCTCAGTCAGCAGTGACGGCGGCATGGACGAAGATGAGGCGGACCAAGTGCCCTACTCGGCGACTACATCCCTGGCCGATCAGGCACCGATGAGAGAAGAAAAGCTCCCCGAGCGTCCCAATCCAGGTGGGCGATTTCCAAGTGCCCTCAGCATCAACCGAAACTCACAAGTGCCACTCGAGCCATCTAGCCCGTCGAGTTCCGATGACAGAGATACAGTAGCGGCGGCCGCTGCGCTCCCGGGTCACAGCGATCCATTCGGACAACCCAGGCACCAGACCCAGAATCGCGATGATGAGACCTTTCCGAGAGAGGAGGCACATCCGCATCATCAGCGCGCCACAGACCAACCATCTGGGTACATGGGGGAAGGTTCTGGATCGCAAGAACAGAACGAGCCGTGTCCACCCTTGTCTTTGGGAGCGCAACAGAGCAATATGCCAGAACGCCCCAAAAGCTCCAATGCTGGCACTGAATACAGCACCGCGCCCGTTCAATCCCAAGGTATCAGTTCCGACGCACCTGGCGCAGTTTCCTACGGTTCATCACAGCAGCCCACTCCGAGGAATAGAGCATTTCCCAATGCGCCTGAGCGTCACGACAGCACCTACGGCGACTGGATGGGCCCTGCTGCCGCTGGCGCAGGCGGTGCAGCAATTGGCGCAGCGGGGATCGAAGCCTATCGACAGCAACAGCTGCCGAAGCAGCCGGAGAAGGATCCTCAGACTGTGTCTCAGCCCTCTGAACTTGCTACCCAGACCACACCAAACCTCGAATTATCCCAACCGCCACTGCAGAATCCAGCAGAACGAGAGCCTACTGAGGTGGTCAGCCCAATCTCTACACCCAGAGGCGATCCATCCTTCATCCAACCCCATTCTGGCATCGCAGAAAGCCCCACCGGATCAAGCGACCCCGCTGCGCCGCTCAAGACTTTGGCATCGGATACTGAACGGCCGATGGTGCCACGAAGCCACGGAAGTGTGGGCACTATTAGCGATTTGTACATTCCTGGGCAATACCCAAGGGGGGGATCTTAAGGGGCTTAGTGGAGCTGCGAGGGTGTCTGAAAGGGCCTGAGGTCTTTTCTTTTTTCCGATCGGCGAGAACAGAATGGAAACTATGCAAGAGCTGCAGATGCGAAACTGTTGACTGGGGAGCTAACTTGGACAGGAACAAAGAAAAGGAGATGAATATCGATGTTCGATTTAGCAGCTGTATTACGGGAACTTGAAACGGGATTGGCCTAGCGCTCGTTATTATACCTACCGTGCGTCTTCTCGTCTTTTGGTCTTTTGCGGGGAGAGAGCGTGGTGGATGTTGACGGCCTTTTGTTAAGTTAGCTGGATATGGGCATAATCTCTACGGGTTCGAAACGACTTGCTGATTATCTGTTTTTCGTCGGTCCTCGACAATCCTTGTTAATCGCTTGCCCGCTACCTCCCTGCCCACTCCCCACAGTCCGCACCCTAGAATTTCCTTCCCCTTTTTACCTCATATAGCTCCCCACCGCCTCCCCTACCTCCCCTCACTCCCCCCCCCGTAAGCTCCCTTCTCCCACTCTATCCCCGAAAGAAGGACACAACCGGCCCTTGTACAGATTCCTTCCAATTCCCATCTTCAGCTCTCTCATTGCGAAGATTGGAGATGGGGGTTGCTGTAGAGGGGGGGGGGGGTCGTTGGGGGTTTTTTTTTTAAATCGATAGGAGAGGGGGGATTGAGGGTGGGAAGTTTGAGGGGGGGTGGTGATGGGTTGGGTTTGTGGGGGGTTGTTGGGAAGTTGTGAGGGCTTTTGAATGAAAGGAAGGGGGGTTGTGGATTGGGAAGATAGGAGACGAGGGAGCGGATGAAGAAGGGGGGGGGGTGAGTAGGGTTGAGATGGGGGAGGAAATGTTGGGAATGAGGTTGCGAAGTTGAGGGAAGAGGATCAGGCGTTGCAAGGGGTACTCTCTGGGTACGATGGTGATAGGTCAGTGGTTGATATCAAGTACTTTGATTGGATAAGGGGAGGGATGATTGGAGCGGCTGAAGAGATTGAAAGGATGGGAGATAAACGGGAAGATGAAGAGATTAAAGTGTTTAGACGTAACAGCATAATTGGGAGGCAAAACCTCAAATAAACTCCGAAGAAGAATTAAGAACTTCTCAAGTATCTAAAAAGGATAACTCCCCTCCTTATCCGTAGCCGGATAAGGAGCCTCTTCATCAGTAAACGTCCCCGTTTCCTCATCCTTCCCCGCCGTAGCCAACCGACACGCATTAAATGCCCCAGTACTGACATCGTTGGTCCCCTCGCCCGCATTCAGATTCGTCGCGCAATGGCCCGGACAACATGCATTCACCTTGAATCCCTCTCCCTTGAACTTGACAGCATAGTGCGCCATGATCATGTTCATCGCCGCCTTGGAAGTTTTGTACGCGGGTAGGTCCAGGCCGTAGTTCGCGTGATTGATGTCGAAGGTTCTGGTGATGCTGCCGAGGCGGGAGGTTATGAAGACGATACGTGGGTTGCTGGATTTGCGGAGGAGCGGGATGAAAATTTCGGTCAGGCACGCAGCGCTGATGGCGTTGGTACCGATGATTTGAGTGAGTTCTTGGCGGAAAGTTGCGTCTGGGTGAACGGCGCGGTTGGCGATGCCGGCATTATTGATTAGGACGTCGAGGCGGCCGTGTTCGCTAGCGACAGCATCGTAGGCAGCTTGAATGGAGGCGTCCGAGGTGACGTCGAGCTCGAGGGGTTGGATGGACAGGCCGGTGGGGAGGGAGGAGATGGCGGTTTGGGCTTTCGAGAGGGAACGGGAGCCCATCAGGACGTGGTAGGTTGGGTGTTCGGTGGCGAGTTTCTTGGCGATTTCGAAGCCGATGCCGGTGTTGGCGCCGCTGATGAGGACGATGGTTTTTTCGGAGGGAGTTAGGGAGCCCATTGCCATGAAGGAGATATATAAAGGATTCGGAAAGGAATTTGGCGGGAATATCAACAATAATAAAATGCTCTAGATGATCAAAGATGAAGGTATGATTCGAGATATAAAAGAATAGAGAGCTACCTTCTCTTTATGAGATACCAAAGTTTCTTTGCTCGCACTTTACGGAAATATCGGACATAACACTAAAGTCCTTCGAATTGTCGAGACGCAGGTGCTCTCGATGCATATCGTTCTTCGTTATGGAGAAGAGCTGGTCATTCAAAACCTCGTGGGAGGCATTTCGACAGCCATCATAGTCCTGCAGTTTCCAGAGCGAAGAGGCATAACAAGAGCAAACAAGCGTAAAGTATCCACGCTAAAATTCAAGCTAACCCAATAAATCAAAACATCAACACCCGCTTCGCCCAATCAAGCACCACCACCTCAATGCTCACACCAACAATGCAATAATCCATAAAACCAGAGCTTAATCTCTACCAGCCCACCACCCACCCCCTACAAAACCTCCACCTACCAGAAAATGTCCACCGACCACCACCGCCGCATCGATCTCCAATCCCCCGCCGACCTCACCTACCTCCACACCAACATCCAGCGCGCCGCGACCGAAAAACTCGACCTCGCATTCCCCCCGCGCGCCGCGCCCAAAGGCGAGGAAGACGCGCTGAGGCAGAAAGTTGAGGCGCTGGTGCAGGATGTCGGTCCCCACTCGGCCCCCATCTCATACTCCCAGCTCAATACACCACGAGCGCTATGAACAATAGCCGCTAACAAGGGATGATTAATAGTACATAACGCACACCCTAACCCTTGCCCTCCCCTCCCTAACGCTCAACGGCCTCGACGCCTCCCCCTCTCTCCTCACCCCCCACCCCCTTACCACCACCACTATATCAACGACCCCATCAAACAACCCCCAAACCCCGCAAGACACCACCAACTACGAACCCTACGACCCGCGCCTCGCCTCCAAGCTCCGTACCCTCTACGCAACCCTCGAGCACGAATCCACGCGCGTGGCCGAACTGCGGCGGTCGGCGCCGGGCGCCGCGGCGAGGGCGTATATCGAGCGGGTGGAAGCTGAGAGGGAGGCGGAGAGGCTGAGGGGAGAGGAGATGCTGAGGGAGGTCGAAGAGGGGGTTGAATGGGAGGATGATGAGATGATGGGGATGGGGGGGTTGGAGAGGAGAGAGGAGGTGGAGAGGATGTGGGGGAGGGCGGTGGAGGGGTTGGTGGGGTTGGAGGGGGTTACGGAGGTGGTGGCGAGGTTGGAGCAGGCGGGGAGGGCGGTGGAGGCTGTGGAGGGGATGTGAGAAGAGGGTGGGGCTGTGGAGTTGGGGCGGACTATGGAGTTCTAACGGGAGTCGAAAAGGGGATTGAGAGGGACCTTTCGCATGTCGAGATAGTGCAACATGACTTTAAATTCCATTTCGATTTCACAAACGTGCGCAATTTGAAGAGGTTGAGTTTTGATCGAATCTAAATGAGTAGGTAGGTGTGAAAAGCACAACGCGCCAACGACCGTGCATAATGCATAAGCAGGTATCTCTGCACCATTCTAGCTAACCTCTAGGACATTTGTCTAGCCAGTGTGCTAGTTTAGGTGTGTGATTAAGCCAGTGTTACCATTCTAGGGACCCATTACAGCCTGCTGTGAACCTCCAGCCGCAGCTCTCACTTCTTCCGGGTGGGCTCCCGCTCCAGGAGCAGGACGCTGGGCCGGTGCAGGGGCTTTTGTTTATGCCCACTTTGGTGGCTTCGTCCATTGAGGATCTTGCCATGGTCCGTCATCGCTTAACGCACAACTGCCCTTACATTCGCAACTTCCGCCAAAGAGTTTGGGTAGGTTCTCTTTCGGTACTTGGCCGAGGAGCTCTTTCTCGTATCCGCTGCCTAGCACGTGAATCTTCTCAACGGTTACCGGGTCAAGGAAACCTTTGACTACACTGAAGACGCCTGAGAACCCCCAGGGAGCATTGATAAGGTAGAGTTTCCCCAATCGCTCAGGGTAGTAGTTTTGTGATATTGCCGATGCTTGCTTTATGTAACCGTAGACTGAGCCGACTTTTGAGATGCCCACGCCCTTCAAGTCCATGATTGAGCAGCAAGTTTCTAACAGTTTCTCTGATTTTCGGCAGCAGGCGGGCAGACGAGGATCGGCAAGCTTTTCGTACTCGACGACCAGATTTTGCAGCATTCGTTCGCCCGTGGTAATCTTGTACATGGCATTGATGTCGATCTTTCCTAGCTGCTCGATGTAGACAGGCCGACCATCCTGAACATAATCAGCCCCAGACGTCATTACAGAGACTGGTGCCTTCTGCTACCTTGTCCGTCTTATGGTAATACTGCGGGTAGTATTCGAAGACCCGGGGCTTCTCTTTGTAGTCGAAGTTCCGCACAAGGTCATCTACCTTGAAGTCTTTCCGCCATTTCTCACATTGAACGAACCTGGAAGTATTTCAGTCTACCTTCGTACAGCCAAAGAGAAGAATGACCCCACATCTGCTTTGCCAGCTCGACATTGAACTTCCTCGCCCGCAAAAATCTGAGCTACCAGGAGCGAATTAGCGTTTGAGTTTCTTTTATTGGGCACAAAGGAGCCCACCCACCATGCATAGCGTGTCCAGTCTTTCGGTGTAACCTTCTTGTTCTAATTGTGTGCGTAGTTGAAACACTTGAGCGTCTTGCTCTTTCGTTGTATGCCCTGGGTGCCCACTTTTGACTTCGGGGCTTGTAGTTGGGTAGTCGTAATCGTCGTACTTGGAGTCAGACTGCAGCTTTTGTGCGGCCATGCTGGAGGACTAATCTTAGGCAGTGAGAGAGGATTGTATAGAGCTCATAGAAAATATGCAGTCGGTCAATGGTAGCGACAGATGAACAGTAACGATGTTTCTGTGGGGTATCGTTGGGCAGTAGCGCTATGATGTTGTCACTAGCCTGTCCTCATCTCCCAATTACAATATCTACCTCGCCATCAGTAGTGGGATGTAGATGGAGGTTTTCCTCTCGTATGTGAGAAGATAAGTGAGAACAATCTTCCATGAATATCACACTTTATAAGCTGTCTACATACAAATTGAAGCTCTTGGATCATGCATTTTCCATGTACAGACTCGCCACATATCCTGAGTAGCAAGAACACCCATCATCCTAATGCTCGAACTTCAACAGCTCTGGGCAATTCTACTGAGCCCCAGCTTCCAAGCTCTATACCCGTCCATTCCGTTGTGTATCATAAGCACCGTCTCAAAAACACCTGCTGGAAGTGCTGAACCCCAACACAATATGTTCAATGATGTTTCAACCTCCTTCTGACCGAATGTTAAACACGCTAATCCGCCTGAGGAATGACCGCCTTTATGCGGATTCTGGATTATTAAAAAATCTCACCAGATGCAGCTCAAAGATGCTGAAAGTGAGGTCGCACGGATTTTCAAAGTACAAAGATGAGAGCTTGCGGAATTCGCCAATCGAATCTGTTAGCGAGTGCAGATGAGGGAGAAACCCCCGAAATGCAACTCCGCGAAGCTACTCAAAAATGCTGAAACTTGAAATCTTACAGATGTGTTCAGAACTTAAACGAGGGTTTAAAGATCACACTGATTAACCCTGTTAGCGAGAGATGATGAGGGAGAAGCCATCAATCCAAGATCCACATGAGCCGGAAACGCCTGCGATGCTGTAACCGCGAGGGGGTATCAATGTATGCCTTCCAGCGCGAATGTCAGTCGTCAAGTTCCCCAGATGTCTGACAAGGACTTACCCAGACCCGCCTGTGGGGTTGCCGTAAACGCCCGATCGTCGTCCTAAGCTGGTCAAGATTTCCAGACCATCAATCCAGAGGCCTGCTCGAAGATAGAAGCCTAGTAATATCTCTCCTCGCCGCGTGTCTGTATGGGTAAAGTAATGAATCTTCTGCTATGTGCTGATGGTCAATGGATGGATAGGCTTACCAAACAAAAATTCACTTCCACCAGGTTGGCCACCTCTTGTCCCAAACAGCTGGCTGGTCGAATCCTCGTAACAGAATTCTACCCCATCCACTGCAAAGCCATGGAAGACCTTGATTGATGTGAGTAGCTTTGTTTGTATTATGGCACTTTCCAGTATCACTTCTATGGGCCTACTGCCATCCTGCTGTGAAAAGCCTAGCTTGTTACCCTTGAAGCCCTGTTGCCGGTTGGGAAGCTTGACAACAGAAGTCTTAGATGTTAGCTGGCTAAAGTCGTCGACCACATGAGTCCCCTGCCCTGCAGAGTGGATTTGCAGCTTGATCTTCTTGCTCCTTTTGTCCTCAGGCAAGCGGGCTTTAAGATCATTCTCAGTGAGTACTATCTGCCGAGGTGGACTGCTTGACAATCCCTCGCCCATTCCGTATTCGATCCACGAGTGACATAGCTCATCGCCGTTGGTAAGCAGCTCGACAAATGCAATTCCCGTGGTAGCGGTAACCATGACCTTTCCGTTGTCGACTGCCCAGACTTGAATATTACTATCGAAATTGAGCGGCATATCTGTTGGTAATCGGAAACACGGATGATCCTTGAACCGCAGCGTATCGAGTCGGTGCCAGTTACATTCGTCTTTGGGGAGGCAAAGTCTGACACCTGGTGATTTTGTCCGCGTTGAGTATGGCTCACGGCAGAGGAACGTGCGATTTAGTTGGACATAGTCTCGGAGCATGACTCCATATTCCTGATGTGGGCAGCCAAAGAGATGGCCTGTTTCGTGAAGATGGGCTCCTATCCCAACATTCGCTGCCTCCCAGTTGCTTCCTGAATCGTTGCAATCGTTGGCAACATAGGAGGTGTTAGTCCTCGTACAATCCGAGAAAGCCGGCACCACATCTTCAATACTCGCTGGATAGCTCTGCAGCGCTTGAGAGCCAAAGATTGCTAGCTGAATCTCGCCAGCGCCTCCGCCAAGTGCCGCATGGCCTGTAATGGTCTTTGCTCTGGTGTCCCAATGTGCGTCCAGCAATAGCACCGAAACATACTGCTTTTGCCCCGGCGTGGGCCGGAAGTAATCTTTTACATCATCCATTGCGATGGAGAAAAGATCACCTTTGCGAGTGGCTTTGTCATATTGCTGAGCCAAATCCAAATCCCGCAGCTGCTTGACGGTCTTTGACGACCTCACAATGTGTACCTTCGCTTCGTTTCTCATTTGCCCCGTACCTCTGTCTCGATAGGTTAGAGAACCCGTTTGCCACTCTTCCTCAAATCTGAAACACCTCCTCCCGAGACCGTTGCGATACATCTGCTCTCCAGTAAAAGCTTGCCACAAATATGCGGCCATGCGAAATTTCCTGATCGCAGTTTCGATTCCGTTGCCTTCTCTTTGCACTCGTTCGGGAACCGCATCAAACGTGCCTGGAGAGTCACTTCCTAACAATACGACAAGCTGCAACGGGGGTGAATTCGCAAGAGGAAGGAAATTTACATTGATCCATGATGAGTGCGCGGGATTGGAAGAATTGTTAGATGCTAGCTTTGGCGAGGTGAAGTCGAAGCGTAACCGATTAGGTCCTGGGCTCAGATGTACAAGGGCCTTGAAGTGAGAGTCGCTGACGGGCCAGTTAGTGGCTGGAAAGTTGTCTTGATGGTGGCAGACGGTCAAGGTTCCGTCAAGAGCTCTTTCCTGGGGATCCCCAATTTGACCATAAACCAGTAGAACCTTCTGATGTACCTGCGCAATGGGTCAGCAAGATCTGCTTGCATTCTACCTCTCCGAAAAGCCATTGAAGAGTGAAGCATACCCAAGACTTATCAGAAACCGATAGTATTCGAGGTGCGAAGGCAGAGGTAGGAAGATTAGGGGCGGAACCATTCAATGGCGAAGAGTTCAATCCCTACATTGGTATGGTGTCAGCTTGAGTTCGATTTGCGTTTACAGGGAGCTGTTGTGATCTGGGACACGTCCTAAGACGTGACATACTATAACGCTATTCCTCTGGCTTGACGAGTTCATGGCAAGTGGCCGCTGCGATTGCGTAGCCATGGTGGTCTGGGATTTGCTCTTTGTCAGGCATGGTGTCGACATTTGGGGCTGGATAGAGGACGGAGGTGTAGAGGAACCGTATGCGGAACTCAATGTTGATGAGGACTTAGTGGTAGGGACATTGCCATCCGACTTGCTGGAGCGAGAATCGCCGTTTGGTAGTTTCTCCGTCTTGAAGCTCTTGCTTTTCCGCCTAAGGTCCTTGAAGAACGGCATTACAGCAGCCCAACAACATCCACTTCGTAGACCCCCGTGCTATTTCTGATGTGCCCTTTCCAAGATTCCGGAATGAGTGTACTATCGTGTTAGACTGGAAGGAGCGAGGATGCGGTGGAGGATGCGGCAGCTATGCGAGAGGTGCGGAATGAACGCTTGGAGCAGCAACGAGGGTAATAGTAATCACTGGAACGACAGGACGGGGACCGACGCACGGCGATGCCATGAAAACAAGAAAAATAGCGACGACAAACTAAGAGATACGGAAGTACGACGTTCGTTTTGAAAATCGGTTGGGGGGCAACGTATTCCGTAGAGCTTCTGAATGTGGTTGAGCCTGTTTGCTATGTAGCTAGCGCAGCAGGGCGGTCACAATCTCGATAGGGAGTACATCCTTGCGAACTGACCATGTACTGTACTACCATGTACCCTCCGTAATCCGTCACGAGCCTTGAAAACCTCATGGATTTATATCCGGATCATGACGTCAACATGAGATTATCTACCAAGGTACCTACAGTAGCTACCATACGCGCTGCTACGTATGTTACCCGGAGCACAGTAATAATGGTGACTACCTCTATAGACATGATCACGAAACATTTCTGCCCCTTCCACTTCTAGCCTGGAAGGTGAGCAGCGACCTTCAATCTTTTCTTCGCCTCCCCTCTCCTTCCTTTTATCCCTTTCCCCTGCCTCATTCTCTCTGCTGATGACTTCTGCTATCCGTCTCATGATCCGTCGCTCCAAAATCATCCCACAATCTGGAATATGTTGACAGGTGCGACGATCGCTTCACCGGCGTACTGTAGCTTCAACGTCATCGACTCAGTCAAATAAGTTTCACTGCGATCGCGATCCTTTGTGCTTCTGAATCATCGTTTGCCTGGATTCAGACTCGACCAGGTGCTTTTACCCTCCACAGGCTCATTTTGGTCTACAGCTTGATCCAGCGAAACTGCCAGGTTCTCTTATTCGTCGCCTCGGACCTCGTCCGTGCTGCAGCTCATGTCACGATTCCGTTTCCGAGCATGCTGAAGCATCTTTTCGCTTAACCTCGCTGCTCCAGAGCTTCCTGCCTCTGTCATCCTTTGCCAGCCATCGTTTCGCCATTGCTCAGCTGATCTGCGACTCTGCTACAACACTGATGGAGAACCTAGCTTGCGGCGAGAACCCCATGGCGAAGCGACTATCAAAATTCCAGCATGCCTATTGAGCTACCACACGACCTATGAAAGGAATACCTTATCCCTTTTCGCGATCGCTCAGGCTTTCTACTTGTCTGCCTGACCGGTCGACAAGGATCGCACCTCAGCCGTGATCGGGTGACCTGACAGTGGGAGGCTGAGTGTGAAGCCAAAACCAGCGAATGGAATCAAGGAGGCCTTGACCTCACCTCGATCGACATTGCTCCTTTGCGTGTCTTCCTGGCTGCGCCGACAAGAATGCCGCAATAGCGTTGTTCTGATGACGTGGCTTCGAGATGTCAATCTCGCTTTGGGCAGATATCGTGGAGAGGACGATGTCACAGAGCCGTTGCAGAAGTCTCAACTCAGGCGAATGAACATCTTCGATGAGCGCAGCGAACACTCAGCCGACATGAATCATGAATCGAATACAAGGCTACAATGGCCGAGAGCTGCAGCAGCGCGTGCGACTGAATGTGAGACAAATGACTGAGTATCGACAATCGACGGTCTTGGAAAAAGAGTGAAGAGGGGTGGGATTTGCAAGCCGGAAAGGTTCCAGTGAGTGACCGACCTTGCAGTCTGCAGCGTACATAATTCTCTCTTCATTGCCTCAATCTTTCAACAACAAAATCGATCTATCATTATCTCATGGTTTACCATTGAAATTGTGTCGTACAATGATCATTTTCGACATGAATTTCATTCATTTCAGCGACTCTCATTCACTTGAGCGACGACTCGACGTCTGAGGAGCAGAATGATGATCAGGGCTCGCGCAGCACTTCAGCAAGTTTTGTGACTGGAAGAGGGGGTCTGAGTTCGCAGCTCGCATTAGAGGTACATGTAGGCAGCTGCTGGGCGCAACAGCATGACTCTCCAATTCTCCAATGCTACCAACTAAGACCGTCTTCAGTGCCCGCTGTCACGATCATTGATCACTGTTGTTCAACACCCCCCCACGTGTCGGAACCATTTCCATATCCACAAGAAATGTCTCGAGTCGACGGCCAAGTCAATCCGACGGCTACTCAAATAGCTACGAGGGTCGCCCGTATCCGTGGTGCTATGATCAATAGCACTGTCGGAACTGTTACCTCACAGCAAAAGGCCCCAGGTCGTGATCCTGGGGTAAGAGGGTCAACTTGGGTGTCCCGAACCAGATACCCCAGACCTCCGGAGAATGCCATTCAAGGAGTTGTCTTGCATGCCATCAAAGAGCTCGGAGATGGGACTGAGAAGTTCGACGTGCCAGAGGTTGGAGAACTCGAGGCACAGTGGATAGGATGGCGCTCGGGGGTGGACAAGGATGAACCTGAGGTATCAGGGACCGAATTAGAGAAATATAAAGGCTTGATGAAGGACGTTACAAGCAAGGTGACTGTGTTCTATGTTTATGGTGGAGCATTCATGTAGGTGGATTCTCTCGTACTGCATTTTATGGTAGACAAGTGAACTTTATCTACTCATTTCCTTGCCTATCTATTGCTAATATCTCGGATTGTAGGCTCAATGGGCCCCATAGCTGTCGGGGTATCTGTACTACAGTAGAAGCGGAGATGGACGAAGCTTTTCGTGTTCATGTCTATCGAGGTAATTACCCCATCAATGAGCCAAGTAACCTGACAGATTTAGTCTGACAGTAAACGAAGCTGGGCAACCACTGGACAGAATTTATGGAGCTAGCCAGGCCACTGGTGGGTGTGATCGATCCAGGGCGCGCCAGGGGTAAATACGAGTATATGGAAGTTCGGTGATTGTTTTCGAATGACTAGAACCCTCAGCCTCTATAGAATTATTATTGAAAACCGTGCATTTTTCTGCACAGAGATGCTACTTTGTTAACCCAGTCTCGCTTTCTGAACCCTCGGAGATTCTTATCCCTCACCGTTGGGGTTCAATGAGTGAAACCAGGTTGTATAACGCTAACGCGAAAAAGTGGTTAGTGGTGTAGAAATTACAGGCATAAAGCTTTGAGCGAAGGTATACTTACAATGGTTGTACTTCAAAGGTATTGCAGAGCCACTCTCGAGTTGGAGAGCCCATTTCTCTACCTTGTTGGTACTGCTGTTCCGCTTCCCACCAATGGCCGCCACGCCAGCTAGGCCCAACAACTGCCCGTCTTGCCGGAATGCAAGTTCGACTTCGAGGAGCGCCTTGTCGTTGTGCGTAGAAACAATCTTGGTCAATGTAGCCGTCGTCCAACCCGTGGTGGCGCCACTTGAGTCCTTCCAGCGAAAAGCCACTCGTGAAACTCCGTCGTCTCGATTTCGAAAGCAGAGCACATCAGCAGGTCTTTTTTTCCAAGACCCCGGAGGTGATGTAGTAATGGAGAAGGCAACAAGGAGTTCTAAACCGGTGAGAGTGCTTAGGAAGTGATTGAAACTGTACGTCACACGTTCGATATATTGCGGGGTTTTAACATGCCTAGGAGTGGAAGAGTCTTCAGAACCTTCATGGAATTCGATGGAATATTCTTTTGAGACGGCAACCAGCTCAACGCATTTACAAATGGCCCTATCGTTTTTCCCCTCATAGATTGGGTCCTGGTCGGATAGGTATCTTGGCATCCAGGCCGGTTTAATAGTGATTTTGACATGCTTTCGGGCCTGGTCCAGAGCCCAGGTGAAGTCTAAAATTTCCGGTAGAAAGACCGACTCGAGTCTCTGGTACTGTCCAGACTCTGGGGAGTAGCGTATAGACAAAAAATGGGATCCAGATCCCGGTGCTGACTTTTCGGGTCCTGTTGTTTCCCACTGAAAGCTACGGACGGTGAGGTGCTTGTTGTGTGGTAGTTGCATTTCGCAAAGTGATTGACCTTCCGTTGGTTCTCTAAGAAGGAGAGTGCAGAGAGCTTGGGCATCTGGCCCTCGTCAGCACCGATATCGAGGGCAGCATTTGTGAGTCGGGCGTAACCTGATTCGTTTCTGAACTCGACTTCCATGTGTAGATTGGTCATTGCCGAACTACTGTGATGGACCTTATTTTGGTTGAGCAAGTGACATTGTCAGATTCAGTTAATCCACCTCAGGAGCGCACCTTTCTAAACTCGGTGAGACGGTCTAATTAAGCATTTGTATCAGTTTACAAGTTTTTGGGCTTCGCAACGATGCTTTCGGGACCTACTTTTCGAATATACCACCTCCTGGTCGCAGTCGGACCATTTAAGGATAACTTTACATCCATCCTGTGTCACTAGGACGAAATAGGCTGGTAACCCTAGTGATAGAGTCGTCAGCACTCATGCATTTGTATTCGGAAAGTACTAGGCCCACACAGCTCTTGTAGAGACGAAGATCTGATAATAATCGAGCGGGTCGTCATCCAGGGAGCTCCGTCACAATGCTCTTTTATCTCCAAGTGGCCTTCCTCCCTGGACTCTGCGAAGAAATTGTACGGGCTGTATTCGAGCTTGCTAGAAGAGCTCGAGTCTTTGTATCGTAGCCCAATTTTGTATAGTGCAATTGGTCTCGGTGTTGAATATCCCATTGGGCCAGTCATTGGGCCAGTCATTGGGTCTTGCACCGGCGGTTGCTCCTCTATACCCCTAAAAGACCTCTTGCAACACTCGCCAATGTAATATCTGTAATTGTTGCGAACTTCGTTCAACAGCGTATCCGCCGAGTCGCGTTCGTGGGGATTCTCACAAAGCTGCAGAACAATGTTAGCTAAGTGATACCATAAAACATGACTTTAGTATACCATCTTTGTTATCAGGCGAGCGGGGGCTTGTCGTAAACCGCCGGAAGCTTCCTTGAGCTGTTCCAGCCACAGCTTGACGCCGGCAAGAAATGATGCGTAACTCCAGAATCCGCCATAGCTGCTTGTCCCGTCCTCCATGATCTTCTGGGCCATTTTGTCTAGGGTCATACCTTTCAACACTGTGTGCATTTCCAGAAAAACGCACCCTAACGAGAAGACGTCCGTCTTGCTGTTATGACTTGGAGTTGATTTTGAGCCGAGATCTTTCAGAACTTCGAATGCTTTGTATTTTCGAGTTCCTGCTTGAGTCTCTTCTGTGGACTCTTTGCGGTCTACCGGTCCCCAGTCGTAGGTACTACCAAAGTCGCAAATAAGAACGCGGCGGTCATGGAGCAAAATGTTACTTGGCTTCAAGTCACGATGTCTAATCTTTGCACAGTGAAGGAAACGGACAGCCTCGAGCAAGCAACCAAATGCGACAGTCAAAGTCTTGCAATCATCTTCGCGCTCTTTCAGGTAAATCTGGTTTACGTCAATATAGTTGTCCAGCAGTTGTTGCAAGTTTGACTCTGCAACTGGAGACATGATAATGCCGAAGTACTCCTGGTCGGTGAAACTTGCATGGAAGGACACCAGGTGGTGGTGTTTGCACTTCCTCATGTTGTCACGCTCAGCTTTGAACTCCTTCACAATGCTCTTGGTCTTGGGAGGTAAGTCTCTCCTGGCGTTTCGAGGAGCAGCAGGCTTGCGCATTCGCTTCATAGCGAATATTTCCGGCGTTTTATGAGAAACATGTAGTTCCACCTTCTCGACCGTTGTCTCAGCGCGACCAAAGCCCAAAGTTTCTCCAATGAGAAACAACTTGCTAATGTTGTTCACAGGAATGTGCAGTGGTGGAGACGTCCTACCAGAATGGATATCATCCAGGATCGATTCGCGCGAAGGGGTGGTCTCGGTCAGAGTTCTCTCCTGTTCCTCGAGAAAGTTAGTTACGTATTCCAACGGGTCATCCGCCTCAAATTCGTCTTCGGGCAGTTGATCCTCGCGGTAAGGAATTAGAAGGTTATCCCATATGAAATCTGATTCAGATTTGACTTGTTCTAGCAGAGCGAGCTTGTCTATCTTGCCGAGGATGTTCGAAACTCTCGAGACCTCGGATGACGGTCCAGGATCCGCTATGATATCAGGCATATGGCATACGTCTACGAAGCGGGAAATCAATGTAGCCCGTGGGTCCTACGAGTAGAGGGCCACGGCGCCTGTAGTGGGGACCGATCTGAACAGAGTGAACGATAGTAATATAGCGTTGAAGACTCGAGATCGAGCACGAATACCAGTGCTCTAGGCCTCTGAAGTCAAGCAATTCTAGGAAGGGCAACAATGAGGCTGTAGCTTCAAGTTTAACCCTGAGTTGAGGAGGATTGGCTGAGAGAGACTAAGCGACAACTCGGCTAAGACGCTCGTTGATTACTGTAGTAGATATGGATGTGCCTGCTGTGCCTGCCTCTGCTATCTACAACATCGCATTTCCCAAAGTGGACCCGAGTTTCGCAATCAACAACATCGCTTTTATCGACTTCTACGTGAATTGGCAATCAAAGTCCAATTAGCATGCCGCGTCACCATGGACTAGAATCTGCCGATGTAGATAAAGTACAAGAAGTGCGAGCGCTCGTCTGGTCTGCTTTCCCTGCCGCCCTATTTGCCCTTTCAGAGCCGCACTACGGTACTGAAACCATCACATTTGGATTCTCGGACTTTCCATCACAGCCGTTACTCACACGGAGAATAGGAATACGTTATATCTCTTGAATGCTCCCCGTCCTATCATGCATGGCAATTCCTGGGACCTAGCCGGTCAACGACGCTCTCCCAAAACCGCCAAGGTGGTTTATGGCCTCCTGCGGCAGAAGCTTCGACGCTGAGCGTGCCATCAAGACAAGCTAATACACTATCCCGATAGAACTTGCCCATTAGCACACCAAGTTTCGGCACAAGCTCTTCTATAGTGATTGCCCTAACGTCGTTGCTGACACGTCGAGACAAATTCTCACGTAGAACGTTAGGGTATGTTTGCCAAAATCCAATTTCGAGCAGTAAGATGCCAAGAGCATAATAGTCATATTCTGCTTGGAAGCCTTGGTTCTGGAATAGATATTCTGGGTGCACGTAATAATCTTCATCATGAAACCCATGCATGGGTCCATCGCTTTCTGTGAGATTTCTGTCTGGGCGGCTTTGTGCAAACCCAATGAAATAGAACGATTGGGGGTCAATCTTGTCTCTGTCCCCGTGATGGAAGAAGAGGACATTGGACGCTGAGATATTGCAATGCAACCATGATACAGAATGAAGTTCGAAAAGCGCGAGGGCAAGACCGTGCGCCAGGCGGAAGCGGTCTCCTAGTAGCCATTGGCTACTGTCATTTGTAAGCAGCTCACGCAGGGTAAAAATTCCCTGGAATCTACCTTGAGGACCGCTTGGTAGCTCGTATAGTAGTCCTGAACGAAGTTTGAAGGGATTATGATAGTAACCCCGACAGCATAGGACTCTGAACAAGTGTTTGTTTGCGGACATTGTCAATAGCTCCGCTATTTCCTGCAAACGCGCAGACGTCCGTTGTAGATAGTGGCGGGACGCTGTGTCGGCCGCATACCTGTGAATGGCGAAGTTCTCTTCGGCAACGACGCTATCAGAACCTGCCTTCGAAAGTATACGAATTTTGGAGGCCATGCCTGCTTGTGGCTGCGGTTCGAAAGCGGAGAAATCGACACAGAGATTACCAATGGATGTTTGGATCGTGGAGGGATCGAGCACTCGACGTCTCGTGAGGACTTTACCCTCGGTACGTTTGTCTAGGGCCTCTGCGGAAAAGTCTTGCAGTTCCCGAAGCCACATATGCTCTTTGCTTTCTAATAAGACATAATCTGTATATGCGACAGCGCTGGTACGTCTCTCATCATCTAGAACCTCTAGAAGACGATCGATGCGGCTTCTCAAAGGGAAGAAAGCTTTCTTTCCTTGAACCCTGAAACTGGCAAGTAGCCTCCGTAACTCTTGCAGGTGGTTCATAACATTCTTGAAATCACTATACGACACCCCAGTGAAAGCTTCTAAGAAAGCTGGGAAGTCTGAATCAGCCATTTTGACCGCTGAACGCCACCCCTGAAACCTAAACCTCTCAACGAATACGTGTATGTGAATATCTTCACTCTCACACACTTTACCGAATTCCTCTTCAATATAGGTTGACCACATATAGATAGCCAATGACCGCAGATATGTGTCAACCATGACAGCCTTGGGTCGCACTTTTTTATCCAGGACAAGCATCTTTTTGATGAGAAATAAAAGACCTCGAGCAAATGCTGAAGGGTCTAGAGTCAACTGACTGAAGATCTCTTCCAATCCGGGGTTCGGTTTATCGTAATCGTGAAAGCAATAGTGTGTGTGTTGAGGCCCTTCCCTCCGCCGCTTTGTCTTGAGTTTCTCAAGCCCCTCACTTCCTTCTTGATAAAATACTAGCAACATCAGCATCACGCACCCAAACGCCCATATATCACTGGGGCGTCCTATTGGGTTCCGCAAGAAGTCTTTATCTTCGTGCTCAGGGGCGATGAAATCTCCAGGAGTATTCGGCGCGATAGAACTTGAAGAGTCTTGGCCCTCTACTAACCTAGAAAGACCAAAATCGGCCAAAAGCAATCGTCCGTCATCCACAAGGATATTAGTAGGTTTCAGGTCGCGATGGCATCCTATCAAATGGAGATTTTCTAGGGTGAACTCATGGAGAGTCGCCAGCGCAGACGCCAAACCAGAGATTGCTATGACGACAGAGCTCTCAGATTCCATGATCGCGGAGGACGAGGATACATCACTCCGGAACAACTGATCGAGGTTTCCATGGCTGATAAGAGGGAATATAAGGTTGAAACTTTCACCGTGAACATACGCTGACAGTACTGGAATGATATTCTCATGTCGCACTAAAGATAGAATACTGAGGTTTCGAAGTTCCTTTTCATATGCTTCCCTCTTCATATGAGGATGAAACTGTTTCCGGACGATCTGAAAGGCTCCGTAAGCAGCCACATAGATCGCAAGTGCTGAGACTTATGCAACTTACTCTGCCAGCGTAAGCTGGCTCCGCCTGATGCCCTGGCTCGATCTGTATTTCTGTGACAAATCCAAATGCGCCCTCTTCCGGCACTGCCAGCTCTGGTCGACTTAATTTGATAGGTAGTACGACTTCTTGACGGAACTCGTTAGGGGTGAAGACGTCAAGTTGAATCTTGGGTGCAATGAAATGCCATTGAGCGCTTTGAAAAGCATCTGCGCGATTAATATCGAATCTGCAGAGAAGGAGCTCGTTCTTTGTAAGCGGAAGATGATGATCAATATCAGAACCCATGGAGTCTCCATAATGAATGAAACCAATAATGTAGCGAAGATACTCCGCCCCCATGTGAAATAAAACAGCGAGTGTTGCCTTGGCTTTTGAATGAATCTTATTGACTAGGCCGGGTTTCGAACTGACCACAAATATCGGGTCATCGTTATGATCGGCGAATTTCTCCTCTTGAAGTATCTTTAAGATGGTGATTTTGTTGAAGATTTCATCCAGAGCGAGCCTTGACACATACCAATGCCCGTCCATGTTCTTTTCGTGTGCCTCAGACAATCGTCTAGAGACGTGGTCCATAACAGGCTCCATGTAATGCTCTAAAAAGTAGAGGAAAGCGGGTATTTGCAGGTGCAGGAATGCTTCCTACAACGTACTAGTGACCATATCGAACACCTGTTTATGGTTTTGTGGCTAAAGCTCGGATTTGAGCTTCTGATCCGTGCAATAGTGTTATGGGCGCATTACATGGTGCTCATAGACTGACGGATCATTGCAACAACGGCCAAGGGCCTGGCTCATTGCAATCTATGTCACCAAACGATTACGACGGTTTGTCGTGTCAATTAGACGTCACGCTGTCAATTTCGTCCTGGGATGATCAGCACATATCCTTGTTCTGAGATGATAATCTCGAATTGGAACTTAGCGACCTCTGTCAGCAATCGTTCAATCTGCAAGATGTAGTTGTTATCGTTGATCTGTTAAAATAAGTGAATCAGCCACGACGATAGGTGTACCTAGGGAGCACTTACTTCAAGATGGTAATTGGATCCGAACAGTCTCCTGAGAAGCTTTACCAAGTCTAGCTTGTCAATGTATCGCCTGGAAAGTACTTGACTCTTCATTCTGCACCGTCACTTTCTTGAGTAGCTTTGGTTTTTGCTCTTGCGGCTGGCTGGCAGATTTAAGGCGGGAAAAAGTATGCCCTGCAAAGCGCCTGGCAGGGCGTCCGTCAAGCATCAGATGACCAAGGTACTTTGAGTCAATACCATTGGCAGGCACAGCCTGATGACTTGGCGAGGGCGTGCAGTCACCATGCAGATCTTTCAAGGCGTTCAAAGTTCACCGCAAAACGGGGCGCACCACCCTCCTTTCTACATTAATACAAAATGGCGTGGTGAATCCTTGGGCTAGGCCCTGTAAATTATCGAAAAATACTTGATGTCGGTTAGCGTCGTTACTTACTATTCTAAGTCTTGAGTCAGCTGATAAAAACTGAACGATGACAACCTATGACACTTGGCAAGCCTAGGAACCTTCAGCTTAAGGATAACCTCAGGACCGTTGCGGTTGATAGTTCGGTTGATAGTTTCAATGTTCGAAGCGTACGAGGGTTACGGAATAGTAAGTCCTTAGGATTGGGCGCAATCGTCATAAAAATCCAATTGGATTGGTGAATACCTTAGCATCTTCGTTCCTGCCGTATGAAACATTCCAGCTAGTTGTTATCCACAAATATTACATTCTCGAAACCCAATTATAAGCTTCGACTACTCTAATTACAGTATGGGTGCCTTTCCTGGGCTTCTGTGTCGTCTAAAGCGATCAGTGAGCTTGATTGTCTGCATCTTGTAGTACTCCCTCGCCAGAGTTGAAGACTATTCTTCCAGATACGAGTATGGGCCTAGGGCCCCCGAAAGCTCTTGATCGCCAGCTCCTCCAAGATGCTGATAACACGTTCAGCACAGCATTCGAGCTTGTGCATGTTATGAAAATGCCGTCGAATGGAAGTAATTGTACTGCTCGTGAGGCAACACAGATCGCATTGGTCTCGAGATCATTTGTAACTGATTTATCTCAAGATTTAGAGTTGGCCAAGATCTGCAGTGTTGAGCAGATGCAAGAGGAGACAGAAGTATCTCCCTCTGATGACGGCTTAAATTTGGAGGTATGCATCTTGACTGCTAATGAAGCTGAGGATAGGCCAATTCATCTCGGACGCAACACTCTATCTAGTGAGATTTCACCTGACTTCCTTCCACCGGGAATAAGGAACGCCCCGGAGTGAGTTGACCTTTGGCTACACTAGCTTGATATCGCAAAACACATCTTGGTCGCGTCTCAATATTTCTCTTGAGAGTTTCCAGAATATCGTAGATGCACACGAGTTCAGTGATAATGTCTACGATGTTGTCCGAGCCTTCCGTCGTAGGACAAGTGAGACCCACCAATTCCGATGGAGTGCGTGCCGAGCACGGTTGACGAAACCCGGAGTCGACCACTTTGGTCAGTCCGTGGCTTATCAGCCAGCTGACTATTCCCTTCAACTCATAAATTTTGCAGAGATATGTTACAGAATCCAATATCCAGTACGCAATAATCGCAACCGGGGAGATCCATTCTCCATGCGCCAGATGGGTGTTTGTCAGAAAAATTGTGGGCCGCAGAGCTCGACTTGGATCATTTTACAGCCGAGCCCAGAAATTTTAAGCAAGCTGGAGCTGGTAGCTAACAACGCAGAATATGCTGATGCCAATGAAGATGACCCTATGTCGCTGCACATTGTTTTTTTCTCCTTTCAGAGAGCTAACTGGGATGATTTCTTAGAGCATTTGCGGACTGAATTAGAACCACTGGTTTGTCTGCCATGACAAGACTCCTCTTATCTGTGGAGGCTGATCGTGCTTCTAGAACGAAGCAGCGCATTTCTCCAGGGTTGGCGTTGACCGCGATTCCAAGTATCCAGACTCAGATTTCTCTGTAAGATTCGAAGATTGCCAAAGGCTGCAGAAATTCCAGTGGAAAATTGCTCAAACCTTACCAGCTCTTGAAGGCAATATTTGCGCGTTGAAAATGTGTGAAGAGCGCTGGCAGGAAATATCCAATCGTCTGAGAGTGCAAGCCACCCTCATCGAGGTTCGAGGAATCATCATGGAGCTTGACTTCCACAAGGAAGTCATGCAAAAATTAGCGGAGCAAGCGTGTCGATCCGCTGACCTGGTAAATCCGATCCCTTATTAATCACTTCTAAATCTTTCATTTGGGTCCCGCAATGGTTTCTGCTAACGCTACCCCGGGCCTGATAGCTGTACAAAATCCTCGATTTCCGCACAAGCAAGCAAATGCAGGAAACAAGCACCGCCATGTTCCAAACCTTGGGCACCTTGAATTCGGAGGCCAGGATCCTTACTCTTCTTAGCGAGGAAAGAGATAAGGATTCGAAAGCCATGAAAGCGTTGACCTTTGTTGCAACGTTATACCTTCCAGCCAGTTTGATCGCTACGATATTCCAGTCCAACATCGTCCAACTACTTCCGAGGTCCTCTCCGCCACAACCAAGCCATTTTGTAGTAGCATCACAATCGTGGCTACCAATTGTGGCAACTATCTCGCTCATGGCTTTAACTCTAGCCTCGGTGCGGCTTCTAGACAAGCTTTATAGATATTTCGAGAGAAGACGTGGGAAAGTCGGAACGACTACGTTTGACATGAATAGTGCAACTGAAAGGATTTGACAATGAGCACATGACGTTTACTTAGAGGGTACTCTAGGTCACAAAATACATTAACCTTGACAAGGGGCTTTTTTCATTGTACGACGAACACGGTGATTTCTTTCGCGAATATGGCATTGGCTCCTAACACTGTCGCTAAGGAACTTCAACATGTCCCTTAGGTTTTTTCAATCTATCTATAGTCTCTAGATTAGAAAAAATGGCTTTGTCGCTTTCTCGAGGCTTTCTTACTCGCTTGGCACAAGATTCGTACTTTCGCCATCGCCATCGCCATCGCCATCGAGATGTCCACCACTACCGCGAATCCATTTCAACGGGTTCTTGCGGATAATCATTGAAATATCTGTCAGCCTGCCGTGGGACAAGCTCTGGATACTCTCGTCCTCTCACCCAGCCTCCAGTGAGCAACCACCTCATTTGAGCCCAGCCGTTATTAATGATATCTTTGGTCATGAACCCAAACACATTATCGAGCTCTTCCAATGTATATCGACTAGTCTCCGGCACGAACCTGGAGAGGCTATCATTATTTGGCCACCCTAGTAGTGAGATGGTACGGTACTAACATGATGAGCAGGAACCAGCCGCATAGGCTCATCACAGCATAGAAGCCGAAACTTCCCAGCGAATTGAATCTTTGAAGCATCGAGGGCCATGTTAACGCCATCAAAGAGTTCAATCCCCAGTATACGCCTGTGAGAAGCCCGACTCCTGCGCAAAATTAGCAAGCTGAACACGTCTTCAACGCCAGTCGGCGCGATATCGAGATGGACGGGGCTTGCTGATCGTACCAGTGTCTCTCACTTCTAAAGGGAGGCATTCAGATGCGTAGACCTGGTAGATCAGCTCAGTTTTTTGGCACCAACCATTGCATTGTTGGCCACGTACTAAAGGGACGGGGCCCTCTCCAATGCTATAAGTAACACAGAAAATATATGCGAATGCTACGACCAGGCCGTTACGGTGTGCCTCGGATGCGCTGAAGGACAAACCGATCGCTAATTGCAAAACACTCATCAACGGGAAAGTTGTGAGCAACAAGAGCCGCCGGCCAACTTTGTCGATAAGAAACGCCGCTATTATTGCGACGCCAAAATTGATGGTGCCGAAGCCCAAGGAATACTATTCTGTGGTGAGCATAGGCTGACCTCAATTTCCATGGTTAGGCAAACCTTAAGCGCGATATTGTCCACTGCGTGCTCACAGTCGCCTGGGGTGCGGTAATGCCTGCAGTCCTCGTGCAATGAATCTTTGAATACAGAGCTGGAGTAGTAAGCAAGCACGTTCACTCCACACAGCTGTTGGAGCGACATTACTATCAGGCCGGCTGTCATTGCCCGGCGGCATCTATCGTCGTAAAACAAAGTTAACGTGTTCTGCGACCAAGCTTTCCAGGGAATGTGCACAAGTCTTCTATCTACAACAGCATCTCCCGAGTTGCGTGACTCTACCGGCACCTGTTCCATGGCTATCCACGCGTCTATAAGGAACATGTCTCTTCCTGCTTGGACTTTTGAGTTCCGAAGTTGGCACAAGGCTAGGAAGGCAGCCTCATAGTGTCTCTCAATTCTCAAGCGGTAATCTGGTCGCTCCTGTCGTTCAAGGCGGCGTGCCTTGAGAATATGCCAGCGCGGTGACTCAGGAAGCGACATCATTAGGAAGAAGAGTACCATAGGAGCCACCATCTGACGAATCAGCATAGGGAAGGTGCTTGACCTGAGGCACTGACCGGACTACCGAGCATAAACCGCCATTGGTTTCCCTAGAACGATTAGATTGAAGCGAGATTTACGGTAGATTGTCTCACCAGATCCCTGAAAGCGTAAGTCATCGCGTATCCAAGCATTATGCCCAATGCTGTATATAGCTGCCACGTCATCACCAAGGCCCCTCTGATTTCCTCTGATGGCACACTTTCTGCAGCATAAATTGGAATCGTTGCGCTTTTTGGTCCGACTCCAAAGCCAAGAAGTAAACGACAAGCCAGAAGTTGCTGCCAATTCCGGCAGAATACTTGCCCAAGACATGAGGCGAAGCAGAACACGCAGCAGACCATGATGGCACCACGTCGACCATAGAAGCGATTGAGAGGTTCCGTCAAGCTGTTAAGCCTATCAGCTCAGGACTCTACCAGAAGCAGCAATTCCACTGTAATTGAAGAAGCTCAAAAGGACCCTTGTGTTGTTGCGCCATCCAGCGTTGACATTCTTGTCTCTACGAAGGCATTAAATCCATCGACTCACAAACATGACACGATACACATCAGATATGGTGCCGAATTGAGCAAGCCGATGAGGCCAGAATTCCCAGCAATCTTGAAGTCTTTTGGATAAAACAGTTGTGCTATTCGATTATCAGCATTATTCTCGGCTCTGCGGAATCAACAGTACCTCCGTTGACAGCACTCTCGTCCCACCCTTGGATCACGGCGCCCAAGGAGCAGCAAAGCACCAGTGCATGAACATGCCAATTCTGGCGAACATATATCTGCCATCTGCCTCTGTTACCCTCAGTCTCAAATTGTTCATCCTCGTACTCCCGGCGAAGTTTTATGATGTCGTCGTTATCAGTTAATCCAACATCTGGGTCTTGTCGTCCAATCCTTGAGCTCTTTGGGATATCATTCGCTTCCCGGTTGAGCCTTTCCGCTTCCTTTCTGCGTCTCGCATCTTCTGCCTTGCGTTCGTCTCTAAGATATTTGACTTGCTCCTTGCCGAAAGGTCGGCGGGCTAGGAAAGCGCCTTTGCGGATATACGGGGCGTATTCATGCAGACCCGTCCTAAGTAGAAACTCATTGACCCTCTTGTTGACGTCCTGGGCGGTTATGTCTTCTTCGAACGGACCTCGAACGCCAACCCGTCTCATTTGGCCACGCTCGGGAGCATCTTGATTCATGCTTGGGGGAATTTTGGAGGTAGGCGAAGTGATCCTTTATATACAGATGGGATGCAGCCAAGGCACGACTTGGTCACCATGCAGCATAGAAAAGAAACAGGAGAGTAAGCAAATCGGTTTCTCAGCATTGAAATGGATCAAGCTCCAGCCTTTATGAGGAGACCTCGATCTCTCCAAGCCCTTGCTTGTTGTACATAGGCCAGTTCCTCCGTGGAATTGTAGGACAAGGCTATGACGACTTCAAACCGCCACTGCTATGGTGTAGTCCGAGAGGGTTGCGGGGGATTGATCGAGATTGGCTAAGAGTTGTGACAAGACGGCCACTGCCTCCGTGGACCGTTTTGAAACACCTACGTAGCCCGGCATTCGAGGCAGATAAAGACAAACGGACCGACAACCTACCCAATCGGTGAACGCTTGCGGAACGTCATGGATCATCAGTCCTGGTTATCGTGTACGCGTGGCTATGACAGCCTCCTTGACAGAAAATGAGAATTCCTTTGCGTGCC